>Ga0265780_10002741_pt1 | contig 23674 bp, 23 predicted proteins | sample P1T30metagenome_FD_192432 | JGI IMG/M metagenome (GOLD analysis project Ga0265780, IMG submission 192432) | Plant litter microbial communities from East Loma Ridge, Irvine, California - P1 T30 | ecosystem: Environmental > Terrestrial > Plant litter > Unclassified | place: USA: California... | reverse complement strand
TGACGAGCGCATCCGGTCCACACAAAAGCCGTGTGCAAGAGCCAGCGCAGCAAGGACCATGATGTCGGAACTAACATGCGTATGCCGCGTCTCATCTGTCCTCAGGAAATTCTTCAAGTCGCGCTCGAATGACACGTCAACGAATTCTCTCCTCCAGCCGTCCATAAACTTCGCGCTCAGCATCTCGAGCACACAGCCCGCAAACGCAACTACTTCCTCAGGCAAATCTGCGCGCTGCAAAAAGCCGCAGATGACATCGCGGTGCGTGCGAGAAACTATGTTACCGAGGTGTGTCGCCTGTGCTATATTTGGTATACCATGTTAGTGTTTTGTGTCATTGTGGCAAGGAATGCGCTGCGAGGCGACACGGCGGATCGACAGGGACGATTGACAAAAGTGGAGTTGCAGGTCCGATCCCTCAATAAATTGTGGAGTTGGAAAAGTTGAAAAAATGCATGGTGTTGGGACGGACATGACGTGCTACGAGGCTGTTATGCAGGGGAATGTTCGCTCAGGGTCCGTGGGTTTCATGCAGTGCCTTGCTTTAGGGGATGCTCAAAGGGGGAATGTGACATGTGCTGGGGTGGGAGTTGGAATGAACGTACCTTGGACTTCAGGAGAGAAGGATTCTGGTGTTGTTACTGGTATAAATGACGGCGATGGTGATGCTGAGCGCGGTGTCGAGGGTATGGTGCGCTCTCTCGCTGGTGGAGGGGTGGGTAGGTTTGACAGCGGAATGTACGTTTCGAAATATTTCTCCAGCTCTTCTTCCGTCATGTCACTGTTGGTCGACAGCGCTGGCGAGTACTCCATCTCTTTTACTTCCAAAAATTGAGTTGCGTGTGGGTTGTGGTTGTTGTAGCTCGCAATGGTATGCAAGAGCGGTTAAGCGAGGCTCATACAGAAATCGCGATCGTGAACGTCGCCCGTGACTGAATTGATGATCCAAAAGTGACGCAGAGAAGCAACCAGTCCAGTCCAGAGTTCGTGAAAGCAGAGACGAGCCTGGAAACCGAGGGGACTTGCAGCCCTATATACAAGAATACCCACACACGTCCCAAAATGTCGAAACGGTGAAGCGGCTGACGTTCCTCGCTAGCTGCCCGCCGCGCTACCCCTGTCGTGCCACCACCTCTTCCAGGGCATTCCGCTAATGCCTGCTGCCCACTTGGCGTATGCGCTGAAGTGTGATGGCGTGCTGTGTGTGTTGTTCGTAGACCACGCAAGCGAGCGAGCAATCGTAGAGTGAAAGCTTTGGAACTTGACTTTGGCAGGTGCAAGGTGCAACTTTTCTCTTCAAACCCTTTTCGAAAGTAATGTGGAAATCGCACATCTACCGACAGTGTTCGGTAGATAGATGTGTACCATGTAGATGTATGAGCACGTAATGCACTTTGCGACCCCAGATCTTCATCTACAATGCACCGGCGCGGCGGTCGTATGCACATTCATTCTTGCACATCCCCATCTTTGGGATGTGTCGATCGAGTCTCAGCATCAATCGCTAATCGTGTCTCAGGCACGCCTCGAAACTTTATCAGCCGTACTGCAATGTACCCAGTTACTTGATCGTAAAGATCGAACATCAATATATTACTTTTTTACTCTGGCTATACGCCTCTGCACTGTGTCAAAGCATAATCGCAAGCAATTTCTTGCATGTTCAAAGCTATTCGTATCAACAACTGTCTGCAGACTCCTACCCTCCAACGCGCCACAAGACGTTACTGCACATCAAACCCCTCCCACGCTCACCGCCAAACCGCTCCCGAAGAAGCGGATCTCGCATCCTTCCGAAGCGAAGCACATCATGTGGAGAAACATCTTCTTGTGGAGCATATCCATCGCACCACACAACAACATCGGGAAAATCGAAGGAAACGTATTGTGGAGCTAAGCCGTGCAGGAAAAGGTAAAAACTACTGGCCTACTGCACAAGCAGACTTGAATTGTGTATCTCACACCATCGCACAGCGCAGCATCGTATGCAATGCCCTGATATTGGTCGAAGTAAATTTGGCCTCTGCTTCGTCAGGTGGTGGCCTGATGAACTTCTCATGTGCAGCTGCGGCGTGGAAAGAAAAGCCACAGCTGAACGACACCGCTACGATGATGAACATTTGCTGATGGCTACGCGGCACAAATACTGCACAGCGAAGACGCAGTGTAATCCAAAGCACAAAAATAGATATACTCAATTCGAACAAAAAGCTGCCGTGAACCACGCAAGCTATTCTATAGCTGAACACCAAACCTTCAACACCGACATTTTCGACTTCAGCTTCTTGCTTTTCTCAGACTTGCTGCTGACGCTGACTTTCCCATATCGTACCACGTTGGATATCCATCGAGCTCAATACCAAACCATGCATCCTGTGTTATACCACACCTCCGTAACAAACTGCTTTCTTCCCTCATGACTGCCGTAACGTCGTCAAGATTCGTACCACTTGGATCCCAGCGACCACATCTTCACCCACAGCCGCTGGGAACAGGTCCTTGCCAACAGTGCTCAGGTCGACGCACTTACTGCGCCTTCTTGGGGGCGCCCTGCTGCTGTCCACCGACGTACCTGCGGATATCAGTCGCATCTGCCGCCTGGCGGATGATGTTCTTGAAGGTGCCCCACGCATTGCGAGCCGCAGGCGGTGTGCTCTGGTTCGCAAGCTGCGCGTCAACACGGGCCGTGAGCTGGTGAATCGCCTCCTGGACGAAGCTGCTCTGTGCAACACGGGCGCGGAAGAAGACGGTGTAGACGGCAAGAAGGATCCAGCTGCCCTTCTGGAACAGCAGCGCGGAGCCGACAACGCGGAACCACAGTGCAATCTCGAGCATGGCTACGAGCGTCATGCTGCCGTCGTAGTACTCCTTGACAAACTTGCCAATAGCCTCGGAGGCGCCGGACGCGGGGGCCTTGGAGCCAGCTGGGGACGAGCTGGGTGGGGGCTGGATGGTAGGAAGCAGGTTGGAGCGCACGTAGGTGGCAACGTGGAAGACGGAGTAGACTGCAAAGGGCGTGACGGCGAGAGGGATCTGGCGCATGAAGAGCCAGACGAGTGCCATGACTGAGGGTGTGTTAGCTCGTGTTTGCTTAGCTGGAAGAGTGGGGACGTACTCAGATACTGCACATTCTCATCCGTGGCCAGAGCCAGGACACCGCCCTGCTTGCCGGTCCTCATACGGGCGCGGTACGCCTTGTATACCACGATGCCGTATGTCACGCACGCGGACAAGAAAGCGACGCGGTACGAGAAGCTGGCCCATCGCGAATAGTAGTTGAAGGTGATGTAGCTCAGGCTGTAGCGCAGCGTGGCCAGGAGCAGGGTAACGTGGCCCATGAACCAAGCAAACTGCAGCGTCTGAGCAAGAGCTGCAAGGCGCTGGCCCAAAGGCATCGTGGCAGGCGGAGGAGGGGCCATTGTGAGTTTTGGCGGTTGTCGTGTGGACTACGTAATAGGTAGCTTGGGGCTGTCAGCGGGGTGTGCAACTAGCGATAGAGCTGTCAATGGGCGGAGTGACAAGGTGACAAGCTGCAGGCGTGTGTGTGATGCTTGGGAGAGGAGAGAAGTTGCAATCTGGCAGGAGCGGTGGCTGGGACCTTGTCCTGTCCTGTCTGCGCCAGGCGGCACTTGAGACCCGCTCTTGTTTGCTCATGTCGATGCGCGGTGCGTCACTTACCGAATAGGATAGAGAGTCCGAGGTCAAGCAATGGCTCTTCGACAACAGTGCCGTGGATGTAGAGGAAGAAGGATTGAGGAAGATAGGTGACGTGTGACGATGGAAGGGCTCTCTGGAGTGGGCAGGAAGCGGGCAGCTAAACCAGAAATTCGGGCGTTTGGGTGGTGACGAAATGCCTTGTCGACAGGCCCTCTGTGGGCGCTGCGGTCACTTAGCGCCCTGGCCATCCTGCCGCAACCCTGACGATCCCCATCAGCCGCCGACGCCGACGACGAGACAAGCATGTGCTTCGAAGTTCCGTCTGGGGAAGCATGGTCAAGTAATTCATGCTTCACATCACTGCACAGTTCAAACATCACGCGCAGAAGCCAGTCACTGCCCACAAACGAAATTTACTGCTAGAATGATCCGTAGAATACATGAAAAGAAGCTGTCCCCCATTCCCCACTCCTCCGCCGAAGAACAGCTGCCCAGCCACTAAAAAATAAGAAGGGAAGTAAGGGAACCGGAAAGAGCGCAGACATGTTGGTATCAATCAACGACCAGGGCAGCAACATCATGTGGTGCCGCTGCCCTTCATCCCCAAAATCGCACCGCTGTATTATCCTTTTTGCCGATAGCACCCAGTGACATCGTCAGGCGGCATTATATTAAACAAGGTCTGGTAAGAGGGCGTGAGAAGGAGCAAGGAGCTGGTGTGCCGTGGGAGTCGTCCAGATAAGGCACAGTCTGACCGCTACGCCACCGGTGCTTAGCGGAGAGAGAAGCCCTTTCTCTTACCCTTCTCCTCTATCGGCCGTCCCGACTCGATGCGTGACTTCTTCTCATCGAGCTCCACTCGTTGGCGTTCCAGCTGGTCCTTCATCTCCTTGTGACGGGCGTACAGCTCCTCTTCGCTCTGGCGCAACTTGCTCTCCTTCTCGTTTACCTTCTGCTGGAAGACCATCTTCATCTCCATCTCCATCTTCTGGAGCTTCTGCTCGTGCAGCGAGCGCTCCTCTTCCTGCTTGACCGCAGGGTTGACCTCCTTGAAGACGGTCGAGTCTTGCTGGATACCCATTGAGGTGAGCTTTTCAGAACGGTAGTTTTCGTAAAGCACATTGTTGGTGTTCTCCTTGAGCTCCTCCATGTGTGTGCGGATGAGCATCTGGCGCAGCTTGACAAAGTCGCAGTGCTCCTCGTTGTCGACCTCGACAACACCCCATGGTAGGAGACGACCCCGGACCTTGCGGCCGTCCGGTGTGGTGACCTCGGCGTCTGAGCCGACAACGGCGAAGGGAACCTTGCTCATGATTTCCTGGTTTTCGGCGATCGTCTCCTCGTCGTCGAGCTCGTAGCGTGGCCCTTCAAAGATCTGGATCTTGTGGTACGCAATGTCGGCAAGAATCTGCGCATGTCAGTTGTGAAAAGTAATACTTGTACATCTACTGACCCTCTTCTTGTAGTTGTCGACATCGTCGTCTGTGACGGTGTCGGCCTTGGCGATGACTGGGATGAGGTTGACTTTGGTGTGTAGCTTCTTCATCACCTCAATGTCGAGCGGCTTGAGCGAGTGACCGGTGGGCTGGATGAAGTATACAACAGCGTGGATGCGGTTGTCGACGACGTTCATGCGATTAACCTTGTTCTCGGCGTCCAGGTAGGCATCAAACCTCTGCTCAATGTTCTTGACGATCGGGTCCCAGGACTCGTCGTTGTTGATGAAGTCGCCGAAGCCAGGCGTGTCGACAACGGTCAACCGCAGGCGGACGCCGTTCTCCTCAATGTCGGCGCTGATGGACTGCACGGAGACAGTCTTGGAGATATCGAGGCTCGGTGGCTTGCGCTCCTTGGGTGGGTACAACGAGGTGTTAAACAGCGTATTTACGAGAGTCGACTTTCCGAGGCCAGACTCGCCTGGTGATATTAGCACACTGTGATTGGTAGGTTTCACGATTGACACGTACCAACAACCATGACGTTGAAGTTGAATCCTTTGCGCACACTCTTGCGGTGCCACTGGTTGGGCAGGTTTGCAAAGCCAACATATCCGGTGAGCTTCCTTCGCACAATGTTCATATCATTTGCCAATTGAGCAGCCGCCTTTGGGTTCTTAGCCGACACAGTGTGTGGCGCCTGAGACTGGCCGTTGGCCTGCGACAGCGTCGAGTCCATGGCGAATGGGCCGCTGGAGGACGTGGGAGGTGAAGGAGATGCACGCGTGGGCTGGCTGGGCGATGGGGCGCCGTTTGCTTCTGCAGTAGTTTGTTAGCCCCTGCCAGAAGAAGCAGCGCGAGCTTGGAGCAGAGTATGTGGACGTCGACAGGGCAAGAGCTTCAGCAGCGGGTGTCAGAGCTGCATAGAGCTTCCAACGACCCCCCACCGAAGAGTGTATGCCTACGTGCCTGCGCCAGATACTGCTGTCGGACCCAATCCTCGCAGTGCGAGCCGCGACGTAGGACGGGAGGGCTCACCCATGGTGTCGGAGGTCTCGCGGATGCAGACGAGATGCGGTCAAGTGAGAGACTCCTGTAGGGAGGGCGTGATGTCAGCGGGCGGTTTCAATTGCGTGATGCCTGGCGCTGTTTGTTGTGGAGTCGGAGACGCGACGCCGGCCAAAACCTGGAGAAATAGTGACACGCGGCGTTCAGGGTGAGTTGACGTACCAGGCAGCGGTAGGTAAGCTATTCGGGAGATGGATGCACGCTGAGCAATGGTGTTTGAGCGGTGCAGGCACAGCGGGTGAGAATGGCGTGTTGCTGGGGGCGTGGAACGGAAGTCGTGGTGCGCTTGCTCTTGCTGAGGAAAGGGGTCTCGCGCAAGGATTGGGAGCGATTGTCGAAATGGGCGCTAGCCAAAATTCCGACCGAATGTCAACTTGTCAAGTAACGACTAATACCACGCTTGCGAGATGCACGGTGCGTAGGTGAAGGCCTTTCGGTGCAGGTCGAGTGCAATTGACAGGTTGCAGGTGTCTGCAAAGATTTGCTGTGTTCTGTAGTCCAGAGGCAGTCACGGCCGGCCAAAACTATTCCCGGAAGGAGCAGTCACGTGTAGCATCTACAGTTGGCAGGCAGACGCGGGGCCGACGCACGGCAGCATCATCACGATTGTTCGACCATCAATGCTGAAAAATACGGTGCTCATATTGGTCGCGTAGCTCCATACAGGGCCGTTGAGAATTGCCAAACCTGTCCAATCATACACATCCAGCTACATAAATACAAGCCAGTAATAAATCATCCGTCACATCGCGCCTGAGAATGCATCCAAAGGGTATTGTGCGCAAAAGACCAAATCAACGCCACATCTCTGCCTCAAGCGAAGCTCGCCAGCTGCCTGGTGATCTCGCTCTTGTCGTACTTGACATACTTGCCCTTGCCCTTGTCGATCTCACGATACCGGTCGTAGAAGCGGTTGTACAGCGGCTCGATGATGTTCTGCACTTCCTTCCCGAGCTGGTTACGTACTTCCGGCTCCATTGCATAAGTCTTGTGGCTCGCTACCAGTGCGTCGAAGCTGGTGTTGAAGCTCTTGAACTTCTCCTTGATGGCGTCCTTGTCTTTCGAGTTGAGAGCCTTCACGATGGCCGCAGAGTCCAGTCCGCCAGACTGTGGTCGCTCCTTCGCGCGGTTGGTGTACTGTACGTCGAGCAGATGGCCGGACGGCTCTCGCCATGTCTCGAGATACATTTGGGTGCTTTGCTTCCGCCACTCACTAAGCTTCTTGGCATAGCCCCCCATGAGAGGTTCCAGCTCTGAGGATTGGATCATACGCGTGATGATCGTGACATTGTTTGCAATGAAGATGCCTTGCAAGTTCTTGCCTTTGAGCAAGACTCTTGCTTTGCCGACGAGGTTCGAGATCAACGTGTCAACAGTGTCTGCTGCGTACTGCCCGAAGAGCTTGAGGGAATCGGGGCCGACATCCAGAGTAGTAGATGAGGCATTTGACGCACCAGAGTTCCAGCCGCCCTCCCCGAGTGAGGCTAGTATTGACGACAGAGGCTCTAGGTAGTTGGTCATCTCTTGCAGACGTCGCATTGTCTCCGTCGTGATCGGCACGGACCCTCCATCAATGGGCAGGGCGACCATGCTGTTGCTTTTGGTCCGCACGTCCTCGAGTAGCTTGTTCATCGACAACTTTGAGGTCTCGCGTATGGGCTTGAGACAGTCGTAGATTTGAGCCTTCAGAGTCCCTGTGGTGTCCTGGAGCCGCAACGATAAGATTCTGACCAGCCCACATATCTCGTAACCAAGGAAGCAGTCTGTAAGCAGGTTCTTCTGGATGTGCCCGTTGAGCTCACGCAAAGTCTTGTTGAATTCGCCCAAGGGAGCCTGGCAAGCCGCCTCGCACACCATGCCCCATTCTTCTCGTGGAAATATGTTCGTGATGTTGTCGTACTCTGCAATGAAGATGCCCTCGATGGCTAGAACATAGGTCCCGATGCCATTGGTGCCCCGCTTGTAGATTGCGTCTGGCTGCAACTTCCTGGCTGTGCTTATGGAGGCCTGGACAAGACTGGCGAGCGAGCTTTCCAGATACCCGCCCCGAACATCTGCGTATAGTCTTTGCGTTGGAGTCTGCGAGAGGTCGCTCTGCGATAGTTGAGCGAACGACTTGGAGATGTGGGCGTTGATGGCGCGTAAGGTGGAGAGCTTGTCGGACGAGAGGAGAGGGAATGGGTTATCTATGGTGTGTCAGCATTCCTCCTGTGCTTTCTTCATGGACTCACTCTTTGCTACGTATTCCAATGGCTGCACCTTCTCGCGCGAGCATTCCTGCAGTATGCCCCGGAAGACATCCTCCAATTGCTTGTTACCCAGCTTGAGCAGTCCGGCGAGCTGTGCGACAGCCTGCTCATTGGACCGCAGATTCGAGCGCTTGAGGTCTGCGAGTGCGACGGTGGTGCGGTCCAGCGACGCGATGTAGTCTCTGAGGTCTCCTCTGCCCGGCCCCGCCCGTATGATTCTCTCCTCGCGGTCCGATTGTTCGCGCGGTGCCCTTAGTCGCTCGATTGCCTCCATAACCTTGTCGATGTTCGCATTGGCAATCTGCAGCTTCTGCGTGCTCCCGTAGATCGGATGGATGGCCTCCTGCACCGCCTTTCCGCTGGCGTCCAGCCTGTTCACGCTCGCTTGGATCTTCTTGGTAAGCGCCTTCATCTTCTCCATGTTGGCGAAGAGGACTTCCACCTCGGCGCTCTCCTCCGCGAGCGCCGCTTTACGTGGGCCGACCATGTTCGCGGCTGCCCCAAAGGCTCAACTGCTTAAGGAGGCCGCAATGCTGACTGTAGGTAGCGCTAGCGCTGGGAGTAGCGACGGGTGTGCCAATGTGTATGTCCAGAGTGTGATAGTAATGTCAATAAGCAAAAGAACATGTGTATAGCAATAACGAGGCGTGGCGCATGGTGAAGACCAACTGGCGTGGGGATGTGTGTGGAGAGCTGTCACTTCTTGACCGCGGCCCGCGCGGTTATCGGAGCTAACGAATCACTAGGGTCTGCTTCTCGATCGACCATGTCTCTCCACACCTAGTCTACCACGCATGTGAAGTGCTTCAGATATTACCTACTAGTCCCTGCTTGGGTCATGGCAGTTAATCACTCAGCAGTGAAGGTGTGAATGGACATTAATCACGAGCCAGCCGTGAAGTACAGTGCATGGCAAGCTCGTCATATCGGCATTTCTTCTAAAAAATAACATTCGCATGTACTCTGCCAGACCGTGTACCAGTATCTCGCCAAGTAGGTAAGTGTCCCAAGTGTGACCCTCTCGTAAAGCCCTCCATAGTCGGTCGCTGAAATACCAAAAAACACCTACTTCTAGCTGCTGACTCGTTGGAAAGATCCGAGATTTGATATGCGGAAGTCGCACAATCAGCAGACTGTGCCGCCAAAATGCCGGGTAAATAATGAAGAATAGAGTAGGGACCGCTGAATATATAGAAAACAAAGGATGGACAGCAAAAGTGCATGTCGAGGACTGCCGGGTGAGGGACAGCCTTGGAAACCACTCGCGCGTCCTCGTCAACACCTGTGGCTTCCTCACCATCATAGCAGCCCAAGGATCCGGCTCAGGTGTAGCAGTAGTGGCCGGAGAAGGCGGAACTTCCTCAGTAGGCTAGCGCTTGAATCTCTTGCTAGCATGCTTTTCTTCCAACGCACTAGACCTCTCCTTGGATCGTGAAAGAAATTCGTGAGGATGGAGTGAACTCAGTCGAGATCTTGAGAGATTGATGGAGACTCCTCATCGGAAACAGCAGGCAGTTCTCCGCCGGAAATAGCAGCAAGCTCTTCGTCGAGGTTAGCCAACAGCTCCTCGTCCGAATAGTAAGTAGCTCCTCGTCGGAGTTTGCAGGTAGCTCCTCGTCAGGGTTCGCAGGTAGCTCCTCCTCAGAATTAGCAGGCTCCCCTTCATCAGATGCATCCGTCGCATCAGATGAGCCCCCCTCGCCCATCTCTTCGACCTTGACCTTTTTCGCCGGAGGCTGATCTACCAGGTCCTTGAAATCGTTCTGGACTTCGATCAGGCTCTCATCGAAGTACACCAGGAGCCTCTCAAGCTCCTTACGGGCCGCTTGATGCTCTGGTGTCATAAATTCGGCGTCCATCAGAAGCTCTTGGGTGGTTCCTAAGAATCCTTCGAGCTCCTCTACAACCGACGTGATGAACTTCGTGCAGTCGTTCGTCCAGACCTGGTGCTGAGAGCTGAGGATCTGGTCCTTGAGACTGTCGACGAGCGGTCCAATGCGCTCAGGCTTTGTGAGCCGAACACCGTGCTTGGATGGCGTGAAGATGGAGTCCTGGAGTACGATCTTCTGTCTTCTGAAGATGCCTTGTCCGGTGCGAACGAATGTGGGGTTTAGCGCACGTTGATAACTGGGCTTCATGGACTTGGCGACTGGACATTCCACGTCACTTTCGGTGGTGTACTTCAAACAATTTTCACTGAGAGTGTCGCGTAGATCGTCCATGAACTTTTCGTAAGTTTCCTCGATAGTAGAAGATACATCTGCAAGCGTGTCGATGGTAGCATCCATCAGCTCAGGCACAGCGGTGCATTCGTGGACCGCAAGCTGAATTTCGGCAAGGGCTGCTTGAATTGGGCGATACATGCGCTGAGCAAGACCTTCAACCCGGTCTGACATGGCAGTGCTCCAGTCGACCACCAAAGGTGATAGTGCTTGAGAAACATCCTCGTTGAAGTTCCTACCAAGTAAAACTCCATTGATGGGTATACCATTCTCTCGGAGCATCTTGGCCCAGCTGTTTTGTTGAATGTGCGGGTAAGAGCATTCTGAGTCTTTGGCAAATAATGCTCTGATGCCGTCAATGATCTTTGGCTTATCAGAGTCTGCCCACGGTGTTGCGATGATGTTCTGCAGCTGAATTGGAACGATTTCCTCAAGATGCATCTTCAGGATGGGAATTTGCGACTCCAGATCTTGCCGCATCTCAGCGTAGCATTGGTCTTCCTCATGCTTTTCCAAAACACGTTGAGCACGCTTTGGAAATGCAGGTAAAGCTTTACTGACGTAGTCCTGGTAGTTCTTGAGATTCGTGCTCGCCGGCAGGCCAAGGATGTAGAGTATGAGCGATGTAATGCCAGTTGCATCATGACCAAGCAATGGTTCCTTTAAGCGTGTTGGATCTTGCCACAAGCGGTGCATCTTGGCGGAGGTAGAGAAGACTTTGATGCCACCTTAATCGTAGTGCTCTTGCACGAACTTCGTCTCACGTTCGATGAAAGCGGCCATGACTTTCCTGAGGTTGACGACTTTCTGATCGCGAAGCGCTTCCAGCTCGTTCGCGTCATATCCGCCTTCGAGATCTAGGAGATCTTGCATCCGATTTCTGATATGAGCAGCCTGCGCACTTAGGGCTGGGAAAGAATCCTCTTCAATCTCGTCCGCTTCGTCTTCGAGGTCTTCACCCAGAAGTTCCTGGCATGTCATCATTAGCCATGCATTTTCAGACATCAGCCAAGAAATACTAACGTCGGTCTTGTTCATGATCAAGAGAGTCCGTTCAGGCCCACCCTTGGGGTGAATGGACTGATCAATGTGTCTCTGCAGCGTCTGATCAGTCTCAATTCGAGACGCAGCTGCGACAATGAGCTCAAGATCCGCCTTCCTCCTGAAATCGTTAGCATGCGCTGCACGCAGTTGATTTGTGTCATTCCAGCCTGTTCATGTCAGCATCACCACATTGGCTCAGAAAGTGAATGTCATACCGGGTAGGTCGTAGAAGCACATGCCGTATCGCAGAAGAATATGACCGGTGGAGATGGTAAATGCTTTCACGAAAGGCCACAGCTTCAGAAGCAATCTCCTCTTCCTTCCAAGGTCTTTGTCGTGTACGCCAGGGAACTCTGACACGTCATTCTTGATTTTCAGCTCGGAGCTGAGTTGCTGGAAACGTGCCGACAGCTTCTGAAGGCAGATGTCGTTGAAGTCGGTCTTGCGAATGTTGGTATTGTAGAGTCGATTATGGAGGTCTTTCTTTGCAGCTCTGTCGTTTTCCGCATTGAAGATGAGCTCAAAGAAGTCTTTGGCTGTCGAGACTCCAGGATCTTTTGAGTTCTTCTTTTTCTTAGGCTTTGAGTCTTCTGGTTCAGACTCTATTTCCTCCGCATCGCTGGCATCATCCTCGACATCTTCTCCCGCTTCTTGCTCATCATCGTCGTTGCCAGGATGCACATCACCCCAACGCTTGATGTGCTCCCAGATGTGATCTGGATGCTGGTCCTCACTCAGCCACTCAACCTTGACATCGCTCTCTCTGGTGTCGTCATCAGCCCCTTCCTTATAGGTGAGAATTGTCGGTACGGCTGTGCATGACTTTCGGTCGCCAGACTTCTCGAGAAGTATACAGCCTAAGAGCGCATTAAGCAGTGTGCTCTTGCCAGCATTTTGCTGTCCAAGAACTGCCATGTAGCACTTCGTTAGATCAGGCATCTTCTTAGCCCTTTCAGCAGCCCCGACGAGCTCCTTGATGGCAGCGTCGGTCTCGACGTACTTCTTGAGTCCAAGGATGATCTCATCGAGCATCTCGTTGACCTAACTGATGATGCTCCGGTAGTCGAGGTGGTACCATGGCACGTCCGGCAGTTGTACGTTGGGGTTTGGAGCTTGCGTGTTGCCGTACTTGCGCTTGTTGGATGACGGTGTACTATGCCTAGGGTCTAGCGGCTTCGAGGGATCTTGCTGTGACATCTTGTCTATCAGAATGTCAGTAGAGCCTCCACGACTGCAGAATTCCATTGACGCAGTGTCGATGTTGGCGATCACTCACTGGAGCTGGCCTTGCGCCTACACGGTCTTGGAGATGCTGAGATTCGGAGACGTTGAGTGACAAGTATGATGCTGGTATCGATCAAGAAAAGGGAGTAGTGGGATGTAGTAGAGATGGAGGAGAGTAGAGGAAGAAGCGTTGAAGTATACAACCAGAGGCGCGCTATCGCGGTGCGTGTCGAAGCAAGTGAGAAAAACCTCTTAGCGTCCAAGCAACCGCCTTCACCGTGTAGTGAGAGAGATAAGCAGAAAACAGCATCGAGACGCGTGAGCTCGACATTGTCACGAGTATTGGAGGCACAACAGGAGGAACTATGCTTTTAAGTTGTGGTGCGGAGTGCACGAGGCTGCCTTCGGACCACATCCTCATCTGGCGGCAGCATGCTGAAGATGCTGAGGTGCTGAAGACGCTGAAAATGCTGCGTCAACAGTCAGCCTGTGGTATCACATTGTTGGCATCCTCGCGGCAGTGTGGCGCGAGAAGAGGTGCGGCTTTAGGCTGGACGGGTACCGGCAAGGCACATGTGCAGCTAAGAGGATCGCCAGCAGGACAAGCATGTACGAGAGCCGCAACGCCGAAGCTTGTCTGCACTCCATGTCCCTTGCATCGTCGCATCGTGGAATGTGTCTGTGTGTTGGAGGGTGATGCTGACGACCCCACGTGCTTTCCTGTTCCTGGCGGCTTGGCCGACGTTGGATGCACGCCATGGCAGATCTGGTGGATCGCCGTCGCTACCGAAAACCTGAATTGCATGTGCGTCTGCGGGCTTTGATCGAAAACGCCTCCGTCATGTTTTGCGCATAGCTCGCGCCCAATTGGGCCCTTTATGCTCTCTGCGCATTTCCACACTCGTTCATCAATCGTCCTGTCTTTTCTGCTTCGCTTCTTTCCATGGCACTTTTGAACCGCCCACGCGACTTGCGACGGCTCTGGTTGCGGGGGACGCGTCGTGGGTGAGCCAAATATTTCCTTGTCGAGGATTCACGTGCTGATATTCAGGTAGACTACACACCAACCGACCGGTGTCTCGCAGATCCAAGGTCGCTACTCTCAGCCTCCGCTATGGCCCGGCGTGTCTCGTCGCCGCCTATGCCTCCGCCCACTTCACGCGCCCCATCCAGCTCGATGCGCCCTCGGCATGGACCTCGTGGATGCCCGATGCCGTGACTGGCAACCAGAAGCGCACGGCATCGACCTCGGCTGGTGAGGCGGAAGACACAGTCAACAAGCAGACTGCAAACAAGTCTGGCGACCAAGATGCGCCGCCCCAGACGCGCATTGCAAAGCCTGGCAGCGAGGACAGCAATGACGGCAAAAACAGCGACGGCCATTCGACATGGCAGACCATCAGAGACTGCTTTCCCAGCCCGCCTGACATCAAGTCGGCGTCCTCGATTGGTGACACCATCATCGACTTCGTGGTGCCCGGCTGGGTCAAGATGATGCCGGGCTTCATACGCAAGTTGCAGAACGAGCTGTCTATGGCCCCGGGCTCGCTGGCCGAGGAAATCTGGTACGACGCGAACAACCCAGAGTCTCACCCCGAGATTATATGGGACGCGACTGTGCGCATATCGGACGAGCTGTGCAGCGAGGAGAAGGCATTCCTCAAGAACAGGGCGCACTTCACCAAAAAGGCACTCGCCCGCTACCTTGACATTCCCGAAGCCACCATCAACCCCGACGACATCCCAGTCATCGCCATGTGCGGGTCTGGCGGCGGACTGCGCGCACTAGTCGCCGGTACGTCGTCGTACTTGTCCACTAAGGAGCAGGGCCTCTTCGACTGCGTCACATACACGGCCGGCGTCAGTGGCAGCTGCTGGCTGCAGACCCTCTACTACTCCGACATCACCCAGCAGAGCCATTCGCGCCTCATTCGACACCTCAAAAACAGGCTGGGCATCCACATCGCCTTCCCACCCGACGCCCTCGAGCTGCTTGTCAGCGCACCTACAAACAAGTACCTTCTCAGTGCATTGGTAGAAAAGGCCAAAGGCATACCAGACGCTGACTTTGGGATCGTCGACATCTACGGCGCGCTTCTGGCCGCGAGATTACTTGTTCCAAAAGGCGAACTTTCAGTGAGCGAACTCGACTTCAAGGTCTCGAACCAGCGACGCTTCACCGACGACGGCTCCAACCCGCTGCCCATCTACACCGCAGTGCGACACGAGATACCGCTCGCTGAGCAGTCCAGTATGACCGATCGGGTGGCTGCCGAGGCGAAAGCAAAGAAGGAGGCCTGGTTCCAGTGGTTCGAGTTCACACCATACGAGATGTGGTGCGAAGAGCTGTCTGCAGGCATTCCGACTTGGGCAATGGGTCGCCAATTCGAAGGCGGTAAGACAGTCTGGCGTGATAATGGCCTGGCCTTACCAGAGGTGCGCGTCCCACTACTGATGGGCATCTGGGGTTCCGCCTTCTGCGCCACGCTGTCGCACTACTACAAAGAGATACGGCCTCTCCTACGTAGTCTCACCGGCTTCGGCAGCCTCGACGCCATGATCGCAGAGCGCGACGAAGACCTCGTCAAAGTCCACCCTATCGACCCCGCATCCATCCCCAACTACGCCCTCGGCCTACGGGAATTTCTACCTGAGTCGTGCCCAGAGAGCATCTTCGAGCAGAAGAACTTCCAATTCATGGACGCGGGTATGAGCAACAATCTGCCCATCTACCCGCTCCTACGCCCCGGCCGCGACGTCGACATCCTAGTTGCCTTCGACGCGAGCGCCGACGTGCGCACAGACAACTGGCTCAAAGTCGCTGATGGTTACGCGCGCCAACGCGGTATCAAAGGCTGGCCCGTTGGCGCCGGCTGGCCACCCGAAGACGAGAGCATAGAAGAATTAACACAAGATCTCGACAAAGCACAAGCCAAATCCGAAGACCAGGCGCAGCAGAAAGTTCAGGAAGCACAAGACGCCCAGGCGCAGAAGAAGTCGAAGTCTAAAAAGCGTACAGACCTAGGCTACTGCAACGTCTGGGTCGGCACCACCGAAGAACGCATCTCGCACTCGTCGCCCCCCGAACAAGAACAGGAACAGGAACAAGAACCATCCAAACTCGTCGAAGAAGACTGGGAACTCATGCACCCGGACTCAGGCATCACAGTCATTTACTTCCCCTTCCTGGCCAACCCGAAAGTCCCAGGCGTCGATCCTACGAAGAGCGACTTCATGTCCACTTGGAACTTTGTCTACACGCCCGAGCAGATCGATAGTGTTGTGGATCTCGCGAGAATGAATTTCAGCGAGGGCGCTGAGAGAACGAAGAGGACGGTTAGGGCGGTGTATGAGCGCAAAAAGAAGTGTAGGGAACAAGGGGAGAAAGAGGCGAGGGAGGAGAAGTGGAGGGCGAAGATGAGGAGGGGCGGTGTGAGGGTTGGGGAGGGAGGGCACGGAGATCACTTTAGTTAGTGGGGGAGAGGAGGACGAGGGAAGCTGGTTTGTTGCATTATACCCATTGGATGAGAATGATAAGATATGATTTACGTTTAATTTGGTGTTGTTGCTTGGTGTACTGTATGTGACTTTGTGTGGTGAAGTACTCGTAGCGGGGGTAACGTTGATTGAATGGGTTGTGAGGCCGATTGCTTGAATGTGTTATAGGAGTTTATTTGGAGCTCAAACGACGACAATTGAGATCACCTGCTTTCATACAGCGACTTTGGAATTGGGTGGACTCGTTGATGTTCTGTCCATGTGGTGTTCAAATTGCAACACACTTTCCTGAACCAACAGCAGAACATAAAACAACGCGGAAAATCACTACGGCACCACCACGTTATCGATCGATTTTGAACTTGGTAGATCGAATGTTTGTGAGTTAATAACCGTGTTTGAGGAGGTTTGAAATGATTGCGGGCGTGTTTTGCGGACTGGATATGTTCTAAATAGCTTGCGCCGAGCCTCTGTAGCAGCGCGGCTGCCCTGAATTATTTGAGAGACATAACTTGCTCCGGAACAGGAATTTGAAATCGTGGGAATATGTACGTGTAGAAAAATAGACATGAACATATGTACGATCGTGATTAACCTCAACCGCTAACCAAATGTTCCAACAAGAATCCGCAAACACCCGAATGTTTCCCGGCTCACTGAAGGCCGGCACTCCTCTCCGCCTTCCATCTACAACTTACTCCCACCCTCCCTCTTCCTCCCCTCCCTCACCCCCTGCGCCATCCCCACAAGCGCATACAAAGTCTGCAACCTCGGCATCTCCAACCCCCTCTCGCGCGCCTTCCTCAACGGATTCCCCAGTATAACCTCAATCTCCAACCTCTTCCCCATCTCCCAATCCAGCGCCATACTCGGGCGACTCCCACTCGTATTCTTCATCGTACTCCTGATAATCTGCTCGGGCGTCGCAAAGTCAGCGGGCATCGGGACGCCGAGGACTTTCGGCGCGGTGGACAGTATCTCGTGCATGACGGCGAGTATGTGGCGCTGCATTTCGGGCTCCGAGGCCATGGATGCGTTTGGGGGGGAAAGGGTGAGGACAGAGGAGGGGTTGAAGGAGGCGTTTATGGCGATTTTGTGCCAGCGGACTAGTTGGAGTTTTGCGTGGGAATATGCTTCTGCGTCTTTTATACCGCCTTGTTTGAGGAGGTTGATGAATGCGTCGTTGCGTTGTGTGGCGTGGGCGTCGGTGGCTTGGGGTTGGTTGGTGTCGAGGTGTGGTAGGTATGCGCCTGAATTGATGCGCGTCCAGCGGTTGTGCTGTATGTGTCCGTGTTCGGGCTGGGCGCATGTGGCAATGGTCACGGCGGAGCATATAGGTGCGCGTGGGAATCTCTTCGTGTAGGGGTCTTCTACTCCCAGGCCATTTTGTATGAGTACTATAGCTGTCTTGTCGGACACCAGGCCCTCCAGTATCTCCGAGTCGTCGCTGACGTCAGGTAGGGCCTTTGTGCTCACGACGATGTAGTCCCACTGTGTGTTGCTCTTCCGTGCTTCGGTGGGGTTCGCGAAGGTGTGCGTGGGTACGAAGGTGTAGGAGCCGTATTGGGGGGAGGTGATGTTGAACCCGGAGGCTTTCACCGCGGCGTAGTTGGAGCGGCATATTACGGAGACGGAAACGTTGCGGACGAGGGCGAGGCGCGAGGCGTAGAAGGCTCCGATGGCACCGGCGCCGACGATGAGAATTTGTGTGGGCATTTTTGGGGTTGGAAGGCGTGGGTGGTGTGGAGCGATGGTGGAGTGAAGGAGGTTTATCGATAGGGTTGAGCCTCGGCTTGTCTGGTTTCACCCAACTCCTGCTTTGCGAACTTCGAACTTCCTCGTCTCAAGATGACACTCAATGTTGGGCACCAATCGTGTTCACGGGGTCTATTATTGTGCTCGCATTGTACTTTAGCGCAGCGTGATGAGGACGGGATACACTTCTTGTGATTGATCCTCAACTTTTGGCTTGACGCGTCGACATCACCCGCACGTGTTCGACCTTCATCCTTCACGATATAGCTAATGCAACATCAACTTTTTACTCGTGCTCGGCGTCGAGCGTCTAGTGGTATTGCATAGATATTTCCAGTCGACTTCCGGGCGCGTCTTTCGCGTGGCAACTTTCCTTCACCCTCACTGTGTCGGATCAAACACGTCAGTCAAAAGCGACTCGATAAAGGCCTTATCATCTGCAGATCTTCATTCAAGACGCGTTCGGATGGGCCTGTCGTACAAAATTGTCATCGTTGCCTTTCGTCGAACCGGATCTCTCAGCGCAGCTATTCATTCGAGATGACCTCGCGACGAAGCAAGAGCTGGTGAGCATGCTTGCTGAATGCGAGTGTTCCTGCTTCCTACGACACGTTATCAAATGTTCGCAGCTGCAGAGACAGCACGTCCAGCGCAGTAGCTGGCCTTCCGCCTTCTACACCACTTTCATGTCTCTAGGATGCTGTTGCGGTGAATGTAATGTCATATATTCTGCTATGGTGTTGTGTTGGTTGAAGCTACACACAGTAGGTATACATGAGTGGCTGTAAACATCGCTAGTACAAGTAGGGAAAGAGGTACTCCAAACCGTGACAGATGCACCCGATCACGCCCAAATATTAGCATATCCACAATCGAGATCTCCAATGACTGGATACACCAATGTTCTCGGTGCATTCTTCCCGACTCGCCCCATCCCTCCCTCCCTTCAAAGCAATAAGCGAAGAATGAACATCATCAGACTTTTGGGCGAGACATGTCATGCCTTTTTGCGGGCCGCATCTACCTTGTCGCATTCGAAAGCCCAAGAAGGATAATCCAACGCCATTGGTGATGCGCTGACGTGTAAAGACTCCGGTTACTCCTACGATTACGATTTACTCCACGATCACATCGCAGACTCCTGGGCCTACCACCACGGTACAGACGCCAGGGCCTACAACTACAGTGCAAACGCCAGGGCCCACTTCCACGCAATTTATTGTTTCTTTCGTCATTGTGGTACGTCCTAGATGTCTTCAATAGACGTGGAACAAGCACAAATTTCGTGCCATGAAGACTACAACCGAAACACAGATTTCGACGCCGCCTGTCATCATAAGCACGCAGACGAGTGTTTCCACGCAGGCAAGTGACACGCATGCGATACGTGAGACATGTGCTGACTTCATACGTGCTCTCTGCAAACAGTCACATCGGTCTCGACTTCGATCCCGGCACCCGTGACGCAGGCAAGCGGTCCCTAAGTTTATGGGTGAAATCCATTTGAGGCAAAGGCTGACTTGATACCCTACTCTCTGCAGACACTTACGTCCGTATCCACTTCGATACCGGCACCAGTGACGCAGGCAAGTGGTTTCCAATCGTCCGAGTGAACTTCACGTGAGATCAATGCTGACTTCATACCCTACTTTCTGCAGACGGTTACATCGGTCTCCACTTCGATACCAGCACCAGTGACGGAAACGATCCGTGAGACTAGCTATATCACGCTTCCGGCACAAACTGTTACAGTGTCTTCGGTCTCGACATCTATCAGGTGGGTTCATTTTCGATGATGGGCGAGATGCCACAAGCTCGGCTTAAAACGTCCCTTTTCAGTAACGAGAGCTAACAACATCCAAGCGTTTCTATTTCCACGGTCACGGCTTCGCCCATAACACTTACCAGGTGGGTTCAAGAGTCTAGTCGGAGAGATGCACCCAGCCTACCCTCCTTTGAGCATTCAGCGCTAACATTGCACAAGCACCTCGATTTGTACGTCTGTGACGACTTCTGTCAGGTGGATCAATCTCCCTTTCGTCGTTTTCGCATACATCAGCTCGCCGCCCAGCAAGGGGACCTTGCCCAATCTGGAAGGTCCAGGGTCCAGAGGGGATCTCTAAATTCTTCAACTAACACGCTCGCGCCCATATCCATTCCTTCATTTCCTGGCAATGCGCAGCTTTCATTCACCAGTCTGCTAGCTCCCGGAATTGCTCGGCCATCGCTCCAGGAATTTTATTGCGGTGCATGCAGACAATAAAAGATAGAACTACGCAAGGCAGTAAGTCAGATTGCATTGTCCCTCGTTGTAAGGATGGTCGCTATCGATATATAGAAAGGTGTGCGTAAGTAAGACGCTAATCGGTCCGAAGTAGGATCGAGGCGGACGGTTGGGCACTGCTGAAACCGCTGTCACACAGTACACGTGATATACTACCCTCATAAATCGTCACAAATTTCCATGTCGTCGGGAACCTTCATGGTACTAACAACACACGCTGGAAGCCTTGATCTCCATTGGACTCTGCTAACCTTTTGCTCGTCAACATGGATCCTTCTTGGACTCATACTGGACACCCATGGACCTCAATGTCGCCATTCGGAATTCTGTCGCGTCGTGCACTTCTTTTTGTTTGCCTCTACTTTGCTTGGTCGCAATCAGTCCGCTGGTTGGATGCTGACCTTGATCTAGTACCGTATCAGAGACCATCACTCAGGTCCCAGAACCGGTGACAGTAACCGAGGTATCTATCTCGCGAGTCACCGATTCCTTAACGCTCACCGATGTTCAGATCACGACTGTGATCCCGAACCCGGCCACGATCGTACGTCACCTCCTGAGATGATGCCCGAGCCGAGAGCTAACATGATGCCAGACTGAGCCCACGACTTCTTTCAGTACTCAGACTCTGACGAAAACCACTGTGTATGTTCATACGCATCAATGAGGACTTCAATGGAGCTAATGTTGCGCCAGAATGACAATCAACAATACAGAGACAACTATCACTACGCAATTTGTGACTACGTTCGAGATTCAGCCAACGACTACGACTATCTTTGCCGGACCGCTATGGGGCCATTGTGGACGTGAGTATTTGCCAGAGGACTGCTTTGCCTTGGGCACGGGATGAACACATGCGGCAACACGCCTGCCGACATCGGCCTCTGGACAATTGAAGGGACTTGGGTGAATACCTTGGGCTTCTGGATTCACACACCATGGCCAAACTTCTTCCGGGAAACCAAACGTCCTGACAAGTCAGCATATTACTACATGTAAGTCTTCCGCCCCACAGTTGAACGCTGACACACTGCTTGCGAGTCTGAGATGTTTGTCTTTCCCATCCGCAGCCTGTTGCCGACATCTTCCTTTGCAGACTCTTTTGTGTTCTTCACGTGATCTTTTCAGCTGATTTCTTGGATGGTTGCGTTTTTTGTCACTTGTTCCTGTATATCTTCCAAGTGGCGTGACTTGCCGCAGGTTCGTCTGGTTGGGCTGGAGTGCTCTCGCTTTCTTTGGTCATCTCAATGTTCGTGCACGGAGTAGTGCACTGTTTCGTGTATTGGAGCACGTCATATCTCAGTTCTTCTCTTTGGTAACATGTTGCATTCACTTCGGAGCCTGTCCTTTCTATGCACTTGTGTGTGAGTGGTACGCGATTTCATAGTCTGGCAGAGCACTGATGTTGATGCTTGTCATTTTTGTCGGTCTGGGCTTGGTACTGCTTTGTAATTGTACGTGGCGCATTCGTGCCGGAGCACGTGCGGGTCCTCCAGTGTATGACGCAGCTTTCCATTCGTACATGTAGCCCTCATGTCGGCGGCGGTATTTTTTCACTTGTATGTATGGTACCAAATTGCACATGAACGCACAGCACTTCACGTTTCGTCTCGTCTTGTTGCAACACCATTGTCGGCCAGTCGTGTTCTTGTCACGATTGTGCACCTAGTGCTTTTCGTAGCACGCGTCATCAGGTAGAGCGCATGACTTCCATCTCACTTCCCTTTCCTGTGGCCCAGTGACAGCTAACGATCTTTGGCAGCTGCGACGTTCGGCATGCAGGCACTTCCACAGCTATGTTACAGAGAACATTTCTGGTACTCTCTTCCTCCCCACGACGCTCGAAATGCAGTCTCGGACTCATCGATAATTCTTCCCAACAATTTCGAGTTTGCTCGTTGCCATCTTTCAGACATTCTCTCTCCCTTCCATCATACTCATTTGTATCCATATACCAACTATGCTCTTTCTCGAGATGTCAACACCAGCTTTTGTACCATGCGAGCTCTCCCACTTGAAACTGGACTGGCTTGACGATTGCGTCGATTTCGACCAAATCGCCTTCTCTACCTTGCTCCAGAAGTTCATGTTGACCTTCGCCGGGCGGACCAAGGTCTATCGAGATGCAGACTCGGCGGCGAATCAAGCACTGATTTTGTGACGGCATATATACCTTGTATACCGAGATGTACACAAGGTTGGCCTTTTTGTACCGTTACAGATCTTCTTCATGGGTGAGAGCACGCACGAGCAAACATGAGACGAGAGAATCGCTGACTCTTGGCAAACAACTTAGACCGATTTGGATCAGAAACGTTGCCACCGATTCCAGGACAGACGATGAGAGCTGTCGCCGCCTGGTTCGTCGATCTTGCAGTACAGATAGATCATGCTAGCCACGGATGCCCTCGATCTCGTCATTGCACCAAAACCATCACGCAACAGCGATCTTGCCAGCGGCAGCGGATTTATCTCACCGTCGGAGCGTCGACAAGGCCAAGACTGCTACACACCACAGCCAGGCCAGAACGGTGATCTTGCTCAAGGCGGTGGGTCTATGTTACCCACCGGCCGTCGAGATAAGCATATTCCTCGTCCTGTCCAATCCGAGTACGAATCCGAAACCATCGATATCACCATGTCTGACGGCGTTGACGTTGGGGAAGCATCTGTCACTCCACCACAACAACCTCGATCGCATGTCGACCTGACCAGCGAAAGCGATGACGACCCCGCGGAAGCGGAGAGTGATGCCAATCACTTGCTTATCTGGCACTGCACTAGGCGTTCATGGACCAGATTGAACGCTAGATTTCGCTGGTGGTCTGAATGGACGATGTATCTTTTCTTTCTAGCTAAGCAATTCATTCCGTTAATGATCAAGGGATTTATAGTGCTGACGTGGATTTGGTGCGAAGCCCTGCTGTTGCTTTTCGTCACGCTGTGGCTTTCCGTCACGCTGTCGCTTTTCGTCACGCTGTCGCTTTTCGTCACGCTGTCGTTTTTCGTTACGCTGTCGCAAATACGCACGGCTGTTTCTTTATCGTATAGGCTGCTTGCATGTGATGCCGTCCATAGAAGCACTTGCGCTGATGGGGTGTGGTGGCGGACTTCCTTCACGCGGATTATAGGTCGGGCCCAAACGAACAAAGGCAATACTAACAGCGCGACATTGTGTCAGAACATCCAAGCTCGAAAGCCTGCTGTTTAGGACAGGCACTAAAAATCCAGCAG
>Ga0265780_10002739_pt1 | contig 23680 bp, 16 predicted proteins | sample P1T30metagenome_FD_192432 | JGI IMG/M metagenome (GOLD analysis project Ga0265780, IMG submission 192432) | Plant litter microbial communities from East Loma Ridge, Irvine, California - P1 T30 | ecosystem: Environmental > Terrestrial > Plant litter > Unclassified | place: USA: California... | reverse complement strand
ACGACTACCGCGAGGAATGGATGCGCTTCACGCGCACCCTGTCCGAGCACAGCGCCAATATCGGCGAGCGCGCGATCGAGGCGGTCGGCGCCCTGGTCGAAAGCCCGGGCGGGGTGCTGTGGCAGCGTCGCGACGGGGAACCGGACAGCGGCGGCGTCAGCACCTACCGCCCGGTGGCCGGCTGGCAGGCCGCCAGCAGCGCCATCGAGCCGGCCGATTCGAAGTTCTGCCGCTTCCTGGAGACCACCCAGTGGGTGATCGACCTGCGCGAATACAAGGCCTTGCCCGAGAAGTACGGCGACCTCGAGTTGCCGGACTGGCTGAAGGAATTCCCGCGCGGCTGGCTGGTGGTGCCCCTCATCATGCACTCGAAACTGTTCGGCTTCGTGGTGCTGCAGGATGCGCGCAGCACGGTGGCCCTGAACTGGGAAGTGTTCGACCTGCTCGAGATCGCGGGCAGCCAGGCCGCCAGCTACCTGGCGCAGCAGGACGCCGCCAACGAGTTGATGGTGGCGCGCCAGTTCGACTCGTTCAACCGCATGTCGACCTTCGTGGTGCACGACCTCAAGAACCTGGTGTCCCAGCTGTCGCTGATGAACGCCAACGCCGAAAAGCACCGCGACAATCCCGAGTTCCAGCGCGACATGCTCGACACGGTCGACCATTCGATCCAGAAGATGACGTCGATGCTGCAAAAACTGAGCCGCAACGATGCCCCGGCGCGGCCGCGCGCCTTGTCGGTCGAGGCCGTGGTGCGCCAGGCGATTGCGCTCAAGAGCGCCCTCGAGCCGCATCCGTCGCTGCAGGTCGAGCAGCAGGGCCTGACGGTGCTGGCCGACCGCGAGCGGCTCGAGCGCGTGCTGGGCCACCTGATCCAGAACGCGATCGAGGCCACGCCCAAGAACGGCCGCGTGAACGTGAGCATCCGCCGCCAGGGCAACCGGGTGGCGATCACGGTGGCCGATACCGGCGCCGGCATGACCGAGAAATTCATTCGCGAGCGCCTGTTCAAGCCGTTCGAATCGACCAAGCCGGCCGGCATGGGCATCGGCGTGTTCGAGAGCCGCGAATACATCACTGAACTGGGCGGCGCGCTGGACTTGACCAGCACGCCCTCGGTCGGAACCACTTTTACCGTCACCCTGCCGTTGTACCATGAGGCTGGCGCCGGCATCGCCGCCGGCGCCATCGATCGCGCAGCGTGAACTGAGGAATAGCCGTGACCCAAAACAAACCGAAACTGTTGATCATCGAGGACGACCCGGGCCTGCAGAAGCAGCTGCGCTGGAGCTTCGATGCCTATGACGTGGTCGTCGCCGGCGACCGCGAAAGCGCGCTGGCGCAGATCCGCCGCCACGAGCCGGCGGTGGTCACCATGGACCTCGGGCTGCCGCCCGATCCAGACGGTTCGACCGAAGGCCTGGCCACGCTGGAGCAGATCCTGGCGCTGGCGCCGGACACCCGCGTGATCGTCCTGACCGGCAACCAGGAGCGCGCCAACGCGGTCAAGGCGATCGCCATGGGCGCCTACGATTTCCACCAGAAGCCGTGCGAGCCCGAGGTGCTCAACCTGGTGATCCAGCGCGCTTTCTTCCTGCATAACCTGCAGATGGAAAACCGCCGCATGCAGTCGAACCAGGCCGACTCGCCGATGGCGGGCGTGATCAGCCGCGACGCCGGCATGCTCAAGGTCTGCCGCACTATCGAGAAGGTGGCCCCGACCTCGGCCTCGGTGATGGTGCTGGGCGAATCGGGCACCGGCAAGGAAGTGCTGGCGCGCGCGCTGCACGCGCTGTCGCCGCGCGCCAAGGAGCGCTTCGTGGCGATCAACTGCGCCGCGATTCCCGAGAACCTGCTCGAGAGCGAATTGTTCGGCTACGAGAAGGGCGCCTTCACCGGCGCGGCCAAGCAGACCAAGGGCAAGGTCGAACTGGCCAACGGCGGCACCTTCTTCCTCGACGAAGTCGGCGACTTGCCGATGGCGCTGCAGGCCAAGCTGCTGCGCTTTTTGCAGGAGCGCGTGATCGAGCGCATCGGCGGCCACGAGGAAATCCCGGTCGACGTGCGCATCGTGTGCGCCACCCACCAGAAGCTCAAGGAATTGTGCAGCACCGGGCGCTTCCGCGAAGACTTGTATTACCGTTTGTCGGAAATCGTGGTCACGATCCCGCCGCTGCGCGCGCGCCAGGGCGATGCGGCCCTGCTGGCCCACCATTTCAAGAACAAGTTCTGCGCCCAGGAATCGCGCCCGACCCTGCATTTCGCCCCCGACGCGATCGCCGCCATCGAGGCCTACGAGTGGCCGGGCAATGTGCGCGAGATGGAAAACTGCGTCAAGCGCGCCGTGATCATGGCCGATGGCCCGACCATCGTGGCCGACGACCTGGGCCTGCCCGACAACGGCACCCAGGTCGAGCAACCGCTGAACTTGCGCCAGATACGCGACGAGGCCGAACATGCGGCCATTGTGCGCGCGCTGGCGCGGGTGGACGGCAATATCGTCAAGGCGTCCGAGATGCTGGGCGTGAGCCGCCCGACCCTGTATGACCTGATGAGCCGGCACGGCATCAAGAGCAGCGCATGAAGTGCTCCCTGTGAGGCGTGGCGCCCGCCTGGCGCTGGCAGCCACCGTACTGGCCGGCTGCGGCGTGGTGGCAGGGCTGTTCGCGGCCGAACGCGCAGGCGTGATGCCGCGCACCCTGGCGCCATACATCGAAAAGCGCAGCAGCGGCCACAACGCCGTCATCGTCGGCGCCGGCCAGTTCGCCAGCCGCGGCCTGCTGGCGCTGGACCGCGGCGCGGCGGATGGCGTCGCACCGGACCTGGCGGCATTGACGCTGGGCGCCCAGCCGCAGCCGGCCGGATCCATCGGCACTGATGCCAGCGTGGTCACCGAGGTGGCCGCCCTGCGCGCCGCCATGGCGGCGGCCACGCCGGGCACGACGATCACACTGGCGCCAGGCAGCTACCGCATCGCGCACCGCGCACTCGAGGCCAGCCGGCCCGGCAGCGCCGGGGCGCCGGTCGTGGTGCGCGCGGCCCGGCCGGGCACGGTGACCTTGCTGTCGAACGTGCCGGTCGCGATCCGGGTCAACGCGCCGCACTGGCGCTTCGAGAACCTGACCATCGACGGCGCCTGCGCCGCCCACGACGACTGCGAGCACGGCTTCCAGGTGACCGGCGCGGCCAGCCATTTCGCGGCCGTCAACAACACCCTGCAGGGCTTCAACGCCCACTTCAAGATCAACGGCGCCGGCGGACGCTTTCCCGACCATGGCCTGATCGAGGCGAACACTTTGTCCAATCCGGCGCCGCGCGCGACGCGTAAGCCAGTGACCCCGATCGACCTGGTCGCGGCCAGCGACTGGACGGTGCGCGGCAACATCATCCGCGACTTCATCAAGGCGGGCGGCGACCGGATCAGCTACGGCGCCTTCGCCAAGGGCGGCGGCAGCGGCAACCTGTTCGAGCGCAACCTTGTGTGGTGCGAGGCGGCGCTGGCGGGCCGTCCGGGCCAGCGTGTCGGCCTGTCGCTGGGCGGCGGCGGCACCGGCAAGCCGTATTGCCGCGACGGCCGCTGCATTACGGAACAGGAGCGCGGCATGTTGCGCGCCAACCTGATTGTCGGCTGTTCCGACGTCGGCATCTACCTCAACAGCGCGGCCGATTCCCGGATCGAGGACAACACCCTGGTCGACACCGCCGGCATCGACGTGCGCTTCGCCACCAGCAGCGCGCGCATCGACGGCAACCTGGTCGACGGCCCGATCCGCAGCCGCGACGGCGGCCTGCTGCACCTGGGGGATAACCGCGATGCGGCCTTGTGGCGCTCGTACGCGGGGCTGCATCCGGTGCGTTCCCTGTTCGCGGCGCCGGCGGGCGCTGACTTCCTTTGGCGCGGCGAGGCGCCGGCGCGCTCCACGCCGCGCCAGGATGGCGTCGACTTGTGCGGCGCCGCGCGCAGCCAAGTAAAGGCTTACGGCGCCTTCGAGGACTTCGGCGCCTGCCGCCGCCCTTGAGGTCTTGCTGGCAAGCGCCGTGAACTCAGCCTCCTTCGGTCACGCGCCAGCCATTCTCAGTCTTGCGCATTGCCAGCTTGCCACTTATCTCGATACTCCTGCGTTCAAACCACTGTGCCTGGTCCTCAATCCGATCCTGGCCTAGTATTCCAACCATGAACTTGGGCGCCGGCCATGTACAGCCTTGTTCATAGAACGCATTGATTTCGTTGCCGATACGAGCAGTATTCTCGAAGCGCTTGTTCTGGGCACTGGCGCGCGAGGCATTCCAGGCCTGGTTCAAGCCCTGTAGCTCTGCTACTTGCTGGGCGATTCCTTCATCTCTCTGTGCTTTCCAGGAATTCTCGGCAGCGTGGAATTCCTCCCGCTGTGCCGGCTCAAGCAGGTATCCTGAGCCGGTGGTGGAGAACTGCGACATCAGCGGAGCTGGATTGGCGCGCTGGAACTCCATGCGATGCCGCTCGACGACTTCTTCAAGCACACGCTTGCTCTGTTCGTACGTTTTCACGTTGACAGAAAACTGGTCAGAAAGCGCTTTCTCTTTCAAGTACACAGCGTGCAATTTGTCGAGCTTGTCCGCGTCGACGTCGATCCGGTAATTAAACTCGACCTCGTAGTTGTTCGCATCGCCGTAACCGTTGGTTTTGCTGATGTCGGCCAGTTCGATGTTCTTGCATGTGGCGAAAAGCGGGTTCAGATAGGCTTCGATGTCGCTTTCGACCGGAGACGAGCTGCATCCTGCCAAGGCCAGGGGGACGCATGCCAAGAGTAATGCTTTCATTGGTAGTTCTGCGAAATACGTTGAAGATAAAACCAGACGCTTCGCAGACAGGAAATTCATGTTCGCTCGCGCGGTCGAAGAAGTGCAGTCGCCAGTCGCTCGCAGCACTTGCCGATTCTAAGGCAAAAGTTGCAAATATGCATCATTTGGAAGGCACTTCGCGCCTTATAGGTCAACAGATGTTGCCCTGCTGCCTCATTGTTTCCTTGGATGACAGGCACAGCAGCTACCAAGACCGCAACCACTCCGCGGTCCAGCGCGCGACCTGGTCGCGCCAGGCACGGCGCGAGAAGGTGTGGTCGGCGTCGTCGATCTGGCGCCGCGTCACGCGCGGCGGGGCCAGCACGCCTTTCCAGGCGCGGTCGGCATCGGCCAGGTCGCAGAATTCGCGTGCGGTCAGGTCGGCGCCGGAGATCACCAGCAGCATCTGTCCGCGAAAATCCTGCAGGCCGGCGCGCATCCGTTCCGGCAGCGAGGCCGTGGTGGTGGTGGCACCAGCAGCGGCAGGCTTGCCCCTGGCCTTGCGCAGCAGCGCCAGCAGTGACGTCAGCGAGCGGCGCCAGTCGAGGCCTCCGCGCAGCAGCTGTTTCCAGAATGCCGGGTCGCGCAGGCGCGCGCGGTAGTAGTGTCGCAGGGTGGCGCGCGCCAGGCCGTCCTCGGTGCGCACCCAGGGATTGAGCAGCACCAGGCCGGCCACGCGCGGGTCGCGCGGTGCATACATGCCGATCGCCGAGGCGGCGTCGCACAAGCCCCACAGCACCACTTCGCGCAGGCCGGGCACTGCCGCCATGAACGCATCGAGCGCGGCGCGCAGGTCGTCGTTCACGTCATCGAAGGGACGGATGGCGCCTTCGCTGTCACCCATGCCGCGGTAGTCGAAGCGCAGCACCGGCACGCCATCGCGCGCCAGGTCGCGCGCCAGCAGCGTGAACTGGCGGTGGCTGCCGGCCCGGTATTGCGGGCCGCCGACGACCACCACCACGCCGCGCGCGCCCGGCGCGGCATTGCCCGGCAGGCTCAGGATGCCGACCAGCCGCTCGCCGCCGCAGTCGAAGGCGAGCGCGCGTTCTACCAGTTGCGGGTCCGGACCGGTAGCGGCGTCCATCTGCCCCGTCTCCACGTCTTCAATGACCATGCAGTTGCGCCTCCAGGGCGGCCGTGCCGGCGTCCAGCCAGGCCGCGCTCTCGGTGATCTCGGTGGTGGTCCAGAACGGCGCGCTGTGGACCGGGTGCAGGCGCAGGTCGATCCCGGCCGCCTGCCAGGCGGCGGCGGTGCGCGCGGCGCCGGGCGCTGCGCCTGGAACTCGATTCGCTCCCAGCTGCGCCACCGCCTCGATCCAGTCGACCGGGCATGGCGGGCGGAATGCATCGAGCGGATCGAGCGCGTCGAGCGCGGCCGCCAGGCGCGGATCGAGGTCGTAGCCCGCGATCTCGAGCGTCTCGCCGTTCTGCAGCGCCGTGCGCAGCGCCGACGTGTTAACGCCCGGGCCGGCGTCGCCATCGGCCAGCAGCGCGCCGGCCAGGCGCAGGCGCAGGAACTGCGTCAGGTAGGTGGAGCCCTTGAGCACCGGCTGCCACAGCAGCATGCCGGCCACCGGATGGGTGGCAGCCCGCGCATAGTCCAGCGCCAGCAGGGCGCCCAGGCGCAGGCCCCACAGGCGCAGCGGCGCGTCCGTTCTCTCCCGCAGCCAGGCCGCGGCCAGCGCCAGGTCGGCTTTCCACAATTCCCAGCGGGCGTCGCCGAAGTCGCCGCTGCTGTCGCCGCAGCCGGCCAGGTCGATCTGCAGCACGGCGTGGCCGGCCGCGGCGAAGGCGCGCGCCTGCAGCGCCGCCATGCGGCGCGCGCGGTTCATCTCCTCGGCAAAGGGATGCACGTACAGCAGCGCCCCGCGCGCCGGACCGGCTGGCGGGTGGTAGAGGCAGAAGCGCTGCCCGCCGTCCGCCTTCAGGAAGAAGGGTTCGGCCGGCGCGCCGGTGGTGGGCTTCATGCGCCGCGCTTGACGTCCACGAAAGCGGCCAGGCTGCCCAGGGTGGAGAAGGTGCTGGCGCTGATGTCGTCGTCGTCGACCGCGATGTCGAAGTGTTCTTCCAGGGCGGCGATCAGGCTGATCACCGCCATCGAATCGAGTTCCGGCAGCGCGCCAAGCAGGGGCGAATCAGCGCCCAGCTGGCGGCCGGCGTCGCCCAGGCTGAGCACGTCGGTGAGGATGGTCTTGATCTGGTCGATGGTGGTTTGGTCGAAGTTCATGCGAATTCCATTCACGGGTTGGGGCGCAGCAGCGCCAGCCGGGTCTTGATCGGGGCCGCCAGGCGGTGCACCTCGCCCAACAGTTCGTGGCGCGTCAGGCGCAGCAGCAGATACCAGGCGATGGCCAGGACCGGCGCCATCGCGAGCAGGCGCAGCAACGACGCCAGCGAAGAGGGCAGGGCCAGCACCAGCAGCATGGCGGTGGCGCAGGTGCCCAGCGCCACCACGGCGCTCGGCACCAGGGACCGCAGCAGGCGGAAGATGCCGAGGTCGAAAAAGCGGCGCTGCATGTAGGCCCGCAACGGCATGGTCAGGATCGTCGCCAGGCACATCGCCCAGGCGAAGCGTACCAGCGAGCCATCGTACATCCACACGCCGAATCCCACGCGCGCAGCGAGGACGGCCAGCGTGAATACCGCGCTCATGTAAGGCCGGCCGATCGCGGTCAGCGCGAAGCTGACATACTGGAACGTCATCACCGAAGCCGCCGCCAGCGTCAGCGGCAGGATGGCGGGCACCGCCTCGAGCCAGGTGGGACCGTACAGGGCCTGCACGATGTCGTGACCGAGCACGGCGGTCAGGCCGAGGGCAGTCCAGCCGACGCCGGTCAGCAGGACGGTCGCGCGCGTCAGCACGGGCGCCAGCGAATCGCCGCGATGGAAGATCTGCGCCATGTAGGGAATCGCCCCATAGGTCATGGTGGAGCCGGCGATGTGGATGAAGATCTGGACCGTCGAGTTGGCGCGGCTGAGCAAGCCGACCTGGCTTGCGGAACCGAGCTTGCCGAGCAGGATGTCCGGAATGGCGTTGTTGATTGCCACGGCGGTGCTTGAGATGAGCGAACCGGCGCCGAAATTGACGACGCCGCGCCAGTGGGAGAACGATGGCAGCCATGGCATGTCGCGTCGGCGAAGTGGCGCAAGCGCCAGCACGCACACCAGAATATTGATCAGGTTCGCCCATGCCAGGCTCAGGCTGCCGAATCCCATCTTGGCCAGCACCAGGCAGCTGGCGCAATAGCTCAGCGTACCGGCTGCGTTCACGTAGGCCTGCTTCTCGGCCTGGAAGCTACGCGAGAGCATGGCGTTCGTGATCGAACCGAAAGGAATGAACACGAAACCGAGGGCCAGCACTTGCATGACGGGGACCATCTGCGGCTCGTCGAACGTGGCGCCGATCGGACCACTGGCCAGGTACAGCGCCAGGGCAATCAGCCACGACGAGGAAAACAGCACGCCCCCCGCCGATCGCAGCTTCTCGGGCGTCAGTTCCTTTTCGCGCTGGATGTACTGGCTGACGCCGAAATCGCGGAACACGTGCGCGAAATTCACGAACACCACGGTCATCGAAAACACGCCGATCTCACTTGGACTGAGAATGCGTGCGAGCAGGACGCTGACGATGAATTTGAGTACCGTTGCTCCCGTCGAGGAGCAAAAGGTGATGAACAGCGCGCGGCGCAGGTTTGCGGCGGCCATCAGGATTGGACCGTCACGATGCCGGCGTCCAGTCCGGAGCATGCCCGCGGCCCTGTGCAGGGCTTGGGCAGGCGCCGGTCGCGGCGGAACTGGATCGTATTATCTGGTGACGACATGCTTGCGAATCTCTTTCTCGATGGGCAATCCCAATCAGCGCCATGGCTGCCCGATACCGGCAGCGCATATGACGATTGCTGTAACGCACAATATTATATGGGGCGGCTCATCCGACAGATGCGCACGATACACTTTCATGCCAGAAAGCGCAGCGCAAGGTCCCGGACACGGTCGCTTCAGCGCTCCGGCGAGGCTGTGCGCGGAATTATCGCCCAGCCCGGCATCTTGGTGTAATCCGGCTTGTCGGCGCGTTTCTCGAAACGTTCCCACGCTTCTTGCGCATGCGGGATGCCGGACGTCGCCGCCACCGCGAGCGCAGGCTGCATATTGGCTGGATAGCCCAGCGGCGAATCCGCGAATCCCGACATCCGTCCCGGCGCCCAGTGGTTCTTGCTGGCGGCGCGCAGCCAGTCGCTCTGTTCGCGGCTCGCGCAGGGCTGGTCGATGTACTTCAGGCCTTGTGGATGCTTCAGCCTCCTGCTTTCGTTCAGGATGTTGTCACCACCAAAATTAAACTGATACATCGCGGCCAGGTCGCCGAACAGCGGCTTCCCGGGGCCGGGACGGAACTCGAGGTGGTAGGCCGACGCCTGGATCCAGCAGAAGCCGGGTGCGGTCATGCGCCCGACCACGTATTTCGCCTTCCAGCGCAGGATCGGCAGCGCCCGCTCGAACCCGAGTTCGGCGAGATGGCCGAAGCTCCAGGTGAGGAAGTCGTCCTGCCACGGCGCCGACGCCTTGACCTTGAACGCGTTGGCGCCGGAGCCGTCGTAGACGCCCAGGCGGTTCGGATTACCCTTGACGTAGGCGTTATCGTAGTAGGCCAGGTTGTTGTCGAGCTGCTTGACGAAGTAGCCCTTGAGCGGATGCGCATCCGGTGTGATGTAGGCCGCATGGCCCAGCGTGCGCAATGACCAGGCCTGGCCACGCACCTGCTGCCAGCCCACCAGGCCTTGCCCCTCGCCGGAATTGCCGGGATCGGTTTCCAGCGGATTGGCGGCGGCCCAGAACTGCAATTCTTCCAGATAATAGTAGTCGCCGGTCAGCAGGTATGGCAGGTAGGAGAGGGAAGGCTGGTGCGCCGTATCGTGGTTGTAGGGCGTGTCGCACAGGCCCTTGCCGGCGCAGCGCGGGACTGGCAACGGTCCCCTGTTCCCCAGGTTCATATGGGTCGATACGCGGCGATTGGCCGGGGTGTCGGTGCGCAAAGGATATCCGGTCCGCTCGTCGCGCAGGTGGATCGACCAGCTTCCCGAACCTTCGGCGGCCGCAATCATGGTATTGCGCGCCCGCATGTCTGTCGACAGCAGGTATTGCACCGCCCAGCCCGGCAACGGTCCGATATCGTTGCGTCCGCCGGTCGCCGGCATGTGCGGATTGACCGCCCCGATTTTCATCGGACCGGTCTTTTCGTCCGGGAGCGTCTTGGCCAGGAAGGCCAGCGAGCGTTCGCTCGGCTTGATTCTCTGGTCGTAGTTGGGCACGGCCCTGCTGGCGATCAGGTAGGCGCTGTCGGGACGGATGTGCAGCGAAGGCGCGCGCTCCTCGTCCCACCAGGCCAGATGGCGCCAGCGTGCGTGGTGGTAGTGGCGCAGGTCCTTCCTTGTATACACCATGCGCCCTGCTACCTTGACCTCGACATCGTAGTGCAGATTGCGCGCACCCGGCTGGAAGGTCTTGGTGTTCTCGACCACCACTTCGATCCGCGCCTGTTTTTCGAGGCCCGGATACCAGCGCACGGCGAAGCGCGCGTCGAGCAGCGGATGGCGCGCGCCGGCACTCGTCCTGAAGGGCGCCGCGCCGCGCCACTCCCTGGCGATGGCGCCATCCAGCCATGGGCTCCCGGCCCCGGCCATGGCATCCTTCAGCACGGCGCGGTAGGTGACGCCGTCCATGGTGATCTCGACGCCGGCGTCCAGCCCCTTGGCAAGCAGGCGCGCCAGGGTGGACTCGGAGGCGGGTGGCGCTACGGGGCCGTCGGCCTTCACCAGGCCGAGGGCGGCGTTGGCGCGCGCGTCCAGCCGCGGCAGGATACCGGACAGGATGGCGTGGCGCACCGAACCGTCGGCATGCGTGGCCTTGACGTCGACCTGCAATGGCAGCAGCTCGCCATCGTCCCGTCGCGCCGCCAGGGACGCTTTCCTGCCGACGTCGCCGGGAGCGAACACCTGGCCGAACGTGAACGGCACGCCCGACTGCTGCGCGCCGAGGTTCTGGACACGGAACCCGACGATCGCGCCGCCCGGCGCCGCCACGCCGGCCGGTGCGATCAGGACGGCCAGGATCGCCGCTGCGAGGCGGACAGGCATGGAAAAACGCATGGCGCCGGACCTCCTGCTAGCAGGGACGCACCGGGTTGGCTGCCGGCTGGCCGAGCGCGGTGCCGGCGGCGGACGCCGACTCGATCATGCGGATCGCTTCGCGCGAGGTCGTCTCGTACTGGCCGTTGATGAAGCGCATCGAGCCGATGAAGTGGTAGAACGCCGTTTCGGTGGTTGCGCAATCGGGCGTGCCATACTTGGGAAAGGGCAGCGACCGGGTGCCGCTGGCATTCGCCACCAGGTAGTTCGAGGTCACCTGCTCGGTGCCCCAGCGTTTCCAGTCGTCGCCGAGCTTGGCCGTCATGCGGCGCGAGAAATCGGTCATCGTGTCGCGCATGGTCTGCGAGGGCGGGAAGCCGGTGAAGCCGGAGCAGCCGCGGACATACAGCGCGTCCGGCGGCAGGCCGACATTGACCATTTCGCTTTCGGTGATGGTCTGGATGTGCGCACCCGGCTTGAGCCAGGCCAGCGCGCGCTCGCGCACCGCCGGCAGCAGGCGGATCGGCGTGTCGGGGATCTCACCCAGCACAAAGCCGGCGCCGTTGCGCACCGCTTCCAGCACTTCCGGGATCGGCTGTACGGTCAGGGTGTCGGCATCGAGCTGGATCACGTAGTTGTCCCGCACCAGGCCGGCGATCGCATACAGCCGTTCCCAGGTGCCGCCGCGCGGGATGTCGGGATGGGTGAACTCATCGGCCGGACGCAGTTCGATGTGCGGCACGTGCTGGCGCAGCACGGCCTGGTCGTGTTCGGTGATGGACGGGTCGCATACGACCACGATCCGTTCCGGATTCAGGAAATGCACGAAGGACTTGACGGCGACCAGGTAGGCCTGGACGTCGCGGGCATGGACCATCGACAGCAGCACGAACGGCAGGTTGCCGCGCTCCACAGGACGGGTCGACAAGATCTGCCGGATCGCTTTCTGGTGCCTCGCGCGGAAATAATCGCGGCGCAGGCGCTGAAAGATCCTGGTGATTAAAGACATCCTTATTGACTCCTGTATCGGCAATCGGGCGCACGACGCGCGGCGCCGGATTGAAATTTGGCTGAGCTGGCGTGTTACTCTTGCTATCCTTGCAATGAAGCGCAGTCATTATATGATGAAACCACCTGCGCACGCGTTCCTTGCTGCATGTTTGTCAACAGGAATAATTCATTGCAATATATATACGAAAATTTCAGGATCAAGCTATCCAGGCTGGAGAACAGGTGAGTCGACAAGTCGTGTTTTTTATCCCCGATCGGCAGCAGGTCAGCCTGTTTCGCGATGCCGATCCTGACCGGGACTGGCGCTTGTTCAATACTGGCGTGCATGTGTGGATAGGACAGACCTACCTGCGCCTGAAACAGGCCGGATATCCGGTCTCCCTTTCCGACTCGGTCCCCGAGGCCGGCCTGGTGGTCGCCCATGCCGACCACGTGGCGCAGCTGCTGCGCCGGCGCCGCTGGCGTGCTCCCCTGACCGTCGTGGCGGCCCGTGCGGACCGGCCGCGGCAACCTTATGCCGACTGGGAAATCGTGCAGAACGCCGCCGGCGCCGATGCGGACAAGGTGTTTCACATCCAGCACTGGCCGCAACCGGGCCTGGTGCCGAGGAATGCCGCGCGCGGCAACGAGGTGCGCACCGTCGCGTTCAAGGGAACGGTCGGCGAGATGGCGCCGGAACTGGCCGCGCCCGAGTGGGCGGACGCGCTGGCGCACCAGGGAATCGAATGGCGCTGCGACGCGGTGGCGTGGGGCGGCAACACCGCCAACTACCAGACCAGCTGGAACGACTACAGCGATATCGACCTGGTCGTGGCCATGCGCAGGGACCTGTCGCACCTGCACGTGAAAAAACCGGCCAGCAAATTGATCAACGCCTGGCTGGCCGGGGTGCCCGCGATCCTCGGCCCGGAGCAGGCCTACCGGGAACTGCGCCGTTCTCCGCTCGACTACATCGAAGCGGCCTCGCCAGCCGAAGCCGCTGCCGCCATTGCGCGCCTGGCCGCGGATACGGCCCTGTATGGCGCCATGGTCGAGAATGCGCGCCTGCGTTCTGCCGAAGTGCGCGCGGAGCGCTGCACGCAGACCTGGGCGACCCTGCTGTTCGAGACCATCCCGGCGCGGCGCGCGCCGATGCCGGTCGCCCTGGCCCGGCTGGGCTGGCGCAGCCTGCGCTGCCGGGCCAGCGCCTGGCGCACGGGCGGTCCCACATGACGAAGGCGCTGCCACCCGGGGGGGGGCAGCGCCTTCGGAAGCCGGCTTGCGGGGCAAGCCGGCCGATATCGCGGCTATCGTATCAGCGCGGGATGATGTCCCACTGGGCGCCCTTGCTGTAATCCGGCTTGTCGGCGCGGCCGCTGTACACGGTCCAGGCCTGGGCCGCATTGGCGATCCCCGAAGTCGTCGCCACCGCCAGCGCCGGCTGCATATTGGATGGATAGCCCATGTTCGAATCCGAGAAGCCCGACATCCGGCCTGGCGACCAGTGACCCTTGGTGGCGGCGCGGAGCCAGTCGCTCTGGGCCTGGCTGGCGCATGGCTGGTCGATGTACTTCAGGCCTTTCGGATGGCTCAGCTGCCGGCTCTCGTTCAGGATCTTGTCGCCGCCAAAGTTAGACATGTGCATCGTGGCCAGGTCGCTGAAGATCGGTTCCTTGGCGCTGGGGCGGAATTCCAGGTGGTAGGCCGAAGCCTGGATCCAGCAGTAGCCTGGCGTCGTCATACGGCCGACCGCGTATTTCGCCTTCCATTGCAGGATCGGCAACGCCTTGTCGAAGCCCAGCTCGGCCAGGTAGCCGAAACTCCAGGTCAGGAAGTCGTCCTGCCACGGCGCCGAGGCCACCACCTTGAACGAGCCGGTGCCCGAGCCGTCGTACACGCCCAGCTGGTTCGGGTTACCCGCCACATAGGTCGCGTGGTAGAAGTTCAGGTTGTTGTCGAGCTGCTTGACGAAATAACCCTTGAGCGGATGCGCATCCGGCGTGATGTAGGCGGCGTGGCCCAGCGTGCGCAGCGACCAGGCCTGGCCCCGAATCTGCTGCCAGCGCACCAGGCCCTGGCCGTAGCCGGAATTGGACGGGTCGGTTTCCAGCGGATTGCTGGCGGCCCAGAACTGCAGCTCTTCCAGGTAATAGTAGTCGCCGGTCAGCAGGTAAGGCAGGTAGGCCATCGACGGCTGGTGGGCCGTATCGTGGGTGTATTTCGAACCGCACAGGACCTTGTCGTTATTGACACAACGCGGCACCGGCAGCGGCCCCTTGTTCGCCAGGTTCATGTGGGTCGACGTGTTCTTGTAGGCGTCGTTGTCGACGCGCAGCGGATAGCCGGTCTTTTCGTCGCGCATATGGATCGACCAGGTGCCCGAGCCGTCGGCGACCGACATCATGGCATTGCGTGCGCGCATATCGAGCGACAGCAGATAGGACACGCTCCACATCGGCAGCGGACCGATGTCCGGACGGCCACCGGTTCCGCCCATGGCGGCGGCCAGGGGACCGATCTTCATTGGACCGGTGTTGTCGGGGGTGATCTGTTTGCCCATATAGGCGAGCGTGGCTTCGCCCGGCTTGCTGGCCTGGTTGTAGTTCGACACGGCCTTCGACGCGATCAGGTATGCGGTGTTCGGGCGCACATGGATGTCCGGTGCGCTGGCGCCATTCCACCAGCCGCTCTGGTGCCAGCGCGTATGGTGCAGATGCGACATCGCGGGGCGCGAGAAGATCGAACGGCCGCCGACGTCGACGTTCACGTCGTAGACCATATTGTGCGAAGCCTTGAATGTCATCGTGTTCTCGAAGATCACGTCGACCCGGGCCTGCTTGTCGAGGGTCGGATACCAGCGCACGGCGAAGCTGACGCCGACGCGCGGGTGCACGACGCCGTTGGCGGTCTTGAGCGGCGCGGTGATGATCCATTCATTGGCGACGGGGCCGGAGAGCCAGTTCACGGCTTTCGGGGAAACCACCGCATCCTTCAGCGATGCGGTGTACTGCAGCCCGTCCTGCTTGACCACCACCTCGCTGGTCAGCCCGCTGGCGACCAGGTCTTGCACGGTCAGGGCGCTTTTCTCCTGCGCGGACGACTTGACCAGCTCGATCTTCTCGATCTGGCCGGCGGCCAGGGTCGGGAGGACGCCGGAGACAACCATGTGGCGCACCGAACCGTCAGCGTGGGTTGCCTTGACGTCGGTCTGCAGGCGCATCACGGTGCCGTTCGACAGGCGCGCCGCGAGGCCCTCGTTCGCGCCCATCTGGCCGGCCGCGACCACCTGGCCGAAGGTGAAGGGCACGTTGGTCCGGGCCGCGCCCAGGTTCTGGATCTCGAAGTCGGTGATGGTGGCGCCGACGACGATCGTTGCAGGATTGTTCGACGGCACCGGGGTGAGCACGGTCGGCGTGGTCGGCGTCGGCTTGAACCCGGTGGTGGTCTTGGCCAGCGAGGTATTCGAGTCGGCGTGCGACATGGTATCGGCCGTGACGTCATCGCCGCCGCCGCCGCAGGCGCTCAGCAGGGCTGCGCTCAGGATGGCGGCGAGGGCGGTGCGCAGCGGCAGACGGATCGGCTGGGCGGCATTGACATTGCCACGTACCGCGCGGCTCGGGATCTGATCGATGGTCATGTAAGTTGGGGTAATAGTTCGATATGGAAATTAATTTCCGTGTGGAACTGAACTTTACCCCGATAAACTTTTCCATGGGCCAATTTTGAACAGATTTTGCCGATTTCCTGCGCAAAAACAACGGAGATGCAGGGTTTGAAATAATCTTCGACAACAAAGTCAAGAGAATTTCAAGAAGAAAGGTGAAAAAGCTACAATAATCTTGGCTTTTATATACTTTCGAACCGCTTTTCTAACCGATTGAGCTGGAAATCACTCAAGCCAGCACATCTGAACTATCGTATTTGCTGAATTTTAATATCAGGGAACTATGCACACTTATGAAGTTGACATTGAATAATTTTCCAATGTGATAGGATGACAACACGAACCGGTGACATCGCCGGCACTTGTAACCAAGCACATAGTCGGCCGTCGTGCTGCGCCGATGTAACGTACCCGGGCTTCGCGGAAATGATGCAATGCTAAGCACAACAAATCATGTAAAGGCGCGACTGGCGCCGGGCCGGGCGCCGGTCCTGATCGTGATTGTCGATACCGAGGAAGAATTCGCCTGGGACCGGCCGTTCGACCGCGCCAACGTCGACACCGCCTCTGTCGCGGCCCAGCCCCTGATGCACGAACGGGTGTTCGACCGTTTCGGCATCGTGCCGGCGTATATGGTCGACTGGCCGGTGGCCACCGCCCCGCAGGCCGTCGCCACCCTGCGCCGGCTGATGCAGGAAGGACGCTGCGATATCGGTACCCAGCTCCACCCTTGGGTATCGCCTCCCTATGAAGAGCAGGTCACGCGCTTCAATTCCTATGCCGGCAACCTGCCGCGCGAGCTGGAACTGGCCAAGCTGCGCATGCTCACCAACGCCATCGGCGACGCCTTCGGGCGCGCGCCGACCGCCTTCAAGTCGGGCCGTTACGGCCTGGGGCCGCACAGCGCCGAGGCGGTGGCCGCGCTGGGCTACGAGATCGATGCCAGCGTGGTGCCGCATACCCGCTTCGAAGACGATGGTGCTCCGGATTTTCGCGCCTTTGACGAGCATCCCTACTGGTTCGAGGCCGGCGGACGGCGCCTGCTCGAGCTGCCCGTGACCACCGGCTATGCCGGCTGGCTGCGCAGCATGGGACCGCAGCTGTTCGACCTGGCGCGCAGCCCGGCGGGACGCACGCTGCGCATGGGCGGCATGCTGGCGCGTACCCGCGCGCTCGAGCGCATCCGCCTCAGCCCTGAAGTCGCCAGCGGCGCCGAGATGCGGCGCCTGACGCGCGCGCTGCGCGCCGATGGCTGCGAAGTGTTCTCGCTGACCTACCACAGTCCCTCGCTGGTGCCTGGCCACACGCCGTATGTGCGCGATGCGGCCGACCGTGAACGCCTGGTCTCCACGATCCACGATTATTGCGCCTGGTTCCGCGACGAGATCGGCGGCCAGTTCCTGGCCCTGTCGCAGGTCGGGGCAGCGCTGGCGCCCCAGGCCGGGGTCGCGCCGCTGGCGCTCGAAGCGGTGCGCTGAAATCAGCGCCCGGCGGCGAGCGCGTGCAGCCGGCCCAGCCAGGGCCAGCGGTAGGCGTTAAGGTGGTACATGGTGCGCACCTCGCCGGTCCAGCGCAGGTGCCACTCCATTACCCTTCCATAGAATTCGATGCGTTCGAAGCGGCGCGCTTCGACGATGTCGCGCGTGGCTTCCTCGCGCATCAGGAGCGCCGGCGACAGGCCGTTGCCGATGCCTTCGTCATAGGCCGTCTTGAGCACGACGATGCAGCCGCCGCCCTCGACGCACAAATCCATCGCCGCCAGCCGCTCGCCGATGAAGTAGCGGTAGACGCAAGCGGCGTCCATGACGGCGAAGGCTTCCAGCATGGCGCGGTAGAAGCGGCCCTGGTCATTGCCGGCGCTGACAGCGGTGCCGTCCTTCGCCTTCCATCCCGCGCTTTCCAGGCGGCCGTAGTCCTCCACTGCCGCCGCCATCTCGTGCGCCGCGCGGCTGGCCTGGAGCCGGGTCGGCACGCCGTCGTCCTGCAGGCGCTTGCGCTGCTTGCGCAGGTTGCCGCGCAGGTTCTTGCCGCGCGTATTCCAGTAGTCGTCGAAGCTGGCCGGCAGGGTCACGCGGGCGGTCTTGATATAGTCCAGGGTGCGCAGGCCGGCGCCGGCGGCGGGGCGCTCCATCAGCATCGGGTCGCATTGGGTCAGGCCCAGCATCAGGGCCGGACCGGGAAGGGCCCGCAGCAGCCCGGGCAACAGCTCAGGGCGCGGGCGGGCATCGCGCTGCAGCCACAGGCCGACCGGGGCCTGCGCCGGCTGGAAGGTGTTCCAGGCGCCAAGGCGCGACGGCGCCAGGACCGCCATGACGTCGGTCGATCCGTCCTGTTCATGCCAGGCCAGCCGCTCCCGTCCCGTGCCGAATACGGCCAGCAGGGACGCGACGAATTCCGGCGCCAGCAGCGGCGAGCCGCCGGCATCGCGCTGCAGGCGGCGCCAGCGTTCCAGCAGGTCGGGACGGGCCATCAGCTCGGCCGCCGGGACCACGGTCCAGCTCATGCCGGCGCTCCCGCGCTGTCTTCCAGCGCATGGCGCACGGCGACCGCCAGCCGGCTGCGTTCGGCGTCCCGCAGCTCCTGGTGCACGGGCAGCCCGAACAGGCGCCGGCCCAGCTCCATGCTGTTGGCGCAGACGGCGTCGTCGACCCCCGGCCACAGGCTGCTGCCGAAGCGCACCATTGGCACCCCGGCGGCGCGCAGGCGTGCGAACAGGGCTTCCGGATGGTCGGCCAGCAGCGGGAATACCCAGGGGCAGGCGCCATCGGGCAGGGCGGGGAACAGCGGCCGCCAGCCTGGCGCGCCGGCCAGCGCGCGTTCCAGTTCCAGGTAATGGCGGCGCCGGCCCTCGACGAGGCGCGCGCGGCCGGCGCGTTGCAACACGGCGCGCGAGAACCAGGACGAGCGCCGGTCGAGCCAGTGCGGATCGAAGGCAAAGCTGCTGTCGGAGGACGACGGGGCCAGCGCCGGGGCGGCGCCGCCCGCGCCATTGCCGCTGCCATTACCATTGCCATTGCGCGCCTTGACCCGCTGCCACAAGAACGTCTTCAGCCGCAGCGGCAGCGCCATGGCGACGCGCAGCGCGGGCAGGCGGCCATGGCCGAAGCTGTTCTCCAGCGCGGCCAGCGCGGCCTTGGCCTCGAAGCCGGCGCCGGCGCCGGCCAGTGCGTCCGGCAGCGGATGGCGGTGCGAGACCAGGCAGCCGCCCTCGAAGATGGGGAAGAATTTCATGCTGCTGCCGATCGCATAGTCGCCGCTGCTGCCGACCGCGACGCCATCGCGCTCGCCGAAGAAGCAGTGCGCGCAATCCTCGATCAGTCCGGCGGCATGAAAGTCGCACAGCGCGCGCAGGGCGCGCAAGTCTTGCGGGAAGCCGAAGAAATGGGTGGCCATGACGGCCTTTACGCCAGGACCGAGTTTGCTCGCCACGTCGTCCAGGTCGGCCGTGGTGTCGGGATGGACCCGGTAGAACACGGCCTCGGCCCCGCGCCAGTGCACCGGCGGGATCATCGAAGGGCTGTGGTAGGCCGGCACCAGCACCCGGTCGCCGGGGCCGACGCCGAGCGCGCGCAACGCCATCCCGATCGCGATCCGGCCGCTCGTGACGGCTTGCACCGCGGGTGCGTCGTCCAGCGCCGGCAGGGTGGCGCCGCGGCCGGCGAAGGTGCCGAGCGAGAGGACGGGAACGGAGGGAATGGTACCGGTGTCGGTCATGCTGGCGCTGCTGGTGTGTTTATTCTCGGCATGATTTAAATATAACATGCGGCCTCGCCGTTTCCGCGCACCGGCGGCAGTGCGCGCACTCGCGGAGCGATGTCGAAAAAGCATGCAATCCCCTTGTTGCGCGGCCCGAACTGGTAAGATTGCAGATGCGTGAAGAATGCGCCGCGCCATTTCGCGCCATGCAGCCACCAGACCCCATATGCAATGAACCACCTGATCCACGACAGCATCTTCGACAGCGCGGCGCGCACCCCCGAGGCCGAGGCCCTGGCCTATGGCGCTGCGCGCTGCACCTACCGCGAACTGGCCGGCCAGGTCGAAGCGGCGGCCGCCCTGTTCCTGGCCCAGGGACTGCAGCCGGGAGAGCGGGTCGCGGTGTACATGGAAAAGCGCATCGAGAACGTGGTGGCCATGTTCGGCGCGGCCGCCGCCGGCTGCGTGTTCGTGCCGGTCAATCCGCTGTTGAAACCCGAGCAGGTGGCCTACATCCTGGCCGACTGCAATGTGCGCCTGCTGGTGACGACGCCCGAACGCCAGGCGCAATTGGCCGCCAGCCTGGCCGGCTGCCCCGACCTGCGCGCGCTGCTGCTGACCGACGGCGCCCAGCCGGCGCCGTCCCCTGCGGGCCTGGCGCTGCTGCACTGGTCGCAGCTCGAGACCGGTGCATCGTCCGCCCCGCACCGCCGCATCGACACCGATATGGCGGCAATCCTGTACACCTCGGGCAGCACCGGCGCCCCCAAGGGCGTGGTGCTGTCGCACCGGAACATGGTGGCCGGCGCCGCCAGCGTGGCCGGCTATCTGGGCGTGCGGGCCGACGACCGCCTGCTGGCGGTGCTGCCGCTGAGCTTTGACTATGGCCTGAGCCAGCTGACCACCGCCTTCCTGCGCGGGGCCTCTGTGGTGCTCATGAACTACCTGTTCCCGAAGGATATCGTGGCCGCCGTGCGCGCCGAGCGCATCACCGGCCTGGCCGCGGTGCCGCCGCTGTGGATCGCCCTGTCGCGCCTGGAGTGGCCAGCCGACTGCACGCTGCGCTTCATCACCAATTCCGGCGGCGCCATGCCGGTGGTGACGGTCGAGGCGCTGCGGGCGGCGCTGCCGCGCGCCAAGGTCTACCTGATGTACGGTCTTACCGAAGCCTTCCGTTCGACCTACCTGCCGCCGGCCGAACTGGCGCGCCGCCCCGATTCGATCGGGCGCGCGATCCCCAACGCCGAGGTGCTGGTGGTGCGTCCCGACGGCAGCCTGTGCGAGGCCGACGAGCCGGGCGAACTGGTGCACCGCGGCGCGCTGGTGGCGCTGGGCTACTGGAACGACCCGGCGCGCACCGCCCAGCGCTTCCGCCCGGCCCCGGGACAGGACCCGGCGCTGCCGCTGCCCGAACTGGCCGTGTGGTCGGGCGACACTGTGCGGCGCGACGCCGACGGCTACCTGTACTTCATCGGCCGCAGCGACGAGATGATCAAGGTGTCCGGCTACCGCATCAGCCCGGCCGAGGTCGAGAGCGTGCTGCATGCCAGCGGCCTGGTGAGCGAGGTGGCGGTGTTCGGCATCGCCGACGAAACGCTGGGCCAGGCCATCGTGGCGGTGGCGGTCGCCGACCTTGGCGCGGTCGACCGCGCCGCGCTGCTGGCCGAATGCCGCCGCCGCCTGCCGGCCTATATGATCCCGGCCCACATCGTCGTGCGCGGCGAGGCGCTGCCGCGCAACCCGAACGGCAAGATCGACCGTAACCTGCTGCGCACGACCTTCCAGCCCGGCCAGGGTCAGTAACAGGCCGGACTCCATCGCTTTCCAGGCATATCTCCATGACCGGCAACAAACCCCAGCACGCTCCCCAGATTCATTTCCCCGTGGTCGACGACGTCCTGCAAGTCGGCGGCATCCCGCTCACCCGGCTGGCCGAGCGCGTCGGCCGCACGCCGTTCTTCGCGGTCGACCGCGCCGTCTGCAGCGCGAAGGTCGCGGGCCTGCGCGCGATCCTGCCGCCGCAGGTGGCGCTGCACTATTCGATCAAGGCCAATCCGATGCCGGCCCTGGTGCAGCACATGGCGGGCCTGGTCGACGGCCTCGACGTCGCCTCCAGCGGCGAACTCAAGACCGCGCTCGATACCGGCAAGGACCCGGCCCACATCAGCTTCGCCGGTCCGGCGAAGATGGATGCGGAACTGCGCCAGGCGATCGCCGCCGGCGTGTGCCTGAACATCGAGTCCGAACACGAACTGGCGCGCGCCGCGCGCATCGGCGAAGCGCTCGGCATCACGCCGCGGGTGGCGCTGCGCATCAATCCGGCCTTCGAGCTGAAATCGTCGGGCATGAAGATGGGCGGCGGCGCCAAGCCCTTCGGCATCGACGAGGAACTGGCGCCGGCGCTACTGAAACAGGTGGCCAGCCTGGGCCTGGATTTCCAGGGCTTCCACATCTTCAGCGGCTCGCAGAGCCTGCGCCTGGACGCCATCGTCGAGGCGCAGTCGCGCAGCATCGAGCTGGCCATGCGGCTGGCCGGCGACAGCCCGCTGGCGGTGCGCCAGCTGAATATCGGCGGCGGCCTTGGCATCCCGTATTTCCCGGGCGAGGCGCGCATCGATCCGGCGCCGATGGGCGAACACCTGGCCGCCTGGCTGCCGCGCCTGGCCGCGGCGCTGCCGCAGGCGCGGCTGGCGCTGGAACTGGGACGCTACCTGGTGGGCGAGGCCGGCGTGTACGTGGCGCGCGTGATCGACCGCAAGGTTTCGCGCGGCGAGGTATTCCTGGTGCTGGACGGCGGCATGCATCACCACCTGGCCGCCTCGGGCAACCTGGGCCAGGTGATCCGCAAGAATTATCCGGTGGCGGTCGGCAACCGCATGAACGCCGCGGGCGACGCGCCGGACAGCGGTCCGGCCTCGGCCACCGGCCCGCTATGCACCCCGCTCGACATCCTGGCCGACCGCATGCCGCTGGCCCACGCCCGCGTCGGCGACCTGGTGGTGGTGTTCCAGTCTGGCGCCTATGGCGCCAGCGCCAGCCCGGCGCAATTCCTGGGCCATCCGCCGGCGCTGGAAGTGCTGGTCTAGTACAGCGCCGATGCCGGTGCGCCGGCCGGCGCCTTCGTGGCAGCGGTCTTGCCCAGCCAGCGGTCGATGCGATCCTGCAGGAACGGGATGCGCATCGGCGGGATGTCGTCCTTCTGCGGCAGGCGGATCAGCACTTTCTCGAGCGTGATCAGGATCGCCATCACATAGTAGATCAGGTCATAGTAGGCCAGGGTGAGGAAGGCGCCCGCGGTGAGGTAGCCGATGATGCTCACGTGGCACATGCGCGCCAGCGTCAGCGCCCACGCCAGGTCGTCCTTGCCGCGGCAGAAGCGGATCACGCGTGAACCCGTTCGCCAGGCGACGGCGAACATGGTCAGGAAGATCGCCAGCCCGATGTAGCCCTGCTCGCCGATGATCTGGAAGTAGATGCTGTGGGCGTCGTAATAGCGCTCCGGATCCGGCGCGTACAGCATGAACATATAAGGCGAGAAGACGTTCGGTCCGCCTCCCAGCACGAATTCGTTGGCGATGTTGACGGCGAACTGCCAGGAATTGATGCGGCCCATGGCCGATGCGTCCTCGCTGTAGGTCTGGATGGTGTGCATCCTTCCCATCCACTCTTCCGGCATCGACAGCACGACGACCGGCACGAGCAGCAGGAAGGCGAGGCCGGTCTTGAGCTTGTGGGTGGACTTGAGCCACAGGAAGAAGCCCATCATGAAGGCGCCCAGCAGGGCGCCGCGCGAATAGGAGCCGATCGCCCCCAGCGCCGTCAGGGCGGCCATGCCCAGCACCGCGCGCCGGGTCCATTTCGTGTGGGTCTGCGTGAGCAGGTAGACCAGCAGCGGCGTGATCGTCACCAGCGCCAGCGCCAGCGTGTTGTTGTCGCTGATGAAGCTCGCCTTGGGCCCGAGCACGCCTTCGCCGCCGCCGCTGAAGATCACGAACAATCCGCTCTTGATCCCCCAGAAACCCAGCGACAGCGCCACTACCACTGCCAGCAGCTGGACGTCCTTGCGGGTGCGCACCGTCATGATGGTGACAAAGATCATCAGCATGATCTTGCTGATCCGGTCCCAGTCGCTCCATGCCGCTGCTGGCATCTGGGCGAAGATCGTCGTGATCGTAGTCCATGAAAAGAATATCAGCAGCATCAGCACCCCGGGCGACATCGGCAGCTTCTTGGGCTCCCTTGATATCACGACGGCTGCCAGGGTGATGACACAGAGCAGCATGGCAAATGGGAAGTTCTGCGCGAAGCCATAGGCCATGCGGTGGGGATTCATCAGGCTCACCAGCGCATAGGCCAGCGCGCCCACCACCGGGCGCTTGAAGATGAA
>Ga0265780_10002737_pt1 | contig 23684 bp, 23 predicted proteins | sample P1T30metagenome_FD_192432 | JGI IMG/M metagenome (GOLD analysis project Ga0265780, IMG submission 192432) | Plant litter microbial communities from East Loma Ridge, Irvine, California - P1 T30 | ecosystem: Environmental > Terrestrial > Plant litter > Unclassified | place: USA: California... | reverse complement strand
GTGCGTACTGCCTCTGGTACCTGATAAGTGAAATCGCCGGCTATGCCCACCCTCGATCCGCCTCAAGTCAAACATTGTGGCCTACAAAAGTCACGCATGACTGCCTAATTCATTGTGGTCTTCGGCCCGACCAAAGACGAATACTCTATGCTTCATGTCTTTTTCATTCGCCTTTGAGAATCTCCTCCTATGACTCGTGGCGACACTGGGCATACACAAATATCATCCACGCCGCGTCTCAAAAATTCTTTCTCGCAACAATCTATGTTCTATTCGCCACTACCTGCAATCTCAAATCAACACCGGCCATCAAGGATGTCGTCCTACTCTCCCGTCTTATGGTCTCGACGAGTATATATATCTATCCCTCTCACTTCCCTCCCCTTCTCCTGCACAAAACTCACACCCGTGTCCCTTTTCAAGAAAACAAAAGCTCCAAACTACAAGCTTTATGTGTTTGCGCTCTCGCGCTTCCAAAAACCAGCAAGATGATGGAATCATATCTGGAGGAGTCCAAAACTGAGTTCACACCAGGTCATGACTCTCTTTTCTGCCAGTGTCCAAAGACCCCTATTCAATTCGCCCATGCTCCTGCGCACCTCTCCCACACTTCTTCTGCATCAGGATCTATAAACCCCGCCAGACCATCCACTCTTCCTCTCCCACATCCACACACCTTTCCACAAAACTCCAAAACTCCACCGAGCACTCGAAATATCTGTCTCCCCTCCAAAAGCGCGAACAGTTCACCATCATGTATCCAAAAAGCGCCAAGGATAAACATATGGTTCTGCCCTGCTGCCTTGCAACTCGCCAGAAACGCGTGAACACATCTGTCTTCTCTCCAAAAGTCAGCGTGGTAGTTGTCACGCTCCAAAAAGAAATCTCAAGCACTGTATGTTCGCGAGCGTGTGCGAAATCCACTCGGATACTCCACGCATGACTTAGCCGCCGTTTCTCGAATCCACACGCCAAAAAGGACGTAGGCGGGTTGCCATGTTTCTTCTGTCCGTGTGTGCTGGGTTTAGGCGCAGGGGAGAGTATGCAAATATCTCACGCAAGAGTGTTGGGCCTTTTTCACGTCCACAAAATTTGGTATGACTCGTCGCATGAGCATTGTCAGCTGCACTGTTTGCGTCAAAACTAGCCAAGAAACAGGCTATGAAGGGAGTGAAAGTACTGAGGCAATGCTTGTATTTCGAAGTGGACGTGATGATGATGATGATAATCATCATCTCCATCAGATGTTTGGCAATGAAGCTCATCATGCAAGCCCTACAACCACGACGAGACCACAATCATCCGCACAATGCCATAAAGAGGTAGCAGCAGAATCATGATTCTTTGCACTAAATACATGTCATGTCGGCCAACCCAATTCACTGCACGCTCGCTTGGCGCGCACAGTCACAACCATCTATAGGCCTTGGAAGCCTTGTTAGCGCGCTCGGCGTTCTGTAGACGAAAGCTTAAATACCAAGAGTGAATTCGACACCAACGTCAATGTCACGGGCCATCTTGACGACCTTGGAGAATTGGACAGACTTCTCGGCGGCGGCTTGTAGGTCGTCGATGGAGAAGATCTTGAGGCCTGAGTCGTTGAGCTGTGATGTGTTAGCGGTGTGATCATTTGTATTGTGAATAATTGACGCACCAGCTTGTGTGCCGCCTCCATGTTGGTACCCTGCAATCTCGCAATGACGGGTGTCTTGAGGTTCATCTGCTGGACGACCTGGATCAGACCCTGGGCGATGGCGTCACACCTGACGATACCACCGAAGATGTTGACAAAAATGGCAGTGACCTTGGGGTCGGATGTGATGAGGTCGAAAGCCTGGCGAATAGCTTCGGGCGTGGCACCGCCTCCAACGTCCAAGAAGTTAGCGGGTGAACCACCGTTCAGCTTGATAATGTCCATGGTGGCCATGGCAAGACCGGCACCGTTAACGAGGCAGCCAATATCTCCGTCAAGCTTGATGAAGTTGAGCCCAACCTTAGCGGCCTTGACCTCATCGGGGTCCTCCTGAGTGAAATCTCTCCACTCAAAGACCTCCTTCTGACGGAAGTCGGCGTTGTCGTCAAATCCGAGCTTGGCGTCCATAGCGAGGACCTGGTGGTCGGTGGTCTCAGACAGGGGATTGATCTCGATCTGGGTAGCGTCCTTCTCCATGAAGACCTTGTACAGCTTCTGGATAGTGTCCTTGGCATCCTCGATGCATTGCTCTGAGAAGCCGAGCTCGGTGGCGATGGTGCGGGCGATTTCGTCGGTAACACCAACGTGAATGTCGATGGGGGTGGTGATGATAGCCTCGGGGGTCTCTTTTGCGACAGTCTCGATGTCCATGCCACCCTGCGACGAGGCGACAATGACGGGGCCTTGCGATCCACGGTCCATCAGGATGGCGAGGTAAAATTCACGGCGCGCAAACTTGCGCTCGACAATGAAGACGGCGTTGCAGAGACGCCCAGCGGCTCCGGTTTGCTTGGTGATCAGCTTGTGGCCGATCATCTGGTCTGCGAGGATGGATGCCTCGCGGGGACTGCATGCTGTGGTCAGAACTCGCGATCGGTGTTGTCGGTGTAGTAGGTAGCATACGAGTAGACGACTCTGACACCGCCCTTGAAGCCGTTGTCAAAGGTACCCTTTCCACGACCTCCAGCGAGAACCTGGGCCTTGATAACGGCATCGTCACCGCCTGCGCGCATTAGCTTCGAGATGCCATATAGCCCTCCAGAATGGCGTACCGATGCTCTTAGCGACCTGCTCAGCCTCTGCTGCGCTGGTCGCAACACCACCCTTGGGCACGCCAATGCCGTACTGGACCCTGGTCAGCCTTGTGTGTTCTCGTGTCCATATCCTACACCGCGGGAGTGCGTACCGATTCGAGCAGCGCGGCGGACCTGTATTCGTGGATCGACAGACATCTCCGTTGCTGGACTGCGGAGCGCTTCACTGTGTTCTGCCGCGACGTGTCAGTATTCCCTCCCAATTGCGACACAACCTGCGTAAGAGGCTTTTTGAACTTGGCGGAGTTGCGGTGGGACATACGGCAGCGCGGAGGGCTTGGGCCAGCGGCCGGGCGCGGGCGAGGTTGTACATGATGTCTGATCTGGCAGACACACGACGGGTACACGGAGAGGGGAGAGAGGTGACGTTGGAGCTGGGGCAGGAGCTGCTGCTGTTGCTGCTTCACGAGGTTGTTGCGGACGTCTCTAGCGCGCCGAGAATTTACCGGGTCGCTCCTTCCCTCGAAAATGTCGCGGCCGGGAACACTCAATATTGACCCCAGCTTGTTTGACTGAACACGAAAAGTCGCGCAAAATGTCCAAGAGGGATAATGAGGGCGACGTGCTCGCAAATAAACTCAGTCTTGGGCTTGCAAAGAATCAGAAGCTGCTAGCATCCTGGATGGGCACAGAACCAGATGCACAGCCAAAGAAAGACGAACCTAAAGTCGAAGAAGAGGATAATGAGCTGAAGCAAGATTTCTTTGGCCACGACCGGTATGTCCTGCATGGCGAAAATGTTGATCATTCACTAAACTACACAGGCTTGGCGTTGGCGGTGTACTACCCAAAGAGATTGCGGATGGCAGCTTCACTAGGCGGACCGTCACATCGAATGACAAACTCTTAGAGCAACTCATCGGCAGGAAGAAAGCCAAAGCCCATATGGCTGCAAAACTTCAAGCCGAACGATCAGGTGCCCAGCCACAGACTAAGCCCGGCAAAAGAGAGGTTGCGAAGAAGGACGAGAGCGACGACGAGGAACAAGGACGAGCTGCCACATTCAAGTCGAAGAGGAGAAAAGTTGCAAAGACGAAGCCTGTGCCTGTATCAGACGACGAGGGTGATCTTGAGCAAGACGCTTTGAAAGAAGCAGCACAAGACGAGCCCATGCAAGACGAAGAGCAACCACAACTCACAGAAGCACCACCGCCTACAAAGAAGTTCTACGATGACGTCGAACTAGAACCCATCTCCAAGAAGAAAAAGGCAATCCCAAGCAGAAGCAAAGCAAAGCCAACCAGCTACCTCGACGAACTCCTCGCCGAGCGCTCAAAAAAGAAACAAAACAAAACCAAGAACAGAACCGGCACAGAGGCCTGATTAAAAATAGCGTTTTGAGCATTCTAATATGATACCCATTCCGCCTCTCTACTCCCTCACAATCAAACTCGCCATCCCCATCCCCGTCCCAATACACTTCGACAACACACCCACCTGCTCGCCCCTCCTGCCCAACTCACTCAGCAAAGTCGCAAGCATCCGCCCACTTGTTGCGCCCAACGGGTGTCCTAGCGCAATAGCCCCACCGTTAGGATTCACATGGTCTATCCTATCCTCAAGACCCAGCTTGCGCACGCAATACAACGCCTGCGACGCAAACGCCTCGTTGATCTCCCACACATTGACGTCCTTGGTGGACAGGCCCGTGTAGTCGAGGAGCTTGGGGATTGCGACGGCGGGCCCGACGCCCATTTCGTCGGGCTGGCAGCCGGTGACTTGTGTGCCTGCCCACTTTCCTATGATGTCTTTCTCGAGGCCGAGTGCGGTCGCGGTGCTGCGGCGCATCATGAGGGCTGCGCTGGCGCCGTCGGAGACTTGACTGCTGTTTCCGGCTGTGGATGCGCCGTCTTGGCTGAAGGCTGGTTTCATGGTTGCGAGCTTCTCGATGGTGGTGGTTGGCCGGATGCCGTCGTCCTCCTCGACTGTGATGGTCTTGACGTCTTCTGGGGTCTCGGGCTCGATGCGGCGGGTGGTTACGGGCACGATTTCGTTTGCGAAGAGGCCAGTTTCGCGCGCTTTGGCGGCGAGGTGGTGGGAGCGTGCGGCGAATGCGTCTTGGTCTGCTCGCGAGACGCCGTACCGTGAGGTTACGTTCTCCGATGTGATGCCCATGTTCATTATGCAGTCCCGAGCTTGCTTCACTGGGCTGTCTTTCAAGTCTTGCCAGAGCTCTATGGGGATGGCGCGGCTGCCGTAGTTGCGTGTCATGCTCTCCATTCCACCTCCGATACCAACGTCTATTTGTCCGACGGCAATAGCGTTTGCGATGTTGGTTATCGCGTTCAACCCTGAGGCGCAGGCGCGGTTCGTGGTGCTGAAGGATGTGGTGGTAGGAATGCCGACATGGTTCGCAGCCATACGGCCAGCTTTCGAGCCTCCAAGCTCAGCGAGGACAGTGCCGATGCATACGTCGTCTATCTTTGCAGGATCGAGGTTGGGAAACTTGTTGATGGTGGCTTTGAGCACCTGGACAACTATTAGATGAGAACCAATTGGACAATAAGCTGAACATACTGCAGCAAGCAATTCATGGTCGTATGCATCTCTCAATCCACCCTTCTTTGCTCGTGTGACAGGTGTACGGAGGGCGGAGAGGAACACGACATCGTGAGGGTTCTTCTGGAGGATGTTCTTAAGGCCTTTCTGTGCGAAACCTGCCATTGTGATGTCTAGAGTATAAATGCAGCGCTAAATGAGGAACAGACAAATGGCCAGAGATGTGGCACACGATAATATTGAGGAGGTCGATTGCACAAGAGGCTTGAGAAGTTCTCCATAGCTGCCGCACGTTTCCATAGCCGTTGCAAGCTAAAGCTCCCGATGCTGGAGTTCGGCAAGTGAGCGCGGGGCGCAAACTCGGCTAAGCTCTCTTCCCCAGACAGCATAGCGGGAAAAGCACGGAAAAGCCTCGGAAATGTGACGGGCATCAAAGCCGGTGAGAATGGGGAAGAGACTGAAACGATGCTAAAAGTCTCGAAATAGATTCAGTCAATCTAGCATGAGCAGCACTACGTCCAAAAGAGACACCGAGCACAATGAGGGCGCGCACCAACGTTGCCAGAACAGATCCTGAGCCATGTTCTTCAATTCCTTGCTGCTGCCATGTTTTCGTCGCCTGTCGCCTGTCGCCTGCCGCCAAATGCTCCAAACTCTCAAAGAAACGTGTGAAGGGTGCTGCGAGGATCGTGTCATGATTTACGCGGCGGGGTAGACGAGGCGGAAGACATCGTTGAAGACAAACCACTGCTCAGCATCCTTCCTGAGGTGGAAAACCTGGGTGAAGGACATGGGCTTGTCTGAACCCTCGACCTGCCGTTGTGTTAAGATATAGTCACTCTCCCGATCGGCAAATACCTACCAGAAGTGCGCCAGTGACCAGAACAACGATGCCGTTCTCATCCACGGGCTGGCAGTCGACAGTGTCGGTACGGTGTTGTATCTGCTGGAACGGGAGGTTCTTCTCAAGTGAGTACAGACTCAAAGTGCCGGCCGGCGCATGAATCTCACCTGGAGCTTCTCTACGATAGCCGGGGCTCCCATGATGCCCTGGGCCTCGAACGTGAGCATGGACTGGTCGCGCTGCAACACTCATTGTAAGCCTGTGGTCCTTTGTTGTGGTGTTCCACCACGTACGTAGAGCGCGGCGAGCTCAGCGCGGTTCCTGTCGAAGGTCGCATAGTAGTACTCGACGAACTGCTCTGAGGCGCGTGTCAGTCTCGATCGAGGCAAGAATCTGCCGCGCAGGGGCTCTGCAGCGAGGCTGGCGACGTACTGCCAATTGCTTCAAAGTCGGCTGTCTACTAGTTAGTCGCGTTGCGCAAACATGGAGGGGTAGCTGCAGTAAAGCGTACCCATCTTGGAAATGGAGTCTGGTAAAGCTGAGGTTGTCGGATATGTGCGTTCTCGTGTAGCGCGCGATGGCCGGTTGGTGAGTCAATCTGTGGTATTGGTGTTTCCTTCGAGGGAGTCTGGCGGGATGCTTTCGATGGGCTGCCTTGGTGGGGCAGCTCCATCGGCGGTGGCCCGACGTTTCGCCGAGCAGCCTACTAAATCTTTGAAATCTTTTGCTGCTAAACCTGTTCATCTTCACTCCAACGCGCAGTTAACACGTCGCATCCGATCTGATGCATTTCGCCGTGGCAGCGTGACAAGCGCGTGCTACCTTCTGTTCTAAATAACAGGTAAGCATTCACCACACTCCTCCTTCTGCTCTATGATGATTACACTTCAAACGATAACTTCCGAGACTACATGCCGGTGAAGTCCAAAAAATTTCAAGCTCAACAGGCTGATCGCGCTCTTCTATCTCTACGCATCGCACTTGATTCTCAGTATATTTGCTAACGATGAAAAAGTCTATAGGTTTGATGCGGAATCTATATCATTGCCGTGCGACGTCGATTCCTAGATAGATTACACGCGCTACACAATGTATCCATAATCCACACGCTTCTCGCGCCCTGTGACATCTGAACCTCGCGCTCTACAAGCCCTTCTTCTGGAACGACTTGACCGTGTCGACGATTGACTGCTCAAATGTCTTGTACTTGAGACCCAGTACATCGAGCGATCGCTTGTTGTTGTACTTGTACAATCCCTTCTCTGGCGTGCCCTCGGGGTAGTCGCCGCCGGGCGTGGAGTCGGTCGGTAGATCCTTGAAGTCTGGGAAGTTCCTCTTGATGATCTGGCACATTTCCTTGTTCGAGAAGTAGCCTGCGGTCACAAAGAATCGCTTGTTGGCAGCGTCGGGCTTTTCGAAAGCTGCAACGTGCGCCTCTGCCACATCGCGTACGTCCACCCATAGATGGACTCCGCTGGCTGGAATCTCGTCCTTGAATTTGCCCTGTGCTGCGTATAGGATGCGCTGGTTCGAGGTGTTCATGTTATCGAGGCTGTCAAGTGCGTGAACCTGGTCGTGTTAGACGTTGCACACAGCTATAGTCGTAATGGACGTACGATAGGACCAAAAACCATGGGAGGGTTGATGGTGGCGAGCGTGAAGTTTGGCTTCTCCTTCTCGACAAAATCCCATGCAGCCTTCTCTGCAAATGTCTTGCTTGCTCGGTAGCCCATCATCGGGTTCTCGGTGGCCTGTTCCGAAGTGATGGGGTTCCAGTCCGCCTCTGAGTACTCGTGTCCTGGCCAAAAGCCCTTGTCTCCGTTGACGATAGCTGCAAAAGATGAGGTGATGACAACATGCTTGACCGACGGTGCGCTTTTCTTGATGGACTTCAGGACTCCAGTGGTTCCAATAATGGCTGGATCGAGCAGATCCTATTGCTGTTAACTCCGTCCCGTAGTTTACAGGTTTCGAAGCCTACCTTCTTGACATCCGTGACGTTGAAATGGAACGGACTCGCGGTGTGCAACACAGCCTCGAAAGGGGGGTCTGAGACCACTGCCTTCTCAAATGCGTCTGGCTGAGCAATATCTGGCACAATTGCGAAGCCTAGCTGGCCGTTTTCAACATATTTCTGGTACGACGCCTTGATCCTGTCCGCTTTCTCTTGGGTTCGGACAGTGGTGACAACCGAGTGGCCGTGTTCTAGGAGAATGTCCAATGTGTGAGCGGCAATGAAGCCGCTTCCTCCGGTGAGAAGTACTCGAGTCATCGTTATGGTTTTGATTGGGCTGCTGAAGATGGGAGAAATCTGATCAGTTTTGTTTCCCACGTCTAAGAGCTGCCCAGAGCATTAAGTATTTGTACTCTCACAACCCACCTAGCGCGGGGTAGCTCTTCCCCGAGCTTCGGGATTGCGTCTTTTTGCCGCAGACAAGTCCCATCAAGCAACCTCGATTACAAAACGCTCCTTGCTGGCAGACGTTATGTCCGTTTTCCGTCATGTCCCACAATCCAGACTTACACCATGACATCACCATCAGTGCTGCATCTCCGGAGCTTGCGACTTCTGGTGCTTTGCTCTTCCTGTGCGCGGATCTATATCCGTATGAGTGTTTTGGAATAGCTGTTGATTTGCTGCATCTGGCGTCTTTTTGTTCTTGCTAAATGGATTGTGCAACTCCAGAAAGATGGCACAGCAGAGCCACAACTTCATGGTGGGCACGCGACTGTTGTGGTTGTTGCGCCGTCGCAGAATCTGGCTCGGTTGCTAGGATATACTGGGCGACGATAAAATTTGGGTGTATTGCGTGTCTCAAACGATTCCAGATCTTCAGATGTGTTGGTGAATGCTGGCGAGCTGCTGTTAGATTCATCGCGTGTCTGAGGCTGACCCGCCGCAGCATCGATGACGCTAGTCAGGGTTCCTCTTTCTTTGCTCGAGGCCCCACCATAGCTCGAGCTGCAGCCCACTTCGCCCCCTCCGCCACCTCCTCAATCTTCCAATCCCACCAGACTTTGGACGCTTTGCCATCGTTTACCCGGGACCACATCCAAATATGGGTAAACCCCAGGGGTCATCAAAGGATCTCTCGACGTCCGATTCAGGTGTAATTGCGGGGCTGGATTCAGGATGAGGGGCTGCCTTCTCTGTTGAGCAGGCGTTGCTTCATCTTACTATCTTCCTTCACACTATCCTGAGATATCTTCAATATGTCGACTGCAAAGAGAAGTCCACCATTCCGCGCTGAGCACGTTGGCTCTCTGTTGCGACCACAGGAGCTTGTTCAGAAGCGCTACGATGTCGCTTCAGGAAAAGCTACGCAGCAGGACCTCGAGCCATTGGAGGACAAGACCGTTGCAGAGGTCGTCAAGATGCAGCAGGGCTGCGGTCTGAAGGTCATCTCGAGTGGAGAGTACACAAGGTAAAATCACGCGAGCTGGGTTATGCACAACTTGTCGACCTAACAGAAACTAGGCACATGTTCTGGGGAACTTTCTTTGAGACGCTCCACGGGATGAAGGAGCTTCAACTTGGCGTGCTTAAGGGCTACGACAAGGACATTTTCCGAGCATATGCCCCTGACGTCAAGTCGTTTATGGAGGCCAAGGAGGTGCCCAACCATGTTACCGTGTGTGTCGACAAGATCCGCCATCCAGGCGTTTCTAGCAACCATCGCGAAGTGGATCTCATGAAGAGCCTGCTTCCAGAGAGCGAGTGGAAGAACATCAAGATTACCATCATCTCACCATCATGGTATCACTTCCGCTACATGAACGGAAGGAGCTTTCCAAAGGAAGTGTACGCAAATGACGAGGAGTACTTTGAGGACGTCGCAAAGGCTTATCAGGAGGAGCTGAAGATTCTGCACTCTATGGGCATCAGGAACATCCAGATCGACGACCCCAACCTGGCATACTTCTGTTCGCAAGACATGTTAGAGGGTTGGACCGCGGACAAGACGAACGACAAGACCGCTGACGAGATGTTTGACTCGTACGTCAAGTTCTACAACAAGTGCTTCGAGCGCCCTGCAGACATGCACCTTGGTATCCATCTCTGCCGTGGCAACTACGTCGGAAGCCGTCACTTCTCGGAGGGCGCATATGACAACATCGCGAAGAAGCTATTCCAAGACCTGAACGTCGACACATACTACCTCGAGTATGACACACCTCGCGCTGGTGGTTTCGAGCCTCTCGAACACCTCCCAAAGAACAAGAATGTCGTTCTGGGTGTGATCACATCAAAGTTCCCCAAGCTTGAGGACAAGGACGAGATGATTGCGCGTGTGAACCAGGCTGCCGACTGGATCGCGAAGGGCACCGGTCAGTCACGTGAGGATGCTATCAAGCAATGCTGCGTCAGCCCCCAGTGCGGTTTCGCGTCGCATGCCGAAGGTAATGACCTTGGATATGAGGATATGAGGAAGAAGCTACAGTTGGTGAGGAGCATCGCGGACGCGGTTTGGCCAGGCGAGCCATAGATGTGCATGGGTTTGCGGAGTTTTAAGGCGAGAGATGTGAGCGAGATCACGGTTGATTTAACCTTACTGGAGCATCGGTAGGCGCCGAGAGGGGATAAGATGCCTATTCAACACGGCGTTTGTGTGGTGGGAGCGGCTGTACGAGATGACGAGCCTTGCTCTTGAAAAGTGATTCAGGTTTGCGAAGCCAAATATCCAAATGACGCTCTAGAAAGTCGTTCAGCATTCAAATGATCATTGTTCGGTCATACCAAAGTAGACATTGGCCTGGAATACGCCGTGACTTTTCAGCAATATGCGACTTTCCTAGCACAGGCACTTCTCACCTTTTTCACCACGATCCCAAACGGCGTGGAGTGCGTAAAATTGTCCGTGAGCATTTCTCAACGCTTTTTCAACATTTATTTTCCTTTTTAGGACTGATCTCGCTATTGTTAGAGGGTAATCCTACCAACCTTTTCCGTGAATGACCTTAATATCGCTAACATAAGGTGATTGAGCCCCGGCTAGGCTGCTCTTGTTCACAGACATAGAAATCAAGGCGAAGGTATCAGCTTGTTCAATACTACTACCTGGAAGAGCGTGGCAAGCTTCCTCCTGGACGCTGGAAAGAAGGATAAAGGGAACGATATGACGCCTGTCGTTAGTAACTAGTTAACATTAACATGTCATGCTATTTTTCATTGAATTTTGCTTCCAGGACTCATTTCTCTTACCCCTTCTATCAGCGCCGTTGACTAACCTGATCAGAGCCCTTTACCAGATGCGACATTCTTCTGCATGAAGGCAATTACTCGTTGCTACAGCTTGCGCCGTTCTAAATCGCCCATTATCATTAAGGAACCCCAAAAGACTGCATTTCTAGTGCCTGTAGGAAGGAAAAGAGAATACTTGACAGTTGCAGCCAGAAAGATGGACTGCAGCAGACGATATTCATGGATATGCAAGCCCAAGGTGAAGACCTGACGCAAGCAGTCAATGAATTCTGCAGGACGGGTATTTCTCAACCTATGATGTTGCTATTTGCGAAGCCTATAATGATCTTCAAAGTTCACGTATCGCTTGAAAACTGGTTGTTTGTGTGTCGATCAATCCAGCTGTAAATCAGTCAGTGTGAGCAAGATTCGAGAAACAAACCAATGGCAATTTAGGCTCCGAGCGTCTGTAGATGACAAGTTTACCACGCCTCTAAGAGCTTCACATTGAACATTACCATGAGGATTTCGTCGATGCTCACGGAGGCGAATGTTTGCCGAGGGCCGTATACTTTCTTAAAGCACTGCTAAACAGAAACTGACATACATAGCTCTTTGACCAAGCCTGTTGATTGGTGCCTGAATCAAGGTGAAGCGCAATACACCGCTCTACTCAAGAGGATCGGCGCTAACACATGCGCATGGCAAACGGAGAGAACGCGCTAAGAAGCTTCATATCTTGCGATTCGAAACTGATCACCCTCCACACTCTCGTCGTTACACCCGCGAATAATTGTGTATTGCGATGACTGACCTGGACCCCGCCCAGGACGGCACGTTTGATATTCTGGACTACTTGCCCGAACATATCAGACCAAAGTATGTCTACAAGCTGACCATGGACCAAATGGCCGCAGTCATTCTCGCGGTTTGGCGGGAGCGAGATGCTGCAAAGGAATCTGCAAAGGAAGCCGCGGAGAAAGAGTGTATGTTACGGTGTCGGTGAAGGTTAGATTTCAAAGACACTGACCCAGTAGTGACCTCCAAGCCTCACCCCAAGTCGACTGCTTCCGTTTCTTCCAATTCACAAACTCCCGTAGTGCATATTGAAGGAACTGGTAAACATTATTTTGCAGGATTATAGAATGAAAACTAACGTCGAGTAGCAGGTGCCATCAACACTTCTGCAAAGGAACCAAAGCACGCGCGCAGCGAGAACCAAAGCCTTCCGGCTGCGACATCATCGGATAATACACACACGGCTGCTAAGAAAGTTGGCATGGACACAGTCGATCTCGTCGGCTCCTTCGGTTTGCTACAGTTAGGAATTCATACTCACGAGGAGTTCTTCGAGACCACTGGAGCCGAAAGGGATGACTCAGAAACACTCGTCGTGTTCAAGACCGAGCAAGACACAGAAGGACAAGGAGCACATTCGATGCCATCTACTGCGAATGAGGACCATCCGAAGAATCTCCCATTCGTGCTCTACGTACCTGAGCAGTGTGGTAGCACAAGTCACAAAAGCATCGATGACCTTCCGACTGGCGTGGGCTTGGAGCTGGAGAGACGTTTCAATGCCACCATCAGAGCATACAAGTCCAGGGTGGAAGCGTACCGCAAACTTCTGCGAAACCCTGCCAAGTATGCGGAAAGACCTTTTTGCGTCTGTGACCAGATCTTCAAGAACTTGAAGCTTACATCGAGGGGGAAGGTCTTGACGTCTCAGTCTTTCGGCAAGGGAGGCAGAGTAGGCGTCAGCGCGGATGACAAGTGCATCAAGGAAAACCTACCCTGCCTACATCTCATCTGCAACGAGGTTGGAGATGGACATGTTCTTTGCATTGTGCCTCTGCCAGAGCAACTGAGAGGCACCAAGGAATGGACAGATCTGAAATTCTGGGTGGAGGAGTGAACGCCGGGTTCATGCGAGAACAGGAGAATATGTCAAAGCCAGGATCGAGGAGCAAGCAGAGAGTGATGGGGATTTGAAGATGACAAGGTCATCATTTCCAGTCAGAACAGTGCTGTATGATAAGTTTGTAGAAGCTAAGGAAAAACTTGACGAGCTACAGATCTGGCCTTCGCAGTATACACAGATCAAAATATACGTGCGATCAGTTGCCCTAGACATATCCAATGTCTTTGAAGCTAACCAGAAGGGGACTTCGGGCTATTCAAATGCGCGAGGAGCCAAGGGCAGAGCTGGTAATGCTCAAATATACTCTCTTCTTTGCTGGACTAGACATTTCGGTGGGCCAGCGCAGCAATGATTAAACCGAGTTCAGCTGAAACTACGAGGCTAATGTTTCTGTTGAATGTCAAAACAGTTAGCAATCACTGTGGATTGTGTGGTCTTTTGTCCACACATTGCTTGCATCAAACATATTCAGATCTGGCAATGCAACCATGCTGCGAAGGCTATGTGAAACTTTGATACAGACCTATTCCAAGGTGAAGCGCAACACACCGCTCGCTGCCCTCCACATGATCGGCGCTAGTGCATGTTGTTGGCAAACGGGAGTACGTAGCGGATCAAAACAAGCCTCGCCACTCTGGCCTGACGCTGCTTTCCACTCCCACCATTTTGTACACAAACTACTTAGCCTCGCAATGGGCCCTCTCGACTCTGCCATGACTGGCACGCTCGAGACCTTGGCCGATCTGCGTGAAGATGGACGCCGCCGATTCATCAAGCGCCGCACAAAGGAGGAGCTGGAGGAGATCGTCGTGGCTATTCTGCAAGAGCAAGACGAGGAGAAGAATGAGGAGGGCCGAGGTAAGTGGTTGAAATGCATCGCGATACAGCGATACTAATATACTAATCATCTGAAGCTCCAGTCCGTGGACCTGCACCACCAATCCAGACACCTGTTGTCAAACCCGACGAAGTGATGGCGGACGCCGATAACGAAGGTCGCAAGACTGATATTCAGAAAGAGCTCGGTATCCTAACGCGATGCAGATCTCACATCATACAAGAAGTCTCTATGGGATCAGATTGACTCATTTGAGAATTCAGAAGACGACTGTTGTGACCCAACGCGCAAATCAGCTATAGGAGGACACAAGCTGCACAATCGTGTCGAGACAAAGATTGGAGCTGCAAATTCTTCTCCGTTCCAAACTACCAATGGTGTACAGAAGGAAATGGCGTATAAGACGACCATCAGTGAACAACCCGCGACACCCAAGTCTAAGATCACGAAAATGCAGCTCAAAACACCTGATCAGATCAAAGATGCCAAACCTCCGCTGCCTTCACCAGCTCGTCACAGCAAGCCATTGCCCATTGTACTCCACGTCCCTGGCAACTATAACGACGTACATTACCCCGAATTCGATCAGCTGCCCTTAGCCGTCCACTCGGAGCTGAAGCGCCGCCTGGAGAAGCACCTCACGGGATCAGCGCATAAGACATACGCGTTCCAGCGTCTGAACAAGAACCCAGGCTTCTACGAGGACAGGCCGTACTGCATCTACGACCAGATCAGGCATGGCCTGGGAAGTAAGGAGTTCGGAAAACCAATCAAGCCCCAGGCCTTTGCCCATGGAGGAAGACTGGGTCTACGAGCCGATGACAGATGTATCAAAGATGGCGTTCCTTGTACACACATCCTGAAACTGAATGGCGAGTATGTCTTGTGCATCGTCCCGCTTCCAAAAGATGCGCAGAAGAGTGTAAATTGGAAGGAGCTTGGCTTCTGGGTCACGGAGTAAGGGAAGATTTGGTCTAGGAAATGACAGTTGCCGTCCAAGAGGACTAGCAGCGACTTGGTGATTGAGTGTCAACTGTCAGGTACTTTGGCAAGATAGTGCTACATAGATGGATGAGCGGAGGCTAAGAACCGAGCGGAAGATCTCTGTATACAGCTTGCGTGGCACAGCTAGACAAATATAAATGTGTTGCGTACCATCGTTTCTTGCGCCTTTTTGAAGTGTATGGTGTCTGTATAGGCAATAGAGCATGCGGTCTGTACTGTCGGCAGTATGGAAGCGGTACTTGACGCTGCTCGATATATGAAATTCGTGAGGAGAGTTGAGCCTCTTTATACGTCATGTCATCGCGGTGAAGTACTGTAGCCCTAGTTGGAGGAAGTGTTTGGAGCTCCTTCCCTCTTGTGCTCGGGGCCATGTTGTTCCGTGCGTCACGTAAACACGCTCCTTCTCTCACCTTCTCCCACGAAACCTCACTTCCGCCACAAACACCATCAGCGAAGAACGCTTAAACACCGTGCAAGCATAGTCACCGAAGCAGACCCTCATGCATTGCTGCAAGACTTGCAGCAACTGTCCGAAGCGGGCCGCGATCGAATGCTGAAGTTGCTGCCACGTGAAGCAATCACAGAAGCCTTCAAGGTAGCTCTCCGATCCGATGGCGGCGGCGGAGGAGGAAGGAGAAATGCTGTGTGTGAGTGAAATAGCGCCTGCCTGTATTCCTTCGATCAAGGCTGATGCAATAGTTGGAAAGCGCGAACAGCAGAGCGGGATTCTGCAACAGGACAACGTCGCCGCGAAATAGACCTCACGCCTTTGAACGAAAGGAAAAGAGCAGTGTCCCCTATGGTGATGGTTCCCGAGAAGAGAGTTCAGCAAGAGCTACGCCCACATGCCCGTTCCGGCTGGCCGCTCCGGAGCGAGGATCCTATAGCGTCCGACGCCACTATCAAGGAAGAACCTGAGGTCATTACCATTGACGAAAACGATACGATTGATGAAGACGCAGACGGCGGTGCAGGAAATCATGGACCCGTCCAGATCAAGCCCCCAGGCACAAGCAACACTGCCAAGCCGTCCGGTCCACCACGTTCACCCTACGGAACCAGAGCACACGGACGCCGGGACGAGCACACCGATATCCGAGCAATCGAAGAGCTAATCGAGCTGCCAATTCTTCTCAGTGTACCGGGACTCAATGGCAAGGTGACATTAAAGGCTATCAATCAACTGCCTGCAGAGGTTCACGTAGAGCTCGAACGACGGTTCAAAGGAATGTGGTCACTCAATAAGCACAGGCAGAAGGGGTACAGTCGAATCACCAGCGAGCCAGAAAAGTTCCTCGAGACACCGTTGTGTATCCGCGACATCTGCACAAAGGGTAAGCCCACGTCCCGCCACAGCGAGGTCTTCCACACACAAGATAACGTCAGTGCAGACGATAGATGCGTAAAAGCTAAAGAACCTTGCATGCACCTAACACTGCAGAATTATGCTCCTATGCTATGCATGGTCCCATTAGCAGCGGCGGAGCGCTATCAGAGGAACTGGACAGACTTGGGGTTTTGGGTCCGAGTCTAGGCCACACATACATCCAGACATGTGGCAGCTAAGTCGTGTGGATCAGGAGAGATTGAGAGAGCATCGCGGGGTTCACAAACATGTACTGAGGTGCTGAGCGTCATTGAGGAAAGGGCTGGAGTGGCTTATATAATACATGAACGAATTACACAACGGGCAACACCTGAGAAAGCGGCTCTTATGTACGTGGGAGTGGGGATCATCAATGTGGTAGAATATACAGCTGAATGAATTATATCAACTCACTTTGCTGCAATAGAGCTGATGCATATATCCTGCGATGTAGCATTGATATCTTATATGTGGATAGCGTCCACCATGTACGCTGCAATGTCCCAGATAGATTGTAGGCCTAGAGTGGCGAGGCTATGGGCCACATCGAATAGCACCGATCGGATCGCGAGTATCGTGAAATTGTAGGTTCCACCGCATAAATCATGCCGGTAATCGTCCCTTCGCCCCGCGAATTACTTCTTGACCGTTCTAGCCCGAGTGGTTCTTATAGGAGAGCCTGGCGGTCTCACGGCGCATCTCGAAAACGCGGTGCGAGTGCTCTGGATGTGCAGCGCTCTGGCATGTGGCTGGAAACAGCTTATATAGCAAGCTTTCTGCTTGTAGCACCCTCGAGTTCTTCAAACAGCAACCCACTCGCCGCTCCATATCCCATCCGTCTTGCACCCGGGACAACTCGCATGATCGCATCCCGTCGGCTTAGTGAAGTCGTACTCTTCCCACGTCATCGGCTCTTCCTCGTCCTGATCTACCATAGCCTCATCCTCTTCCTCCTTCTTACTCTCCACACTCTTCTCCGCCACCGCTTCAGTCACCAGAACTTTCTCCTCGCCCTCGCCCTCCTCCTTCTCCCCGACCGCAACTCCCACCTTCTTAAACCCCTTCCCCGCCGCGCCGCCCGCGCCAATCTTGGTAAACCGTCCCCCAGCGCCCGTTTTCCTGCCCGCCTCCTCGACATCGATACTGCGCATGTCCAGGCCCTGCTTGGGCTTCTGGCTCTCCGGGTCGGCGTTGGAGGCGGTCAGCTTCTTCATGTCGGCGAGGCGCTGGCGGTGATTGTGATCGTAGGAGCGCAGGTGGTTTTCGTAGTCGAGTTGGCGCGGGTAGCCTTTGTCGCAGATTGCGCAGTTGAAGAGGCGGACGGCGGAGGGGAGGGGGTTATTGCGGGGGGGCATGTTGGGTGGTCGTAAAAGCTTATCGTTATGCGTGGGAACTGTGGTGTAGTTGGGGTTTGTATTTGTGCGTCCGGTGGTCGGTAGAGACTGTGAGGTGAGGTGTGGTGGTCGTCAAGTGAAGTCGCGTCCAATAACTTTCCCTACGCCTCGGCTCAGCACAGACCCCCGATCCACACCGCGAATCAACGGCCTTCTATTTGCGCCTTACCACAACCTGGGAACTCTCCGCCCATCTCCTTCACTCACACCATGTCCTCGCTCCAGGACGCCGACGTCCCGCCAATAGAAGATGCCGAAGCCGGCGTCATGGGCCTGACGCAAGTCGACCCCTCGCCCGTCGAAGAAACACCCCTCGAGTACCGCGAAAAGAGCTATTTCCCCGATCAATCGCAGGGCGAGAGTTGGGGGCCGGGCGCAAGTGGCGTGAAGCGGACGGGGACGCTGGGGTTGAAGTTGGGCGATCATGGCGTGGTTTGGTGGTGTACGTCTCCCTCCCTCTGCATTACATCACAGTCGAGTATCAAAAACATCGGGTAGCTAACACTGCATACAGTATCACGCACCCAGCGCTACTCCTCCTACGCCTTTACAGTCTTCACATCCTTCCACATGGCAAACGTCTCCCTCATCCCTCTCCTCACCCGCTCCGTCGCCGAATCAAACCGCTATCTGCTCCTCACCCGCCCATACTACCAGTCCTTCCTCACCGAACCTTTACTCGTCGGCATCCCCCTCGTCGCGCACGTTACGTCTGGAATCGCATTGCGCCTGTACCGCCGGCGCCAAGCCCTGCTACGCTACGGCGCCGAGACGAAAACCGATCGCAGGACGATTCCCTGGCCCGCGCTGAGCGGCACGAGTGCGTTGGGCTATGCGCTGGTCCCGCTGGCGAGCTTTCATGTGTGGACGACGAGGTTGCTGCCGCTGTATGCGCATGGGGATTCGAGTCTGATCAATCTGTCGTACATTTCGCATGGATTCGCAAAACACCCCATCATCTCCTTCTCGGGCTTCACAGCGCTCGTCGGCATCGGCGCGTGGCATTTCGTTTGGGGCGCGGCGAAATGGCTGGGTTTCGCGCCGTCACAAGTCTCGGCGCACGAGAGTCAGAAGGCGATGGTTAGGAAGAGGAGGTGGTATGGCATCAACGCCATCTCCGCCGTTGTCGCGGGGCTGTGGTTAGCAGGCAGTATGGGGATCGTGGGACGTAATGGACATGTTATTGGGTGGATTGGAAAAGAGTACGATGAGTTGTACAGCTACATCCCCTTCCTAAGCACGAGCTAAGAACAGGTGACGATTGATGATATTGCATAAGCGGGTTTTGGCATTGTAGGATACCCCTCTGGAGCTAATAGTTGATGTATATCTGGCCTTCGAGCGGTTGCAGTGTATGTGGTGCGGATTTTGGATACGAGCTTGCGAGCAGCTTCAAGCCGTCCGTGCCGGGCAGGGGCTGCGCTTCAGTCGTGGAGTTCAGCACGATGAGCGCGGTCTTGTCCTCGTACCGCTTTCTATAGACAAACGTCTTCTCGTCATCGACATCGACCAGCTCGAACGTGCTATACACAAACACATCCTTGTGCTCCTTCCTCAGCTTCAACACGCGCCTGTAGAAAGCCAGCACACTCCCCTCATCCCCCTCCTGCGCCGCCGCATTAATCTCCCTGTAATCATCATGCACCCTCATCCACGGCCTCCCCTCGGAAAACCCCGCATTCACACTCCCATCCCACTGGAACGGCAATCTCGCATGATCTCTCGCCATAAGCTGCAGACCGTGCTTAATCCTCTGCCTCCTTGTCGGATCCGTCCCATCCTCTGCCAACCGCACAGCCTCAGCCTAGTAATTCCTCGACTCAACATCCTTATACTCGTCCATATCCCACTCGCGCGGCGCATTAACCATGCCAATCTCCTGCCCCTGATATAGAAACAGCGAGCCCGTCTGGCCAATCAACCACATCGCCAGCATCTTCGCGCTCTCCGCGCGCCACTCGGGCGCATCGTAGGCGAAGCGCGACACGCTGCGCCCATTATCGTGATTCTCGTTGAAAACCGTCGTCCACGCATCCGTGCCCTCAACGAAACACTGCCACTTCTCGACAATGCGCTTTATGTCCGGTAACTTCCAGGGCGCAAAGTCGTACTTATCGTTGCAGCCTAGCAGGCCCTAACTGAGATGCGTAATATCGAATTAGAACACCATATCTAGCTCGCGCTGCATAGCGCTGACGTATAGTATAACAGAGTCTATTTCGGAGCAGAGGGAGAGCTCGCCGACGGTTACGAGGCGCTAGTTGTCGTAGGTGCGGTAGTAGGAGAGGACGTCGCGGTTGATTTCTTTGATGAATTCGTGGATCCAGGGGCCGTTGCACCACATTTGTGCTGCGGGTTAGATAATGCTTGTTGGATCCGTTATTGGGGCGTCTTAAAACGGCAAGACTTTCGAGTACTTATTCACTGTGTCAACGCAGAAGCCGTCTATGCCTTTATCAAGCCAGAAGCGCATTGCTGAGTCGTAGATGGCGTAGCAGCACTCTTCATTTTCCCAGTTAAGGTCTGGTTGAGTTTTGTCGTAGAGATGCAGGTAGTACTCCTGCGTATGCTCGTCCCATATCCAAGTGCCGCCTGCAAAGTATAATCAGTAGTTTGTTAGCAGCATGCGATTTCCTTCATCATCGTATCGGGCCGGTCGCCAGAAATACCAGTCTCTTTTGGAATTGTCCTTCGAGCTTCTGCTTTCCTTAAACCATGCATACTAATCGCTAGTGTGATTGACCACCAGGTCAAGGATCATCTTCATATCATTTTCGTAGCACGCCTGGATCAGATCTTCGACATCCTTCACGGTTCCGTATAGTGCATATACGTTTTCGTAGTTAGAGATGTCGTAGCCTATATCGACTTGAGGCAAGTCAAACATAGGCGATAACTACAGTACGTCTACTCCGAGAGAAGCAATATACTTGATCTTTTGTAGTATACCGGGTATGTCGCCCCAGCCGTCAGAATTGCTGTCTTTAAACAATGCAGGATAGACTTAATAGAAAGTTGCTTCTTTCCACCATATGCGCCTATGTTGCAACGGATTCGCATGTAAACACATCTTGTTTGTGGTCAGATAGTCTCAGTTTTTTGCGGAGTAGACAAGTGGAAAAGGCACACTTAATATGAATGTCCAGACGCTGTGTAAGTGTCGATGCTGAGTCTTGGTGTTCTATCCCAACGTCGCTTGCTCCTCGTTTGCTCCAGTTGAATCTGAACTCTGACAGTGCTGTAGAAGCTAATGCAATAGGCTTGGAATAACAACTTCATAGGAAAGCAAAGAGATCAAGAGAGCATAGAAATAAAGAAGATAGGAGAACGTGTCCTGCAGCATGCGTTCGAGACAGCCGTGTATCCATATTCGTCCGCCAGCAGCACGAACGTCTCGCAGCACAGTGAATTAGCTAGCTTAGAGCCATCTTCAGACGTGTAGCTAACACAGATATAGTAGTGCAGCGTTCTAATTCGTGGGAGCCCCGCCTCAAAGCTCGCCGTCTTGCCTCCGCGCTGCTCCCGCGTTGCTTCCGTGTTGCCTCCGACTTGGCTCCGCAAGAACTACTAACCTCAGTGCGTCTTTCGCTTGATCGCGTTTCTCGTCAGGCAACTAGACTGGCGGAAACACTGCTAAGGCGGATAATCTGATTTTCGTGTCATGTTCCGAGGCAGCGTAGGCAGGCCATAGACAGCCACAGCAAGTTTTTCGCATAGATCTTGAGCTTCGCTAAACCCCATATATGCACCCTAGAGCGTGGGCTGATCGCGGTATTCGTTATCCCTGTTCACGATAATCATGTATAAGTTCCTTAAGGGCCTCACGTAATGACCTCAAGGTTATTCTTACTACGCTTCTCCTTTCCTCTCATACGCCGACGGACACCATAGCGGACAACGAAGCTCAAGCATCTAACAAGGCGAAGGTTATGTTGCCCAATAAGGAAGCTCAACATGCTGCTGCGGATAAGAAGGCGATGACACTTTTTCAAGCCATTAAGCTGTATCCGAAAGCTGTTAGTTAGTCAGTCGTCCTCTCGAGCGCCCTGATCATAGAAGGCTATAATCTTGCTCTGCTTAGAAGTTTATACAAAAGCCCGCAGTTCAACCAGAAGTATGGCGTCTAGAATCCTAGATCAAAGAAGTGGAGTGTTCCAGCAAACTAGCAGTCTGCCCTATACATTAAAGGAATTGTTCGACTGTTGGAGCAGCGACTGATGATAGCAGGTCCAACGGCGCACGAGCAGGCGAGGTCATCAGTCTGATTATCAACGGATTCGTAAGCGAGAGATACAGCTATCGCAAGACCATGATCGGAGCTCTGATCTCAATAATCTGCTTCATCTTCATCCTTTTCTTCGCCCCAAACGTACAAACACTAGTGATTAGCAAGGTCTTTTGTGGAATCCTATGGGGCATGTTCCAGACACTTACCACTCAGTATGCTTCCGAAGTGGCTCCTGTTCGACTACGTCCAATATTGACAACTTTTATAAATATGCAAGTATACTTCTCGATTTTTAGATGCAGTGTCTGACATGTACAAGGTGTTGGGTAATGGGACAATTCATTGCAGCAGGTGTAAATCGAGCCTGTGTGCAACGACCAGATCAATGGGCATATCGTATCCCTTTTGCGATACAATGGATCTGACCGGTGCCCATCATGATTGGAGTATTCTTGGCTCCAGAAAGCCCTTGGTGGCATGTACGTCGTGGGGATACGGCTGGTGCTCGGGCTGCTTTGCTTCGGCTCACCTCACCGGACAAGGACCCCAATTTCAACGCCGACGAGACAATTGCAATGATTCAGCATACGAACGAGCTTGAGAAGAGCATGACCGAGGGAACGAGCTGGATGGATCTGTTCAAGGGTACCGACCTTCGGCGAACGGAAATCGTGTGCTTTGCCTGGATCGCCCAAACAATTTGCGGGACGAATATCATGGGTTACTTTGCATACTTCATGCAGAGAGCAGGCCTGCCGACGGTCCAGAGCTTCAATATGTCCATGATATCGCTTGCATTAGGACTGATTGGAACCATGGGAAGCTGGTTCTTGATGCAGCACCTTGGCCGGCGCACCATCCACTTCTCCGGCGCTTGTACCCTCTTCGTCATCCTCATCATCGTTGGGTCCTGCTCGTTTGCTGGTACGCAGGCATCGAATTGGGCCATCGGAGGCATTCTAATCCTCTTCGTGTTTGTCTATGACTTCACGATTGGGCCGGTAACTTATTCGATCGTCTCGGAGATGTCATCGACGCGGTTGAAAGCGAAGACGATCGTACTAGCGCGAGCGTTCTACAACATCAGTAACATCGTAGTCAACGTTTTAACGAACTACCAGTTGGGAGACGCCAATTGGAATTGGGGATCGAGGAGTGCGTTCTTCTGGGCAGGAAGTTGTGGATGCGTCGTTGTTTGGGTGTATTTCAGGCTGCCGGAGCCAAAAGGACGGACATATGGAGAGCTGGACTTGCTCTTTGAGAAGAAGATCAGCGCGAGAAAGTTTGCAAGTACGCAAGTGGACCCATACGGCCATGCGCAAGGAATTGATGCGGAGACTGGGTCAAAGGTCGCGAAGCCGGAGTGGAAAGAGGGACGTTGAATCGCAACTGATGTCGGGAAGGCACGCAGCGAAAGTGCCCCTTCAAACAGTAGCTTTATGGCCCATCATTGCCATAGGGATGCGCGAAACATATCTTGCTCTCATCATCGTGCCCGTTATGTTTTTGATAAGAGTGATCTATTGACAGGAGTAACGTGTGAATTGTTCCATGTTCAGGGGACAGCGGGGTCTATTCACGTGACAGCTTCGCGTTCCTAATCTGCAAAATTGGACGACG
>Ga0265780_10002736_pt1 | contig 23685 bp, 25 predicted proteins | sample P1T30metagenome_FD_192432 | JGI IMG/M metagenome (GOLD analysis project Ga0265780, IMG submission 192432) | Plant litter microbial communities from East Loma Ridge, Irvine, California - P1 T30 | ecosystem: Environmental > Terrestrial > Plant litter > Unclassified | place: USA: California... | reverse complement strand
CCGCACCACCGTCGGCGGAGGCGCTCCCCGCGTCGGAGCCGCCCGCGCACCCGGCGAGGGTCAGGGCGGCGATCGCCGGGAGGGCGAGCAGGGCGAGGGTGCGGCGCGAGGTCATGCCGCCACGCTACTCCTGTTGATAATGATTGTCGAAACGAGCCGCGCGTCCTGCTCGTCTGCCCGTCCGCCCGCCGAACGCGACACCTCGCGTGCGACACACCGGCTGCAGCACGTCCGCCCTGGCGCGTCGCGCACGGGCTGTCGCCTTGTCAGCCCGCGGGTGCGGCCGGGCCGGGCCGGGCGGACGGGCGGGGCGGGGCGGGCCGGGGCCGGGCTCAGTCGAGCAGGAGGGCCGGCTCCTCGAGCACGCTGGCGACGTCGGCCACGAAGCGGCTGGCCACGTCGCCGTCGACGACGCGGTGGTCGAAGCTCGCCCCGATCGTGGTGACCATGCGGGGGCGGACCTCGCCGTCGACGACCCACGGCTTCTGCTTGATGGTCCCCAGGGCGACGATCGCGACCTCGCCCGGGTTGAGGATCGGCGTGCCGGTGTCCATGCCGAAGACGCCGATGTTCGTGATGGTGATCGTGCCCCCGGCCTGGTCGGCGGGGGTGGTGCGCCCCTCGCGGGCCGTGAGGGTGAGCTGCTCGAGGGCCTCGGCGAGCTCGAGCAGGCTCATCGCCTGCGCCTCCTTGACGTTGGGCACGATGAGGCCGCGCGGGGTCGCGGCGGCGATGCCGAGGTTGACGAACGAGCGGACCAGGATCTCCTTGTCGGTCCACTCCGAGTTCACCATCGGGTTGCGGCGCACCGCCCAGATGATCGCCTTGGCCATGATGAGCAGCGGCGAGACCTTGACGCCCGCGAACTGCGGCGACGCCTTGAGGCGCTTGACGAACTCCATCGAGCGGGTGGCGTCGACGTCGACGAAGAGGCTCACGTGCGGCGCCTCGAACGCGCTGCGGGTCATGGCCTTGGCGATCTGCTTGCGCACGCCCTTGACCGGGATCCGCTCGATGCGCTCGTCGCTCCACTCGGGCGTCTCGATGTTGCGGAACACGCTGACCTGCTGGGCGTGCCGGATCACGTCGTCGCGCGTGACCTCGCCGGCCAGGCCGGTGGGCTGCACGGTCGCGAGGTCGACCTCGAGGTCCTTCGCGAGCTTGCGGATCGGCGGCTTCGCGATGATCGGCAGCGCCTGCGCGGCGGGCACGCTCGTCGTCGGGCGCCGGCGGGCCTGCTCGGCGACGCGCAGCTGGCGGGCGTCGACCTCGTCCTGGCTGCGGCGGCGACGGCGCGTGGTGCCCGCGCCCCCGGCCGAGCCGTAGCCGACGAGCACCGAGCCCGATCCCTCAGGAGCCGCGGGTGCGGCCGGCGAGGACGGCACGCTCCCGGTGCCCCCCGCGGCGGCGACGGCGTCGGCGGACGCGGGTGCCGACTCCTGGGCGGAGGACCCGGCACGGGCCCGCTGCTCGGAGAGCGCGGTCTCGGCCTGCGAGATGACCTGGGCGGTGCGGGCGAGGCCGCCGCCCTCGAGGGCGTCCGCCTCGGCGGCCCGCGACGACGGCGTCTCGGGGGCGTCGCCGCCGCCGATGGTGATGATGGGGGTGCCGACGTCGACCGTGCTGCCGGGCTCGACGAGCAGCTGGTCGACGACGCCGGCGTAGGGCGACGGCAGCTCGACGAGCGACTTGGCCGTCTCGATCTCGACGAGCACCTGGTTGATCGTGACGGTGTCGCCGACGGCGACCTTCCACTCGACGATCTCGGCCTCGGTCAGTCCCTCGCCCACGTCGGGCAGCGCGAACTCGCTGGTCATGTCGGACTCTCTCTCGTGTGCGCGGGGGCGGTGCGTGCGGGGGTCAGTAGGCGAGGGCGCGGTCGACGGCCTCGAGCACCCGGTCGGCGTCGGGCAGGTACTGCGTCTCGAGCTTCGCGGGCGGGAAGGGCGTGTCGAAGCCGCTGACGCGCAGCACGGGCGCCTCGAGCGTGTAGAACGCCTTCTCGGCGACCGTGGCGGCGATCTCGGACCCGACGCTCACGAAGCCGGGGGCCTCCTGCGCGACCACGAGGCGGCCGGTCTTGCGCACCGACGCGAGGATCGGGCCGTAGTCGACGGGCGACAGCGAGCGCAGGTCGACGACCTCGACCGAGACGCCCTCGGCGGCCGCGATCTCGGCGGCCTGCAGGAGCACGCTCACCATGGCGCCGTGCCCCAGGAGGGTCACCTCGGTCCCGGTGCGGACGACGCGGCTCGCGTGCAGGGGCACGCCCGGCTGCGACAGGTCGACCTCGCCCTTGGGCCAGTAGCGGCTCTTGGGCTCGAAGAACATCACCGGGTCGTCGGAGGCGATGGCCTCCTGGATCATCCAGTAGGCGTCGTGCGGCGTGCTCGGGCTGACCACGCGGAGGCCGGCCGTGTGCGCGAAGTACGCCTCGGGGCTCTCCTGGTGGTGCTCGACCGCGCCGATGTGGCCGCCGTAGGGCACCCGGATCACGACGGGCATGCGCAGGGCGCCCTCGTGCCGGTTCGTGAGCTTGGCCAGCTGCGAGGTGATCTGGTCGAAGCCGGGGTAGATGAAGCCGTCGAACTGGATCTCGACGACGGGGCGGAAGCCGCCCATCGCGAGTCCGATCGCGGTGCCGACGATGCCGGACTCGGCGAGGGGCGTGTCGATGACGCGCTGCTCGCCGAACTCGGCCTGCAGGCCCTCGGTGACGCGGAAGACGCCGCCGAGCGTGCCGATGTCCTCGCCCATGAGGAGGACGCGCGGGTCGCGGCGCATCGCCTCGCGGAGGCCGGCGTTGATCGCCTTGCCGAGGGGCATCGTGGTGGGCGCGGCGCCGGCCTGGGCCGGTGCGTCGTCGCGCTGGACGGTGTCGGTCATCGACGGCCTCCCTCGGGTGCGTCGGCCGGGTCGCCGAACCCGGCCTCGTAGCGGGCGAGCCACTGCTTCTGCTCGGTCATGAGCGGGTGCGGCTCGGAGTACACGTGGTCGAAGATGAGCCCCGGCTCGGGGTCCTGCAGCGCGAGGGTGCGACGGCGCACGTCGGCGCCGAGGTCGTCGGCCTCGGCCCGCAGGTCGGTGAAGAAGGCGTCGCCCTCGCCGCGCGAGCGCAGGTGCGCCTCGAAGCGCGTGATCGGGTCGCGGGCGATCCAGCCCTGCAGCTCGTCGTCGGTGCGGTACTTCGTGGGGTCGTCCGACGAGGTGTGCGCACCGATGCGGTAGGTGAGCGCCTCGACGAAGCGGGGCCCGCCGCCGCTGCGCGCCGCGTCGAGGTCGCGGCGGCTCACGGCGTAGCTCGCGAGCACGTCGTTGCCGTCGACCTGCGTGCCGGGCACGCCGAAGCCGATCGCGCGGTCGACGAGCGGGGTCCGCGACTGGCGCTGCACGGGCACGCTGATGGCCCAGTGGTTGTTCTGCAGGAAGAACAGCTCGGGGGCCTGGAAGCTCGCGGCGAAGACGAGGGCCTCGCTCACGTCGCCCTGGCTGGTGGCGCCGTCGCCGAAGAACGAGACGACGGCCTCGTCGGTCGTGACGTCGCCCGTGCCGCTCTTGCCGTCGAGCGTGAGGCCCATGGCCAGGCCCGTGGCGTGCAGGGTCTGCGAGCCGATGACGAGCGTGTAGACGTGCACGTTCTGGTGCTCGGCCGGCACCCAGCCGCCGTGCGTGTGGCCGCGGAGCAGGCGGAGCACGTCGACCGGGTCGACGCCGCGCGCCATGACGACGGCGTGCTCGCGGTAGGAGGGGAACGCGTGGTCCTGCGGACGCATCGCGTGGGCGACGCCGACCTGCGCCGCCTCCTGGCCGTGGCTCGGCACCCAGAGGGCGAGCTGGCCCTGGCGGGCGAGCGCCGCTCCCTCTTCGTCGAAGCGCCGGGTGAGGACCATGTCGCGGTGGAAGGCCCGCAGCTGCTCGTCGGTGAGGGCGTCGACGAAGGGGCGGAGCTCGTCGGCGGCCTCGTGCTGCGCGAGCTCGCCCGTGGGCGTGACCAGCTGCACGGGCGCCGATGGGCCCGTCTGTTCGGGAGAGGACATGCGAGTCAATCTAGCCGCCGGTCCATGCCGTCAGCGGGATGCACCGGGGGCGAGCTCGCGGCAGGCGCGGAGGAGCGCGTCCACCGACTCGGGCTCGCCGATCGTGATCCGGAGGCCCTCGGGCGCGAAGGGCCTCACGACCAGCCCGTGCTCGGCGAGGGTGCGCGCCGCGGCCGCCGTGCCCTCTCCCGTGGGCAGCCAGACGAAGTTGCCCTGGGCCTCCGGCACCGCCCAGCCCTGGTCGAGCAGCCCGGCACGCACGCGGTCCCGGAGGGCCACCACGCGCTCGACGCGTTCGAGCAGCTCGGCCTCGTGCTCGAGGGAGGCGAGCGCGGCCCGCTGGGCCTGGTCGGTGACCGACAGCGCGATGGCCGTGGAGCGCGCCGCGTCGAGCAGGGTCGCGGCGCCCACCGCGAAGCCGACGCGCAGGGCCGCGAGGCCGTACGCCTTCGAGAAGGTGCGCAGCACGACGAGGTTGGGGTGCCGCTCGGTGAGCGACTCGCCGCGCACGGCGTGCTCGTCGGTGACGAACTCGGCGTAGGCCTCGTCGAGCAGCACGAGCAGGTGGTCGGGCACGGCCGCCATGAAGGCCTCGAAGTCGGCCGTCGAGATCGTGGTGCCCGTGGGGTTGTTCGGCGAGCAGAGGACCGCCACGCGCGTGCGGTCGGTCACGGCCGCCGCCATCGCCGCGAGGTCGTGCGAGCCGTCGGGCCGCAGCGGCACCTGCACGCTCGTGCCGCCGGCCACCGTGACCAGGCCCGGGTACGCCTCGAAGGAGCGCCAGGCGTAGACGACCTCGTCGCCGGGACCGACCGCCGCGAGCAGGAACTGCGAGAGCAACGACACGGAGCCCGCCGCCACGTGCACCTCGTCGGTCGTCACGCCGTGGCGCTCGGCGAGCACGGCGCGCAGGCCCGCGGCCGTCGCGTCGGGGTACCGGTTGACCTGCACCGCGTCGCGGAGCGCCTCGACCACGGCGGGCAGCGGGTCGAAGGGGTTCTCGTTCGACGACAGCTTGAACGCGTCGGGTGCCGCCTGGGCACCCTGGCGGTAGGGCGGGAGGGCGGCGATCTCGGGGCGCAGGCGCACGGGGCTGGTCACCCGTCCAGCCTACGGGCGGGGGCCGCGACTTCCGCGGGGGCCGATGCGTCGGCATGATGGCCCCATGACCCGGTTCGTGCTGCGCGCCCTCGTGAACGCCCTGGCCCTGTGGGCCACGACCTCCCTCGTGGCCGGCGTCCGCGTCGACCCCTTCGGCGAGGGCGGCACGGTCGAGACCGTCGTCACCTACCTGTTCGTCGCGGTCGTCTTCGGCCTCGTCAACGGGATCGTCGGCACGGTGATCCGCGTCGTGGCGTTCCCCCTCTACCTGCTCACGCTGGGCCTGCTCTCCCTCGTCGTCAACGGCCTCCTGCTCGGCATCGTCGCCTGGATCAGCGGCCTGGCCGGCTTCGGCCTCGAGATCGACGGCTTCTGGTGGGGCGTGCTCGGCGCGCTCGTGCTCGCCGTGGTCGCCTGGCTGATCGGCGTCGTCGTCCGGCCCGTCGTGGGTGGCGGCGGCCGCGACCGGCGACGATGAGCCCCCTCTCCGTCACCTTCGTGTGCACGGGCAACATCTGTCGCTCGCCGATGGGCGAGGTGGTGCTGCGCGCGCTCGCCGAGCGCGACGGGCTCGGCGACCTGCTCGCGGCGTCGAGCGCCGGCACGGGCGACTGGCACGTGGGCGAGCCCGCCGACCCGCGCACGATCGAGGCCCTGCGGGCCCGCGGCTACGATGGACGGCGGCACCGGGCGAAGCAGTTCGAGGCCTCGGGCCTCGCCCGCCACGACCTCGTGGTGGCGTTCGACCGCGGCCACGAGCGCGTCCTCCGGGCCTGGGCGGCCGACGAGGCCGAGCGCTCGCGCGTGCGCCTGCTGCTCTCGTTCGACCCGGCCGCGGGCGCCCTCGACGTGCCCGACCCCTACTACTCCGACGCCGCCGCCTTCGACGCCGTGCTCACGCAGGTCGAACGGGCGACGACGGCCCTGTACCGCCAGATCCGACCTGCTCTCCGTGGAGGACCCCCGTGACGCTGCCCCCCCAGCCCCTCAGCCCGCTCGACGGCCGCTACCGCGCCGCCGTCGGCGGACTCGGCGACCACCTCAGCGAGGCGGGGCTCAACCGTGCCCGCGTGCACGTCGAGGTCGAGTGGCTCATCGCGCAGGCCGACCGTCGCGCCTTCGGCTCCGAGCCGCTCGGCGACGACGAGAAGGCCGCGCTCCGCCGCGTGGCCGCCGACTTCGGCCAGGCCGAGATCGACGAGCTGGCCGCCCTCGAGGCGACGACGCGCCACGACGTCAAGGCCGTGGAGTACCTCGTGCGCGACCGCCTGGCGTCGCTCGGGCTGGGCCGCCTCGCCGAGCTCACCCACTTCGCCTGCACCAGCGAGGACATCAACAACCTCTCGTACGCCCTCACGGTGCGCGCGGCCCTGCACGAGGTGTGGCTGCCCGCCTTCGACGCCGTCGTCGAGTCGCTGCGGACCTGGGCCCACGACCAGCGCGACCGCCCGATGCTCGCGCGCACGCACGGCCAGCCCGCCACGCCGACCACCGTCGGCAAGGAGCTCGCCGTCTTCGCGCACCGGCTCCAGCGCCTCCGGGCCCAGATCGTCGGCACGGAGTTCCTCGGCAAGTTCAGCGGCGCCACCGGCACCTTCTCGGCGCACGTCGTGGCCGACCCCGGGCTCGACTGGCCGGAGGCGTCGCGGGCGTTCGTCGAGGACGCCCTCGGCCTCACCTGGAACCCGCTCACCACCCAGATCGAGTCGCACGACTGGCAGGCCGAGCTGTACTCCCGCGTCTCGCACGCCAACCGCGTGCTGCACAACCTCGCCACCGACGTGTGGACCTACATCTCGATGGGCTGGTTCACGCAGGTCCCCGAGCCGGGCGCGACCGGGTCGTCGACCATGCCGCACAAGATCAACCCCATCAAGTTCGAGAACGCCGAGGCGAACCTCGAGCTCTCGAGCGCGCTCTTCGACTCGCTCGCCGCGACCCTCGTGACCTCGCGCCAGCAGCGCGACCTCACGGACTCGTCGTCGCAGCGCAACATCGGCGTCGCCTTCGGGCACTCGCTGCTCGCGCTCGAGAACCTGCGCCGCGGGCTGGGCGAGATCGCCGTCTCGGAGCAGGCGCTCGACGCCGACCTCGACGGCAACTGGGAGGTGCTGGGCGAGGCGATCCAGACCGTGGTCCGCGCCGAGGTCGTCGCCGGCCGCTCGACCATCGCGGACCCCTACGCCCTGCTCAAGGAGCTCACGCGCGGCAAGCGCGTCGACCGGGCCCAGCTCGTCGAGTTCGTCCGCGGGCTCGAGATCGGCGACGAGGCCAAGGAGCGCCTCGTGGCGCTCACGCCGGCGACCTACACGGGGCTGGCCTCGGAGCTCGTCGACCGCCTGCAGCCGTAGGGCCAGCCCCTCGGAGCGCAGGAGGCGCGGTGCCGGCCGGCACCGCGCCTCCTGCGCGCTCGGCGCGGGCTCAGTGCCGCGTCGGCCCGTCCGACTCGTCGAGCTCGGTGCGCTCGTCGGCGTTCGGCGTCGTCGCGAGCGACAGCATGGCGATGACGACGAGCGCGACGATGAACGCCACGCAGAGGAAGATCAGCGCCAGGTTGAGCTGGCGGGTCGTCATGAGCACGACGATCCCGGTGAAGGCGCCGAAGACGGCGGAGAGGCCGAGGAGCTCGGCGGGGCGGACGCGATCGCGCCGGCTGGGGGTGGTCATGAGGTGGGGACTCCGTCCGAGGTGGTGCCGGCGGGCGTCGCGGGGGCGGCCTGCCACTTGAGCGAGAGGGCGGCGATGACGAGGAACACCCCGACGAGCACGCCGTAGGCGCCGAGGACGCCCACGAGCACGGTCGACGAGGTGAGCTGTCCGCTCACCTGCTCGATGCCGCCGAGCTGCCGGGCGTAGTCCGGCGGCACGGCGAGGAACACGACGGCCAGCGCCAGCGTGAGCACGCCGACGGTGGTCCAGTCGCGCGACGACGGGCTGCGGCGACGGCGGCGCAGCCCGGTGACGAGCTCGAGGGCCCCGGTGATCAGGGCCCAGGCGACGACGAGGGCGACCAGCACCGGCAGTCCGCCGCCCGACAGGAGGAGGGCGAGCACGCCGACGACGACGCCCACGGCTCCCTGGGCGACCTGCAGGGTGCGGCTGGACCGGTCGGCGAGCAGTCGCCACGAGCCGAGGGCGAGCACGAGGCCCGAGCCGAGGGCCGCGGCACCGAGGCCCACCAGGCCGACGCGGGGCGAGTGGTCCAGCGTGAAGGTGGTGACCAGGCCGACCGCCGTGAGGGGCAGCGCCCGGAGGAGCGGCACCGGCCAGTACCGGACGCCCACGGGGTCGACGGCGCCCGGCTCGCGGACGTCAGGAGCAGCCGACACGGGACCTCTTTCACGGGTGGGGATCACCGAGGAGTGTACTGGCCGCCCCTCCCGGGCCCCTGACGGGTCGCTCGACGTCGAAGGGCCGACCCGCAGCCGTCTCACCCGGGTCTCCCAGGCAGGGCCCCTGGTGGTCTCCCAGTCCCCGCCCCTAGTGTCGGGAGCAGCTGTCTCACCCGAGGTCGCCCCGTCGCCCTCCGGAACAGTGGGCACGCCCTCCCGGAGGACGGTCCTTGACCACCACCGCACCCGCGTCCCTTCCCGCAGGCTTCCGCCGCACGACCACCGGCCCCACGGCCAAGCCGACGAGCACCTACTCGGCGCTCCTCAAGGAGGTGCGCGAGGCAGGGCTGCTGCAGCGCCGCACCGGCTTCTACGTGCTCATGTTCGTCGTCATCACCGTCCTGCTCGCCGCGGCGGGGACGGGCTTCGTCCTCCTCGGCGACAGCTGGTTCCAGCTGCTCATCGCCGCCGGGCTCGGCATCATCTTCACGCAGTACGCGTTCCTCGCCCACGAGGCCGCCCACCGCCAGGTCTTCGCCTCGAACGCCTCGAACGACCGCGCGGGCCGCGTGCTCGCCGCCGGCGTCGTGGGCATGAGCTACGACTGGTGGATGTCGAAGCACAGCCGGCACCACGCCAACCCGAACGCGGTCGGCAAGGACCCGGACATCGCCTTCGACACCATCTCGTTCCTCGAGGAGGACGCCGCGAAGCAGCGCGGCTTCATGCGCTGGTTCACGCAGCGCCAGGGCTGGCTGTTCTTCCCGCTGCTCCTCGCGGAGGGCGTCAACCTGCACGTCACCTCGTTCCGCTCGCTGCTGCGCCGCGGCCCGGTCGAGGGGCGCGGCATCGAGATCACGCTGGTCGCCCTGCGCCTCGCGCTCTACTTCGGCGTCGTCTTCGCGTTCCTGCCGCTCGGCATGGCCTTCGCCTTCGTCGGCGTGCAGCTCGGCGTCTTCGGCGTCTACATGGGTGCGTCGTTCGCGCCGAACCACAAGGGCATGGCGATCGTCCCCGAGGGCTCGAAGCTCGACTTCCTCCGCAAGCAGGTCCTCACCTCGCGCAACGTCACGGGCGGCCGCTGGGTCACGCCGTTCATGGGCGGGCTGAACTTCCAGATCGAGCACCACCTCTTCCCGAGCATGCCGCGCCCGCACCTCGCGAAGGCGCGCCTCCTCGTCAAGAGCCACTGCGCGACGCAGGACATCCCCTACACCGAGACGACCGTCCTGCAGTCGTACGGCATCGTCGTCCGGTACCTCAACCGCGTCGGCCTCGCCGCGCGCGACCCGTTCGACTGCCCGGCCGCGGCCACGATGCGGCCGTAGCCGACGACTCCTGGGTCCCCTGCGTCCCCCGGCCGAGCCGCGCTCCCGCGCCTCCGGCCGGGGGACGCCGTCGTGCGCGGCAGCAGCGCGCACGGAGCACCATGGGTCCATGCGACGCATCCACTACGCCGAGGGCTCGATCCTGACCGGCGACGCCCTCGCCGAGACCGTCGTCCGCTACGCCAGGGCCCTCGCGCAGGTCGGCACGGCCGACACGGTCGACCTGCCGATCCTGCTCGACGAGGGGGGCTTCGGGCGGTCGCAGCTGCTCATCGGACCGGCCAGCCAGCTCGTGACCACGCCCTCCGACGGCGACCTGCCCGAGCTCGTCGACGCGGCCCTGGTCGCGGACCTCGAGGACCGGCTGGCGGCCCTGGCGCCGACGCCCCGGGCAGAGCCGTTCGACGACGCGACGCGCATCGACCTCGACTTCGAGGACTGACCCGCCGCGCGACCCGGTGCCGCCTAGGGGCGGTGCGCCTCCGGCCAGGCGGCCAGCTGCCAACCGAGCCACGGGCTCCAGGCGAACGGGGTCGCGGCGACCGCGTCGCGCAGCGCGGCCGGCTCGATCCAGGCCCACTCGGCGACCTCGTCGGGCGACGGGTCGGGGGTGCCCACCGCGCGGGCGGTGAACACGGGGCAGACCTCGTTCTCGACGAGGCCGGAGGCGTCGGTCGCCACGTACCGGAAGTCCGGCAGCACCGGGCGCACGTCGCGCACGGCCATGCCGAGCTCCTGCCCGGCGCGGCGCAGCACCGCCTCGGCGGGCGACTCGCCCGGTCCGGGATGGCCGCAGAACGAGTTCGTCCACACGCCCGGCCAGGTCGCCTTGCCCAGCGCGCGCCGGGTGACGAGCACGCGGCCGTCGTCGTCGAGCACGTGGCAGCTGAAGGCCAGGTGCAGCGGAGTGGCGGTCGTGTGCACCGTCGCCTTGGGCGTCGTGCCGATCGGGCGGCCGTCGTCGTCGAGCAGTACCACGAGCTCCTCGCGGCTGCCCGGGGCTGTGCCGACGATCGGCTGGGCAACGGCGGAGGTCTGCTCGGTCATGCACGGTAGTCTGCCCCCTGTGACGGCTGACCAGGTGCACGCGACGACGCGTGAGGACGACCGGGTCGAGATCGTCCTCGACGAGTTCTTCGCCCTGGCGAAGGAGCGCGCCGCCCAGGTCGGCTCGCACTACGTCGACCTCTGGCAGGTGCTCGAGCGCAACAGCGCCGGGGGCAAGCGGTTCCGCCCTCGCATGGTCCTCACCGCCTACGAGTCGCTCGGCGGCACCGACCGCGACGCGGCGGCCCGCGTCGGTGCGGCGTTCGAGCTGCTGCACACCGCGCTCATCGTCCACGACGACGTCATCGACCGCGACTTCTCGCGCCGCGGCATCCCCAACGTGTCGGGCAGCTACCGCGACACCGCGACGACCGCCGGCATCCCCACCCCGGCCGCCGAGCACCGGGGCACCTCCGCCGCCGTCATCGCCGGCGACCTCGCCCTCACCGGCGCGAGCCGCATGCTGCTGGCCGTCGAGTGCGAGCAGGGCCTCCGCACGCGCCTGCTCGACATCCTCGACGAGGCCGTCTTCGCCAGCGCGGGCGGCGAGATGGTCGACGTCGAGTTCTCGCTGAGCCCCGAGCTGCCGACCGTCGACGAGATCCTCGACATGGAGCGCGCGAAGACCGCCGTCTACTCGTTCGAGGCGCCGCTGCAGGCGGGCGCCGTGCTCGCGGGGGCGTCGGACGACATCGTGGCCGTGCTCGGCGAGTTCGGCCGCGAGGTGGGCACGGCCTACCAGGTGGTCGACGACCTGCTCGGCGTCTTCGGCGCCGAGGCCGACACGGGCAAGACCACGCTGGGCGACCTGCGCGAGGGCAAGCGCACGGTGCTCGTCGCGCACGCCGCCACGACCCCCGAGTGGCCCACGATCAAGCCCTTCATCGGCAAGCCCGACCTCACCGAGGCCGAGGCCGAGCACGTGCGCGGCCGCCTCGAGCTCTCCGGGGCCCGGGCCTTCGCAGAGGACCTCGTGCGCCAGCACGCCGGTCGTGCCCTCGACCTGCTGGCGGACCCGGTCCTGCCGGCCGACCTCCGCGTCGCCCTCACGCCCGTCGTCGACGTGGTGCTCGAGCGGGTGCGGTGAGCACCGCGACCACGGGCCTGTCGCTCTACGACGCGACGGCCGAGGCCACGGCCTCCGGCGTCATCCGCCGCTACTCGACCTCGTTCGGCCTCGCCTCGCGGCTCCTCGGTGCCGACGTGCGCCAGCACGTCGAGAACGTCTACGCGCTCGTGCGGGTCGCCGACGAGATCGTCGACGGCCCCGCCGCCGAGGCGGGCCTCGACCGCGCGGCGGTCGGGGCGCTGCTCGACGCGTTCGAGGCCGAGACCGACCGCGCGGTGCGCGACGGCTTCAGCGCCGACCTCGTGGTGCACGCCTTCGCGCGCACGGCCAGGGCGTGCGGCTTCGGCCGCGAGCTGACGGCGCCGTTCTTCGCGTCGATGCGAGCCGACCTCGACGTCGCCGAGCACGACGACGAGTCGTTCGACCGCTACGTCTACGGCTCGGCCGAGGTCGTCGGCCTCATGTGCCTGCGCGCGTTCGTCCTCGAGCGGCACTACCCGGCCTCGACCCTCGCCGAGCTCGAGCACGGGGCGCGGGCGCTCGGCGCCGCGTTCCAGAAGGTCAACTTCCTCCGCGACCTGGCCGCCGACTTCGAGTCGCTCGGCCGCAGCTACTTCCCGGGCGTCGACGTGACGACGTTCGACGAGACGACGAAAGCGAGACTCGTGGCCGACATCGACGACGACCTGCGGGCGGCCGGCGACATCATCCCGGTGCTGCCGGCCTCCTCTCGGCGGGCCGTGGCGCTCGCGCACGGGCTGTTCGCCGAGCTCAACCGCCGGCTCGAGGCGACGCCCGCGTCGTCGCTCGTGCGGGCGCGCGTCCGCGTCCCCGACGCCGTGAAGCTGCGCCTGGCCGCGTCGGCGGCCCTCGGCCGCGTCGCGACCGTTCCCGAGTCCGCCGGGCCCGCCGGCTCCGCCGCGCAGGAGTCCCGCCCGTGACCGCGCGCTGGCTCGCGCGGGCCGAGGGCACGACGAGCGTCGAGCGGCACGGCCGCCGCGTCGTCGTGGTCGGCGGGGGCATCACCGGCCTGGCCTCGGCAGCGCTCCTGGCGAAGGACGGCCACGAGGTCACGGTCCTCGAGAAGCTGCCCGACGTGGGCGGTCGCGCCGGCTCGTGGGAGCACGAGGGGTTCCGGTTCGACCTCGGCCCGAGCTGGTACCTCATGCCCGAGGTGTTCGACCACTTCTTCCGGCTCATGGGCACCTCGAGCGACGAGCAGCTCGACCTCGTCGAGCTCGACCCCGGCTACCGCGTCGTCTTCGAGCGCGGTGGCACGATCGACGTGCCGCGCGGGCTCGAGGCCGTCGCCGCGGAGTTCGACCGCGTCGAGCCCGGCAGCGGCGACCGCCTCCGGCGCTACCTCCGCTCGGCGCGAGACACCTACGACATCGCCAAGGAGAGGTTCCTCTACACGAGCTTCGAGGCCTACGGGCCGCTGCTGCGCGGCGACGTGGTCGTGCGCATGCCGAAGCTGGCACGGCTGCTCCTGCAGCCGCTCGACTCCTTCGCCGGCCGCATCGTCGAGGAGCCGCGCCTCCGGCAGATCCTGGGCTACCCCGCGGTGTTCCTCGGGTCGTCGCCGTTCGCGACGCCGAGCATGTACCACCTCATGTCGACGCTCGACCTCGACGACGGCGTGCTCTACCCGCAGGGCGGGCTGACGACCGTGATCCGCAGCATCGCCGACGTGGCGCGCGGCGCGGGCGTCGAGATCGTCACCGACGCCACGGTCACGGCGATCGAGACCGAGCCCCTCGCGGCCGAGGGCCGGGGCGCCCCCGCCGCCACCGCGACCGGCGTGCGCTGGACCGACGCCTCCGGTGCCGAGCACCTGCTCACCGCCGACGTCGTCGTGAGCGCCGCCGACCTGCACCACACCGAGACGGCCCTCCTGCCCGCCGAGCTGCGCACCCACGACGAGCGCCACTGGGAGCGCCGCGACCCCGGGCCCAGCGCCGTGCTGCTCTACCTCGGCGTCGAGGGCGAGGTGCCCGAGCTCGAGCACCACACGCTGCTCTTCGCCGACGACTGGCACGAGAACTTCGAGCGCATCTACGGCGACGTCAAGCGCATCCCCGACCCGCCGTCGCTCTACGTCTGCAAGCCGAGCACCGTCGACCCCTCGACCGCGCCCGAGGGGCACACGAACCTCTTCGTGCTCGTGCCGCTGCCCGCCGACCCGGCCCTCGGCCGCGGCGGCCTCGACGGCGACGGCGACCCGCTCGTCGAGCGCATCGCCGACCAGGTCATCGACCAGATCTCGGCCTGGGCGGGCGTGCCCGACCTCGCCGAGCGCGTCGTCGTGCGCCGCACGCGCGGCCCGCGCGACTTCGTCGACGACTACAACTCGTGGAGCGGCAGCATGCTCGGCCCGGCGCACACGCTCTCGCAGAGCGCCATGTTCCGCGACGGCAACGTCTCGCCGAAGGTCGAGGGGCTGCTCTTCGCCGGCGGGTCCGTCCGGCCCGGCATCGGCCTGCCCATGTGCCTCATCAGCGCCGAGGTGCTGGTGAAGAACCTGCGCGGCGACACCTCGACCGAGCCGCTGGCCGAGCCGGCCTGATGGAGCACGGCCTCCTGGGCTTCGCCTACCTCGCGGCGCTGCTCTTCTCGCTCTTCGGCATGGCGACGCTCGACCGGCGCTTCACGCTGTTCGTGTTCCGCGACCCGGCGCGGGGCGCCGTGACGCTGCTCGTGGGCGTCGTGTTCTTCCTGGTCTGGGACCTCGTGGGCATCGACCTGGGCATCTTCTTCCGCGGCGAGACGGCGTTCATGACCGGCTGGCAGCTCTACCCCGAGCTGCCCGTGGAGGAGGTCTTCTTCCTCGTGCTGCTCTGCTGGCTGACGATGAACCTGCACGCCGGGGCCCGCCTCGTGCTCGCGCGCCGCGCCTCCGGTGCCGCCGCGGCCGGTCCCGCCACGGCCGGCGAGGGGCAGGGAGCTCGATGACCTACTGGGCCGTCAACGTCGTGTTCCTGGCCGTCGTGGCCGTCCTCGGGCTGCTGGCGCTGCTCGTCGCGCGGCTGCGCTCGCGCGGCACCGCGCGCGACGCGGGCAGGAGGCGCGTCGTCGCGCAGGGCGCGCTCGTCACGACCGTGGTCCTCCTGCTCCTCACCGCCGTGTTCGACAACGTCATGATCGGCGTCGGCCTCGTCGGCTACGACGAGGCGAAGATCAGCGGCCAGTTCGTGGGGATCGCCCCGCTCGAGGACTTCGCGTACTCGATCGCCGCGCTCGTGCTGCTGCCCAGCGTGTGGACGCTGCTCGGGGGGCGCTCGACCCGGGAGGAGGGGAGCCGCCGATGAGGACGCTCCAGGCCCTGTTCGTGTCGTCCCGGCCGCTGAGCTGGGTGAACACCGCGTTCCCCTTCGCCGCCGCGTACCTGCTCACGCAGCTGGGGCAGCCGCGCGAGATCAGCTGGTACGGCCGTGAGGTGCTGACCACCGGAGGCGTCGACTGGCTCGTGCTCGTCGTCGGCTCCCTGTACTTCCTCGTGCCGTACAACCTCGCGATGTACGGCATCAACGACGTCTTCGACTACGAGAGCGACCTCCGCAACCCGCGCAAGGGCGGCGTCGAGGGAGCCCTCCTCGACCGGTCCCTGCACCGGGTGACGCTGATCGCCGTCGTGGTGACGAACGTGCCGTTCCTGGTGTTCCTCGTCGCCGTCGGCAGCCCCCTGAGCTGGCTCGTGCTCGCCGTGAGCCTCTTCGCCGTGATCGCCTACTCGGCACCGCGGCTGCGCTTCAAGGAGCGACCCTTCGTCGACTCGCTGACGTCGAGCACCCACTTCGTGAGCCCCGCCGTCTACGGCCTCGTGCTCGCCGGCGCCGCCGTCACCCCGGCGCTCTGGGCGCTGCTCGCCGCGTTCTTCCTCTGGGGCGTGGCGAGCCACGCCTTCGGTGCCGTGCAGGACGTCGTCGCCGACCGCGAGGCCGGCATCGGCTCGGTCGCCACGGTCATCGGCGCCCGGGCGACCGTGCGCGTCGCCGTCTTCGCCTACCTCGTGTCGGCGGTGCTGCTCACCTTCACCGAGTGGCCGGGGCCGATCGCGGCCGTGCTGCCCGTGCTCTACGCCCTGAACTGCCGCCCCTGGTGGGACGTCTCCGACGCCGACAGCGAGACCGCGAACCGCGGCTGGAAGCGCTTCCTCTGGCTCAACTTCGTCGTCGGCGCGGTGACGACCATGCTGCTCATCTGGTGGTCGCTGCTGCGGGGCTGACGCCTCCTTCGCCGCGCCTCCTGCCGGACGTCACCGGACCGCCGTCCCCCGTTCACCGGGAGGCCAGGCAGGACCGATACATTGCATGTCGTGTCGTCCCAGGCTCCTCGGTCCCCGCGCCTCGTCGACGCGCTGCGCCGTCGCGGGCAGCGCGTCCGTGACGGCTGGCTGCGCGTGCGACGGCACCCGTGGTCGATCTGGTGGGCCTTCGGCGCCCTGCACGGCGCCGTCCTCCTGGCCCTGACGCCGCTCATGCTCGCGGGAGGGGTGAGCGGCGACCTGCCGCTGTACCGCACCTGGGCCTCCGCCGCGCTCACCGACGGGACCTGGCCGGTGCTCGACGTCGCCTGGGTCTACCCGGCGGGGGCGCTCGTGCCGATCGTGCTCGCGGACGTGCTCGGCGGGTCGCTCTACCAGCTCGTCTGGCTGCTGATGCTCACCGTGGCGAACGCGCTCTCGCTGTGGCTGCTCACCGACCGCGGCCGACGCACCGTCGACGCGACCGCGGCCTGGTGGTGGCTGCTCGTGCTCCTCCTGCTCTCGCCGGTGGCGTTCCTCCGGCTCGAGGGGTTCAGCGCGCCGCTCGTCGTCGCGGGCCTCGTGCTGCTCGCCCGGCACCCCCGCACGGCGGGGGTCCTGCTCGCGGTCGCGACCTGGATCAAGGTCTGGCCCGCCGCCGTGATCGCGGCCGTCGGCGTCGCGGCGTCCCGGCGCACCTCGGTGCTCTGGGCCGGGGTCGGGGTCACGGGCGTCGTCGCCGGGGTGGTCGTCGTGGCCGGGGGAGCGACGCACCTCGACAGCTTCATCACGATGCAGGCCGACCGCCGACTCCAGGTCGAGGCGCCGCTCGCGACGCCGTGGGTGTGGATGGCCATGCTCCGCGTGCCCGGGGCCTCCGTCTACGAGAACGTGGCGCTGGCCACCCGCGAGGTCATGGGCCCGGGCGACTGGTGGGCCACGAACGGCAGCACGACGCTGATGTTCGCCGTGCTCCTCACGATCGTCGGCCTGCTCGCGATCGCCCGCTCCGGCGTGCCCGGCGGCCCCCGGCCCGTCGTCGACGAGACCGACCTCGTGCTCCGCGGCGCCCTCGCGCTCACCTGCACCTTCGTCGTGCTCAACAAGGTCGGCTCGCCCCAGTACATGCTGTGGATCGCCCCCGTCGTCGCCGTCGGGCTCCTCCTCCGCCCCGACGAGCACCGCACGCCCGCCGTGCTCACGGCGTGGGCGGCCGGGCTGACGACCCTCGTGTTCCCGCTGCTCTACCGGCCGCTCCTCGACCTGCACGCCGTGCCCGTGGGCGTCCTCGGCGCCCGCAACCTGCTCGTCGTCCTGCTCTTCGGCTGGAGCGTGGTGCGCGTGGTCGACGCCGTGCTGCCCGCGCTCGGCCTCGAGGGGCGCACGCTGGCCGGCCTCGTCGGGGTGCGCCGCGCCTCCGGCCGGTGATCTGGGCGGGCGGACCGCGATCGTGGCAGCGTGGGGGCCCTGTACTGCTCGCACCAACACAAGGAGTCCCCCATGAAAGGCAAGTTCCTCTTCGTCGCAGGCGCGGCCGTCGGCTACGTCCTCGGAGCCCGTGCCGGTCGCGGTGCGTACGTCAAGATCAAGGACCGCGCCGAGGGCATCTGGGAGAACCCCAGCGTGCAGAAGGGCGTGAAGCAGGCGGAGTCGTTCGTCAAGGACAACGCGCCCGTCGTCGGCTCGAAGGTCAAGGAGGCCGCCTCGGCCGGCGCCGGAGCCGTCTCGGACACCGCCTCCAAGGTCGCCTCGAAGGGCGGCCCCAAGGCGAAGGACGCCGCCTCGAAGGCCACCGAGGCCGCGAAGGACGCCGCCGACAAGGTCGGCGACAAGGCCGACGAGGCCGTCTCGAAGACGCAGGAGGGCGGCGGCACCAGCAAGCTCCCCGGGGTGAACGTCGGTGAGTGACCTGAAAGAACCCGACCGCAGCACCAAGCGGTCCCTGGGCTCGCTGCTCGGCAGCATGCCCGACCTCATCTCGCGCCTCATCCGCGGCGAGATCGCGCTGGCCAAGAGCGAGCTGTCGACCAAGCTGAAGCAGTCGGGCGTCGGCATCGGGCTGCTCGTCGGCGCGGCGCTGTTCGGGTTCTTCCTCCTCGCCGTGCTCATCACGGCCGGGGTGCTCGGCCTCGCGACGGTCCTGGCGCCGTGGCTGTCCGCGCTCATCGTCGCGGCCGTGCTGCTCGTCATCACCGCCGTGCTCGCCCTGGTCGGCGTCAAGGCGCTCAAGAAGGGCGTCCCGCCGACGCCCGAGCGCACCGTCGCCAACGTGAAGGCCGACGTCCAGGCCCTGAAGGGAGAGGGAGTCCATGACCGATCGTGACCAGCACGGCAGCCACCCGGCCCGGGGTAGCGACGAGGGCTCCGACGCGTCGGGCGACACCGGCAGCGTGGACGGCTCCGCCCTGCGTCCCGGCGCCAGCGCCGCCGAGATCGAGCTCGAGGTCGCGCGCACCCGTGAGGAGTTCGCCGCGACCCTCGACGCCATCGAGGACAAGTTCGACGTGCCCGCCCACGCCCGCCGCCTGACCGCGGGCGTCAAGCGCCGCTTCGCCGACGACCCCGCCAAGGTCGTCGCCCCCGCCGTCGCCGGCGTCGCGGGCATCGCCGCGATCGTCGCGGGCATCATCAAGTCGCGCCGCTAGGCACGACGCCCCCCGTGCCCTCGGGCGCACAGCAGGATCAGCAGGGAAGACGGACCACCATGGCCGAGAAGAGCAGCACGCGCGAGGACCGCGCCATCGACCCGGACGACGAGCGCAAGCCCGACAGCCCGGACGACCTCCACAAGCCCTCCTGGGGCTACGTCCTCAAGAAGACGCTGCGCGAGTTCACCGGCGACCAGTGCACCGACCTGGCCGCCGCGCTCACGTACTACGCGGTCCTCGCGATCTTCCCGGGACTCCTGGCGATCGTGTCGCTGCTGGGCGTCTTCGGCCAGGCCGACCAGACGACGGGCGTGGTCCTCGACCTCGTGCGCCAGCTCGGCTCGCGCGACGTCGCGGAACTGCTCGAGGGCCCGGTCACGCAGCTCACCCAGTCGCCGGCGGCCGGGCTCGCGCTCGTCGTCGGTGTCCTGGGTGCGCTGTGGAGCGCCTCCGGCTACGTCACCGCGTTCAGCCGGGCGATCAACCGGGTCTACGGCATCGACGAGGGTCGCCCGGTGTGGAAGCTGCGCCCGGCGATGCTCGCCATCACCGCCTTCACGGTCGTGGCGATCGTCGTCGCCCTGCTGATCCTCGTGCTCAGCGGCGACGTCGCGCAGACGGTCGGCGACGTCATCGGCCTCGGCTCGACGGCCGTCTTCGTCTGGAACATCGCCAAGTGGCCCGTGCTGGCGGTCATCGTCGTGGTCATCGTGGCGGTGCTGTTCTACTTCACCCCGAACGTGCGTCAGCCGAAGTTCCGCTGGATGAGCATGGGCGCCCTGCTGGCCATCGTCATCTGGCTGCTCGCGAGCGTCGGCTTCGCGTTCTACGTCGCCAACTTCTCGAACTACAACAAGACGTACGGCTCGCTCGGTGCGGTCATCGTCTTCCTGCTGTGGCTCTGGATCACGAACCTGGCGCTGCTCTTCGGCGCCGAGTTCGACGCCGAGGTGGAGCGCGGCCGCGAGCTGCAGGCGGGCCTCAAGGCCGAGAAGGACATCCTGCTGCCGCCGCGCGACACCGCGCAGAGCGACAAGAAGGCCGAGCAGCGTGCCAAGGACGAGCTGGCCGGCATGAAGCTCCGCCAGGAGGCCGCCGCGTCGATCCGTCGCGCGGACTCCCAGGAGCAGAAGTCGGAGAACGAGTCCGACGGCGTCCGCGACGCGAAGGAGGCCGGCAAGGGCCCCGGCAGCGCGCAGGGCCGCCGCGACGACGAACGGCGCCGCGAGGGCGACTGACCTCCCCGCACGCCGAGAGGGCCGGGACGCACTGCACCGCAGCGTCGTCCCGGCCCTCTCCGTCTGCCCGCGCGTCGTGCCCCGGCACGGTCGCCGGGGTCAGGAGGCGCGTGCCGGCCCGGCACGCGCCTCCTGCGCTCAGAACGAGAAGCCGAGCTCGCCGGGGTACTCGCCGCGGGCGGTGAGGGCCTCGGCCGCGTCGCGCAGGTGCGACAGCGTGAGGCCGAGCGGGCCCGGGCCGAAGCTCACGCGCGAGACGCCGAGCTCGGCGAGGCGCGCCAGCGGGACGGCCGACGGGGTCGCCACGACGCTGACCTTGCCGTGGATCGACTCGAGGGCGCGCTGCACGAGCTCCTCGGTGCCCAGCCCGAGCACGAAGGCGCAGTCGGCGCCCGCGTCGAGGTAGGCGTTGGCGCGGGTCACGGCGTCGTCGAACGAGTCGGGGTCGCCGGCGAGCGCGTCGGTGCGGGCGTTGATGACGATCGGCACGCCCGTGGCGTCGCCGGCCCGGCGGGCGGCCGCCACCTTGGCGACCGCGGTGTCGATGTCGTAGAGGGGCGCCTTCGCCTGCCCGAGGGAGTCCTCGATGTTGAGGCCGGCCGCACCCTGCTCGATGAGGCGCACGACGTTGTCGAAGGTGCCGGCCGCGTCGGTGGCGTAGCCCTTCTCGAAGTCGACGGACACGGGCAGGTCGACCGAGCGGACGACGATGCGGGCGGCGTCGAGCATCTCCTCGAGCTCGAGGCCCTCGCCGTCCTCGACGCCGCGGGCCTCGCTGATCGAGTGCGACGCGGTCGCGAGCGCCCGCACGCCGGGCACCGACGCGACGGTGCGCGCGGTGATGCTGTCCCAGACGTTCGTCACGACGAGGGGGTCGCCGGGCACGTGGAGCGAGCGGAGGAGTTCGGCCTTCTCGGCCGTCGTGGAGATCGACATGCCCCCAGCCAACCGCACCCGCCCGCCGCGCGCCAGGGCGGGCAGGAGGCGCGGGGTCAGCCGAGCGCGGCCGCGCGCACGGCGGCGATGCGGCCGGGCACGGTGGAGTCCTGCAACGAGGTCGTGTCGCCGAGCGGGCGGCCCTCCGAGAGGTCGCCCAGCAGGCGGCGCATGATCTTGCCCGACCGGGTCTTGGGCAGGTCGGGCACGGCGAGCACGGTCGCCGGCCTCGCGATCGGGCCGATCTGCTCGGTGACGTGGGCGCGCAGCACGGCCGACAGCTCGGGGGTGAGGGCCGACCACACGGCGGGCTCGTCGGGGGAGCCGGCGTCGCGGGGCGCGCCTCCTGCCGGGCGGGCGGAGGGCACGACGAAGGCGGCGATCGCCTGGCCGGTGCGCTCGTCGGCGACGCCGACGACGGCGGCCTCGGCGACGAGCGGGTGCGCCACGAGCGACGACTCGATCTCGATCGTCGAGAGCCGGTGGCCCGAGACGTTGATGACGTCGTCGACCCGGCCGAGCACCCAGATGTCGCCGTCGTCGTCGACCTTGGCGCCGTCGCCGGAGGCGAACCAGCCCTGCTCGCGGAACTGCGTCCAGTACGCGTCGCGGTAGCGCTCGGGGTCGCCCCACACGGTGCGGGCGAGCGCCGGCCCGGGCCGCTGGACGACGAGGTAGCCGCCGCTGCCCCGCGGCACGGGCGCCCCCGTGGCGTCGACGACGGCCGTCGCCAGCCCGGGCAGGGCGCGCAGCGACGAGCCGGGCTTGAGCGTGTCGACGGCGGGCAGCGGGGCCATGACGGCCGCGCCCGTCTCGGACTGCCACCAGGTGTCGACGATCGGGCAGCGACCGCCGCCGACCTGCTCGTGGAACCACACCCACGCCTCGGGGTTGATGGCCTCGCCCACGGTGCCGAGCAGTCGCAGCGACGAGAGGTCGTAGGTGTCGGGCAGCCCGTCGGGGAACCACGACGACAGGGTCCGCACGAGGGTCGGCGCCGTGTAGTAGGTGGTGACGCCGTAGCGCTCGATGATCTCGAGGTGGCGCGCCGGGTGCGGGGTGTCGGGCGTGCCCTCGTAGATCACCTGCGTGAGCCCGTTCGAGAGCGGGCCGTAGATCTCGTACGTGTGGGCCGTCACCCAGGCCAGGTCGGCGGTGCACCAGTGCACGTCGTCGGGCTTCGCGTCGAACACGGCCCAGTGCGACCAGCTCGCCTGCGTGAGGTAGCCGCCGCTCGTGTGCACGAGGCCCTTGGGCCGCCCGGTGGTGCCGCTCGTGTACATGACGAACAGCGGGTGCTCGCTGTCGAAGGCCTCGGGCTCGTCGACGTCGGGCTGGCGGTCGACGACGTCGTGCCACCACACGTCGCGTCCCGGCGTCCAGGGCACGTCCGGGGTCTCGTCGCCGGTGCGGCGCACGACGAGCACGTGCTCGACCGCGTCGACGCCCTCGACCGCGCGGTCGGCGGCCTCCTTGACGGGCACGGCCACGCCCCTCCGGAACTGGCCGTCGGTGGTGACGAGCAGCTTCGCGCCGGTGTCCTCGACGCGGAACCGCAGCGCCTCGGCCGAGAAGCCGCCGAAGACGAGCGAGTGCACGGCTCCGATCCGGGCGATCGCGAGGGTGACGACGATCGTCTCGGCGATGACCGGCAGGTAGACGACGACGCGGTCGCCCGGTCCGACGCCGAGCTCGCGGAGCGCGGCAGCGGCCTGCACGACCTCCCGCTGCAGCTGCGCGTACGTCACGTCGCGCCGGTCGCCGCGCTCGCCCTCGACGTGCAGGGCCACCTTCTCGCCGCGGCCCGCCGCCACGTGCCGGTCGACGCAGTTCACGGCGACGTTGAGCGTGCCGCCCTCGAACCAGGTGGTGCGCGGCACGGTGAGCTCGCCGTCGGCGCCCTCGCGCACGGGCTCCCAGGTGTGCGCCGTGTGCCAGGGGGTGGCCCACTCGAGGCGCTGGGCGGCCTCCTCCCAGAAGGCGACCGGGTCGGCGGCGGCGCGCGCGTGGGCCTCGCCCGTCACGTTCGCGGTCGCGGCGAGGGCAGGAGGCGCGGGGAACGTCCGGCGCTCGTCGAGCAGGTTCGAGAGGGTGTCGGTCGTGGCCACGCGCCGAGCCTAGGCAGGGCCCGGGTGCGCCCGACGGACACCGGCAACGAGACGTAACACGGACGACACGTTCCACCCCTAGTCTGAGGGTCACTCGCGTCGATGGTCGTCAGCTCAGGGGGCTGACGTCCGGCCGTCGGCGCCGCGCTCGCGAGGGCGTCGAACGACTGGAGCACCACCTGTGACGATGAAGTCCCCCAGGCGCAGCGCGCGCGTCGCGACCGCCCTGGCCGTGGCGGGCGCACTCGCGCTCGTCCCCACGACGTCCGCCCTCGCGGACGAGCCCGCGGTCGACGCGGCCACCACGACGACCGGAGTCGCGACCACGTCCGCCCCGGACGCCGCGGCCCCCGCGACCCCGGCCCCGACCGGGACGCCGACCCCGGCCGTCACCGAGCAGCCCGAGCCCGCCGAGCCCGCCGAGCAGCCCGAGCCCGCCGCGACGACCACCCCGGACGCGACGACCACCCCGGACGCGACCGACGCCACCGACGTGACCGAGGCCGACGCGCCTCCGGCCGCCGGGACCGGCACCGAGCGGGTCGAGGCGCTCGCCGCCGACGGCGACGTCATGAACTACGTCGTCAACACGGACGTC
>Ga0265780_10002734_pt1 | contig 23691 bp, 16 predicted proteins | sample P1T30metagenome_FD_192432 | JGI IMG/M metagenome (GOLD analysis project Ga0265780, IMG submission 192432) | Plant litter microbial communities from East Loma Ridge, Irvine, California - P1 T30 | ecosystem: Environmental > Terrestrial > Plant litter > Unclassified | place: USA: California... | reverse complement strand
TGCGGCAGTCTTGAAAACTGTTGACTGTAACAGGTCCGGGGGTTCGAATCCCTCACTCTCCGCCAATTGGGAGACCAAAATAAGCTAAACGCTGTAAACATTTGTTTGCAGCGTTTTTTGTTTTGCGTTGGAGTCAAAAAAAATCGAAAAAAGGTCACGATTTATATGACCTTTTTCGTGACCTATCCTGAAAATTTGAAAATAGGTCACGAAAAATTCAGGGAAACCCGACCAATAGGCAGTCAATCTAACGATTGTACATCTTGCAAAAAGTGGTAACAAAAACTAAATTATTAAACAATTAAAGTTACCACACAATGAACAAAACATTCAACCTGTTATTCTTTATCAAAAAGAATAAAATCAGAAACAACGGAACCGCTCCATCTACTTACGAATCACCATAGATGGCAAGGCAGCGGACATTGCCGCTAAAAGGTACATCGACCCCACAGAAATGGGATGGTAAAACACACAAGGCACTAGGTAATACCCAAGAAGCCAAAACACTGAACCCCTATCTTAAAACTTTGGAACAGCGAGTTTACGATTCTAATTACCTGATGCTGAAAGAAGGAGGCTTTGTAACATCAGAGAGTTTAAAATCTAAACTACTTGGAACCGATATTTCCACAAGAATGCTCATTCCTATTTTTCAGGATCACAATGATAAAGTAGAAGCACTGGTTGGTCAGGATTTTGCTCCCGGAACATTGGAGCGTTATAAAACATCTTTAAAACATACGCAAGAATTCCTAATCTGGAAATATAAAACTTTTGATATTGACATTACAAAGATCGACCACGCTTTCATCATGGATTATGATTTTTGGCTTCGTAGTGTAGTAAATGTACTAACAATACGGCAGTAAAGTATATAAAGAATTTCAAAAAGATCATTCGGTTATGCATGGCGAATGGTTGGCTTTCCAAAGATCCTTTTTTAGGTTACAAAGCAAAGCTTAAGGTAGTGGAACGTCCATATTTAGCAAAGAAGAAATTCAGAAGATTTATGAAAAGGAATTTGCATCAGAAAGATTGAACCAGGTAAGGGATATTTTCCTTTTCATTTGCTATACGGGTTTGGCTTATGTTGATGTAAAGAAACTGTCCAAATCTCACGTCAATCTCGGAATAGATGGTGACCAATGGATATTCATATATCGTCAGAAAACGCATACCTCAACCAGAGTTCCGTTACTGCCTTTAGCCCAAGAACTGATCTTGAAGTATGAAAACCATCCAGAATGTGTAAATTCAAATGTTTTGTTTCCCGTTCTCAGTAATCAAAAAATGAATTCCTATCTCAAAGAAATTGTGAACGTCTGTGGAATAAATAAAGAGTTAACGTTTCATGTCGCTAGACATACTTTCGCTACAACTGTAACATTGTCTAATGGCGTTCCGATTGAAAGTGTAAGTAAAATGCTGGGACATACTAATATAAAAACTACACAGCATTATGCGAAGATTTTGGATAAGAAAGTGAGTGATGATATGATAGTGTTGAGAAAGAAATTAAAACATACATAGGTACTATTTTTTTAGTATTGTTAAATATTTAGTAATATCTATAAATCCTTTAGCACCCAATCGTAAAATAAAATTTAATACATATTTACTCAAAAAAAATCTGCTGATATGAGTAATTAAACATCATCATTTGTAAAAACGCACGATAAATTAATATTATCGTGCGTTTTTTATAAATTTTTGTGAAAAGAAAATTTCTTATACAAACACGGAAACCGTCTTTTCGTAAACGATAATGGTTTAAACATTGCAGGAGAATTTATGTTTAAGGTTTCATATATTTCTATATGAATATAAATCATGTGAGATAAAAAGCCTAGTCCTTGTTTTTCTTTGAATTTGAAATTATAAATTGATGTAAAAAATAGAATTTCGAATGACCATACGTTTTCAAACCCGAAAATTTATTATTGTTTAGTTCTATCATCTTCATCAATGTAGACATTGTAACAAAATCTTTCTTTTCGTCAACAGTAATGAAATTCTTTCGGTAAAACAAATCTGAGGATTCATTTTCAATCCTCTGAAATTCATAGTATAAAATAATCAAATCCTCTGCATCTAGTTCAGGTATTGCTTCTACAATAGCTCTTTCTTTTTCCCCTAAATATTCCAACGTCTCAGTAACTCCTTTCAACGCAAGATTCCTACCAATAACAGTAGATGCTTTGCCAATAAAATCATTGATATCCATAGTGTACTGCACAGTGTATTGTTTATATTTCTTTTCGATAAAATTGTAAACATCTTCACCTGATAAACCTTTTAATTCACTTTGATTAATACCGATAGCATCTGCGACAATATTTAGATATTTCCAACGTGTACCCTTAACGTTAATCTCAGGTTTCTCCTGTTTAATAATTGTTTGATAATAGGTTTCATTAATAATGCTGCCTTCATAATTGTGATTTAAAATTACATAAAACTGAAATGTACTAAACAAATCCACATAACAAACAAGTTTGGTATTTCCAAAACTCTCATCTGTGTAAAGCATTAATGTATGAGTTGGAAATTCATCTTCTATTACACTTCTTACAGGTTCTATCAAAAGATCGAAAATACCAAAAGGGTAAAACGAAACTATATTTTTGGTATAAATAATCTCTTCTTTTTCCAACTCAATTGTGCAGGGCATATCTATTCGTCGAATCCCTTTTGAAGCTGCAAAACCAGTCGCAATTTTATTAAGTCCTAACTGTAATTTGATATTAAAGTTCTCTATTCCTTCTGAAAATGGAATACCTAACTCTCGATAGTCTTCAATGTTTTCAATCAAAAGAACTGTCATGGAGGACGTATCACATCCTGCATCTTTTAATTCATTTAACACATGCTCCTTGTAAGATTTTAAGACTTTTGAAGCACCATAAATTTTTACGGTATTTATTTCTTTTTCATAATGGTATAGTGGCTTTTTAGGTGATATCTTACCATCCTTAAGTTGTATTGAAATATTTTCTCCACTTTGATTTTTTATAAATCCTGTTAGAATTTTACTGTTCTTTCCTCCATGGTCTTTGGACACTAGCATATGAGCAATAGGAACTGTAAACAAGTCAAATAATTTAACGAAGTCGGTATCAATCGATTTTGATAATTTATTTCCACAAGTTTCACAAAGAATATTAAATGCTGTCAACCGACCATAAAGTGCATTTTGAATGATATGCTCATCATGTTTAAATTTTAATTCAGAATTAGACTTATCCTTGGGATAATCTTTTTTGTCAACCATTTCAGCTCCACATAAATAACATATTTCCATATATCTGTTTATTTAGTTTTTTTGATAAAAAATATAAATATTAATTCAATATTCCAAACTAGCCTGTTGCTATTCTAAAATTGTAAAATAATTAATAAAAACAAATACTGACTAATTGGTCAATATTCAAAAACTCTTTTTTAATATAAACTCTATACCAAAAACTGAATTCCATAATTTTCGACCTGACACTTTTGATATTAAAGTATTTTGATGATTATATATTTAATGGCTTATTATTAATTAGCCACTTTTCAAACCAAATTATATTAATTTTATGATATTGTAGTTCTTTAATTGCATCTCGAATATTTGACTGGGGATAATAATGCTTTTTATAGGAAGTTATAATGATTTCTTTTGAGATTTTTGCTAGTTTGAAATCAGACGAATCACTTAGAATTGTACAACAATCGAATAAAGATTCACAAATCTTCTTTGTTTTCCGTTTTACCTTTTTTATTTCGGACATTGATTCCTCGAAGTCCTTGTGATTAACTTTACCATTTATAAAATAATAGAAAATAGTATAAGGAATAATTCCATTTATTTTACCAGAAATAAACTCTTTAAGAGTTAAGTTTTTATATTCTTTGTTTTTCAGGAATTCCATAACAGATTGAATGGTGGGTTTTTCAATGTTCTTTAGATACAAATTCCATTCTTTTTGCCAAATAGTAATACCAAAATATTTTGACATACAAACTGCCGCCAATAATTTAATTGTTTCAGGGAGTTCATAGATGTCTTGGACAAATGAGAAAAAAGGTTTCAATGGAAATACAACAATATCCTGGTAAAGACTTTTCTTTCCATGTGCTATGGAATTACGATGTGCGATGAACCGTCCTACAATATCATTTGTTTTATCATTTTGTAATCCTAATTCATTTAACATTTGCAAAATTTTTGCTCTTAATGTTACTTGATTACCGATGAGCAAATTAATGGTCTTTTTTATTTTTTTAATCGGAAGATTATCAGGGTTATTTGCTATTAAATTTACTAAATCTGCAAGTAATTCGTTATCTTTTTGTTCCTTCGTTGTTCTGAATGAATCTTTATATTCATCAGATAAAACCTCTAAAATATGAACGTATGCTAATATAGACTCATCTGTATACGAACCATTTTCTATACTTTGCTTTTCAAAATGTAATGCTTTTCTAAATCGTTCAAATAATGTATATGTCAAAATTTGTTGTTCTTCAGTAGAATCTTCAATCTTATTCAACAGCAACTGTAAATCCCCTACTAAATTTTTATGACCAACTGCAAATTTTGTTTTATTACTTGATCCTTGTATATGTTGGTTCGTTATTTGAGAACTCATATTAACCCATTCATAGCTTAAAAATGCTTCATCTGTGAAAAAGGATAATATACCCAGTATGACTAAAAGTTGAGGTCTTAGTATTGCAGAAGCTTCATTTATGCTATCATAATTATTTATATCGCATGTTGATTCTATAACCAGATAGTTGTCAACGTCTTGATTTCTTATATAATCGCTTTCATCAATAAACTCATTGTGTGCTATAGGGTGTGAGTCTTCATATACCTGTTTTGAAATAGTATAAATGTGTGAGGTCCGAAAATAGAAATCCAATTCATATTCAAAGCTTATTTCATAAAAAACTTTAAGTTGTGCTATTTTCATAATTTAAAAGATTTATACTAATTTAACACTGTGTTAATTTCTTCAATGTCATTAAAGAGGTTAGCATCTTTATCATAATTGTAAACATTTAAAGTGACTCCATTTTTTAGACAGGTAAAGAAAGTTCGCAAAATGCAATTTCTCCCTGCGGTTGGAAACGCATTTTTGCAAAGTATTGAGCAACCCCATTTCAAAAACATTGCTCTGCATTGGCTTTAGATGTTTTTTAAAAAAAGGTTGCAAACATATAATTTATTGTTTTTAATTCGTAATATAATTTAAAATAAGAATGATTTCAATATTAAGTTATTATTGTCTATGAATCATTTCAACAGGTGGAAAAATATCGTATGTTAAACCTATGAAAAATTGCGAGCCACTATCAACAAAACGATAATTATAATTGTCGTGTCCAAATATCCCGTTTATAAATATCCCAAGATTATTTTCAAAATACGCAGTTGCACTCAACTCAAACCTTGATTGATTAACAGATTTGTGAGGTCTGTCGATTAACTCATAGTTGGCACCGATAGTCCAATGATTAACATTTATTTTTTCCTTTATAAATGCTTCCTCAGAGAGTCGCCTCATATATGTAAACCCAAGATTGTAACGATTTCTTCCATAAATTTTAATATCTTCCTGAGTATATCCTCCAAGATCTGAAATTAACCAGAGGAGATTATTATGAAATCTATTATATTTTAATAAGAAAGAAATTCCTTGCTTAGGTTTGTAATCATCAGCTAAGTCAACTATTCGATAATTAATTGCTACTTCAGAAAAGTTCGTAGAAAAATTCCCGCTTTCCCTATTGATTAAGTCGGTCAACTTTGAATCATTTGTAATTGATAAATATGAATTATTACAATCCTCGCTTCCATCATCAATATTTTTTCCGAAAATGCATTTTGATTGACCATTAGAGTAATGACCAGATTCTATCCCATAACTTAGAAAATGATATTTAATCTTGTTTGTTGGGTCGAGTCTAATAATGTTTTGAAAACCTAAACTGATTTTATAGGAAGGAGTCTTAATAGGCTTGGAATTATCATTATACATTCTGATTGTAGGATTGAAATTCAAATATAGTGTTGATCCTTTTGAGGCTCTTGGATTTTCAGATTCCAATTTGGTCTTTATATTATTGTAAATAGGTAATCTTACAATTGGATTGGCTTCAAATAAAATATTCTCTTTGTCAGGAACCATACTGCTTTTATATCCGATATTTATTTGGTCGCCAATAGGATAAATATCTTTAAATTGGGCATTGGAGAATCCGTAAACAAAAAGTATTGGAATTAGTAAACAATTTTTCATAACTCTGATTTTTAATTAGAGAATGATACTTTTTATTTTTTTTTCATCTTTTGCATTAACACCACTACAGTAAACATCTCCACCAGATTTCTCATTTACATAAACTAATATGTATTTTATATTCTCAGCATCAAGTTGTGTAGCTAACTTATCTTTAATAGATTTTTTGCAACTAACAATAAAGGTATTATCAATTTCAACATAGGCATAATCCGTTAGAATACTTCTTATGAATGCAAGTTGCCACGATGATGTCTCAATTGTATTAAGGACAAGGTATTTCTCTCTCATATCATTGGATTTAATGGTTAATATATTTGAATTTTAAATGAGCCTGGTTTAACCAAACTTGGCTATAGCTTAAGTTTTACATTTTGATAAATTTCATTTAGTTTAGTTGAATTGTCTTACTTTTTCCGGAAATGCCCAAATTATAGGTGATTCCTAAGAACCAAGATGTTTTCAGCTTCTCTACTAGTGGTGGCTGACTTGATAATGGTAAAATATCTACTGAAATGTTTTCATCAGTCTGGTAGTAGTTTGGTAATGTTTTTACTTTTCCCATCATTACACCAGAAGAGATAATAAATCTTTGGTCTTCCCCTAATAATAAAGAACCACCTAAAATATAATTCAAACTTTGATTTCCTAAATTGACAGACAAACCGGATGTAATTGCGGGATTAAAAAAGTTGGTTGAACGAAAATAAGCGTGAGCCAAGAGTGTGATTCCTAAGTTAAGCTTTGTAGAAACTTCTTCTTTTATCTGCACATTATCTACCGCTGTTCCTTCTCGAATCACATATTTTTCATCATACAAACCACTAACAATAAAACCGGTACTAAAATCAAGTTTGAAACCACAGTTATTTCTGAAGGGTAATGTAATAAGATCCTTAGTTTTTTTATCTTTAGATTCAATTGTAATATTAAATTCTGTACTGTCAAAATTTTGAATTTTAACAATTGGTAAGTTGTGGGTGTATGTATTAGTGTTCAGGTCTTTATTTTCCTCATACATTTTATTAATAATGCTATCTCTGGCTTTTATCTTACTCTGCATATTATCTTTCAAATACCCAATTAATTCTTTTTGCCACTGATAATCGACCTTGGCTTTATTAGCTTCTGATATCAAATCTCCTTTAGGATTTTTTTCAATATATTTTTTAACGAAATTTTCAACATTACCAATGTTTAATGCTTCTAGCGCATTTTTTTCATTGATTTTATATTCCTTTTTTAGAATAGCATCAACTTCCTCTTTTACAGTACTAGATTCGTCTTTGAAAATCATTTTTATTTGAGCATCAAATTCTTTTGATGATTGTGTTGTTTTCACACTTTGAATTGCCTTTTGCTTTTCGGGAAAAGATTCATCTAACCTCTCTTGTTTTGCCTCATTTTTTGCTGTATTTTTTTCTTGCTCTTCAATCTCATTCAGAGGGTTTTGATTTTGATCTACCGGATTGTTGATATTTCCTGAAGCATTATCTTTACTAAAGGCAATATAGTTCTGGAAATTATCCATACTTTCAAGGTTTCTGTTTGTAAATAAGATTGTTGAAGAGACATCTCTATCATTAGGTAAGTTAATTATTGAGATACTTACCCAGTCATTAACTTTCAAATTTCTATAAATTTCATTACCTCTAAATGACTTAGTTTTGTAGTCAAACTCTATTTTTTTTACTTGTTTTATTCTTTGTGCAGAAAAAAGTGACCAACTTATAATGCACAATAAAGTCATTGTAATTTTTGCTTTCATAATTATAGTTTTTATATAAAATTAGATTTTATTATAGAAGTGAACAATTACCCTTTTGAGTAATATTTTTAAGCTCTTTATAAATATTTGAATACAAGAATTGTCTCTTTCTTGTTAATTTTCAAAGTTTACGTCAATAGATTTTACACAAAATTTTTATTATATCTTGTGTAATTTCTCCAAAAAAATATATTCAGAGAGGAAAAATTGTTAAAGTGAGTTTGGACTTGGGTATTAAGAATCGTCAGCAATTCTCGCATGATAGGGAAATTGTTTTTCATTTTCAAGATGTTTTTAGTTTACACTAATTTATGAAAATAAAATTAATAAACGCTTGAATTTTAGTATTTTATTCTGTTGGAAACGAAATGATTGACTAACATTTAATGATACGTTTATTGGTATTCTTTGATGTGTGAGAATTTACATTTGTTTATTTTTTTTATAAGTTACTGACTGAGATTTAATTTCCCTGTGAATGGAAAAAGAGCTTTTCAAATTAATTGCATAAATTTTATTGAATTCTATAGTAGGGTATATATTGTGAAAGCAAATAAATATTCTTTAATGCTTAGCAAAAAAAATCTTAACTTGGTGATACAAAACTAATATGCCATAATAATTATGATTAAGCATGCCATCTTAATTGGTGTTAATGAGGTGCCTCATCTGGATTATCTCTCAACACCCTCTTCCTATGCAATAGCAATGAATGACTGGGCTATTAGCCAAGGATTTACAACCTCTCTTTTTTGTGATGAACCTGGAGACCGAAACGTTGCCGGTAATTGTTCGCGAATCGATATACTTCGTTCTATCCGTGATATTATCCAGGAAACAGATCAGCTTCTTATTTATTTTGCAGGGCACGGTGTTGAAAGTACCGCCACTAATGATGTATGGCTATTACCAGGGTATATGGAGGATTCGAGTGACAGTATAAGCGTATCTACAAACAAGGCACTTGCCTATTCTTCTGGTGTACCCCATGTTATTTTTATTTCAGACGCTTGCCGTTCTCCTTCTGATGCAGAATATCTGAGAGCGGTCACAGGAGAAGCTATTTTACCCAATCTTAGGCAACTTAATCCCTCTACTGAAGTTGATGTTCTTTATTCTACTTGGCCAGGAAAGATTTCAGTGGATATAAGAGATGAAGAGGGAATTTATAGAAGTACATACAGCGAATGTCTTCTCGAGTGTCTTCACGGCAAAGTTAAGGAGGTAATTTTAGAAGTAAAAAAAATTAAACCTGGATTTCCTGCTGTGATGACAGATGAACTAAATAGTTATCTTAAAAAGACCGTGCCACTGGAAATGGAAAAAAAAGGTAGAAGTGCACAGTTTCCGATGGGTGAAGTAATATCAAGAGATCCGCGCTTCTTAGCACGTTTTGATGACCTTTCTCCCATTTCTGAATCTGATAACCCATTATATAGTGTAGAAGAAAAAACATCTAAGGAAGAAAAGACTGTATTTGAGAAATTTAATGCATTCCTTGATTTAAATAAATCGGAATCTTTAGTTTCTATAGATACAAATTTTAATAAATCTTTTGAACTGGCTGAAAGATGGACCGATCTCAGATTTTTTTTGCCCGGCATATTCTATGGTTATTCTTCATTTTCCTCTGTTTCTATATCGGGACTTAAGAATGCTGTTGTTTTCAATAATACAGATTTAGATCGCACTATTTTTTATCAAGATGATTTTTTTTCACAGTCAATTAGGTTCGATGATAATGGGGATCGAAATGCCAAGCTGATACTAATAGGTGAGAATAAGGAACGGTGCTATGCAATAAATGTTCTGTATGGATTTCATGCCTCAGTCATTTTTGAGAAAGGCGAACTTCTTTCTGTTGACTATTACTCTTTAAAAAAGGAGCTTACCGAATATAAACGAGAATTATATAAAGAAATAGCAGAGCGAAAAGCTGTTATTATTTCGGCTGCGAAGAATGGGATTTTTCTAGGAAATGAAGAATTGGCAAAATATCTACGAAGATACAAGGAGTTTGACCCCATATTAGGTCTATTTGCCAGCTATGCATATTTCCAAAAGGGTAACTATAAAGGAGTTTCGTCTGTCTATAACCATATGCGTCAACCTAATGATATTATTGGGGATATAAAATTATTAAATGTGCTTTCCAACAAAGATAAACATTTCGAAAGCCAGAAGGAAGTTCCCATCCCAGTGTTGACTGAAGGATGGTCCTATCTCAAAATGCTAGATGAGAATCCACACAATTCTTTATCAACTTTACTACATCCTGGATTATGGACCTCCTTTACGTTAAGAGGTCTTGAGTATTTAATTGAAAACTATAACTTTAAAGAACTATAACATGAATTTACTTTTTATACATGGCCGAGCTCAAGAAGAATATACACAGGAGGAACTTCTTAACGGCTGGACAGCTGCGCTTAAAATGTCATTTAAAAATGCACAACTTGAATTTCCTGATGATCTTAATTTAATCCTACCATATTATGGTAAGGAATTAATTATACAAAGAGATCGTTATAAAAAAGATATAGCTGATGGTGTCTATCAAATGCGCAGCCCTGGTGAGCAGCTTAAAGAAATTGATAATTATGAAAAAGAGTTGGTTGAAATTATGCGTGAAAATGCTAATATTTCAAAAAAAGAAGTGGCTGCTGAGGTAGCTGCTGAGCAACAGGATCGCGGACCTGAGAACTGGTGGGCTACCCTTGCGATTACAAGACTATTAGATAAACATTTAAATTCTGTTTCCAATGGGTGTGTCAAAAGAGCAACTGATGATGTTGTGACATATTTGGTCGTGCCTAAAGCGCGAAAAATTATCAACGATTACTACTTTAGCGCACTTACAAAAGAGCCAACTATCATTATCGCGCATTCTTTAGGTACTATTGTAGCATATGATATTCTTCGCTCATTAGATCCCGAGGCATTTGATGTACGGGGTTTAATTACCATCGGTTCACCTCTTGGTGTTAAGACAGTTCAAAGGCAGCTACATCCGCCAATGGAATATCCAAAGTCACTGAAGGGTAACTGGGTCAATGTTTTTGATCGACGAGATATTGTATCCTTAAATTCACTTAATAGGAAGAATTTCCGGGTTTCGCCCGAGATTTTCAATCACGAGGTGGACAACGATAGTGATAATAGACATAAAATAAAAGAATACTTGAGCAACATGCTGATTGCTAAAACAATAAGTGAAATGATGAGGGTGTAAATGACTTAAGAGTGTCAGATTAAGACTATTGTATTGTTAGCTATTGTTTATTTAACAATACGGTTTAGCATATTCAAATGTACTATTACATAACATTATTAAAATAGAAATCTATATTTAAATTAAAGTAGAAAACCAGTAATCGACAACTATTTTAGCATGTATGAATTTTAAATATGGATTGGGAGAAAATTTATAAATTAAGGCATCAAACTATGCAATATGGAAAACGCTCACTCCAAACTAAAAATACAAATCCCCAATTTGGGGTGGAAACAGTTCCTTATCGCAAGGGATGAGATGCTCACAGCTTATGATAGTGCCCGCATGCATAGCCAAAAAAGGCAGGTGCAGACTGGACACGGTGTTGTGGCTGAAGCAGAATTTAGGAAATGGTTAAGTAATTTTCTACCCAAAAGATATGGAGTGTCAGCTGGATTTATCATTTCCCAAGGGGTGCCAAATTCTGAATATCTTGTCCATTATGATGTAATTATCTATGACCAGCTAGAGTCACCGATTCTTTGGGTGGATGGGAGCCCGGATTCTTCAAGTCAAGGGAGATCTCTTGCTATTCCCGTTGAATATGTTCAAGGGGTCATCGAAGTAAAATCGGCTTTTAATAAAAAAGCTGTAAAAAAGGCAGTTGAACAGTTGGCAAAACTAAAGCCACTTATGGAGCACGTAGAACCTACAGACCATCTTGTAAAATTATACCTGCCCAAAAATTTCTTTTGTGCCACTGTTTTCTTTGAGCTGCGAAAAGAAAATGAAATGGAATTTGTGGCGTTGGATGAACTTGTGGAAGCATCAACATTAAGGGGCTTTTATGGTGGTTATATCCTTCGTGGTGATACCAATGAAAAATATATAAGCGGAAAGTTATCATTGGTAAAGGAGAGTTGTGAATCTCTACCGTACAATAATAGTTCACTACTTTTTTGGGCTACTTCTAAGAGCAAGAAAATTGGAAATGATAAATATTTCAAGATTCTACTGCAGCATTCAGAAACCCATTTTTCCGAATTCGCTTTTGACATCATTGCAATGCTAAAAGGAACCTACAATCCTAATGTGCTGTCTAGTTTGTATGGTTTTGGAGCGACGCAGTTTGAGAAAGGTAGTTCAAGTGACACAAGATATTTTAACCCTGATGATGTTAAGAAATTTAACGAGGAAACAGAAAGATACTTTAATAATCACGATTCATAAAATAAATTGTGAAGATACCGTCTATTTCGTAGATACTTGTTTTTATTTAATAGCTATTATTTTAGCTGTTTTTCGGATTTTGGATAGATTAGAATTTAATAACTATAATTTTAAGAGTACCAGCTATAAAAAAATAAACCTTTATGAAAGTTACATAGTGCTGTAAGCAGTATTTTATGAAATATAGTTTTGGTTGCAATCAATTGGTAAATAAAGATTAGATTTCTTTTCATCCATAGAATATGGCATAGAGACAAGCAAAGCAGATATAAGAATCGACCTGTTATTGCATCTATAAGACTCGGACAAACACGAAATTTTGATTTCAGGAAAAAAGACCATCACCAAAGCAAATACAGTCTTCCTCTTCCTAACGGATCACTACTAATTTTGAAAGGTGATTTACAGGAAAATTGAGAACATCGAATTGCTAAATCTAATATACCAATGAAAGAGCGGATTAATCTGACATTCCGTTTAATTGATTTATAAACTTGCATTTTTATCAAGGTATTTTGTTATTTTAGAAAGAAGAAAAAATGTAACAAAACATTACTTTATGATTCAAAAAACACATCAAATCAGTTTTCATTTCTTCGATATAGTTGGAGGGGATGCGATTTTTATCAGATTTTTAGGAACAGATACCAAATGGCATAACATATTAATTGATGGCGGATATGGTAAGGAATATAAAAATGCTTTTGGACCATTAATAAAAGACCTAATATCATATGATGAGCAGATTGACAACTGGATAATAACACATGTAGATCGTGATCACATAGGAGCTGTCTTAGGTTTTGTTAGAGATAAAAAAGTTGCGAATAAGCATGAAGTTGTAAAGAATTTTGTGTTTAACCATTCACCTGAAGTAATTAAGGCTTCTAATGGCAAGATTTCAGTAGGTGATGGTATTAAATTAAGAGATTATCTTTCTGAAAAAAATCTCCTTTCAACAGTTCCCATTAATACTAAAACAATTCCTGTAGAATGCTCTGGATTTAAAATGACCTTCCTTTCACCAACCCCTGAAAAGGAAGCTGCAGCAACAGAGTTATGGAGAAAAGAAGAAACAAGTGGTAAAATAGGCAGAACAGAAGACAAATCGGATCACAGAAAAACGATAGAAGAACTAAAAACTGCCGAATTTACTGAGGATACAGACCCTATCAATGGCAGCTCCATTTCTTTACTAGCTGAATTCGGAGACTTGAAAGCTTTATTGCTCGCAGATAGTCATCCTTCTGATGTAATTAACAGTCTTTGTGCTTTGGGATACTGTAAAAAAAATCCAATTGAAGTTGAATTTATGCAATTGTCTCATCATGGAAGCAAAGCAAATACAAGTTCTGAACTTTTAGAAATAGTCAATACAAAATGTTATGTTGTAACGGGTAATGGCATACATAACAGACATCCGGATAAAGAAGCGATTGTAAGATTATTGATGAAGGACAAAAGGAGTTCAGAAATTTTAAATATTCATTTTGCTTGCGATACGAAAGAACTACGAAATATGTTTGTTGTGGATATAAATGCATTTGAAAATCATAAATTTGAGTGTAGTTATTCGGAATTGGATTCCAATAGTAAAATACTTGCTTATTTACCATTAAAAGATGATTTATGAAAAAAAATATACAACAGCTTGCAGCGGTTAAAATATCAAGCAATAATGAGGTAAGTACTGCAGTAATATATTTTCCCGATCCGGATGTAGAATATGTATATGTTCTTACTGCCAAACACTGTTTAGCAGGAAAGAATTTTGATAAAGAAATAATAAAAACGGGAATCGTTTTAGATGAGATCTTTAATGAAGAAACATCAACATTCTATACTTATACGCTAGTTGATACGGATATTGTCTTAGTGTCTGAAAGCGATGAAGAAGATATGGCACTATTGATTTTACCGAAAGAAGATATTATCTCACTTACCGGCAAACAGTTTTTCTGTCAAGTTATCGATACAAATCAATCAATTAAAAATTATCAAATAAGGGGATTTGCGAGCTTTAATAATCAAGATAAGGATCGCTTTTTTCCCTTGAAGTTTAATGAGGATGAGAAAGCAGACCCAAAGCACTTCTCTCTTAGGTCAGAAGTAGCTCTGGATACCTTTGATGCAAGAGCATTAGAAAATGTTAGTGGGCTATCCGGCAGTGGAGCTTATGCCATACTTTATGATAATGTTTATCTTACAGGAATCATCCACGATTATGAAGATAAAGATATCTTTATATGCACCAAAGTATTGGCTTATAATGAATTATTGAATAAGGTAGAAAAATTTCTACCCATCCGTTTGGCCGTACCAGAGACTAATAAGGAAGTAGTGACCAGCTATTCAGAAATGGAAAAGAATGAGAAAACGACTATCGAAAAAACGAATGAAACAGTAGGTGATTTTAACGTGCCACGTGATAGTACAGAGCTTTTACAATCTTTAAAAAATAATAATTTAATAGTAGTTCACGGAAAACCAGGCGTAGGAAAGTCGGCTTTGACTAAATCAGCGATATCGAATTTAAAGCTATCAGGTGATCACACCATTTTATCATTTACAGCTGAAAATCTTTATTGTGAAACATTAAGTGAGGCTTTAAAGAATTCAGGATGCAGTGCAAGTATGGAGCAAATTCTAGATAGTCCATTGTCGAACAAATATTTTTTATTTTGGATAGAGAGTTTTGAAAAATTATTGGAGTCCGGAAAATTTGGGGCATTTAAAGAATTACTTCAGTTAATTAATAAAAATAAATATGCTGGGATAGTTTTAACAATGCGGGATTACCTTATCCAGAATTTTAAAATTAATTTTTATACTGAACTACCTGATAATATTAGCTATATACAAGTCGACGAATTTAATGATCAGGAAATTTCAATGATACGTGAAAGGTTTCCCGAACTCAATTCTTTGCTTGATAATTCTAAAATTAACCATTTATTACGTACTCCCTATTACTTGGATAAAGCTCTAAGAATATTACCAGTACTTTCAGGTGAAGAGGCTTTAGATGAAAAGCAGTTTAAAATATTAATGTGGAAGCATATTGTAGAAGATAATTCCACAAAACGAGGTACTGTTTTTTCCAATATATGTGTTAAAAGATCCACGGAAATAACTCTTTTTACAACTTATGTTGCCGATGAGGAAATAACTAGAGAACTTGTTCGCGATAATATTCTCCAAGTTGATAAGCAGGCGGATGAACCATCATTTTGCCCATCTCATGATATGCTGGAGGACTGGGCTTTAATTAGATATATACGAAAGCAAAAATCTATATCCACTAGTGCAAAAGAATTCCTTCTTACGCTGGGCATTACACCATCACAGAAAAGAGCATTTCGGTTGTGGATGGAAGAACTTTATATAAGTGAACCTGAAGAGTCAATTACTTTTGTACATGAACTTCTTAATGACCCTGATTTATCACAAGCTTGGAAAGATGATTTATTAATTGTTTCTCTTAGATCTAATCATGCAAATATTATCTTAGATAGTTTGAAAGATCAATTTCTGCATAATTCAGGGAGTTTACTTGAAAGAATTATTTTTTTACTTCAAACAGGATGCAAAAAAATGGATCCGACTAAAAGAGACTTTGATCACTTACTTCCAGTAGGAACTGGATGGGATTACATTATCAATTTTATCCAGGAGAATTTTACTGAATTAATAAAAATTCCTGGATTTGAAATAAAATATCTTACACTAATAGTATCATGGTCTGCGCAGCTAAAAGAGTTTAATCAAGATGTACTTCCTTCTGGTGCAAAAAGTGCTGCGTTTCTGTTGGAAGATTTGATATATAGATCTCAAGCAATAAAATCAATAGGATACTTTAGAAAGGCTGATTATTCTTATCTCAAAATTTACCTAGATATTCTTTTTAAATTGACTGAAGCAGATACCATACTTGTTGGCAATTTGATTCAATCGTGCGTAAATCCACATGCATCTAGTACGAGATGGACAAACCAAGCTGTTTTGTCTAAGATTAGAAGTTACATTATTAATGGTTTAACTTCAGATCAAATATGCCGTTTCTTTCCGGACGAAGTTCTGAAAATGGCAACCGAAAAGTGGGGCAAGAAAATAGAACCCCGCTCAAAGGGTCCTTTTAGCGGCTGGCATGATGAAAAACCTAAACATAATGATTTTGGATTAGATAAAGATTTGGATTATGATTATGGATTACCAAGTGGTTATCATACTTTTTTTTACTGGATGTTTTTATATCATCCAGAAAAAGCACTGGATTTTATCATTCCATTCTTAAACACAGCCTTTGACTACAACTGGAAGATATTGTCTGCAGATGATGATGGATTAGAAAAAATTAAGATTAAATTCGAAAACGGTAAAGAGAAAATGTACTGCGGTACCACTTACTATTGGTCAATGTATAGAGGATTTAATGTAGATAATCACGTTTTAACCTCTTTGTTGATGGGTTTAGAAAAATCTATGTTGGATTTAGGAGAAAAAGAATTAAAAACTGTACAAAATTATCTGAAAAGGCTGATCCTAGAATCCAATAATGTTGCCGTATTAGGAATTGTTTCAAGTGTTATACAAGCATATCCATCTGTGCTGGATGAATATTCTGTCTCTTTACTCGGAATTCCTGTTTTTTTTGAATGGGATTCATCCAGATCAACATCAGAAATGGTAGGTGGTTCATTTTATCCGGATGACGATTATGAAAAGAGAGAACGTGTAATGGAAAATAACAGATTCCATCGTAAAAAATATTATGTTGGCTTAGTCGGCTTTGTAGCATACTATATTTTTTATGAGCGAAAGCTTAATGATCTTCTTTTCAAACAAATAGATTTTATGTGGGAAAATCTCCATCCAGATAATATTGGTTTTAAGAAGTTTTTATTTGATATGGATGCTCGCAAATACGCTACTAAAATAGTTGAAGAAGAAGGAGAAAATAAGCTTTTACAATTATCCCCTGGTTATGATACAGAAACTATGCAGATGGTTAATAGTTTTGGTCAAGAGGAATACCCTTCTGTTAATGCTGTGTGGGCAAGAAATGCTTATGATAATGTTATTATGTCAAATCACAATTATGAGACTTGGAAAACCGGTTATGAATTTATACTAAAATTGGAAGGTAAACGTCATTTTATGGTTACTCCTGTAAGTATGGCGGCCGTTGCTTTGCGGGATTTCTCAGATCATCTATTACCAGATGAGTTATCTTGGTGTTGCGAAACAGTTGTAAGTCTTGGAGAAAGTAAACTTTCGGATAAAGACTCTTCTCCAATGAATCTGGATACTGTAGATAGTGGTCCTGGTTTAAGAGGTTTATCGTACCTGTTTAAGTATAATCTTGATATGTCATTTCAATTAAAAGTAAAGGAGCTGATTTTTCGCTTACTGTTAAGAGGGCTAGACGAAAGGGATCGTTGTTCTCTATTAGCAGGCATATCTCATGATTTATCAGTTTATCAGCCAGAATTCGTAAAAAATTGCTGGTTTGGATTACTTGAATTCATAAGGATAAAGAAAGAGCTAAATCTTGAATATAAAAGAAAAAAAGCACAATATCACCGAGAAGAAATAACATTAGAACAGTTAAACGAAAAAAATCACGATTGGTTTGAAAAATTAGTAATGTCAGTAGTTTCAGGGACAATCACTGCTACAGAAACAAATAATATTTCATTAGATATGGCTACGCATTGGTATCTGGACGATGCTGTACGTATAATTCCGTGGAAAACTGATGTTCCCGCACACCATCAGTTTATACAGGAAATTTTACAGATGCATTTGGAATATTTAAACGATCAAAAAGTAGATAGTTATTCGGATTATCTTGACAGTAGAAGTGCATTTATATTTTTTTACCCAAGATATCTATTAAGTCAGCCACTTGAGTTTTCAAAACCTCTTTTTAGTACTATTTTAGATTTAACATTTAGCAGTGAGCAAAACATAAAGAAGGATAAATTTCAAGAATTTATCCTTAAACTAATCAAGGAGTTTATTTTGGCAAGAGGAATTGACTTAGGAAAGTTTTGGGTACTTTGGGAGGTTCTGAAGGATTGGTCTTTGAAGAATAGGAATGGTAATTTTTTTCCTTTTTTGTTATTAGATATTGACTGGAAGGAAAGTGTAGAAAAATGTAGTTTTATTGAAGACAGACAGTTGTTTTATAAAGACTTGATTACAAATTGGGGATTTAACCGAATTAACTCTTCAATAAGATTCTTAAACGGTATCGCTTTTTATAATTTTATGCCTGAATCCATATCGTGGATTGCACCGATGCTTAAAACGGAAAAATCTATAGAAGCAGATCTTAATCTGCTAAATAATTTCATTGAAAAAGCTTTTTATAAATACGGTGCAAAGATAAAACGAAACAGAAGTGTCTTGAAAGATTTTCTATTTATCCTGGATTTTCTGATTGAGAAAAGCTCCACCAAAGCTTATATGCTAAGAGATGAGTTTCTTCAATATAAATAAAATAATAAAATACAGTATTTTTTGCCTGAGTAAAAATAAGGTCGGAAAACTATTTTTCCGACCTTATTCTAGTGATAGAATTTCCCATCAGCTTGATATCCTTCAGGTTTTACAAAAGGTAATTCTTCAAGTTTTATCTTCTCTCCTTTTCTTACATAATATTTACCAATATGCTCGCTGTCGTTTCCCATCAGATAATTGTCGGTTAATCTTTCCAGCCATCCATACACTACAGCTCCAACAAACTTTTTATAATGCCTTTTGTCTGCTAGCGGAGTATCATTAAAATTTTCTCTCTCATTTCCTGTTAGATTAGCTTGCGGATTTTTTGAATGATCATATTTCCACCAGACAGTAATCATCAGTTCTTGGTAGCTAATCTCTCTCCAAAGAATAGCACAATGCTGTCCAAATAATTTTGTCAAAAAATGTCCATCCATATCTCCAGCTTTTCCAGGCTGTTCCTTATCAACATCAAAATTGATTTTTTCCTGTTGTAAAAGTTCATTAACCGCTGCAACAATTAAATTTCTATAAGGATCTTTGTTAAGAGTCTTAACAGTTTCCTGTCTCTGAATTGAGGCAACATTTTTTAATTGGTTTTGAAAGTTCTTCCAGGAATGAAAACCACAGTTTATAGAGGCTTTCTCTAAGGCTTCAGTGTGTGTGATGCTTTCTGCTTTTTTGATTGATTTTGCCATACGCTTGATATATTCAGCAGTATAGCCCTTAATTTTTAAGACCATAATAACTAGTTTAAATCGAAAAAATGACACCTGCCTCTCAAGTTTTCAAATTAAAAACTCGCTATTGGTATATAAAATTATTACTACAGCACTGAAACAGTTTCGCTAAGACAAGTGGCAAGCTTCTGTAAAAGCTTTAACCAAAGGTACATTTTTTTTATTAATTAGAAAATTCTTTATACATTTTCCTAATCGTTATATTCCTAAAATTAAAATTTATATTTATTTATGACTGGTTCCCAAGTTATAGAGACAATATTTTATCTTTATGTTAAGAATTTATAAATCTGAAAAGCCTAAACTCTTATTAAAAACTTCATTTTATGCAATATATAGACCTTACCAAAGTAAAATATTACCCGGACCGATTTTACATTTGTCTTGATGGATTCGACATCGAAAATTTAACAACTTTCCTTAGCGATCTAAGTATTGGTGAACAGCAGTCTATATTCATACATGAATACTATCATTATTTGACTAACATAGCAACTTTCGCAGGAATTCGTCAGTTTGCTCTAAACTTTTGTGACAGATTTAAAGCAACAACTATATTAGCGGTAGCAAAAGGCTTGGATGCATTTCCAATGAATACAAACAACCACCAAAATTGTGCGGAAATGGTAAAATATTGGGCAGACGCTCTTGAATTACTTAATGACGATGATATTGATTATAATGTTGTACAAGAAACTGCAAGATCACCTAATAAAAAATTTTCTATAAGTTCTATAGAAATAATAGAAAAACCTATGGATGTTTTAGTCGATGGAAATGTTATAAATGGAGGACGAAAATTTGTAATCATTTCTATATGTGGACTATCAAGTATTAAATCTTTTAATTTGACCTTTGGAGCGATAGATGAATTTCTAAGTTCAGCTATCGATGAATATTTGTTTGAAAATGACATGTCTGATGTAAACCCCAGCATATTAAGCAACAGACCATTTTACCCTTATTGTTTTTTTGATGAGCTATTTAAATTTTATGGAATATACCCGGCTTCAGCATTTGAAAAGATTATTATAGCGTACTTTTCGCTGAACTCTCCAAATCCTCCAATCACTCTTATAAATATTCTGGAAAAACTTCAAAATGCAGCTTATAATGACTTTAAGGAGAATCCAGAAGATTTTTTGATGGCCAATTTTTTTGAAAATTCTAAGTATGATAATGTTCTGAATGATATAAAATCATTTGCTGATCAATGTTTCGAACAAGGAAGAATTCATATAGCTCAAGCACTTTATTACTTTTATGATAAATTTTATATGGCTCAGAAATTAAAAGAAAATGATTTCTTTTTCTTTGTAAGACCGTTCTTTGTAAAAGCGGAAGAGCCTTTGAGGATGAAACAGAAATTTTTACTTTCACTTTCTAGAATAATAAATCTTTTTAGCCCACCAGTAATCTTAAAAGATAAACAGTTCTTTTATGTTGATAAACTAACATCATTCGGTGAGTCCACAGTTTTAATATTAGCTACATACGAAATTTTGGAAAGTATAAAAACTAATAAGATTGCTAAAAGACCGCCCAATCTTAAAGCTAAATATAATTTTCCTGATGGTGATCCTGATTGTGATACTTTCGAGCTTTTTACTCCCCCACCCATATATGGTACTACATTCAGATTAGCACTTAATGAAATAGGCTTGTATCGTCTATATCTAAAGGAACTTGAAGCAAAAAAGAATAAAGATAATTAAGTAATATTGCAAGCCTATGACATTATCAAAAAGACACCACTACATTCCTCAATTTCTTATCAAAAGATTTGCCGACGAAAGTAATATGCTTTACTTGTATGATAAAGAAAAAGGAGCATTTGCAAAAGCAAAAAGAAGTTCTAAGTCAGTATTCTTTGAGATGAACAGAAATACATTGTACTTTGAAGGAATGCCAAACGATAGTATGGAAAAACTTTATGCAGAACTTGATGAAATGTTCTCAAAAGATTTAATAAAAATAACACGTTCAGGAATTATTACTGAAGAAACCTTAACATCTATATTGATAATGGCTTCTTCAATGAAGTGGCGTTTACCATCAAATGATAGTCTCTTTGCTGACAAAGACAAAGAATATCCTTATGAAAGATTACCAGTAAACATAGTCATTAAAAAAGACGATGGCTCCGATCACACTGAAGCTATGAATCATCTATTAAGTTCGGAATTGTTCAGACATACTAAAAAATTAATTTTCCCATTCCTTCCTTTCTATGACAGTCTCAATGTAAGCGAAGAAAAATTGCTTCGTGTTCACAATAACAGTTATGTAAACTCAAATCCAAATATCACATCAGTTTTAGGAGATGTACCTTTGATAGAAAGTGATGTTAATAATCTTGATGACTTCGGAAATTTCATTTTGCCAATTGGTAATAATGAAACATTTATCTGTAATGATTCTCAGAGAAAAAATGTTCAAGATATCACTTTTTATTTATTTAAAGACCTAGCAATGTTCCATCAGGCACAGAAATACGTTGTGTGTAAGGATAAAGAACATCTTGAGAAAATAATAGAGACTTACGCCCATTTTCAATCAATCGGACAAATAGAGATGATAACTCGATATATATTTAAAGTTGCATAACTAAGTAAATAATTATGTAATCACCATATTTTACAATGATTTTAAATGTTTCAATTGCATATCCTAGTTACCAAGTATATTGTCAATCCATAGTTTTTTCAATTGATATAAAATATTTTAAAGATTTCGATATTATAAAGAAATTGCTAGCTTAAAGTAAAAAGCGGTTTAAACTTTTTATTTAACTTTAATTGACGATCCGGTCTGCCCAAAGCGTAAAAATATTATAGATCTTTAGGAGTCCGTTTTAAATTACATACCCCTAAGTTTTATTACGAAGCTTTTAAATGTACAGAAATGCATTTAAGTTTTGAAAATCTTTAATTTTCGCCTGAAGTGAACTTAAATGGATTTAAAATAAGCTAATGTTTTTAAGCAGGTTTTTTGATAAAAGCCTTTTTAATTCAATATGAATATGCTCTGTTTCGCCCGTCTGCATTAATTTCATAAATGAAGCTTTCACATCAGAGCCAATAATGTTTCTAATCACCGAGAGTGCAGGACACTCCATTGTGGCGTTTGGATTAATTTAGCTTTAAATCAAGCAAAATTAAAATTGTATGAGCCGGAGGTTGTCTCTATCCTTATTTCTTCTGATTACCTGTTGCAGTTCCGTGTATGCACAGCAGCTGGCTTTTCCCGGGGCAGAAGGTTTCGGCCGTTTTGCAGCGGGCGGAAGAAGCGGAAGCGTTTATCATGTAACCAACCTGAATGATACAGGTGAAGGCTCATTCAGAGATGCAGTAAGCAGGACGGGCAGGACGATTGTTTTTGATGTTTCCGGTGTCATCAGAATCAAAGAAAAGATTGCGGCGGCTCCCGGAATTACCATTGCAGGCCAGACCGCGCCGGGAACGGGGATTACGGTGTATGGCAACAGTGTGTCCTTTGGCGGGAATACCATTGTAAGATATATCAGGTTCAGGGGAAGCATCAGTATGCCCAAAGGTGCCTGTACGGTAGTGGCGGATAATCTCAGGGACATTATTTTTGACCACGTTTCCATTGAGTGGGGGAGATGGGATAACCTGCATGTAAAAAACAGCTCAGACATTACCTTTCAGTATTGCCTGATCGGCGAGGGGATAGATCCCCAGCGTTTCGGGGCATTACTGGAACATCCTGTTGATATCACCGTGCACCACAGTTTATGGACAGGAAATCAGAGCCGTAATCCCAAAGCAAAAGCAAAGATTGAATATCTTAATAATGTCGTCTACAACTGGGGGAAAAGCGCTTTCGTAGGTGGCCATTCGGCAACAGACCATTATCAGGACCTGGCAGGTAATTATTTTATTGCCGGACCAAGTTCTACCGATGAGTTTCTAAGCA
>Ga0265780_10002731_pt1 | contig 23709 bp, 20 predicted proteins | sample P1T30metagenome_FD_192432 | JGI IMG/M metagenome (GOLD analysis project Ga0265780, IMG submission 192432) | Plant litter microbial communities from East Loma Ridge, Irvine, California - P1 T30 | ecosystem: Environmental > Terrestrial > Plant litter > Unclassified | place: USA: California... | reverse complement strand
GCACACAGAATCATGTTACCTCTTGTTAACAAAAATATATTGCTTGGATTATCCGGAGGAAATGTCGGCATAGGAACAACCACACCTGAATATGCGCTTGATGTGAATGGTAATGGACGAATCTCGGGCGGATTAACTTTAACTGGTCATGCCATGCCTGATGCCGGTGGCCTTAGCATCGGACACCTGGGGGTTAATTACACGCCCAATTCGGGGAACTGGACTACTTCCGGATCTACATTACTACTGGGAGCCCAGGACTATTCCGTAATAGGATTTCACGATTCCGGATCCAGAGTAGATTTCATCCGCGCAGGTGCCGGCACCATACAGCTGGGATACAATGGCGGATTCGGAGAAGCAAATATCGGTATGCCCGGTAGCGGTATATGGAACGCTGCCGGAAAAGTTGGTATTGGCACTACAGATACCAGAGGTTACCATCTTGCAGTAGCCGGAGACGCTATCGCCGAATCAGTTACTGTAAAACTCAAAAGCGTATGGCCAGACTATGTGTTTGCCGGAAATTACGAGCTTACATCGCTTAAAGAAACAGAATTTTATATTAAAAACAACCAGCACCTTCCGGGTGTGCCCTCAGCAGAAGAGACAAAAAAGGATGGTATCAATGTCGGTGAGATGAATATCATTTTGCTGAAGAAGATAGAAGAGCTTACTCTTCATCTGATCGAACAAGACAAAAAACTTGAAAAACAGGCAGAACAGATTGCTGAACTGATGTCTGTTGATAAATCAATTCAGAAAAAATAACATAAAAAATAAAACATTTATTAATTTTAGGGTTTTGAAACCTGTCACAGATGAGGCCATTGTACAAAAGAAAAGTCGACGCATACACACTTACTGAGATACTTATCGTATTAGTGATCATTGGGATCCTGGTATTGCTTGCATTGCCCAATCTGCTTCCCCTGATTACAAAAGCAAAAAGCACTGAAGCTAAAGTACAGCTGGAACACGTCCATACTCTGGAAAAGAACTACTTCTACGAAAAGTCCAAGTATACGTCCGACCTGAAAGAACTTGGTTTCATTCAAGAGAAACTTACTACCGACGGACAGGATGGACGTGCAAATTACCGGATAGAGATAAGTCAGTCTGGTACCACAAATTTTACTGCTAAGGCTACAGCGGTAGTCGACTTTAACGGCAATGGAACTTTTAATGTGTGGGAGATAGATCAGGATAAAAATCTGAAGGAAGTTGTTGCTGATTAAATGATACTCAAGGGCCTGATGTTGCTTAGCCTGCTTTTTTTGTTTTACCAGGACTGGAAATACAGGGCTGTTTACTGGCTAACATTTCCGGTTATTTTCGTACTGTTCATCAGCTTTTCATATTCAAAGACCGGTATTAACGAACTTGCATGGCATAGTGGACTGAATCTTGCTTTTCTGCTTTTACAGATAATAATACTGACCCTGTATTTTTCGCTGAAACAACGGAAGCTTATTATTCTTACACGCTCTCATCTTGGCCTTGGTGATATATTATTCCTGTCTTGTACAGCATTTTATTTATCGCCGCTTAATTATCTTATTTTTTATATTTCCAGCCTGTGTTTTGTACTTCTGTTTACAGCCGCTACCAGGTTGCGGAAAAATAACACATCGTGGAAAATTCCACTCGCGGGAATCCAGGCTCTTTTTTTAGCGGTGATTTGTCTGGCTGATTGGACCCACCCTTACATTGACCTGGGAAGTGATAACTGGCTGTTACGCTTATTTACACGATTTATATGAGCCGGGAAATAATTCTTCGCAGTGATCTTATTCACCTGCTCTCCAGGGAGCAGGCCTGGCATTATCGTGTTCTTCCAAAAGAAGCAAGCTCCGAAAAACTTATCTTCTATTGTGACGTCAATGCTGACAGTCATGCGCTTTTGTCGGAGCTGGAAGTCGTATTGGGCAGAGACGTACAGCTTGAAGCAATCAGCGTTTCAGAAGTAAGCCAGTTATTGTCAACTTATTATTTCAAGGAACAGGGAAAAAGAGAATTAAAAAGTGCTTCATTTTCAGGTTCAGATACTGGTTTCCTCGATAGCCTGATCACCGAGGCAAAAGGATTGAAAAGCAGCGATATTCATATTGAGACATACGAGAGAAAGTGCAGGGTAAGGATCAGAATTGACGGCATGATGGTCGAGCGGTATGTACTCAATAAAGAAGACTACCCGGCCCTGGTTAACAAGATAAAGATCCTCTCCAACCTTGATATCGCTGAAAAAAGACTCCCGCAGGACGGCCGTATAAATTATCAGAATGGCGGCGATCGTTTTGATATCCGTGTATCGGTACTTCCTACGCTGCATGGCGAAAAGGTGGTATTGAGGTTGCTTAACAATAATGCGACAGATATCGAGCTCAGCAGCCTTGGACTTTCAGAGTTCGATCTGGATAATTACCTGCAGGGGATAAAAAGGCCCAATGGAATATTGCTGATCAGCGGTCCCACCGGCTCCGGGAAAACCACTACTTTATATGCTACGCTTAAATTACTTAATAAAGAGACCAGGAATATACTCACTATTGAAGATCCTATTGAATATACATTGGAAGGAGTTAACCAGGTACAGCTTAAGGAAAGCATAGGTCTTAATTTTGCCTCAGCACTTCGTACGTTTCTGCGTCAGGACCCGGATGTAATCATGGTAGGAGAGATCCGGGATACTGAAACTGCCAACATGGCTATAAGAGCGGCTCTCACCGGCCACTTAGTTCTTTCAACCATCCATACCAATTCTGCCTGGGGTACTGTCTCCAGGCTGATGGACATGGGAGTGCCGGGCTTTTTGGTTGCCAATACTTTAAACACTACGGTAGCCCAACGGCTGTTGAGGCTGCTGTGCCCGTATTGCAAAGAGGAGATAGCTTTGCAACCTGGTATCTTTCCGAAACAGTTCAAACCCTTTCACCCTGTTTTGACGCATTTTAAAGCTAAAGGCTGCGAAAAATGCTTTTATACAGGATACAAAGGAAGGAATGCCGTCTATGAAGTGATTCCGGTTGATCATGAGCTGTCTGTCGAAATAAAGCAGGGCAATTTTTATATCGGTGAACTGCTCAGGGAAAGAGGGATTAAGACCCTGGCAGAAAATGCATTTGAACTATTTGCTGCGGGAGAAACTTCGATTGAAGAGATCTATCCCTTATTGTTTACAAATTGATGAGAAAATTATACGTGATGAAATGGGGTTGTGCGGGCTTGTTCCTGCTTTTGTTGTGTTTCAGTTTAGTGAATCAGGCCCAGGGACAGCAGCGTGCTTCCGATGAAAGACTGCGCCTGGTAGAGGAACGTTTACGCAACCTGGCAATTACAGTACCCGGCTTGAACCAAAAGGTTCAGCTCTCAGTATCCGGGGCCTCTGCTCCGGAATTTTTAAGAGCTCTTGCGCAGTCTAACAATCTGAACATCAATATAGACCCTCAGCTTAACTTTAAGATCTATAATAATTTTACAAACGAAACAGCACTAAATGTACTGCTGTTCCTTGTTCGGGAGCATGATCTGGATATCAACCTTATCGGTTCTATCATGTCGGTAACCAAAAGCACACAGCCGGCTCTGTCCATACCCCCGAAGGAAATTAAGGTTAAATATAACGCACAGAACGAAACGCTGAGCCTGGAGCTGAATAATGATACACTGGGACTTGTTGCCAAAAGAATAACACAACTGTCACAAAAAAATGTAGTTGTCCCTTCTTCTCTTTTGACAACCAGAGTAACCTCATTTCTCTCGGATGCCCCTTTTGATGTAGCCCTCGAGAAACTTGCCTACGCTAATAGCCTTAAACTCACCCGGACGGCCGATAATGTTTACATTTTTCAGGCTCTTGGTGATGGCGAAGAGCTTTTTATAAATAGCGACCGCAACACCGACGTGAGACGTTTGCCCAGGCAGGCAGCGGGCGGACCACAGGGAGCTGCCTCTTTTGCCATCAACAGCAAAAAATCTGCTGCTGGTATGTTAATCAGCGTAGACGCTACCAACAGCCCCATCATAGATATCGTGAAATCTGCATCGCAGGATGCAGGTATCAATTATTTCATTTATTCAGACATCAAGGGCACGATAACTACCAAAGTAAAAGATATAACCTTTAACGGACTTCTTAATTCACTCTTTCAGGGTACCGAGTATACTTACCGCGTAGAAAATGGTGTTTATCTGATGGGGGAACGACGACTTGAAGGACTGCGCTCCAATAAAGTTATTCAGCTGCAGAACCGCTCGATAGATACTATCCTCACCATGATTCCCAACGACTGGCGTAAAGGGGTGGAGATCAAGGAATTCAGGGAGCAGAATACCTTGCTTATATCCGGATCTGCTCCGCAAATAAGTGAAATAGAATCATATATCAAACAAATAGACAGACTGGTGCCTATGGTGCTTATTGAGGTGACCCTCGTAGATGTAAGAAAGGGAAAAACAGTCAGCACCGGTATTAAAGCGGGAGTATCAGACAGTGTTAAAACGGGAGGTACCGTGCTTCCGGGAATAGAATATACATTTGGTGCCCGGTCTATAAATGATTTCCTTGACCGGATAGGAAGGAACAATGCCTTTAACATCGGACGTGTTACACCTAATTTTTATGTAAGCTTGAATGCGCTTGAAAATAACAACAATGCCGAAGTTCGTTCGGTTCCGAAACTATCTACGTTGAACGGTCATACTGCAAATTTAACCATTGGGAACAAACGTTATTACAGCAACCGCACAACCAATGTCATACCTTCGCTGACATCGCAAACACTGATCACAGAACAGTTTACGCCGGTAGAGGCAAACCTTTCCATCAATATTAAACCTATTGTATCAGGCGACGACCAGGTTACACTTACAATAGATATAGAAATTTCAGATTTTGTAGGAACTCCACCGCCAAATGCCCCGCCCCCGACTTCGACAAGTAAATTCAGCTCCATAGTTAGAGCAAAAAATGAAGATATGATCGTGCTTGGCGGACTTGAACGTACAGAACAAAGTGAAACAGGTTCCGGAGTGCCGCTTCTGTCGAGAATACCGGTATTAAAATGGTTCTTCAGCAGCAGGGAGAAATCGAACAACAAAGTAGTAACCCTGGTTTTTATCAAACCTGTAATTACCTACTAAAGGTATGGGCATGTTTACCAAATACCAGTGGCTGAATTCCTGTACCGGAATCGAGATACACATTCTTCCGGATGGCTCTCTGAGCGGCAGGTATTGCATGGTAACAACAGGAAAAGACTCGCTGGATATCATAGAGAAAGGGCTGTTAGATGAAAATCTATTGTCTGTTTCGTCAAAATTGCCTGGCAGGAGGGTAGCCTTAACACTTACCGGTAAAGGAGTCCTGGTAAAAAAAATAACTGAAGATAATGCAGGCGGCAGCCTTCAGCTAAATAATCTGTTCCCTAATTTAAAAGCAGAGGATTTCTATGTTCAACATTTTGTAAGCGGCAGCAATATTTTTATATCTATTATAAGAAGAGAATTAGTAGATGATATACTGCTTAAACTGCAGAAACACGGAGTAGAAATTCTGCTGGTAAGTGTCGGACCATTCTCAGCTTCCCATATTCTCCGGCAACTTAATTTCTATGGGGGGGAAGCCGTGTTCGACGGCCACCAGATCAGCTCAAATAAAGAGCATGAATGGGAGGAATATAAATATGTAAAAGGGGCTCAGACTGGATTTCCACTCAAAATTGGCATAGAGGTAGTGTCAGAGCAACTTGTTCTCGCATATGCCGCAGCTTTCCAGCTTGCACTTTACCCCCGCCTGGACGCGGTTTCTTTACCAGTGGATAGGATAGAAGAGCAACTTGTCGATTTTGAACAGAAGCAAAAGTTTAATTTCAGGGGAGCGGTTATATTATCTGCTTTCTTTCTGCTGCTGCTTGTCAATTTTATAGCATTTACTCATTTTAATTCCCTGAATGAATCTCTGCTGAGCCAGGTAAACCATAGTGCTTCAAGTGTCGAGAGCATGCAAAAAACAGAGAATGAGATCAAGGTTAAGGAAAATCTTATAAAAGAACTCGGCTGGGCTAAAGGGATAAATTATGCTTGGATATGCGACCAGCTGGGGCAATCTGTGCCTGCCGGCTTAAAGCTGAAACAACTCGCTGTAAACCCGGTAAACGGCACTGAGACGAACAGACAGCGAAGAGAAGTCTTCGATACGGGAAAACTTATGATCTCCGGCGATGCTGGTGAAATCAGCGAGGTGAACGACTGGATATTGAGGCTTAAATCGGTGTCATGGATCAAACAGGTAAACCTGGAAAGCTTTTCGCCGTCAGCTGACGACGAAAAGCAGTCATTTATTATCAGTATTAAATATTAGCCGGATGTTAAAGAAGCTTACCTTTAAACAGAAAAATTATATTCTGCTGGCAGGCACCGCGCTTTTGCTGGTTGTATCATGGAAATTCGCTTTTAAAAACACGTATGACGCTGTAGTACTTCATCTTCAGCTGCAGAGAAAAACTGAAGAACGTAATAATCTGGCCTTTAACCCAGCTTACCTGGACAAAAAAAACAGCGTATTACGGCAGTTAACGGCGCGATATACGCAGAAACCTGAAGAATGGAAAAATAGTTTCTGGCTCACGGTATCCGGAGTTGCCGTCCGTAATAACGTAAATATAAACTACAACCCCTCATCTGTAAATATAATTGCAGACAGCAGCGCAGTCATTCAACGCCAGACCATTATTTTTGAAGGGAGCTACCGTAATCTGGTTGGCTTACTTGATACGTTGCATAAAACTCCCCGTGCCGGGTTTATTACCTCACTTAGTTTCAGACGGGAAAAAGAGTTCAGAACAGAAACGATTGAGAAATTGAGAATGGAGGTCATATTTTCTGCGATTAAAGGGAAGGAATGAGCATTTACCCATTCCTTCTGGAATACCTCTCTACCTGTTTGCTATAAATGGTGCATTCTTCACATAAGTGACATCATTTAATTGCCCGACCAGGAACCTCGCCAGACTTGCGGCACTGATCTTCTCGCCTGGGCAATCTTCCAGGCTCAACAGTACTTCAGGAGCTTCATTTGTCTGCTCTATCAATGGCAACCGCACTAAGGTCCAGTCTACAGAACTTTGCTGCAATAGCTCATATTCCTCCTGCTTGTCGAAGGTGGTTTCCGGATAGTTCGCTTTCATCCAGTCTGTTGCTGCCTTTATCGCCCCGCTTTTTTTATCAAGCGGTGTATCTACACTTAAGCCTGTAGTAACTATATACCTTTTAATATCATGCTCAGCCATTGCCCGTAATATATTAATAGTGGCCTGACTGAATATACTTGCTTCGCCCTTTGGCTGCCCGAGTGTGCTTATAACAGCCTGGCTGCCCTCCAGTAGTCCATAAACCGACTGGTATTGACGGGCATCTCCAGCGACTATCTGAACCAAAGGATCGTTCAATTGCAAACCTCCTGGATTTCTGTTTAGTAAACGGACCGGGAAATGATTTTTGAGTAATTGTTGTACAAGATATTTGCCGGATTTACCGGTTCCGCCGATAACGGCTATGGTGGGTTTTATCATGATCTTCTTTATAAAATATAAATAAAAAACGATCTGCAATTTTCCAAATAACAGATCGGACAGCCGAAAAACAGCTGCACAGATTAAATCGATATTTTATAAAGAGATTTTAATAAGACAAACTTATGAATTTAAGATAATTAAGCAAATGGAATATTTAAAATGGAATCTATAAAAGATCATATCTTGACTAACCGGAATCATTCGCTGACTGACCGAAGCCGGGAAGGAGGCCGGCCTTACCTGATATTAACTGGTAAAAAGTTAAGAACTAGCCATACCTCTGCTCAATATAAGTCCGGGGCCTTTCCATAGTGTTAACGAGGTGAGTCCACGTTTCCCTGGAAAAAGGTGGACTAACCCCGCTCATACCCTTGAGTTACCGTGCTGTCACAAGAAGCTAAAGTAAAGCCGGGTACCAATTCAATAATAACTTTTATCAGTTGCGATATTAATGGGAGCGGGCCCCAAATCAATTCCGAGCCTACCAGATTGCCGGCAGAATAGATATATTATAGGTACAACCTCACCATTTCCCTCCAGTACCTGGCCTTATGAGCTTCCTCCGTCCATATATATAGGGAATTACTAATATTATGGTCCCACAATATCCTGCTCATATGTCTGTTGTTTTCAAGAAAAGCATCATCCTGTCCGATCGCAATAATGATATCCAATTTTCTTAATTGTTCGAGAATATTCTGATCTTCCAGGTTGGCGATATACATATTGGGTGTATTGAAATAGATATCCTCGTCCCGGTAACCGTCGAACAGGTCATTAAAACTTCCCATCTTCCGCGTTAGATCGAACCGTCCGCTCATGGCAACTACTTTCTGGAAAAGCCAGGGATGCCTGAACGCTATATTGACCGCATGAAAGGCTCCCATACTGCATCCTGCAGAAATGATAGCTGTACCCGGAGTTTTATTATGTATTAAAGGAATTACTTCGTTTAGTATATAATTTTCATAATGTATATGTCTTTTAATGCGATCTGATGGAGGGCAATCAGAGCAATAGAAACTCTCCCGGTCTATACTGTCTACACAGAATAATGTTAAATGTCCGGCTTCGACTTTTCCTTTCAGCGATTCTATAATATGCCAGTCTTCATAATCATAAAAACGCGCAGTTCTTGTGGGAAAGAACAGCACTGCGGTTCCGCCATGCCCGAATACAAGCAGTTCCATGTCCCTGTTCAGCGCCGGACTGAACCATTTATAATATTCTCTGTTCATATTTTAACACGGAAGAGAAAGATTTTGCTATTGTATTTCTGTTGAACGAAGATATTCAGCCTGTATTGTAATTATTCCGGCCAGGTTCCCTTTTCTCCCAATATATCCTCTGACAGCTGCCTGTTCACGATCTCCTTCCAGAGTGCGTACCCATGCGGGCTTAAATGTAATCCGTCCGGGTCAAAATATTCTGTTACCGGGCGGCCGGACCGATCCGTCATGTGTTTAAATATATTAATAAACTTCCAGTTATCGTCTTGTTTTATAATCTCATTTTCTACAAGATTATTGGCATATCTTATCGTTTCAATTATGTCCAACCGCCTTATACTGGGTTTAATTGAAATAAAATAACATGGAATACTGCCATATCGTTCTTTGATCTTTACACATAACTGCTGGAAGAAAATAAACACTTCTTCCGGATTCCGGCCGTCGCCAAGATCATTATCGCCTGCATAAAAAATTATTCGTTGTGGATTATACCGGCAGACAGTGCGTTCAAAGAACCAAACACAGGCTGCCAGCGTCGAACCTCCAAAACCGAGGTTAACAGGCTTCAGCATATGAAAGTCTTCCTGGAGAGTTTTCCAGAGCCTTATAGAAGAGCTGCCGTAAAAAAGCGTAGCCGGTTCCTCTTTTAAATGAAACCGTTCTTTTTCTAATCTTTTAACTTCTTCTTCGTACCAGTACATAAAAAAGAGTGCTTTGATAAGCAGACAACATCAGCTTCTGCTCTTAAATTTAAAAATTCAAACCAAGTCCTTAATTAAATTGTATTTTTCCAGAACCTGCTCCTTATTTATAAAATATTTTGAATATTACTGCTCAATAATACACAATATCGTTTGGAATGAAAGTATTTGTCACCAGGATAATAGCTGCTGCCGGCGTTAAAATGCTGGAAGATGCAGGTTTAACAATAACACAATGGAAAGAAAAAAGAGAACTCAGCCCGGAAGAGCTGACTGCTATATGTAAAGAGCATGATGGCTTACTGTGTGTCGGCAGGAGCAAGCTCGACAGGCAATTTCTGCGGGACTGCAGCCATCTGAAAGTAATTTCCTTACACTCCGCGGGCTACGACAACATAGATCTGGAAGAAGCTACAAACCTGGGAATAAAGGTAGGTAATACACCTGGGGTATTAAGCGGTGCGACGGCCGATACCGCCTTTTTGCTAATGCTGGCTGTATCCAGAAAAGCGTTCTTCCATCACAAGAGAATACTCAACAGCGAATGGAACTTTTTTGAACCCACCAAAAATCTCGGAATAGAATTATATGGGAAAACCCTGGGAGTCTACGGTTTAGGCAAAATAGGCTACGAAATGGCTAAGCGTTGCGTTGGCGCATATGACATGAAGGTAATTTATTGTAACCGTTCGGTGAATGAGAGAGCTGAGAGCGAGTTAGGAGCGGTTAAAGTTTCATTTGATGAGATGCTTACAGAAAGCGACGTTTTATCTGTACATACGGTGCTGACAGATGAAACAAGGGGCGTTTTTAACAAAGACGCTTTTAACAAAATGAAGCCATCTTCAATATTCATCAATACCGCAAGGGGTGCAATTCATGTCGAAAAGGATATAGAACATGCCCTTTGCAATGGACTTATCTGGGGCGCCGGCCTCGATGTTACAGACCCGGAGCCAATGACGGCTGATAATCCGCTGCTGGATATGCCCAATGTGGCTGTATTGCCGCATATCGGATCTGCCACCGCCGAAACGCGCAATGCCATGGCAAAACTTGCAGCCGAGAATATAATAGCAGGACTGCAGGAAAAACGCTTGCCTTACGGATTGAACTTCTGCTAGTATTTTCACCTTCTGGATTCTGCCATTCGCCGGAAAGTTCTGCTCGTTAGCCTAATTGTTATTGTCTGTTGTAACGCGGGAACCTAGTTTTAAGAAAAAAAACAAGGTTATGTATAGTATAGAATCGATAAGAAAGAATATTACAGGACGGACAATTACAGGTTTAATGATCATATGGATAGGAATGTTGTTGTTAATAAGAAATTATGGGATGGAAGTCCCTTTCTGGTTAGATAAATGGTACGTGATAGTATGGATCGCCGGTGTACTGATCGGAATAAAATTCGGGTTCATTAATCCGGGTGCTTATTTCCTGATCGCAGTGGGCTCGGTATTTATTATCAAAGCAATCCTGGTCCAATTCAGCATTTTACTGCCTGTATTACCGCTATTCTTTATTGCCGCAGGTTTTTATTATCTGACAAGTTCAGTGTCCAGAAACACGAAACAATAAATACTTAGGCTGGAGCTGACCGGGCAAAAACAAACATGAAGTTTTATTATATCCTATTTGAATAAAAATACGTATAAATAAATTTTCTAAGTTTGATAACTATGTCGCGGGAAAACGAAAACGAATGGCAGCAAGCGCCCGAAAGACTTGAAAACCTGGAAAAAGCCGTCAGAGATGCGGAATTCGAATGGTTATTGGAGAAGGATGAGTTATGGCTTAATGATATTTTTATAAGTACTTATCACTACAGCAAGGAGGAAGTTGGAGTACATTCTGACTGGTGGATCGGCTGTGTCCATCCGGAAGACAGGGACGCGGTTATAATACATTTAAAACAAAGCATCAGTACAGGCGAGCCCTGTCAGATCAATTACCGTTTTAAACGGGGTGATCAGAGTTATGCATATATCTACGGGAGGATATACCCGGTACGCGGGGAAACCGGAATTACAAGGCTGCGCGGTGTAATGACCGACATAAGCGCTTATATATTATCAGAACGGAAGAAAGGAGACAGCGAGAAACAAATGCAGTTCGCTCTTCAGTCTGCCGAAGTTGGCACATGGGATATGAATCCTGCCGATAACAGTGTTGTCTGGGATGAACGCTGCAGAGACCTGTTCGGCTTTTCAGGTTCAGGTGCTGTTACGCTGGAGGATGTATTCAGCTATATACACCCGGAAGATCTGAACAGGGTAAAATCAGCTGTCTCGAATGCACTTGACTTTCATACCGGCGGATTGTACGATATACGCTTCCGGACGACCGATCCGGAAGGAAATACGATCAGAACCATACATTGCCGCGGTAAAGCTTATTTTGATATTGAAGGCACAGCTTACCGGTTTTCAGGAACGGCGCTTGATATAAGCAGACAGGCGGAAGCCAGTGAAAAGGCTGAGTCTGCGGAACGCCTTGCGCAACTGGCTGTTGAGGGAGCCGGAGCCGGCACATTCCTGATAGATTTCGAAAAGGACATTTTTACCTATTCTGACCTACTGGTTATAATGCTCACCGGAAATGCCTATAACAATCTTAGCCGTGAAGTTATGGTGAGTTATATCCATCCCGAAGACAAAGATAAACGAGACGCAGCTTACCAGGCTGCATTTCAGACAGGAAAACTACAATATGAGGCAAGGTTTATCTGGGACGACGGATCTGTACACTGGGTAAAAATGCTGGGATCGTATGTTTACAGCCCAACCGGAAAACCCCTTAGATTTATGGGAATAAGCCAGGACATTACGCCGGAAATAAAAGCCAGGGAAGAACAGCAAAAGTTACTTTCACTGGTGGAAAACAGTCCTGATTTCATGGGAATTATTGACAGAGAAGAGTTAACCTATGTGAACAGGGCTGGAAGAGATTTGCTTGGCTTAGATCCTGACGCTGATCTGAACCAGATGAAAAGCAGGGAAATCTATTCGCGGGCTTTCCAGTACAGGGGATTGAAAGAGCTTTTGCAATCGTTAACTACACATGGCCAGTTTTCTGGAAAGGTTCAATTAAAGAATATCAGAGAAAAAACCACGATCCCGGCCCAGGCAAATTATATTACCATAAACGATCCTGTAACCGGAGCGGTTATGGCTAGTGGTGCTATTATACGAGATCTTCGTCCGGATATCGCGGCCCGGCAGGCTCTGGAAGAAAGTGAAAAACAATTCAGAAATATTCTGATTGAAGCACCGGTAGCTACAGCCTTGTTCAGCGGTAAGGAAATGGTTATTGAAATTGCCAACCAGGCAATGTTAAAGATCTGGGGGAAAGATGAAGATATAAGAGGAAAAAAAATCAGGGATGCTTTGTCTGAACTTTCTGCGCAGCCCATCTCTGATATGCTCGACCATGTATACCGGTCTGGAATTCCAAGTTTGGCGGAACAGCAAAGTGTAGTGATGGAAAAGGACGGAGTACAGCAAACCTGCTGGTTCAATTTTACCTATAAACCGCTGTATAATGCCAGGGGTAAAATTTACGGCATCCTCAATATGGCAGTCGACATATCAAGTATGGTGAATCTGCAGAAACAAAAAGATGAGTTTATCGCGATTGCCAGCCACGAGCTGAAAACGCCGTTCACCAGCATTAAAGCTTATAATCAGCTGCTTCTTAAAACCGTAGATCCGGCGGGCAAAGCCTACATATTTGCGGCCAAGGCACACGAAAATAGTCTCCGGCTCGGTAAACTCATCAACGACCTGCTTGACGTCTCAAAGATCAATGCCGGAAAGCTTGTTTATGAAAAACATGAATTCGAATTTTCAGAGGCTGTTTCTGAAAGCGTTGACACCGTAAAACATACCTCTGGTACTCATCGGATCATTATTGAAAAATCTGTTAATTTAAATTATTACGGAGACCGTTTCCGCCTCGAACAGGTAATCATAAATTTCCTTACAAATGCTATTAAATATAGCCCGGATGCAGATAAAGTGATCGTGCGGTCAGAAGTTCTGAAAGATAATCTTGTTGTAAGCGTCAGAGATTTTGGTATAGGAATTAAAAAGGAAAGTATAAACAGGCTTTTTGAACGGTTCTACCGTGTTGATAATACTGCGATGAGATTTCAGGGACTCGGCTTGGGTTTATATATTTCGTCAGAGATCCTGCAGCAGCATAAAGGGTCTTTCTGGATTGAAAGCGAACCCGGCCAAGGATCTACATTTTATATGGGACTTCCTTTAAGTCCGCAGGAGCTGAAACAGCTGGAAACAAAAAGTCTGTCTTACCTGGATCTCTCATTTGACGAAACAGGGGACTTTCTACATGCAGACTGGAAAGGTTTTCTGACCATGGAATCTGTGAAAGAAGGCTGCATGACTATTATTCATCTTTTAAAAGAAAAAGGTGCTGTGAAGATTTTAAACAGCAATATACATGTTCTGGGAACATGGACAGAAACATCTGAATGGATGGGAAAAGAATGGTTCCCGATGCTTGAAGAAGCAGGCTGCAGGCATTTTGCCTGGGTGTATTCCAATAATACTTTTGGCAGGCTTCCGGTAAATAAGAGCATGGAGCTGATCAGCAGCAGCGTACAGACTAAATTATTTAAAGATAAGAATAAAGGTATAGACTGGCTACGGCGGCAATCTGTATAAAGGGCAGGACCATAACTAAGCGAATGATAATAAAAACCGCTGTATGGCCCGCCTTAAATACTTAAGAATCGAGTTTGGTTAATACACCAGAATAAACGTCGAATATTTCGCGCAATACTTCCGGATCAGTAATTGCCGCGTTTATTTTTAATTCAAGAAACGGCACCTTGCCTTCTGCGTTCTCTGTAAGATAGTGAATTATACCCAGACTAAGGTCAGGAAGCGATTCAAAAACCTGCCTTATATTAGCATCGGAGAATAAAGCAGCAGTACGTTCCTCTCCGTTGGTTTTAACGATGAACTTCTCGTCAAATGTGCTGAATCCGAGAACGAGGTCTTCCATCCCGAAAAACTTACCGATCTCATCTGCCAAACCCTTTGTATGAATCGAGAACCTGAAGTCGTCACGATTGTAAAGATACGAGCTCAATGTCGTTGAAGCAGGACCTGACTCTGCAGTTACTATATCTGTAAGTATCCTGCGATCTTCCCTTATCAGTACCAGGTGGCACTCAGATGCCGAACTCAGCACTTTAAGATCTTCAGCTATTTCCTGCCATGTATTTCCCGGATCAGTACCGGAGACTATTATTTCTTTCTGCATATTATTTAATTTGCTTATTAATAACTATTCCGGGAGACTATAGTTTTTTTAACCGGGAATATCGTTTAAATTTAGCTACACGTATTTACAAATGACTCTCAGACCAGTTATCGTCTCGTTCCTGATATGCATTACAGCATCATTAAACGCGCTTTCACAGAATTCGGCGGCACCTTTAAAATTCATTGATCTTATTCTTAGTCCTGATTCCAAAGACTGGAACTATAAAATAAATCAGCCGGCTTCTGTAAACGTTACGGTGCTTCAGTACGGCGTTCCGGTAGACAATGTGAGCCTGAGTTACGAAATGGGACCTGAAATGATGCCAGCCGACAAAAAGGGAACGTTAAAACTCGATCATGGCACAGGCACCATCTCTTTGGGCAGCAGCAGCGTTCCCGGTTTCAGGCAACTGACCGTAAAAACAGAATACCAGGGTAAGTCTTACAGCAACATGGTTAAAGTAGCTTACTCGCCCGAAAAAATAACGCCAAGTGTTGTTATGCCAAATGATTTCATGGAATTCTGGCAACGGGCGATGGAGTCGTCAGCAAAAGTACCTCTTGATGTAATAATGACGCCGCTGCCTGAATACAGCACCTTGTCTGCCGATGTTTTCCTGGTTAACTTTCAGAACTGGAAAGCCGGCAGCAGGATATACGGATATTTATGCAAGCCAAAAAAGAAAGGAAATTACCCGGTACTTTTTTCTCCGCCGGGAGCTGGCGTTAAGCCAATGATTCCTTCCACAGCTTATGCCGACAGGGGATTTATCAGTTTAAGTATTGAGATTCATGGCATTTCTCCTTTACTTGATGCCAAAGCGTACAAAGAAGTCAGCAATGCTTTTGGAGACTATTGGTTTAATAAGCTGGACGACCCGGAAAATTATTACTATAAGAGTGTCTATTTAGGGTGTCTGCGAGCGGTTGATGTTTTATGCTCGCTTCCTGAGTTCGATGGTAAAAACGTTGTAGTAACAGGAGGGAGCCAGGGCGGAGCTCTTTCTATTGTTACAGCAGCTTTGCATAAAAAGGTAAAATGCCTGGCTGCGTTCTATCCGGCACTCTGCGATATGACCGGTTATCTTGAAGGAAGGGCAGGAGGCTGGCCGCACCTGCTTAACCCGCGTAACTATCCCCAGACGAACCGCCCGGAGAATCTTAAAACATTGTCTTATTACGATGTGGTAAATTTTTCAAAAATAGTGAAGGTGCCCGGTTTTTATTCATGGGGTTATAATGATAATACATGCCCGCCGACTTCTGTTTATGCGGCTGTAAATACCATCACGGCACCCAAAACCATAGTGATTACGCCGATTACAGGGCATTGGAGGTTCGAAGAAACAAACCAGGAATCTATAACCTGGCTCAGGAAACAGGTTGAGTAGTTCTACGCTGACCGGCATCGGGCATACTGCCTGATCGTTTCAGTGAAAATGTAAAGTCTGAACCGGCCCCGGGGCTGCTGCTCACCTGGATCGTACCATTGTTGGCTTCGATAAATTCTTTACACATTATAAGACCAATGCTGGTGCCTTTTTCATTATTGGTGCCCCGGGTACTTTTGTTGTTAATTTTGAAAATGCCCTTTAACCTGTCGGCCGGTATGCCGATCCCATTATCTTTAACAGAAAACAAGACTTCTTCACCTGACGACTGCACGGAAGATACAACCGTAACCTTGCCTCCGTTGGGCGTAAATTTTATAGCATTGGAAAGAAGGTTTCTCAGGATGAAGTCTAAATGATCAGGATCTGAAATTACGTTAACACCTTCATTTGCCAGGTTCTGAACCTGGATAGACTTTTCTTCAGCTGCCTCCGCAAGCAGTTCAATATTTCTCCCGATAGCCTCATCTGCAGAAAGCTCGATCTGATTCTGTCTTATTCCCTTGATCTGCATTTCTCCCCATTTCAGGAGCTTATTTAATGTTTCAAGAGAAGCATTGCAGCTAACAGCGAGTTTTGCAGTTATCTCCTGCCTTTCCTCCTCAGTAAGATTGTTCTCATTAATCAGATCCAGCATATTGGTTACAGAAACAAAAGGAGTTCGCAGATCATGCCCAAGTACAGAAAACAGCTTGTCTTTTATGCCATTGGATTCAGTTAGTTCTGAATTTGCCTTATTAAGCAGGGTATTAAGCTTTTTTGTTCTGAAATAGAAAAAGAGCATCACCATAAGAACAAGGAGAATGCCACCGCTAACGCCGAGTATAATACGGCTCTTCAAAGATTGTTTGCTATTTATATAACTCAGCTCCTGAACTTTTGCTTTTGATTTATCCAGCTCATACACAGACTGGAGATTAGCCATCCTTAAAGACATTTCTTTATAAAAAAAACTATCGGCAATAGCCTGTTCGTTTTCTTTCATCTTGAGTGCCAGCTCATATTTTCCCTGCGACTTGTAAATGTCGCCGATCTGGTGTGATACCTCCATCTCCTGCTTCTTGGCACGTTTTTCCTTTGCAAGAGCAAGTGCCTGCTGCAGATAGGTGATAGCAATGGCAGGATCTTTCCTGGCATAACTGCCGGCGAGTCCGGTAAGCGTCTGAAGTTCCCGCAGGTAGTTTTTTATTTCTCTAGCCTTTTCCAGTGCTTTTACCTGAAGCCTTATTGACTCGTCTACTAATCCCTGCCTGGCATATACAGAAGCCAGCGTATTCATAAGGGTGATGTACAGCCCCTGATATTTAGGAGTATTGCTCTCACTGATCCCTCGTTCCAGATAAGCAATAGCTTTTTCAAATTTATTTGTCTCTCTGTATATAATTCCGAAATTGTTTACAATGTTTAAAGAGAGACTCGAAAAGGGAAGCTGCTTGTTGATCTTCTCGGCAACTACCAGGTATTTAAAAGCTGTATGATAGTGTTTCTGACCAATATAAGCCTCTGCCAGCGTTAAATTCGCTTCCATTACACCATATTTATTTCCTGTTGAATCACTCAGCTTTAACGCGTCGAGGAAATATTTGGTAGCTTTATCATAGTTGCCCTTCCTCAATTCTACTACGCCCAGCCTGATAGTAACTTTTGCCATTCCCTCATTTTCCGACGTATAGCTGTAAATAGCCAATGCGTTGAGGTATTTAAGCCTGGAATCTTCGAATTTTCCGAAATTGTCGTCTACCATACCCAACTGGTTGATCATATTGGCAACGCTGTTAAGATCATTGTTTGCCCTGGCAAGGGCTATTGCTCTTCTGGCAAAATAAACGGCTGAATCCGGTTTATAGTAACGATAACGGCTTATAGCTTCCTCGTACTCCTCTAAGCTGGAAATATATGACGTGGAAAATCTGTCGGGCTGCTGAAAACACAGCGCGTACAACGGCAATACGAAGCCTGTAATAAAGAAATACAACCACAGATGTGTCCGCGTTGTGTTATTTTGCGTACTCACCTTTTTTAACAAAAACTACATTATTTGATTTCATACCAAACACAGAATCCCTTTATACGATTTTAACGGAGGAACGGACCAGACTGTTACCTTTAATTTAAAATAATAAGTTACAACATGTTGTTTTATGGCTATTTTTAAACTACGCACTGAAATCTCGTGTTGTCCGGTTCCGGGAGTATAGTTTGCGGCCTGCTTATGTACGGTTATGTTATTTTTTTGTCAAGTATAAAAATTCTAAGAAATTTTATATTGTTTTGGAACATGAAACATCTAATAGCACCATCGGTTCTTGCTGCTGATTTTGGAAATTTGCGGGAGGATATCGAAATGATAAACAGGAGCAGGGCCGACTGGTTTCACGTTGATATTATGGACGGCGTATTTGTACCTAATATATCCTTTGGTTTTCCCGTGCTGGCTGCGATACGTAAATATGCTGAAAAACCGCTTGACGTCCATCTTATGATTGTAGATCCTGATCGTTATCTTTCAGACTTTCAGAAAGCGGGAGCTGCAAATATAACTGTGCACTATGAAGCATGCACCCATTTGCATCGTACTGTGCATGCCATAAAAGATCTTGGCTGCAAAGCGGGTGTTGCTCTTAATCCGCATACTCCGGTAACGGTGCTCGAAGATATTATTGAAGACATAGACATGGTGTTGCTTATGTCTGTAAACCCTGGTTTCGGCGGACAGCGTTTTATAGAAAATACCTACCGGAAGATACAGGCATTGAAAATGCTTGCTTATGGAAGAAATGAAAACCTGCTTATTGAAATAGACGGCGGGGTAAATTCATCTAATGCTGCTGCATTACTAAGCAAAGGAGCAAATGTGCTGGTTGCCGGAAATTTCGTGTTTACTTCAGAAGATCCTGTTACCGAGGTGGCAAAACTGAAAGATCTTAGTCCCGGTATTATACATATCTGATAAATGAAGAGCCATCTTGTTTTTTTCCTGCTGCTTTGGAGTTGTACAGGAATGGCTCAATCCCTCTTTACAATCAGGGGAACGGTCAGATCGGCTGAGGGGCAGGCCCTGGAAAACGTTACGGTAACTGTTTCAGAATCTGCTGTGAATGTTAAAACTGACAGTACGGGGAGTTACTCAGTGCTGCTGCCGCCGCGGGCAAATTATCTGATAAGGTATAGCTTAACCGGATTCGCCACCCATACAGAAGAAGTAAAGCCGGTAAAAAGGGCGATCATCACCCGTGATATCCTTTTAAGAAAGAATGTAAATCAGCTGGACCAGGTAGAGGTTAATGCTGATAATTACCGGCAAGGCAATTTATCGGCAATGAGCGGAGACATGATTAGGAACCTGCCATCGGCTTCGGGCAATTTTGAATCGGCACTTAAATTAATGCCCGGTGTATCTGCCAATAATGAACTGAGTGCTCAATACTCTGTACGCGGAGGAAATTTTGATGAGAATTTAATTTATATAAATGATATTGAGATCTTCAAACCACTTCTGATCAGGAACGGGCAACAGGAAGGTTTGAGTTTTATCAACCCTGCACTGGTAAGCAGCGCAAGCTTTTCGGGCGGTGGCTTTCAAGCACGTTACGGCGATAAGTTATCCTCCGTTCTCGATGTGAAGTATGGTCGTCCGGACAGTAATCAGATCAATCTCAACGCCGGCCTCCTGGGCTTTTCTGCCAGTCTCAGGATGCCTGGAAAGAGCGGATATACACTTGCAGGGTTCAGAAACAAAACAAACCAGGGCATACTGAATAAACAACCCGTTGCAGGCAGCTACCAGCCCCGGTTTTACGACTTCCAGCTGCTTCATGAATCCCGTTTGGCGAAAAATTTCAGTATGTCTGTAATGACCATTTATAATATAAGCCGGTTTACACTTATTCCTGAAAACAGGGAGACATCCTTCGGAACCATAGACCAGCAGCTTCGTCTGTCTGTCGACTACGAGGGCATGGAAAAAGACCGCTATACTGCCGGAGCGGGGGCACTGAGCTTTTCATGGACTCCTTCTGAGAAATTCAGGGTTAAGTGGATAAACTCCGCCTTCGCTGTAAGGGAACAGGAAACGTTCGATATAGAAGGAAGTTACGTGTTCGGTGAATTGCAGACCGCCGGAGACGGCACTATAACTACCAGCAGAGGAATCGGGAAAGAATTAAATTACGGCAGAAATTACTTAAAAGCAGATGTTTATAGTACTGAACTTAAAGTTTATGTCCAGAAAAAAAGGTCGTTCTGGGAAGCAGGCCTGCGGTTTCAGGCAGACAGGATAAAAGATGATTTAAATGAATATGCAGTAATCGATTCGGCCGGATATACTCTGCCTCAGGGCCAGGATAATCTTTATTTTAACGATGCGGTATCGGCCAGAAACCTGGTCAAAACAAGACGGGTAATGGCTTATGTGCAGAATACTTTTACAGTTTCAGACGAGCTTACGGTATCCGCCGGTCTCAGGTCCAATTTCAGCTCGTTTACACAAGAGTTTTTGCTGAGCCCCCGCATCAGTGCGGCCTTTCATCCGGACGGAGGCAATGTAACATGGCGGCTGTCCGGAGGTGTTTACGACCAGCCTCCGTTTTACAGGGAGCTTAGAAATTTCGATGGAAGTTTGAACCTGCAAAGCAAGGCGCAGCGATCTCTGCACCTGCTGGGAGGGGCCGATTACTCTTTCAGGGCATTTGGTACCGGGATGAAGTTTATTTCTGAATTATATTACAAAAAGCTGGACGGCCTTATCCCTTACAAGATAGATAACCTCAGGATACGATATTTTGCAGATCAGAAATCAGACGGTTATACCGCAGGCGCAGATTTTAGTCTTAGCGGAGAATTTGTCGGCGGTCTTGAATCATTGGTCAGACTTTCTTTCATGAAGGCTGGTGAAAATATCCGAGACGATTTTTATTATACTACCGATGCCGCCGGTAATCCAATCAGAGTTGAACCCGGTTATTTGAAGCGACCTACAGATCAACGTATTAACTTCTCTGCTTTTTTCCAGGACAAATTATTTAACAGCCCATCCAATAAAGTACATCTCACTCTTTTGTATGGTTCGGCGTTACCGGCAGGCCCGCCGCGTACAGCACGGTATAACGATGTTTTTAAAATTCCTGCATATAAAAGAGCAGATATTGGTTTTTCAAAAGATTTCATGGAAGGCAGAAGCAGCAGAACATTTGGTTTTCTGTACAGGAATTTCAGTTCTGTGATAATACAGGCAGAAGTGTTCAATCTTTTCGACATAAATAACACCGTTTCGTATCTGTGGCTTAAGGATGTAAACAATATTCAATATGCTATTCCCAATTATCTTACATCAAGGCAGTTAAATATTAAAATCAGTGCTACACTCGGACGCAGCCGGTAGTATGACAGACACATTGTGAAAAATAGTTTCGTCCGCTCTGCCCCTGCGGATAATCCTATTTTCTCAGTCTTTTGTCCTATTATGCGAAAAACAAATTATTCTGGTAAAAAAATATTTAATTCTTATAAATTTGGCTTCTCAATAAAAGAACCAAATCCATGAAATGTAATTTTGGCGCAGGCCCATGTATTTTACCGCAGGAAGTATTTAAACAAGCTTCACAGGCAATATTAAATTTTAACGATACTGGTTTATCGATCCTTGAAATATCACATAGGGCACCAGAATTTGAAGCCGTAGTCGACGAGTCGATCAAGCTTGTTAAAGAATTGCTTAACGTACCTGATGGTTATTCCATTTTATTTCTTCAGGGCGGAGCAAGTTTACAGTTTTCCATGGTTCCGATGAACTTCTTACCGGAAGGTGGAACGGCAGCTTATCTTGACTCAGGTTCATGGGCAAGCAAAGCAGCCAAAGAAGCCAAATTATTTGGAAATGTACATACAGTGGCTTCGTCAAAGGAAGATAATTATACTTATATTCCAAAAGGATATGAAATACCTGCAGATGCTGCATATTTTCATGTAACTACGAACAATACAATATTCGGGACAGAACTGCATCAAGTTCCTTCATCTCCGGTTCCGTTGATAAGCGATATGTCGTCTGATATTTTCAGCAGGCAGATCAATGTTGCTGATTTCGGTCTTATTTATGCCGGGGCTCAGAAAAATATGGGTCCTGCGGGTGTTACCCTTGTTATCGTGAAAGACGAGCTGCTTGGTAAATCAGGCCGTAAGCTTCCTTCTATGCTTGATTATAAGGTTCAGGCTGATAACAAATCACTGTACAATACACCTCCGGTATTTTCTATATATGCATCACTGTTAAACCTTAGATGGCTTAAATCAAAAGGCGGCGTGGCAGAGATCGAAAAAGAGAACATTGCCAAAGCAGCGGCACTGTATGCCGAAATTGATCGTAATCCTTTATTTAAGGGAACATGTGCTGTAGAAGACCGCTCACGCATGAATGTTTGCTTTGTAATGGAAAACAAAGAGTTCGAAAAGCCATTCCTGGCGCTCGCAGAAGAGCGTGGAATGGTTGGAATCAAGGGACACCGCAGTGTAGGAGGTTTCAGAGCGTCTATATACAATGCATTGCCGATCACGGCTATTTACAGCCTTATCGATGTAATGAGAGAATTCTCAGAAAAAAAAGGTTAATGGATTCCTGAGTTTGATCAGGGCCTATCTTAAAAGGCACCTGGCAAGAAGAGTTAACTTCCAGCCAGGTGCTCATAATTAACAGATTTATTTAGTAAAATATATAAGCACAAACATGATAAAAATTCTGGCCAATGACGGTATTGACGCCGTAGGAAAGCAGATGCTCGAAGATGCCGGCTTTACTGTTGACACTCAAAACATCCCGCAGGACCAGTTGCCTGTGGCCTTACAAAATTACGACGCAATTACCGTACGCAGTGCGACCAAGGTCCGCAAAGAACTGATAGACATTTGCCCGGGTCTGAAGCTGATAGGCCGTGGCGGAGTTGGAATGGACAATATAGATGTAGACTATGCAAGGGCTAAAGGACTGGCTGTTGTAAATACTCCTGCTGCATCATCTCCTTCAGTAGCAGAACTGGTCTTTGCTCATTTATTCAGCGGCATACGTTTCCTGTACGATGCAAACCGTAAAATGCCGGTTGAAGGAAACACAAAGTTTAACGATCTTAAAAAAGCCTATGCTAAGGGAATTGAATTAAAAGGCAAGAAGATCGGTATCATTGGTTTCGGCCGTATAGGCAGGGAAACTGCAAAGATTGCACTGGGACTTGGAATGGAAGTTCTTGCATTCGATGTGTATGACGTACCTCTTGACCTTGAATTAAATCTTGCAGGCGGCGTATCTGTAAAAGTTCCTGTTAAACATGCAGGTTTTGATGAGCTGATCGCTGAATCTGATTTTATAAGTCTTCATATACCTTTCCTTGAAAAACCTATACTTGGCAGGGAAGAATTTGAAAAGATGAAAAAAGGAGTCGCTGTTGTTAACTGTTCACGCGGTGGCACAATAGATGAAGATGCTTTGCTTGAAGCGCTTAATTCAGGAAAGGTTGCCTTTGCAGGTCTGG
>Ga0265780_10002728_pt1 | contig 23712 bp, 20 predicted proteins | sample P1T30metagenome_FD_192432 | JGI IMG/M metagenome (GOLD analysis project Ga0265780, IMG submission 192432) | Plant litter microbial communities from East Loma Ridge, Irvine, California - P1 T30 | ecosystem: Environmental > Terrestrial > Plant litter > Unclassified | place: USA: California... | reverse complement strand
ATTCAGCCAGTGTCTTTAAAATTTCATTCGACAAACTTTCAATCTCCTCGACATCCAGGTGGGTGAGAACGGGCAAAGTGGGGAGTAGGCTGATCAGAGAATCGTCGGTCAAGCCGCCGCACTTGGACACCTGGAGACCCTCTAGCAACGGAACATTGTTCACTAGAGTCTTCAGCCCAGCGTCAGTTATGCTGCGGCAGCGTGTAAGGTTCAAGTGCTTGAGTTTCCTAGGTGGAACAATGGGGCGATCAGTGAGGATATCAATCTCCTCATCGACGCCTTCGATGAGAGCCGCCAGTGCCTCGTCGTTTAGACTGTCACAATTCTTCAAATCAAGTCTTTCCAGGGTGTTGCGCTTGAAGAGTGCAGTCATGAGCTCAACGTCATCCCAGCCTCGTACCTCGCCAGCTCTAACGTCGCGCAGCCTCGGGCAACCTTCAACAACCTTGGCAAGCCCGCGGTTGTCGATGTTGTTGCACCATGAGATGTTCAGAACCTCAACCTTGGGACAATGTGCGCCGAGGATCTTCATTGCTGCATTGGTTGCGCCTGCAAGGCCAGACAGGTTGACATGAACCAGACGGGTGTTTTGGAGCAGAAAGCAATGAATGGATGTCCGGTCGATTCGACAGCCCTGAAGCGAAAAGTTTTCCAGGTTCTGGCAAGACTCAATAAAGCCGTTCTTGCCCCAATGCTCTCTTAATTGTACACAGCCTCTGAGGTTCAAGTCTTTGACGAACGGGCCTGCCGACGTGATGATATTGACCAAAGCGTCTGCCGAGATGTCGCGGTAGAACTTGCTCGTATCCAGATCGCTCCATAGCTGGCCATCGAAGCACATGGCGTGCCAGGACTTGGAAACGCGCGAGCAGCGAACAACCTGCTTCGGTTCTAGATAGCGCAGAATCTGCATGCGGATCTCGGTCGGCATGTCTTCCCACAGGTTGAAGTTGGTGCGCTTCTGGACCTTTTGGATCGGCCGGGAGAAGTAGTCGCTCTCGGCCTCGATGCCGTCTCTGGTGAAAGGTCGCCGGGCGGACGGAAGGGGAACAGAGGACGGGTACTCGGGTGTCTTCATACGCAAACGGGTCCTTTCGTCCCAGAACGGCGTGCCTGGGGGGCTGTTGGCGACGGACGTAGGAGCCGTGGAGAAGCCATTGGACAGCTCGGACGAGTACGAGCTACCGAACGAGTTGCCATACGGCGAGCCTGGCGATGCCAGCGAGACGCAGGACATGGATGCCTTGCCACTACTCCGCAGACTGTGTGCACGAGGTCTACCCAGTCCTGCGAGGCTCTGCGATGAGCCCATGCGTTGAAGTCCCATCAGCAGGCGCTGCCTCCCCTTCATCTTGGGCTGCTCAATCATGATTGCTTCCGAGGGGGGAGTTCCCGGCATGGGCTGCATCTCGCTGTGGTCAACGACCACCGAGTCGATGGATAGTGGCTCCATGGTGGAGTCTGAAGGACCGGACGTCGGGGACAAACGGTATGAGGCGGGGAAAACAGGGGACCGAAGCAGATGGCGGGCTGGACGAGCAAACAAGGACAAGCAAAGAGAAAAGCGACAGAGGTGAAGACTGGTACAAGCCCCCGAGGACGAAGGAAAAGAGTGAAGGTAAGTGAGCTGGGGCGACCCGGTGGTTGGGTGCGCGGTTTTTGATCGCTGCTGGCTGCGCGGAAGGCGGATGCTAGAAGGGGACCTAGAAAGGCGGGGAGGATGGCCCGTGTTGTGCGACGAAGGAGGATGGATTAGCCTTTCGGATCAGTCAGAATCTTTCGGCGTCAGCGAACAAGTGCGGCGACCATGTCTAGGCGATGTTGGCTGCAAGGGACAACAAGGTTCGGCCAAGGTGACGCGAAGATGCCAGCGACGGTTGACAGCGACGTGTGGCTACTTTGATGTGCACCGTCGTGGTTGTCTTATCGTGGCTATCAGCCCAAAGGAGAAGGCCCGATTGCGCCGACGCCACGTGCGGCATCTCGGCGGTCATCAGTGCAAGCTCTGGTGGGAGACATTGGTCGCTTGACTGCTGAGACATTACCGCGTGAGCAGCCTGCATACTCGCGGCGTTCCTGTCTCGTTGGGTGGTGAAGAGGGCAAGTCTTCAGCTCCGGCCGGCTATCCGCCTTTGCAGAAGGGTGAGTTAGTTAATGCAGGGACTCAACAGCGGCATATTCTTTGCGTCTAGACGGCCAACACGAGCCGTCCAGCACCAGAGTCGTCCAATCCCGCCTGCCGCTGCACGGTGCGAGGCTCCGCAACAGGAACACTTTCGCCCCAAGCGCGAGGCAAATACCCTCGAGGCATAGCCCCAAGGACCGTCAAGCCGCGTCCAATGGTGGTCCTGGAGTCTCCATGTCTCCGTACCGCGGGGAAGGTTGGGCGCAGCATTCATCCACCAGCCGTGGTCAGCAACATGGCATCGGGCACTGATATCCCAAATGTCGCAAACCAGAGGGCATGGACTTGAAGCGAGACGAGCATTTCCACGTGCGCCTACTGAATCTCAGCTGTCAGCCAGTGGGAGTTATAGGAACGTGAACACGTGCGCCCCAAGTGAGACATGGCTATCTTGCCCTTGCCATGACACACTCTTGTCGCAGCGTTCGTGGATGTAAATAAATGACATTTTCTGGCATGTGAAAGTCGATTACACAAAATTAGGACATGCTACTCCTATCGACCGCCAGCTTCCATTGCCGCGAGCACACCTCACGCCTTCAGACTCTCCAGGAACTTGCCATGCGTTCCCCTCCAACTCTCCTCGCACTTGCCCTTGACATGCCCAACCAACATCTTGTTCGCCTTGATCTCCACATCCTCGACCAGACACCACTCCCCCTCGCCTTGTACCTCTGACGCCTCTTCCAGACTGTCCACCTTGACGCATCTCCAGCACGTCTTCTGCACCAGCCCTAATGGCGCCTTGACAACCCAGCGAACACCATCCTCAATGTCCGTCAGCTCCGCTTCAAAAACAACTTGGGTATTCCAGAGCCCGGCCGGCAGCGCTTTCAAGTTGTCCGTGACTCTGTACCGTTTCGCGTCGGGGTTGGCAGGGTCAGTGGGAAGGACCTCGTGCGACGTGTATTCTGGATCGAATTTGATGAGGAGTTCATGGTTATGCAGCCGGACCACGGCTTCGTCAAACGTCGTGGTCGGTGGGAGGCGCGTTATGTGGCGCAGGGTTGCGGTGGATGCTTTGCGTTGTTAGAAAGGGATCGAGAGAGCCCAGGACATCAGCATCGTTGGTGGAGTGGCTTACAAAACATGTTCCTGAAGACGGCAAGGTTTTAGTCAATCTGCGTGCTTCTCAAGTGGCAGGTTTTGGGTTGTTATCCAGAGATCTTGGTGGTGATGTGGCTACTTGACTATTCTTCCCTGGTGCGGAGCGCAGTCGCGACTATGTATCCTCAACTCGGGCGGTACTACGTACATAAGCACCGAAAGCTTACAGTCCGCTACGGCAATCGACTCGGTGGAGGTGGCCATTCATATGCCATGCCAAAACAAGTCGTTGATGCTGCTACAGTTTCAAGCTCGGGAGGCGAAAGGCGAACTGTCTCGACCGCGACCACCATTGGCGACTAGAAAGTACAGCCTCAATGGAGTGGGAAGTCTGTGCTCGGCTCGTGTTTTTGCAGGCTCTGGGATGCTTGGAATCGACAGGCAATAGGTGATGAGCAACAAGCAAGTCTTCCTTCTATGCAGTTCAGATGCATTGAGCCTATGGCACGACGAGGAGAGCGGAGGTGGATCCGTCCGCGGGGGAAAGCAGAAGCGTGGCGCACGTAACGCGTTATCCTAGCTCATCAGACCCACGTGCCAACTCTCCCATCCACAAGATACCCCACAATACCACTTTTGTGCTTTTCCCATGTCTTCGCAATAGACTCTACCCACACATTCCATACGCTTTGCAATGGACAAGTACATTACGCAAAAGATGCCCACGGGGACCGTGATAGCTCAGACGGTGGGAATCACGGCGAGCCTGTTTCTGCTGGGTATGTCGAGTCCCGACCATCTACATCTGCACGCGCTATTGTTTGTGTATGACTGTGCAGTTGACATGTTGCTCTAGGAGGCAATTCGGTTCTCTCGCTTGTCGCTATCCCTGCTGCTATGCAGGCGCCTGCTGCCCTCGCCGTAAAGCAATGGCACACCATCTTCACACGCGGCGGCGCAATTGGTCGGCCTCTCGCCATCGTTTCTGCCATTGCAACCGGATACCTAGCCTACAAGCGTATGTTGTCCAAACACAAACTATGCACTGGAGAACTGCTCTCACACACACCCATAGAAGACCCCAAATCTACGCCCTTCCGCCTCAACGTCGCGGCCACCATCCTGCTCCCCAGCATCGTACCCTTTACCCTTCTCGTGCTCGGCCCCACAAACAACAAGCTCATCGCAAAGAAGGACGAGTTCGCGGCCGCACATGCAAAGGGCAAGGCCATCAAGGCAAACACTGCCGACGGAGAGACAGTGCACGAGTTGATGGATAAATGGGCTACGCTGAACATGGCGAGAGCAGTCTTGGTGGCTGCTGGGGCTTTGTGCACGGTGATTGCCGCGGTAAACAAGAGGGAAGTTGCAAAGTTAGGAAGCATGTCCATGGCAAGTAGGCTAGGGTGGTAGAGAGTTACTGGGAGAGATGTAAGATGAAGCAAAAGATCTAGAACTCGTATATATAAGCAGAAGCAGTGTAAACCGGGAATAAAAGTCACAACCCATACACAAAAGTGATTCTCTCATCACCCTCTCTACCAGAGCGGCTAGCCTCATCAAGCCAGTCCGCAAGCCAGCTTAGCTTTCCTGTCGACCGCGTCATGTCAATGATTCTCTTGATCCACTGCTGTTGCTGCGGTAGTGGTCCTCTACCCTCAAGCCTCTCGAGCTCAATATCGCCTTCGCTCCACTTCCGCAAAATGCTCCGTCGCTGTTCGTTCTCCGCCTGCAGTTTCCTATAGAAGAGCACATAGCCCAAGGCTGCCAATGCCACACAAAACAGCGTCCACCAAAAAGGCACAATGTAGCCGTCGTCTGCATACTCGGGTCGGAAGAGGAAGGCTGAGATGACGCCGGCTAGATTGCCCCAGCCGTTGATACCGAGAAGCATTGCTCGCTTGCCTGGTGACGGCGTGTTGCCAGATATCCATGCCACAGTGAGCGGCGAAGCAACATATGTTCCTGATAGAAGAATATTGAGGGCGATGTAGCGAGGTATGGCCCACGTTTCTGGTAGCAAGACGACAACGACAAGCCCCATCACCATGATTAGCAGACCAAGCATTACCGGCTTGAGGCGTATGTGATGCTTGTCGCTGTAAGTAGCGCAGAAGAAGAGTGTAATCGCCCCACAGAGATGCGGCGGCGCGGTGAGGAGGTTGACGAGCGCAGGGTTCGTATTCTCCGTGAGGGGTGCCAACACAAGTGGAAGGAAGACTGCAAATGCATAGACGGGTATGGCGGAGAGGATGTTGCAGGCTAAGATGTGCCAAATCTTAATGTTGAGGACCGCAGAAAGTATATCGTGTGGGCTCAGTCCGCGGTCGTCGACAAGCTGCTTTGCCGGTACCCCCGCAGCAGCAGTACGCTTCGCGGGCTCCAAAAGACCGCGAGACTCCTCATCATGGGCGCCCTCGGCATCCAGATCCTCCTTTACGGCTTCCGCGGGCGTATTCTGCATGTCTCTGTCCTGCACAACACGTGCAGCAGCATACCGGCGTTCTTCCGGTGTGAGAAACCATGCTGTCTCCGCGCTGTGTGGTAGCCAGAAATATCCCAAGAAAGCCACCAAGCTGGTCAGGGTGCCTTCCAGAATGAACAACACCTGCCACGGCCTCCATTTGGTATCATTTTGCTCATCAACCTTGAAGCTGGAGAAGACGACGTAGCTTACTAGGCCCCCCAGCGCACCACCGATGGCTGCCTGACCGTAGAAGACCGACATACGTCTGCCGAATTCAAAGCGCGTATAGAAGAGGGAGAGATAGGTAACGGTCACAGGGTAGAAGCCAGCTAGGTACACGTCAGCCCCTGGGTCTTCTGTTAAGAGGTTCACATACCCTCGAGGCAGCCGATGAGGATGCGCAACGTATACAACTGCCACTTGTGCGTCACCCAAGCATGCAATGCTGTACATATCCCCCATAGCAACATGCAGCTAGGCACCCAGAGTACCATGCCATATCTCCTGCCCAAGGCCGCGCCGACGGGTTGTAAGGCGACGAAGAAGGCGAAGAAGAGCGCAACCGCAGTGTTCAGGTCGCTCTTTTCGAGCCCGATATCTTCCATAAAGTGCGCAGATTCTGCATTTCCAATCTGCGCAAGTCAGTCTGTGCTGTGCTGATGTTCAAGTACCAGATCCGAGCCTACATTGGACTTGTCGAGCGCATTGAACAAGAACAAAAGCGCGAGGAATGGGAGCAGCAGGCAGTCAAGCTTCAGGAGCGTTCCCCGATGAATTCGCGAGTCGACCATATGCGATACTTCCGGCGCATGTGTCGGCATCGTGTGTGTAGACCGAGAAGGAGAGGCTTCGGTGAGCTCGTACATCGGCTCACCCGCTACGGCCACATTGTCGGACGCCAAGAGAGAGGCCATGTGGGTGCATCACAGGGCTGACTAGTATCGCGTCGCATGACTTCCAGGTTGAAGGGTGTATGAGGATTGAGTAGCCTCCTCTCTGTGTATTTTAGCTTCCCAGACCACATGCGGCAGTTCAACGTCGTTGTGGACCCTGATAAGATGACGTTATAGACATGGACGACCTAACCTGCTTTGTTTCGAAGCACCTCCAGCTAGCCCACCCGTGCAAATGCTTTAGCCCGATGAATTCGCTGAGTAGGCTTCCAAATTAATGTGTTCCATTCTAAATTCCCCTGCGTCGCTACCTAGTCGTCACACTACACTTAGGATAGGGCTTGAATCTGGTTTGGGACAACACGGCCGTGTGGTTAAGGCGCATGACTCGGGTGAACCCATTTCCCTATAGAAAGTCGTTTCATGTAAAGAAATCTGCGTGGGCTCGAGTTCTTCGACTCCCATTGTTATCATCTATTGTCGTGTCATAGTTTTAGCTAGATTGACGGTACTACAAACGACCCGAAACTTATGTTTCTAAACTCCACAAAACGATTGCAAATACTACCTTCTGAACTGCTTTCAAGATCAGACGCCTTCACACTCTTTTGCTAAATTGAGAAAAAAATCTTTTTTTTTCCCGAAAACAGATACCTCTCACATTTTGGCCTCAAACGTCCGTCGGCGTGTACCCAAAGCTTCTGACACCCTCGTAGTACATCATTGCCGTGGCTCTACATAGCCATCTAGTTATGAAACCTTCACGAGCGCATCGATTGTACATGTCGTTTTTGAAGTTGCTGTCGATATTCGTTTTATTCGGTAACGTGAAACGATGCTGCTTTATATAGTTTCGGTACCCAAAGTCGTGACGCTGGCAGCTTTCCGTGACTGTAGATGAGTTAGATGGGCAGAGAATTGGAGAGAAGAAAGCGCACAGACAAAGCCGAAGGGATGATCTGGAGTGGAGGTGCATCCGTTGCTTGACCAGTCTAATTCGGCAGGACCGATCTGCGTGTTGCGGTAGGTGATGAACTCGTCGAGAGACATACCGAAGAGGATTTTGTCAGTGATTTGCTCAAGCGAGGTCTGTCGGACGATGTATGTTATGGGAGCACATATGGCGAGAGAGGCGAGGCCAAGGACTATCGTGACGATGGTGCATTTCATCGTGAAAAGCGTGCGGGAGAAGTTCAGGTCAGTTGCTCTGGCGGTACAATTTCAGTTAGTAGTTTTGCTGCCAACACTATGTGTTCATCCGATACTCAGCCGACATTCAATCGCAACTGTTGGGGTTATATATGTGCGCGGTGCTTGCTGAGGCTGTGCGCTCGCTTGCATGTGAGCAAACGTGTTACCTGGTACCGAACTGACCATGTTCCAACAAGGCGTGCACAAGTTGAGCCGAGCCTTGGTTGTGTCGAAGAGTGGTCGTCTAGGTCGCCGACGTATTGTAATTTCGGTAACTGATCTGATTAGCTCATTCGTTATGATTTCATCCGTGGATGACAACGAACGGCCCGTAAACGAGAAGAAACGAAATAACGCCTGTCAACAGTCAATGCCTCACTACGAGCGATATTCCTTGTGCAATGCCATTCAATTGTCTACGAGTATATTTCCACTACTTGACATATCCGCTCCAGCTCTTCTCTACTTTGACCTTGCTTACAACTTGCTGATGAAGAGGCGGGCAGCGAAAAGGCGCAAGCGCTGGGGCAGGATGTACTTGGAGAAGATGTAGATGAGACCTGGGAGGAGAACAAAGGCGACAGTAGTCTCGTTGACGAAGAAGAAGGGGATGAGCTGGGGCATCGCCGACTTGAGGACCGTCTATCACTTGCATTAGTGTCCGTCTACTGTTGCTCCTCCATTGCCTCTCTCACCATCTGTTGTGCGCCGACCTCGGGCTTCTTATTCTGGCTCGCAATGAGAGCAGGACGTGACAGAACGGAGGGGCGGGCAGCCATGGGTGCGCGGAAAGCAGCGGCCCTCGCGAAGGGGCGGAGGAAACGGGCGTTCATGGTGGGCTATCTGGAGTTGTGCGGGTCAGCTCGCTGCTGTGGGGGTCCAATTGGCGAGATGAAGCTTGCGGGAGGGGAATTGGCGTACCGGACGACGTGTACAGAGCCCGGGGAGATGAGCAGTGATGGTGTTGCGATCGCGGGAAGTTCGGTGGTGTTGGTGCTATCTTCCGCAAAAGCTCGAACAGTTGCTGGGCGGAAGATGCCGCGTCCGTGCGTTATACTTGGCATGCCTTTTACCCATCTTCCTCACTCTGTATGTAGACATCAACACGTCTTCGGTCTTGATTGGTACACTCGAAAACAGTTGTACCATATTTAGCATCCAGTACTACCTCCTCAACGGCACATCCCGCTTGAGTGCCTTGTGTTCGACAGGTAATACCTTCAATCAGCATCTTCCACTTTTATAGAAGATTTTCAGCTACAAGACGAAATACCTGGCTTGTCTACTTACCTCCTGTATCTTTGGACTTTTTGTTAGTCTTTTACATCCTCAATAGTCACTTGATCTATTTCAATCGACGACTTCCCGTCCTCGATTCCCTCGTTGATGCTTACTTGTGCATTCTTATTGCTGTGGCTATGTATCCGCGATGTAGTTTCGTTTCCCGACAACTAATCTTTGTGATGGGAAATTTCTTTCTCTATTGTCGAGACGTGATGGGAGTTTGAGTATGCTGCACGCATTTGTACAGACTGGCGCCCCATGCGTTCATGGATGAACAATAAGAAGAGTCTATAGATTAGGTCCTGCGCTCACAATATCTTGGCTACATTTGCCCCTAACGGGGTTGAGCAACTGGATCAATGAAGAAGGTAGGGCACTCGACCAAAGCAAGTAGGGAAAGAGTGTTATCTGAAAAATTGAAGGTGATAAAAGACGTGCAATGTATGATAGGGACATGACAAACAGACTACAGACTTTACAACAGATCTTACTAGTAGTAGCTGGCCAAAGACATCATCACGTGTTGAAAAGCAAGCCTTGGCTTCAATAGGATCTCAACCTTGTTCAACACAACCACAATATCACTACCAAAGTTCGACTCATCATGTGCTGCTTCTCAATCATGGGACGTTAGTACTGTTGCCTGGAGGCTGGAGGGAATAGATTTGACCAAAGACAGCCAGCCACGACGAAACACTAATCTTGAGACAACATTATCGAAACCTCCTGTAATTGAAAGGGTTGGGTGTCTGCCAATCATCCTCGCCTACCTTTGGGTGTCGTACGCTTACGTGAATGGGCAATCGGGTTGGTCCGGATCGGACCGGATCGGAAGAGCTTCTTGACGGATGCCATACGGCTTCATGCTTTGACGCAGTTCTTGCTGTCCGAACTGTGATAAGAAGAAGATATCAAGGGTCCGCGGCCGTTGTTCGCAAAGACCGAGAGTGATGGGATGACGCTAAGCCTTTGGCGAATGCACTAGGAGATCCCACCTGTCTCTGCCGATGCATCTTCACTCCGCTGCCTGCATTGTCAACTAGTCACCCAGATGTGGCCTGGTTCAGCAACAAGCTCACCGGAAACATTGCGAGCCAACGTCGAGACCTGCACCCACGTGTGCCGTACCACCCCGCATCGCACTTACCCCTCCCGATCCCATAGCTCTAGCGATACCGGGGTTCATGCGTCCCTATATGTGTAGAGCGCGCCTTCGGCATGCTTCAGCTACTGCTCACACGTTCTTGTACCTGTAGCTCTGAATCTGATTATTGTTTCGTCGTCCGTTTTTGACGTGTTGCAACGACCTCCCCCTTCTGATTACCATAATGGCCGACTGGTCTGACATTACCGCGGCTCTGAAAGGTAGCTTGGACAAACTCTCCGAGCTCCTCCAATCCGACGAGCAATTGAAAGCTTTCACTGCGTCCAACGCGATTGAAAAGGATATCACTTTTGGCGTCAAGTCGAGTGGCTCTGACAACACCCTCCTCATCACCGTCGCCAACGGGAGCGCGAAAGCGAGCACTGGTACCTCGAAAGATGCGCTGTTCACGCTTTGCGCCTTACCCGAACAATGGGAACAACACTTTAAACAAGTCCCAGCAATGCCATATCAGAGCTATTGGGGCATGTTTGCCATGAATGCCAAGCAGAAAGGCATTGAGGTCACAGGCGACCAGACAGCGTTCGCACAATGGACTCACGTCTGGAGACGTGTTCTGGAGCTTGCACACGACGCCCAATGTGGGGCGATCGTAGAAGACGAGCAAGCCGAGCCGCAGTACGACTACCTTGCTGGAAAATACGCCTTCCTCGATGCTCCAGTATGGGGTCGGTGCAAGATCTTCTATGAATACTCTGGCGAAGGCAAGCAGCCCATCGTCTTCCTACACACCGCAGGAAGCGACAGCCGACAATATCACGGTGTCATGAACGACGCTAAGATGCGCAAGAAGTGCATCATGTATGCTTTCGACCTGCCCGGACATGGACGTAGCTTCCCCCCCAAGAACTACTTGCATGGAGCGCACACGAATACCGAAGACAGCTACATAGGCATAATCGCCTCTTTTGTCAAGACCCTAGGTTTAAGAAGGCCAATCATCTGCGGCGCGAGCATGGCTGGCCAAGTTTGTCTGGCAGCCGCTATCCGCCACAGGGAAATCGGAATAGGAGGCACCATTCCTTTGCAAGGGTACGTACAAGATTGTAATAAGGCTACATGAGCTGAACTAAATACAGCTCCGAGTATCTCAACATGGAGCGGCAATGGCACGACCGTTCCCCATTCGTCAATCAGTCCTTATTCAACCCGGAGTGGGCTTACGGAGTATGCATAAACCAGCTTGAAGCATGAGAGCATAACTAATCTATATAGATGATGTCACCTACTGCACCCCAGGCGAACAAGCAGCTCATATGGCACACATACAGTGCACAAGCCTATGGCGTAAGACACTATCTCCCTTGTAGCAATTCCGCTAACACGCGCAGGTCTTCCATGGTGATCTCGACTTCTACTTTGGTGGATGGGACGGCCGCTCACGCGTAGCCTCGATCGATACCCAGAACTGCCCCGTCTACATGCTGACCGGTGAATACGACTGGTCGAATACGCCAGCGATGTCGCAGAAGACCGCGGACAAGATTCCCGGCGCGATGCATAAGACAATGCCGGACCTTGGCCATTTCCCCGCCACCGAGAACCCAGCCAAGTTTGTACCACATTTGATCGATGCAATTGATCACATACAAAAAGTTAGGTCAGAGAACCTAAGCACGATGCGATTGGGCAACGGCACCGACTGAGCTGCTGCATCAAGTCAGTCGGGTCAGGAATTCAGAATGCAAGTCATACCTGAATATATGAAACCCAAACCCATGCATGTATCCTTCTTCTTTATCGTGCAGTCGCTTGCCCCAAAGTCTCTCCGCCATTCTTGTTCTTCCATGTGCCGGCGTAGTGATGTGCGACCAATTTCGGTGGCATCTTTTGTTCGTCTCCCGGTTGATATGTGTTTTGTGATGCAGCAAATGACCATCCGGGCATAATAAGCACATCCGCTACCAGCTTTGGTTGATAAATCTTTCTAATCTCCCATTGATCAATAGCCCTATTCAGCTGTCGTTCAACACTCTTCAAGATTCCATTCGTTAAACGCCTCGGGCCGGAAAAGTCGACAACGTCGCCAATCATGTCTAGGGTGATGTTTCCTACATCTACTTTGTACTTTTCCTTTGTATCTTCGATTGCGTCTACTAGGTCGTCGATGACCTGCAGCATATGGGGCGAATGTGGTTTGGCCATGATAGTCCAGCTTTCGAACTCGAGCATGATGGGATCGTCATAACCCATGTCGAATTCCCATCCTACAACAACACTGGTATTTGCCTTGTATTGCTCTGGAACCCACTGGTCCATTGGTACACCTTCACAGGAGACATCGAGATCAGAGTAGACGCCGCCCTGGTCGAAGAGGAGCAGGTAGCGGAGCATGTCGGCTTTCAGGATAGGAATCGAAAGACCAAGATAATTCTCCACAACATCCGGACGCATGACGTACGCTTTCTTTACATATTCATCGGCGGACTCGTCAGTCATGAATACTGCTCGGTACTCCGGGTTGCCCTCGATGCAAGTATCCGTCCATTTCTTGGTGTCAGCACTCAACCCCATGGGACCTAACTTATACCAGATGAGTTTCGGTATCTCGTTCGATGTCCAGTTGGAAGGCAGTGATTGTGTTGGTTGGAGCTGTATATACTGGATGTTGCCCAAATTGTAGAAGTGTAAGAGGGCGATGGCACACAGGACCAGGCATATCCAATAGCAAGATCTCCGAAGAGTCATCGGCTGCCATGAGAACGACACATGGCATGCGGGGTAAGATTGGCAAGGCATTGCAAGAAGAAACAAGACTTTGGCATATATCTTGGATTTGTCAGTCGTCAGTTGTAACTTGGTACGTTTATCAGAGAACTTACTTGGGAAATACTGTCGGGCTACTACACACAACACCAGGGCATTGCGAAAACAAGTAGGAAAATACATTCTCATTTTGAACAACAGGGGGAGAGAATAAGCCCGTAAATCTAACGTGAGATCTTGGCTGTTGCGTCTAACTCTACCAAGGCCATACGAGGTACGCGATCGACAGATGGCTAGTGATCGTCACTTGGTGTTCTTGTGGTTAATTTATCAAATGTTGTTACTACTTCAGTAGAGCTTACCGCTGACATCTGTTAATCTCGTACTGGCCTATTCTCGCTCCGTTTGGCAGGACTGTGCCTCAGCGGGCCGATGTCGACGATGACGCGTCAGATATGGATTCGAGAGTCAGGAGAAGGCGGAAGACGAGCTGACAACATACATCCGGGAATACGGAGAGTAGCAGGGGTTGTGAAATATTTAACCCGACAGAAGACCTGTCTGGCGATCTGCATCTCTGTTTAGCCAATGTTACTTGTGCTTTTTTTTTGGATGGGTTGGAAATGGGGTTTCCGCGCAGGCGATCACAGCCGAACACTGGAACAGAATTTCGAATCAAAGACTTCTTCGCACGGGGTATCATAATTGTATTCCAAACTAGGCTTTCTAGATGCCATTCTACGCCATTACACCTCGCAATATATTTATGCCAAAAAGAAAACTCACCCTCCGACCACAAAACTGCACTCAGCTAATTTTATCAATCCTCTTCTTGGCGATCTTAATCTTACCGTCCACCCTCTCTACATCTTCCTCGAACAAGCCCATCAAAGCGTTCTGCTCTACCAGCTCCGTGTTGATCTGCACTCCCATCTCCTTCATGCGTCTTACGACCGTTGCCAAGTCGACCAGGTCCTCATCTTGCTCGCGGATAATCTGCTGCTGTAGTTGTAAAACTCCGTCATTATCAAGTTCTCGCGTTTTATCCGTCTCTTGGGCAGGAGCACCGAGAACACGGCGACCAGATGGTTTCGCCGAAGCGGCACCTTTAAAGAGACCTGCTTTTTGACTTTCGGTGACAGCGGCGGAAGAGGTTGATGGCGTTGCAGAGGAGCCGGAGCCAGCGATAGCTGCTTTGACGGCCATGCTATTGAGAACAGACTCCAGGCCATCGCGCTCTTTGCGCAACCCGCTGATCATGTCCCGTCTTCTGCGGATCTCACCCTCACCAAGTTTCTCACTTGACCAGTCGTCGGTTTTGGCTCCGCCGAGGCGGGAGAGGCCTTCGTCTAGGGCGGAGATCAAGGTGCCGGCTCTGACGAGACTCTTCTTCGCGTTCGCCGCGGCTTCGTGTTGCGCTGTCGCTGCCGTCGCTTGTTCCCGCTTCGTCAACCAGCGCCGCGCATCTTGCAGATTGCTCTTCAGTTCCGAGTGTTTATCCAGCCAGTCCGCCGAGTCTCGTACTCTGTCCTTCCCGAATTGCGATCCTGCTCCTTCTCTAGTCGCCTTCTTCCCGTTTGCGCCATTATTGTCTCCGATGCCTAGGAACGACTTGTATGCTTTTGATACGCGCCAGCGTCCGTCTTCGGAGGTTTCTATCGCGCGTAGGTAGGCTTCCAGTCCTTGGCGGCGCTTTTCCACCGCCTCGGGCGAGCTGGCAGTGCTTCCTATGCCGAGGAAGCCACCGAGCCACGACTTTGGGGGGAGAGGCGCGGGCGGGGCGGATTGTACTTCTGAGCGGAGGGAGGCATCAAGGGCCGAGAAGTCCGAGTAGCGCTTGGATACGGTGGTTGCGGCGCGGGGGAAGGCGTGTTCGATCTTGACGGTGTACGAGGTGTAGGGCTTGCCTGTCTCGGGCGTTTGCTCTTGGGTAGTGGGTATGGATATTTTGAGGGACGGCATTGTGGTGGGAGCGTTGTGGCAAGGGAAGGCAGCGGTGTAGCAGGCACCCGGTGATCGATAGATGGGCACCTAAATGTGGTGTGGCCACGTGCATACAGTTTGCGGCGGCGGCGCCTTCCTTTCCCTAATCGTACAAGTTAAAGTGCAATAGCCCCAAATTATCGCAAAATAACAGAGACAAACGCGTTGAAGGAATTAATGAAAGTCGAGCTACTCCAGCCAAGATGCAGGACCGGAAGCATGATTGACGTCGTTGGATGCAGCCGCAGCACGCTAACGCCACGTGCGTCAGTCGGAGGTCCACAGGCCGGGCTCAACACCATGACTCCATCGCGAACATGCCATTTGCATCGTGAGAGAGCTTATCTTCAAGACATTATTACGTTGTGACATTCATGATACCTGTCTTCAAAAGCTGGTTACTGCCAAAGTCATGCCGCCCAGCAAGAAAACGTTGATGCATTTCGGTAGCCTCTCACTCTTCATCTCTCACTTTTGATATGGAAACATCCATCTAATAAATCTCCATAATCTCCCGTGTTCAAGTTCATATCACTTCCTCTGCAGAAGCTCAAGGTAAAAGTTCTCTTACTATCCTTCTGAGTGCACGCACCATTGGAGTGAGATCTCCAAGTGAAGTACGATTTTGCATTATTCTCCACTCAACTTGACTTCGAGCCCTGGCCACGAGAAAAGGCCAAGCAAATATACAACAAGAGGTTATCGATCCTTCACCTAACACTTGCACCTCAACCTGTACATAATATCCATTACATCAACGACTATGGGGCTTCTCGATGTGCCCCCAGAGATCTTCCAGCGTGTCGTCAGGGCGCTCGTCAAGAAAGGCGGAATTGTTGACGCTTGGAAACTCAGACAGACCTGCAGTCAGTATTGATATAGTGCTTTGACAGGGGTCTTGGAGCTGACTCGATTACAGAGACATTTCGAGATTACATTGACTACGAGGTCCTCTCCACACCGAAGTTAAACGGCTACATCAAGGAAAAGGCCGGCCGCATGATCCTCAGAAACAATATTGCGAAATTCCTCTTCCTTCGTAGCAACAAGCTCAACGGTTTCATCCGCGACTTAGTGCCCAACTTCATCCGAGATGTTATGCGGGAAGCAGAGCCATGGGTCAGCGACGACAAGGCGAGTGCAACCCTGAGGAAGGTACTTTGCGAGCTTTACGTCAAGACGGACCACAATGCATATGCCTGCATCGTGCAAGACACCCGGCATGGTCGCCTCCAGAAGCACATACATGGCATTCAGGCTACCAAAGTCGTCAATCTAGTCGCTGCAGCTGCCGCGGCGGGTAGCCTTGAGGCGCTTCGGGGCCTCGCAAATCATAATCACAAACTGCTATGGCTCCACTCTCCTACCTTTGGGTATCCAATCGATGCCGCTGCATACGCTGGTCAGTTCAAAGTTGTCAAGGCGCTTGCAGAACAAGCAGTCACCGACAAAGGCCTAAGCATCGCCACCTCATCAACTAGGGAAAACATCGCGTTCCGAAAGGCCATTTGTACAGGCATTGAGCACGGGCATGACAAAATGACCAAGGTTCTCATTGAAAAGTACGGCGAAGCGTTTGGTCCAGCTTCGGAATCATGCATGGAGGAATGGCTGGAATACGCCGTGGCCACTGGCAATAAAGTCATAACCCGTCTTCTTCAACATGTCTCCAATCATGCAGGAATGCAAATCTTCTACACCGCTTTCGAGAAAAGCTGCTGGCTGGGGGATACAGACATTATTCGCATTTTCTTTGAAGAAGGTCGCCTGGAGATCAACGGTATCTCCTCTGTCGGCTATCCCCTCCTCACAGCCGTCCGAGTGCCATTCACATCAGTGGTTTCAGTTTCAGTGCTCCTCGCACTAGGCGCAAATCCAAACGGGCCTATATACTGTGGACACTCCAAACATCCCCTGCAAGTGGCGTTGGAATGTGGGCGCGATAAAGTTGCCATTGCTCTTCTTGAAGCCGGCGCCAACATCCATCTCATTCCAAAATCAATCCGAGAGGCGCATATGAAGCGGTGCACTGGCATGGAACAGTTGAAGCAGGCACTGATTCACTCGCTGAAGAGATTCAAGAAGCCGAAGCCTCTGTGTGGTGAACTCTTTGTTTCTGACTAAGCAGAGGGGGATGCGTAGTAGATGGGTACTTTCTGAACGCGCGGCAGAAGTTTTTTCCTAGCCATACCTGCCATCCTCATGCTCAGAGACTTGTATGGCCAGTCATGCTCTTAATTTCAAGAGAAAAGTCGATGCATCCCTTCTAAACCTCTGGTGTTACATTCGACCGAGCTCTATGCCATCTTCTACAAGAACAGGTTCTTCCGGCAGGCGTACCCGCTCCGGCTGGGGTTTGAGTACTTTCATGCGGTAAATAACTTTCTTCGTGAATTCTACACTGCATTCGGGTCTTTCTAAGTACAAAACTTTAATATTTCATTGGTCAGGTTGCCGTACTGGCATGGCGTACTCCCAGAGTTTTGGCCCTGGGATATTATACCCACCAATCTTTCCGTGTACGTTCACCAATATCCCCTCATCTCTCATTCCATAAAGCTTGTTCCCTAAGGTCCCGCCTTCCAAAGTCTTGCTTATCGTGCTGTTCCCTTGAGATACATGGAGATTCACACATTGCGGGTATGCCTGTGCACCATCCAACTGCTCTGCTGTGTGTAGCGCAATAATTTCTTGTCGCAATACATAATTCCCGGATGAGAGTACGGGCGGTATCGTAGTGACCCAAGAGAAGTTGTTTGCTATGAACACGTCTGTCGCCCATGTTCCACCCAACTCCAGTGTCTTCGAGTCTGTGCTGTTCAACCAAGCTAGCTCATCAATTTTGACCCATTCAAGCTCCTCCTTTTTTGCATATGCACAATTTCCGTTGCATGCAGCTAGATACGTGAGGACCGGCCCAACGTGTGATTTTGGCCATTCGTTCCAATGTAGGTTTAACGTGTCGCCTGCTGTGGTGTTGATGTGGAGCGCGCCCGGTACGGCATTGTAGTGGCAAGTTATATTTGTAGTGTTGAATTGCGATGGTGGGACGAAGATGTTGCCTAGGTTTGCGGCGGACCAAGCTGCGAGCGGGGACGGTGGTATCAGTGATGATGATGACTCTGGGTTCCAGCCTTCGTAAACATCACCAGACGATGTCGTGATTCGAGTAATGCGACCGTGTGCGGAGGCGATATCCACCAACCAGACCAGTACCGTAATAGTCAGCGGCCACATTGTTAGGTGAGAATGGCTTTGCGACCATCACACAGGGAGCGCGACATAGACAATATAAATACCTGCCATTTTGAAACCAGCTTTATAAGTTCGGTATTGCACTCTGAAGCCTTCATATCCACAACATGCCAAGATATTATCCCACATTTGACGGGGATGTATTCATATCGGAGGCCACATCTGATTGGCTACCTGAAACGACGTTTGTAAGACGTACATTGTTATTCTCACATTAACATTATCAACCGCATCAATCCCGCAAACAAGGAAGGTTTTTGGCGATCGGTTGGTTGGGCATCCGGCGACTCTCGTAGGTTAGTTGCTTGTCGCTGGCACCAGAGGATACCTACATTGTCCCTTTCACCTGCTTTTGTCGAGTTGACAGATGAGAGCCTTTATCAGCCCTATGAACAGAGAAAAAGAAATGATAACAGGTCCGGAGTGTTCGTCTGGGAATGATTGTCTGTGAGGATGTGTCCGTGGATGTAACGTTGAAGTGACCTTTCGGAATAGAAGTCGGGCGATTTACACCGCAGCTTTCACCGTTTCGGAAGCCCTCGAATGAAGTGCGGGTTAGCGGCTGTTGACGTGACGTGCCTTGGGGTAATTGTGGGCCCTTGACTCCACAAAATCCCGATTCGCCTTAGCGCATCTGTAGCATCACCAAGCCATAGCACAACCCAACATCAGCGACCACAATCCCAGTTCCCCCTCACCCCCCACAAAAACACGAGGGCTACCATCACAGTCCCTGTTTGTTCAAACAGGGGGTTTGCAGGGCCTGACGTTCTGACTACAGCTAGCCGGACGACCGGCACCATGACTGCCAAGCGTCTACTGACGGTAGGGTATGATTGTAGCGTGGGATGGCTAAAGGAGTGTTATGGGGACAGTGACAACGTATATGAGTGCAGCTTCGTGGGATAGACATTTATGTTTCACGGTTTCTTTTTTGCGCACAGAGTACATGGCACGCTACTAATGGAGCCCCTGACCTTGCACAGTGACAGTGAAGCACTCAAGGTCACCCAGAGACTGTACATTACAGTGCACATACTCACATTGGTTCCATCAGATCTCACGTTAGACTTAACTCACCACCTCTGACTATATAACGTCATTTTGCAGAAGTGCACCCCATCACGAAGCTCGGTTCTAAGATGCCCGGAACCAAGCTCTTTCTAGTTTAGTGCTCACTTCCCATGCATAAAGGAAGCATGAAATCTATGGTCTTATAATCTAATGATTCACCTTTCACTTATTCCTGAGCCTGTTGTTTGCAACACGTGACTTTTTGGCAAAGCAGGTAAGCAACGATGGATTCACAGAAGCCGTTATCCGCTACCACGCAGCACCAGCTAATAGGTTGCTTAGATTTATCATGGTGTCTATTTCAATCGTCGCAGTTGCTTTGGTAGTAAGTGTACTGGCTTTCCCCGATGGGAGGCGGTACACTGCGTCCCCTAGTCTAGGGCCTCACTTCTCAACCGCCGTTTGCTCCGAAGCTGCATCGAGATTGTACCTACAGGACGGGCCGTATGAGAACCACTTTTACTCCGACTGCCACACTAGCGTTCATGTCATTGTTACTAGTCCTCAATCGAACAGCAACCTCAGTGTTGTCAAACCCCGCCTTCTAGTCGCATGGCCCGCTGGCAACAGCGGTGTCATGGCGCTCTTCGCCCCGGAGAATGGCGAAGCCGGTTGTCTCAGTATGAGGCTTGAACAGTCAGGAAATGGTAGCCAAGCATTGCAAGCGTTGAATACGGCGGACTATGTTGGCGTCTCCGGCAAAATCACCTTCAACACTGCTGCTAGACTTACTGTGCCAATATTAGGCAGTATTCGGAGTATCCGTGACTTTACCGAGGGTGGCAGCATCAGCGAGGACTTTCAAGACAGCTTCAAATTTGATATCCAAAACGGAGGAGCCTCGGTCAATCGCACGTGGTTTGACGGTGTGACGATTACGACACTAAGATTCACTCCGTTGAATGGCGCCCAAGATATAGTGCTCAACCGCGATGCAGCATCGACACTAACCTTTGGAGCCGGCACCTACAGCTTTGAGGCTTCCTTCAACTATCCACAGCTAGAACAGCTCAGTCCTGTAGAGGTACTGGATAGTGCGGCCGCTGGATTGATTTCTCAGAACCCCGACCAAACGACTTCCCTGTCATTCCTTTCGTACTCGAACAAGCTACTGGCTGGCACATGGCGCTTTTTGACATACTTTGGTCGTGATAGCATGCTCTCACTACTCTTAATGCAACCGGTACTCAGCGAAGCTGCTATCGAGGCTGTTATTGAAGCTGTGCTTGAGCGAATCAACCGTACTGATGGTACTGTATGCCACGAAGAAGTCCTCGGCGATTACGCAACCTGGCTGAACCGCAAGAACGGAATCAACTCTAGCGCGCCATCATGCGACTACAAGATGATCGACACTGACTTCTATCTCCCTGTCGTTATGAAAACATACTTTGTTGAAACAGAGTCGGGCAAGAAGCGTGCGGATGCTTTCTTCAGCAAGACTGCCGCGTTTCTAGCTGAGAACAACGGCCTCAATTATTCTCAACTGGCCCAACTTACTGCCGAGAAGATTATGCGCGACGCTGCTCCATTCGCTAGAAGTCAGGTCAAAGATAACCTCATTCAGCTCAACTCTGGCGCCCAAGTCGGTGAATGGCGCGATTCAAACAACGGCCTTGGCGGTGGTCGCATTCCGTACGATGTCAACACGGCACTTGTACCCGCGGGGCTGCGAGCCATTTCAAGTCTTAGTAAAGCTGGATTCTTTCCGGATCATCCAGACTGGAGCACTGTTGCTGATCAATACGCACAAATTTGGGAAGATGAGACATTGCGCTTCTTTGAAGTCACTGTACCAGAAGCTGAAGCCAAGTCTCTGATCCAAACCTACGTCTCCAGCGCCAACCTGAGTATCCCATCCAATGCAGACAAGATCAGCAGCGATGTTACATACTATGGTCTTGCCCTCGACGGCACTCTCAACACATCTGTCGTAGCCGTCATGAACACTGACGACTGCTTCCGACACTTCCTCCTCAACACGACGAATGAGACCCAGCTCACTGCATACATCAGCCAGACCGCTGATCACATCCTGCAACCGTTCCCAGTCGGCCTTTCGAGCGATGTTGGACTATTTGTGGCTAATCCTGCGTACTCTGGAATCTCGGGTTTCACTGGCAACTTCTCAAGGGCTGACTACCACGGCACTGTAGTATGGAGTTGGCAGCTTGCTATGATGGGTGCAGGGCTGGCGCGCCAACTCGACCGCTGTAATTCAAAGGACGTTCCTGGTAAGTCAGAAATCACAGCCTCTGCAGCGTTCTATGAGACTTTAATGGCAACGACTAACACGCTCCAGAGTTCTGTAAGAATACCGCAGTCCACAGCAAGGTAGTCTCTGCCTACAACCAATTATGGGCTACCATCGATACCAACCGCGATCAACTGAGTCATGAAGTGTGGAGTTGGACCTACGATGATGGCTTCAAAGTCGCCCAGCTGGGTGACTTAACATCGACCGAGAGCAATATCCGACAGCTTTGGAGCTTGACGTTTCTTGCTATCAAGAAGGAGGATTTTGGCTTATAAGTATGATGAGATAGAATCACGTGTATTTGATCCACTGCATAGGCCATACACTTGCTGCTCGATGACGTACTAAGATTGTCGCTGAATCGATGCCAGTCGATCAGCTGATCTGTATTCAGTCATCTTTACAACGAAACCTAGAGAATATTCATGCTAGCAGATGCTCAAAGAATCTCATTTCTCTCTCTCTCTCTCTCTCTCTCTCTCTCTCTCTCTCTCACACACACACACACACATATTTATAGTGATCAAGGGAGCTTCTTGGTATATATAAAAGTTATTGTTTTACAAGTGATATCGATGCTCAACAGCAGATCTTCACAACGCGGTATTATAGTAACAGCAATATAAGAAAGCAGTCAAGGCGCACATAAAAGTTATATACACACTACTTATACATGTTACCACTCGGCGAATAGGAGATATTAGTAACGAGCATCGTAACAACGATTTTTGAATATACTTCTCTCGTGCTCATGTATCTGTCGTGAAGAGATGAACGGATATCATTGCGTACTTACATGTTGAATGATATAGCGAGACTCAAGGGACGCTGTCGTGTGGACAAGCGTAGAAAACGGCGATACCTTGTCGGCGCGTAATAAGTTTGCAGGCGTATAATCTCAAAAAGGATATAATACTCATAACTACGTCGCTTAAATAAGTGAAGGTTTTTGAGTGTCTTGTTGAATCTACCATGGAACCCAGTTTTGATCACTTCTCCGCACAGTGCGAGTTCTCGGCTATTAAAATTCATGAAAAACGGTTAATATACTTTTTCTCGTGTGGGAAAACCAGAGCATAAAGTAGTAAAGCGGTGGGATTGGAATACAAACCATGACCTACTTCTGTCTATGTGTTCATTACAGTCTCTCTAAAATACGAGAAGCGCTATTGGCTCAAAATTCAGCTAATTGTGCGCTCAAACGAGGAATTTGCAGTAAATAGAAACATGGTAGCCTCAAACGTAATGATTACGCCCAGGCAACTAGTCCATTTACAGTAGGCAGAGCACTGCCCTCTTATAGTTCAATCCTTTCTTCCTCAAAGGAAGTCTTCATCCTTGTCCAACATCTCTTTTCCACGGTTCTTCACTACTCAATTCAGCACCCAACTCACACAGTACTCCAATAAGAAGACTAAAGCACCAGTCTTCTACAACCGTGTCCAGCATCGTAGCAATCAACCACCTGCCCAAGTACACGAAGTCTTCGGTTATTTTCGCGACTTTCAATAAGCATGCGATCAAGGAGATTTATACAAACAAGGACGGCGGCACAGTTGCTTGGGTAGCCTTCGAGACCCCTGAAGCTGCTTGGAAGTTTACTGAGGAATACGACGGTTATCAGTTTGGACCGTGCGGACAAAAGATGCTCACGAGCATGAGCACGGAGGCGGAGATCCCGGACCATGCCACAAATCTGTTGTCAAAGTTTCTTCATGAGCGCGAAAACCAGATCATGTCGCACACTGTCAAGATCACTGGTCTCCCTCAGAACAAAACCCTCAGGAACTTGAACGAACTGCTTGAGCCCTTCATTGGCGACCATTTTAGCTGGGAGCAGATCAACGCTGGTCTTAGCGACTACCATGAGCCGATCAATATATTAGAGTACAAGTCCCCCGACTCTGGTATCGGTCTTGTGCGGGTTGCAGAACCGCACATGGCCAAGGATGTAGTTTGGCGCACCGCGGGTATCTACTGGAAGAACGAGACCCTGGGCGCAATGTGTGTTCCAGATGAGGAGATGGACGAATTACTTGTCAATAAATCTGAAGGCGAGGCCAAGGATGTCAAGCTTTTCTTAACCGGTATTCCACCTAATACTTCATCGACGGAGGTTCTCAATATCCTGAAGGACTATCCTATTCGCGACATCCACAAGCCGTCGGGCGGCAAGCAGTTCTGCTTTGTCTTTGTCGCCCAGGC
>Ga0265780_10002727_pt1 | contig 23718 bp, 20 predicted proteins | sample P1T30metagenome_FD_192432 | JGI IMG/M metagenome (GOLD analysis project Ga0265780, IMG submission 192432) | Plant litter microbial communities from East Loma Ridge, Irvine, California - P1 T30 | ecosystem: Environmental > Terrestrial > Plant litter > Unclassified | place: USA: California... | reverse complement strand
ACACGGCCAAGGTGGCGAAGGTGAATGCCGCGGCCCTGGCCTCGCTGGCGCTGGCCCCGAGCGCACCGAAGGAGGTCAAGGTGCGTACCGACAAGCTGGTGAACGACTCGACCCTGGTGTGGGCGGCCAATCCGGAGCCGGACGTTGCCGGCTACCGCATCGTCTGGCGCGATACGACCGCGGCGCAGTGGGAAGGTTCGCAGTACGTGGGTAACGTGACCGAGGCCACGGTCAAGCTGTCGAAGGACAATGTGTTCTTCGGCGTGCAGGCGATCGACAAGGAAGGCAACGTCAGTCCGGCGACGTACCCGGCGCCCCTGCGTTAAACGCATCATTGTTCGGGGGGGGCGGGGTTTCGTAGGGTGGGCACTCGTGCCCACGCGGTCTCGCCATGTGAACACATGCGACCCCACAACGGATCGCGAACGTTCGCGCCCACGTTCGACGTTCGTGGTGTGCATCGGTACCATACCGCGTGGGCACAAGTGCCCACCCTACAACTACGAAACCTGCGCCTCTCGAACGCTCCCATGCTTCCCGGTTTAAAATGGTGTTTTAAGAAACAGCAAGAGAGCGAACATGGCCTACAAGACCATCGAAGATACGATCGGTAACACCCCGCTGGTGCAGCTGGTGCGCCTGCCGGGCGCTGAGATTGCCGCCCGCAACAACATCATCCTTGGCAAGCTGGAAGGCAACAATCCGGCGGGTTCGGTGAAGGACCGCGCCGCCATGTCGATGCTCAAGCACGCCGAGGCGCGCGGCCAGATCAAGCCGGGCGACACCATCATCGAGGCCACCTCGGGCAACACCGGCATCGCGCTGGCGATGGCCGCATCGATCCGCGGCTACAAGATGGTCCTGCTGATGCCCGACAATCTGTCGATCGAGCGCCGCCAGAGCATGGCGGCCTACGGCGCCGAAATCATCCTGACCCCGAAGACCGGCGGCATGGAATACGCGCGCGACATGGCCGAGCAGATGCAAAAGGATGGCAAGGGCATCATCCTCGACCAGTTCGCGAACCAGGACAATCCGCTGGCCCACTATGAAACCACGGGTCCGGAAATCTGGCGCGATACCGAGGGCCGCATCACCCACTTCGTCAGCGCCATGGGCACCACCGGCACCATCATGGGCGTGTCGCGCTACCTGAAGGAACAAAACGAAAACGTGCGCATCGTCGGCGCCCAACCGGAAGAAGGCTCGTCGATCCCGGGCATCCGCAAGTGGCCGCAAGCCTACCTGCCGAAGATCTTCGACAAGAGCCGCGTCGACCAGGTGGAAAACGTGAGCCAGGCCGCCGCCGAGCAGATGGCGCGCCAACTGGCGGCGGAAGAGGGCATCTTCTGCGGCATCTCGGCCGCCGGCGCCTGCGAAGTGGCGCTGCGCATTGCGCAGACCGTGGAGAACGCAACCATCGTGTTCATCGTCTGCGACCGCGGCGACCGCTATCTGTCGACCGGCGTGTTTCCTGCCTGACGAGGCCGGGGAGCCTGCTACGGCAGGCAGTGACCAAATGACAAAGGAGCCACGAGGCTCCTTTTGTTTTTAGCGCAAGTCCAAGGCAGGGTCCGGTACCCAGGCCCGAACCGGCGATTACGACTGGTCGCTGCCGGTCGATGGCGATGCGCCTTCTTTCGGCTTGAACTGTTTGTCGCTGATGCGGAACTTGTTGCGGCGGTCGCCCATCAGGTAGCGCAGGTCGCGGATCGACAGGTCGCTGACTTCGTGCATGCGGATCAGCAGCGAAGCGCCGACCGGCAGGCGGTGGTGGCGGATTTTCGAGATCACCGGCGGCGCCACTTCCAGGGCGCGCGACAGGGCAGCGTCGTTCTTCAGGCGCAGGTTCTCGATCAGGGTGTCCAGCAGGCGGTTCGGGTTATATTGCAGCAGTTCGTCCGATTCCGCATCGCTGTTCATATCAATGCCGACTTGGTTTGTCATGATTTGAATAATTCCTATATGGGTTTACGGAAAGTCGCTAGCGGCGGTTCGATTCCGGAAGGTCTTTCGAAAAAATCTACTCAATTGTACAACTATTTTTGAGTCTAGTACTTATGAGCAATAGAATTCGGTAGTAAAGTCTCTGTATGTTGTCTAGTCGCAACAATGGCCGCAATGCAATTCTCTCACAAACTCACGGAAAAAATAATTGTTTTTTCGTTAAACTTAAGTGTAAAGGAAACAGGTTTTGCTCGCCGCACGTTTCAATTTGATATGCTCGATTGACAAGAGAATGGGGGGTATGCAACTCCATGGAAAGTTTCCATAGAGTATAGAAAAGAAAACACGAGGGGTACACCGGGGGAGTACCCGGTGTCAAAAAGATTTAATTAGAGCAAACTTAAGCGGCAGGCGTTACAGCCTGTTACAAACTTACCACGCTATCAGAGCGTGTTCGAGCGTGCCTCGCGCACCGCCCGGCCCAGGTCGAGCACCGACATCGCGTAAAAGTAACTGCGGTTGTAGCGGGTGATGGCAAAGAAGTTTTCGCTGGCGGCCCAGTATTCGGTTGGCTCGGCGCCGTTCTGCAAATCGACCAGGCCGTACAGGCGTTCGCCCGGCAGCGGCACGTCCGGCGTCACGCCCGCGCCCAGCAGTTCCTCGGCGCGCAGGGTGGCGCTCAGGCCGCGCTCCAGCAGCGGTTCCCAGGCGCGGCTTGGCGCCACCGATACCTGGAGCACGGCCGGGGCCTTGTCAGCCGGGTTCCAGCCGTGCTGGATCAGGAAATTGGCCACGCTGCCGATGGCGTCGGCGGTCGAGCCGCGCAGGTCGATGTGGCCGTCGCCGTCGAAGTCCACGCCATATTTCAGGATATTCCCCGGCATGAACTGCGGCAGGCCGACCGCGCCGGCAAACGAGCCCAGCAGCGAGAACGGGTCGATCTTCTCGTGGCGCGCCAGCAGCAGGGCATGTTCCAGCTCGCTGCGGAAGAAGGCAGCGCGCGCCGCCTGATTCGGCGCTTCCGGGTAGGCAAAGGCGAGGGTGGTCAGGGTGTCGATCACGCGGAAGCGGCCGGTGTCGCGGCCGTACACGGTTTCCACGCCGATGATGCCGGCCAGGATCTCGGCCGGCACGCCATAGGTGGCCTCGGCGCGCGCCAGCGCTTCGGCGTTCTCGTTCCAGAAGCGCACGCCGGCGTTGATGCGGATCGGCTCGATGAAGCGTGCGCTGTAGGCTTGCCAGTTCTTGGGTTTGCCCGGCGGAGCCGGTTTCACCAGCTGCACCGCCGACTCGACGAAGCGCACCTGGCGCAGCAGGGCATCCATCTCGCTTCGTTCAAAACCGTGCTTCGCCACCATCTCGTCGGCGAAGTCGCGCACCGCCTGCCACTCGGCGAAGTTGACCTGCTCGCCGTCGTAGTCGATGGATTTGGCCACGCTTGCTGCGGCCACGGCGGGCGCCAGCGCTTTCTTCACCGCTTTCGCCTTCGGCTTGGCCGGCTTGGCCTTTCCTGCCTTGGCCGGCTTGGCCGGTTTCGACGCCTTGGCCGCGCGCGCCCTGGTTGACTGGGCACTGTCGGCGGCGCCAGCCTGGTGGATCGGTGCTGCCGAAAGGAGGAATGCTGCGAACAGGGAGGCGAGTGCGGGTGCGAACTGTTTCATCTGACCTGGGAAAGTAAATGCTTCAGGGTCGCGGCGAAGCTGGCGTCGGCGCGGCGCGGTGCATAACGCCAGGCACTGTAGCGGCGCAGGAAGTCCTGCGCGGCGGCCTGTGCGCCCGGCGCCAGCTTGCCCGCCGCGCCGATCCGCTCGGCATAGGCATGCGGGCCTTCGTCCGGCGCGCGCGCCAGGCCCAGCCGGGACAGGCGCATGCACAGGGCCGAGTATAGCGCATCGACCGGGTCGATCCCGCGCCGGCGGCGCCAGGTGCGTACCAGCAACAACAAAATTGCCAGGGCGGCAAGCCAGGCCGGCAGGCGCCAATCCAGCAGCGACGACTGCAACTGCTCGACCATGCCGCGCTGGCGCTGCGGCGTGTAGTTCAGCACCCACTGGTTCCAGCCATTGTTCATGGCGCCGGCCGCGTAGCGCATCTGCACCAGCCAGGGGTTGGCGTCGCCATCGATGTTCATGAAGCGGCCCAGGCCCTCGATGCCGAAGGGCGGGCGCGGCGGCACCGCGCCCTCCAGCCCGCGCTGTACGCGCTCGGGCGCCACCGCCGCGGTCGGGTCGATGCGCACCCAGCCGCGCTGCGCCAGCCACACCTCGGCCCAGGCGTGGGCATCGGACTGGCGCACGGTGAGGTAGCCGTCGAGGGGATTCAGGTCGCCGCCCTGGTAGCCGGTGACCACGCGCGCGGGCACGCCGGCGGCGCGCATCAGGAACACAAAGGCGCCGGCGTAATGCTCGCAGAAGCCGGCGCGGCTGCGGTACAGAAAACCGTCGACGGCGTCCTTGCCGAGCAGCGGCGGGTTCAGGGTGTAGACGTAGTTTTCGCTGCGGAAGCTGCGCAGCACCGATTCGATGCGTTGGCCCGGGTCGGGAAGCGCGCGCAGCTGCAGGCCCGCCCTCAGCGCGCGCGGGTTGCTGTCGGCCGGCAGCTGCAGCCACTGGCCGGCATCCTGCGGCAAGCCGTCGGCCTGCAGGCGGTAATGGATGAACGAGGAGACCTGGTAGCGCAGCCGGCTGTCGATCGGCGCCAGCGTCGTCATCTCGACCTCGCCCGACAGCTGGGCGGCATTCCCGGTAATGGCGGGCAGCCGCTCGGGCATCTCGAGCGCGAACAGCCAGCGGTTGTTGGCCGGCTCCAGCGTGACTTCATAGCGCAGCGGCTCGCCGGCTACCGACAAGGGCAGGCGCCGGTTCGTGACTGCCTGGCGCTGGGCCGGGCCGCGCTGTGCAGGACTGAGCCTGGTCCAGGTGCGGCCGTCGTAGTCGCCCAGCACCGGGCCGCGCCAGTACAGCTGCTCGCGCTCCGGCGGCCTGCCTTCGAACTTCACGCGGAAGGCGGTTTCCGGCGACTGCGCCAGGTTCGCCAGCATGCCCGGCGCCATGGTCTCGGACAGGCCCGAGCGCGCGCCGTTGGCGTCGCCCGGCAAACCCCACAGCGGCCCCTGGATGCGCGGGAACAGGAAGAACAGGGCCAGCGCCAGCGGCGCCGCCATGCCCAGCATGCGTGCGCTCATCAGGAAGCGCTCGCGCAGCGGCGGCACGCTCGTGGCGAACTGGAAGCTCATCTGGGTGGTGAACAGCAGCAGCACCGAGGCCGACATCAGCAGTGCCGTGCCGATGCCCTGCTCGTAGAAGAAGTTGGTCAGCACCAGGAAGAAGCACAGGAAGACCACCACGAACAAGTCGCGCCGCGCATGCATCTCCAGCATCTTGAAGGCCACCAGCAGCACCAGCATGGCGACGCCGGCGTCGCGCCCGAGCAGGGTCTGGTAGGTGTGCATCACGCCCAGCATGGCGCCGGCGGCGAGCGGGATCAGGACCAGGCTGGGCGGCATGCGCTTGCCCTGCAGCGTGATCGCGGCGCGCCAGGCCAGGGTGGCGCCGCACAGTAGCGAGACCCAGGGCGGCAGGTGCAGGGTGTGCGGGGCCAGCACCAGCATGGCGCTGGCCAGCAGCAGCAGGGTGTCCGCTTTATCGCGCGGCAGGGCGGCCAGGCGCGCCAGGTTCATGGCGTGCTCCCGTTGCCGGGGTTGCCGGGGTTTCCATACAGCGCCAGGGCGCGCAGGCAGGCCGCCTGGTGCGCTGCGCCATTGCCGGCATCATGGCGGTCGGCGCCGAGGCGGAAGGCATAGGGCAGGGCGCGGCTTTCCGCTTCCAGCACCCAGCGCGTCAGGCGCGACAGGCGCGCTTCCAGGTCGAGCTGCACCGGCAGCGCGGCCAGGTCGAGCACCAGTTCGTCGCGCGCGCCGCCTTCGAAATGCTTGGTGGCGAGCTGGCCGCCGTCGTTCGGGTCGAGGCGCGCGATCTGGCGCCAGGCCAGGCGCCGCATCGAGTCGCCCGGCTGGTAGGGGCGCACGCCGGCGAAATCGTCGCTACCGGCCTGCCCCGTGCCGTCGCTGCGCCCGCCCGCCACCTGCGGCAGGGGCGGCGCGCCTTCCTCGGGAAAGGGATACACCAGCCCCCGGATGTCCGGATGCCAGTAGGCCCAGGCGCGGAACAGGCCGAGCGGAAAGCGCGTGCTGAGGGTCAGGCGCGGCGCCGCCAGCCAGCCGCGGCTTTCCGTCGGCACGGCGATGCGCACAGTGGCGCTGGAGCCAGCCGCCACGTCGGCCACGTGGCGCGGCTCGGGCACGCCGGCCACATCGACCCACACCGCGTAGCGCTTGCGCGGGCCGGGATTCGCCAACTGCAGTTCGAACGGCGCCTCCTGGCCGGAGAACACGTTCGGGGCACGCCCGGGCGTGAGCACCAGGTGCGCCAGGTTGCGCCAGGTGAGCACCATGTCGACCAGGGCGCAGGACAGGGCCACGAAGGTGAGGGCATAGCCCAGGCCCAGGTTGTAGTTGATCGAGCCGACCAGCAGCACCAGGATCAGGGCGCCGAAGCCCAGGCCCGGGCCGGTCGGCAAAATATAGATGCGGCGCTGGCCGAGCAGCAGCGCGCCGGCGTCACGTTCGCGCTGCAAGCGTGCGCGCGCCTTGTGGCGCAGGCGGCCCGTGAGCGTTTCTGCCGGCGCCATGGTGTTCAGACTGGTACCGATTTCTGCAGCTGCAGCACCAGGTCGCGGCTGGCCAGGGCCATGCCCTGCGCCGAGCGCAGCGGCCGCAAACGGTGCGCGCAGACCGGCACCAGCACCGCCTGGATGTCTTCCGGCAGCACGTGGTCGCGCCCTTCCAGCGCGGCCCAGGCGCGCCCGGCCTGCAACAAGGCCAGGGTGGCGCGCGGCGACAGGCCTTCGGCAAACAGCGTGCCCTGGCGCGAGGCCTGGGCCAGGGCCTGCACGTAGTCGACCAGCGAATGCGAGGCGTGGATCTGGCGCAGCGCGGCCTGCGCGTCCATCAGCTCGGCCGGGCTGGTGGCCGCCTGCAGGGTGCGCAGCATGGCGCGCCGGTCTTCGCCCAGCAGCAGGGCGCGTTCGGCGGCCGGGTCGGGGTAGCCGAGCGAGAGGCACATCAGGAAGCGGTCGAGCTGGGATTCGGGCAGCGGGAAGGTGCCGACCTGGTGCGCCGGATTCTGGGTGGCGATGACAAAAAAGGGTTCCGGCAAGTCGCGCGTGACGCCATCGAACGTGACCTGGCGTTCTTCCATCGCCTCGAGCAGGCCGGATTGCGTTTTCGGCGTGGCGCGGTTGATTTCGTCGGCCAGCAGTACCTGGGTGAAGATCGGGCCGGGGTGGAACACGAAGCCGTTCTTTTCGCGCTCGTAGACCGAGATGCCGGCCACGTCGGCCGGCAGCAGGTCGCTGGTGAACTGGACGCGGTTGAACTTCAGGCCGAGCGACAGGGCCAGCGCGTGCGCCAGCGTGGTCTTGCCGACGCCGGGGACGTCCTCGATCAGCAGGTGGCCGCCGGCCAGCAGGCAGGTAAAGGCCAGCCGCACCTGCTGGTCCTTGCCGACGACGATCTGGCCGACCTGGCGGGCGGCGGCGTGCAATTTGTTGAACATGCTTGGGTTCCCATGGTCGAATGGTGCGACGGCCCGGGCGGCATGGTAGATTAGCGATATTGGCAACTATTCTTCCACGCGGGGAGGGCCGTCCGGATGATTCTATGCGAGAACGGATATTTCCGGTGTATGGATGAGCAGGGCAGTCACCCACGCTTGACGAGCGCACCATGAGCACAGCTATTTTCAGCCACCCCGATTGCCTGAAGCACGACATGGGCGACTGGCACCCGGAATCGCCCGACCGGCTCCAGGCCATCGAGGACCAACTCATCCTGGCCCGGCTCGACGGCCTGGTCGAACGGCGCCTGGCGCCGCTGGCCGAGGAAGCGTCCATCCTGCGCAACCACACGCCGGGCGCGCTGGCGCTGGTGCGCGACCATGTGCCGGTGGCGGGCGAGTTCTATCCGCTCGATGCCGATACCATCCTCTGCCACGCCAGCTACCAGGCCGCCCTGCGCGCGGCGGGGGCGGCCGTGGCGGCGACCGACGCCGTGATCGCCGGCAGTATCGCGAATGCCTTCTGCTCGGTGCGCCCGCCGGGCCACCACGCCACGCCGAAGGAGCCGATGGGCTTCTGCCTGTTCAACAACGTGGCGATCGCCGCGCGCCATGCGCTCGAGGTACATGGGCTGGAGCGGGTGGCCATCGTCGACTTCGACGTCCACCACGGGAATGGCACGGCCGACGCCTTTCGGGGCGATCCGCGGGTGCTGATGGCGAGCTTCTTCCAGCATCCGTTCTACCCGAATTCGGAACCGGAGCCGATCACGGCCACCAGCGTGAATGTGCCGGTGGCGGCGCGCAGCGGCGGCGACGTCGTGCGCGAGCTGGTGCGCACGCAATGGCTGCCGGCGCTGCACGCGTTCCGGCCGCAGATGGTCTTCATCTCGGCGGGATTCGATGCCCACCGTGACGACGACATGGGCGGCATGGACCTGGTCGAGGCGGATTATGCGTGGATCACGCGCGAAGTGATGGCGCTGGCGAAGGAATATGCGCAGGGGCGGATCGTCAGTTGCCTGGAAGGGGGATATGACCTGTCGTCGCTGGGGCGCAGCGTGGTGGCGCATCTGAAGGTGCTGGCGGAGCTGGACTAGCGCCGGGCCGCGCCGCGCTGGCCGCATGGACGATGGCCTTGACCGTACGGTGGGGTCATTGATGCCGGGGGCATCAATGACGAAGTGCCCACGCGGTTACGTGCGCGTCCTTGATGTGTTGGCCGGGATGACTCGCTCCGCGACGGAGACCTTGGAAGGAAACGTTTGCGATACTCTCTTGGACGCGCCACTTCGACGCATCCGTGTCGATATGGTTGAACGCCAACAATGACCATCGTTCCGCGTGGGCACAGCGTGCCCACCGTACGGTTACCGCCAACGCGTACAACAATATTCCCACTTATCTTGCACTGGCGTTAACGCGACACATTCACAAACGATGTCTCGTCTTACCTCCAAACAATTGACTCTCATACATACGGACCCTACAGTCGACTCAGCCGCAACAAGCGGCTGCGCCTGCGTCAGCTGGCAGCGATGGCGACCGTATCAGGCGTCCACTCAATAACGGAGGAGATTGTGAAAAAAGCATGTCAACTGGCCCTGGCGCTCTGCCTGATGGCCGTTTCAAGCATTGCCGCGGCGGCCAACTACACGCTGTGGATCAACGGCCGCACCGGCGGCGGCACCGTCGGCGACTACAACAGCTTCACCTACTGGGGACCCGGCAGCACCGCTGCCGGCGTCAACAAGAAGTCGGTCAACTGGGACGGCCGCAGCAGCATCGCTTCGCAAAGCGGCAAGATCCGCGACGCGCTCGACTGCTTCTGCACCGGCGGCAACTGGTGCTACATCGCCACCCATAGCGCCGGCGATTTGATCCTTGGCTACACCCTGGCCAACTACGGCGGCTCGGCGCGCGTCAAGAAGAACGCCAGCGCCAACTCGTCCGGCGTGTGCGGCAACACCGACGGCAGTTCGCAGACCGGCTGGAACATCAAATGGGTGCGCGCCGCATCGGGCGCAGGCGGCGGCTCGGAACTGTCCGACGTCGGCTCCTGGGCCGTGTCGGAAGCCCTGGTCAAGGACCTGAAGACCACCACCGCGCGCGCCATGTACAACCACAACACCACGCACAACATCTGGTTCTACATGTACGCCGGCGCCAAGGGCACGGCCTATTCCGGCATCCTGCCGGGCCAGGACGACGAAGCCGTGGCCTACCACAGCACCGGCGGCGTGGCCGGCACTTCGGGCGGTTCCTACTGCAATCCGAGCGACTGGCTGTGCAACGACCTGACCCTGGGCACCGCCGCCAACGAAGGCGGCTCGGCCAAGTGGAGCTACCACTCGGTCAGCTTCCGCGACGACGCCGAGGCCTATAACCACTACGCGAACGGCAACTGGGGCGGCATCGTCGGTGTCGTACGCAATGCCGTGGTGAACAGTGCCCTCTGATCGTCCACGCAAGGGGCAACACGGCGCCGGCTCCGGCCTGCGCCGCTGGCTGCCGCTGGCGCTGCTTGCAGCGCTGGTGGCGGCCCTGGCCTGGCTCGCCCTGAGGGGAGAAGGCGAGGCGGCGCCGGTAGCGGCAACTACTGCTCCTCCTCCTTCTACGCCGGGATCGCAGTTCTTCGGCCAGGTCGATGGCCAGCCGGCGCAGCCGTCCGCCGCCGAGCGCGCCCAGCGGCGCCAGTTGCTGGTCGAGCATGTCCAGCTGACCGACCACACCTATTGCAGCTACCTCGAAGGCAGCAAGTACCCGGCCGGCTCGCGCCCGATGGCGCAGAATCCCGACCAGGCCTACCCGAACCAGCCGGTCACCGAGATGACGCCGATGCGGACAAGCGACGGCAAGGGCGACCCCAACATCCTGCTGCAAACCTCGCAGTCGCGCGTCTACATGGCGGCCAACGAATCGGTCGCCTTTTCGCTGCGCGCGGTGGCGCCCGACGGCAGCCTGGTGCCGCTGGTGGTCACGCGCGCGGTGGCGGCCGGCATCATGACGAGCACCGCCCGCCCGACCACCCAGGTGGCGCTGGCCTTTGCCGACGATGGCGGCGGCGCCGATCCGGTGGCCGGCGACGGCGCCTTTGCCGCCGTGCTCACGCCGGCCCAGACCGGGCTGGCCGGCTTCCACGGCACCATCCGCACCGAGGTGCGCTACACGGCCGGCGGCAAGAACGGCGCGCTGATCTTCGACGTCGTCTATTCGCCCCGGCTGCCGGCGGTGTGGGCCGGTCCGCCGCGCGAAGTCGTGGCCGACGGCTCGCTCGCCTTTGTGCTGCGCGCCGACGTGCGCACGCCGGGGCGCTACGTGGTCACCGGGCGCGTCGACGATGCCAAAGGGCGGCCGTTCGCGCTGGCCACCTTCAACGAGGTGCTGGGGCCGGGACCGAACGACATCAAGCTGACCGTGTTCGGCAAGCTGATGCACGACGGCGCGCCGGCCTTGCCCCTGACCCTGCGCGATGTCGACGGCTACCTGCTGAAGGAAAACACGGATCCCGACCGCGAGCTGATGCCGCGCCTGGAAGGGCCGGTGCTGAAGAGCCGCACGCAGTCGCTGAACGGCATCTCGGATGCCGAAGCCGGTGGCGAGGAACGCGAGCGCTACCTGACCGAGTTCGCCAAGGACCGCAAGCTGGCGCGCGACAGCCTGGCCGCCTTCGATCCGTCCCAGCCGCTGCCGCCGAGCGCCTGCGGGACGCCGGCGCGCTAGGGCAAGCGTAGGTCCATGCGCACCAGGGTGGCGGCGTTTCGATGCCGCCATCTCTTCCTGCCCGCTGTTCGGTATCCTTCCCACGACGCCCACCCTGCGCGCGATTGACGCAGCGCCTCCCACGTTGTTCGATGGCCTTTAGAACCTATCTCAGTAGATAAGAGTCGCTGCTGAGGCGCCTGGAAAGCGGGGGCGGCGTTGCTCGTCGCGCAGCTGGCAAACCCGTGGCCAGCCATGCGGCCTCCTCACGCCTAGCCCGCGCTTCCCAGGCATCGCCTACGCGCATGTCCTCATCCGCTTCCTCTTATCTACTGAGATAGGTTCTTACAACAACACGGAGGAAGACATGGGACGTCCTGCACGCGGTTCGCGTCAACTTGCACTCGCGCTGTGCCTGCCCGGCATGCTTGCCGCCGGCGTCGCCAGCGCCACCAACTACACCCTGTGGGTCCACGGCCGCACCGGCGGCGGCGCGATCGGCAATTACAACGACTTCGCCTACTTCGGCCCGAACACCACGCCGGCCGGCATCAACAAGAAGTCGGTCAACTGGGACGGCCGCAGCGGCATCGCCTCGCAAAGCGGCTACGTCCGGAATGCGCTGGACTGCTTCTGCACCGGGCAGAACTGGTGCTACATCGCCGTCCACAGCGCCGGCGACATGCTGGTCGGCTATACCCTGGCCAACTACGGCGGCTCGTCGCGGCCGGTGACGAATGCCCAGGCGAATGGCGCCGGCGTCTGCACTGGAACCGGTGGCAGCCAGGCCGGCTGGAACATCCGCTGGGTACGCGCGGCGGCCGGTTCCGCCGGCGGCAGCGAACTGGCCGACATCGGCGCCTGGCTTACCAGCGAGCCGCTGGCTCAGCAGCACAAGGTGGCCACGGCCCGCGCGCTCTACAACCACAACGACACGCGCAACATCTGGTTCTACATGTACGCGGGCGCGAACGGCACCCTGTACTCGTTCGCGCTGCCGGGGCAGGACGACGAGGTGGTGGCCTACCACAGCTCGGGCGGGGCGTCGGGGAGTTCGGGCAGCTCGCTGTGCAATCCGGGCGACTGGTTCTGCAACGACCTGAGCCTGGGGGCGGGAAACAACCAGGGCGGGCGGCCGAAGTGGGCGTATCACTCGGTGGTGTTCCGTGACGATGGCGAGGACTACGGGCACTACACGGGGCGGAACTGGGGTGGGATCACGTCGGTGCTGCGGCGGGATATGGAGAACCTGGCGCGGTGACCAGGCTGCTGGCGGCGATGGAGGAGATCATCCTCGGACGATGACATGGCCTGCTACGTCGACCGTACGGTGGGCACTCCGTGCCCACGCCAATGCCGGCATGGTGTTGACGCTTCTGCTGTCGATATTCCCGAAATGTTCCAACGTATCGAAAGCACATCGTTAGCGCCTCGATCCGTTGCTGGCGGTACCGGGCGACACCTCACCGCAGCAGACTGCGGACGAGCACATAACCGCGTGGGCACGGAGTGCCCACCGTACGGGACAGGCCGCAGGTCCTAGCCTGCGCTGCCTTTGCGCATCTGCGCCTTCTCCGCCGCCGTCGGCCGCTTGCCAACCACGTACACCGTGTACATCGGCTGCCGCGGATCGATCGGCAGCGCCATCTCGCCTTCGACCGCCGCATTCGCCACCGGCGCAGGCGCCGCGCGTTCGGACGGGCCGCTCAGGCAGGCGACCAGGCCCAGTACCAGGAATGCCCCGAAAATCCACACTTCCACGTTGCGACCGATCCCCATGACGTTCTCCTCGACCCGGCCACAGGCGGCCGGTTTCGTCATGGTGCCGGGCTGGCGGTGCGTCCCTATTGCAACAGATCAAACGATTTCGTTCCTTGTGGAAACATTCAGACATGCAGGAGGCGACGCGGCAGGGACAAGCCGCGTAGAATACCGCCTCGTCAGAAAGAATTGGAAAGCACAGCATGTCGATACAATGGTTCCCGGGCCACATGAACTCCGCCAAGAAGCAGGCGGAGGAGCAGATGGAAAACATCGATCTCGTGATCGAGGTGCTCGACGCACGCCTGCCCGAAGCGAGCTGCAACCCGCTGGTCGACCGCATGCGCAAGTTCCGCCAGCGTCCCTGCCTGAAAATCCTGAACAAGATCGACCTGGCCGACCCGGTGGCCACCGCCGCCTGGAAAGCCTATTACGATGCCCAGGATGGCGTGACCGCCTACCCGATGACGACCAAGAAGCCGCTCGACGTGGCGCGCATCCCGCAACTGGCGCTGTCGCTGGCGCCGCACCGCGGCGTGCCGACCAAGCCGCTGCGCATCATGATCATGGGGATTCCGAACGTCGGTAAATCCACCCTGATGAACGCGCTGCTGAAAAAGCGCGTGGCGAAAGTCGGCGACGAGCCGGCCGTGACCAAGACCCAGCAAAAACTGTATCTCGACAAGCACACGGTGCTGGTCGACACGCCCGGCCTGATGTGGCCGAAGATCGAGATGGACAGCGACGGCATGATGCTGGCTGCCAGCCACGCGATCGGCACGAATGCGCTGATCGAGGAGGAGGTCGCCTTCTTCCTGGGCGACCTGCTGCTGGAGCGCTACCCGCATCTGCTGACCGCGCGCTACGGCTTCAAGACCGAGGGCATGGACGGCATCGCAGTGGTGGAAAACGTCGCGGCGCGGCGCGGTTTCCGCGTACGTGGCGGCGAGTTCGACGTCGAAAAGGCAGCCCACGTGCTGCTGCACGACTACCGCAGCGGCGCCCTCGGCCGCATCAGTCTGGAGACCCCGGACACCCGCGCCGCCCGCATCGCCGTGCACGAGATCGAAAAAGCCGAAAAGGCGCGCATCGCCGCCGAGAAGGCCGCCGCCAAAGCCGAAGAAGCCGCCCGCGGCAAGCGCGGTACGTAATCGCTGACGCCGGACACCCGCCGGCTTCGCTATCGATCGTTTGCTTTGACGGTAGGGTGGGCACTCTGTGCCCACGCGGAACTGTGCGCGGTGATTGCGGCTTTCCAGCCGCGTCATGTGCGGTTCAGCACCGCCTCCAAATGATCACCCCATAACACCCCCCACCTCCCCAAACCTGAAACTCGACACCGCCAGGCTGCCAAAAAACGCATCCTCGTGATACACGCTGGCGGCCGCCTCATTCTCGGCCGCCCCCAGCGCCACCATCAGCGGTATCAAATGCTCCTCCCTCGGATGCGCCGCCCGGCTCGAGGGCGCTTCTTCCCAGCGCAGCAGCGCCGCCGTCCGCTCGGCCGGCCCCAGTTCCAGCAAGGTCCGGTTCAACCATCCATCGAAACCATGCGACGCCTCCCGCCCGCTGGCCCCGAACTGGCGCAGGTTGTGGAACGATAGCCCGCTGCCGATGATCAGCACCCCTTCGTCGCGCAAGGGCGCCAGCGCCCGCCCGGCCTCGATGTGCGTCAGCGGATCGAGGTCGCGCCGCAGCGACAGCTGCACCACCGGCATGTCGGCTCGCGGATAGACCGGATACAGCATCGAGAAGGTGCCATGGTCGAAGCCGCGCTGGTCGTCCAGCGCGGCGGGGTGGCCGGCTTCGTTCAGCAGGGCGGCCACGCGCGCCGCCAGCTGCGGGTCGCCCGGGGCAGGGTAGCGTACCTGGTAGGTATGCGGCGGGAAGCCGCCGTAGTCGTAGATCATGCCGGGGGCCGTTGATGACGACACCATGAAGCGTGGGGCTTCCCAGTGGCTGGTCACCACCAGCACCGCCTTCGGCCGCTCTTTGAGCTGGCGCGGGATGTCGACCAGCGAGGCTTCGAGCTTGTCGTAGGCGGCGCCGAATTCCTTCTTCAGCCAGGGCCAGGGGCCGCCGCCGTGGGAGACGAAATAGGTGGGCAGGCGGGTAGGCATGGCGGCTCCTTTGTGTGGTGACAGATTTTGATGGTAGCCGATCCGGCGATGTCGCGTGGCGGTGGGTTCGAGAACCCACCCTACGAGACCGCGCCGTTGTAGGGTGGGTTCTCGAACCCACCGCGTGTCAATCCATGCACCACGCGGCGCATGACAATGAACGAAAACCCTTGCCCGTTATATAATCCGCCCCGTTCTGGTGCCCGCGCGCGCAATCCGCGTGCGCAGTTAAACGGGAAACACGATGCCCCTGCGCCCCCGGCGCACGGCCCAGGTGTGCTGCCCCCGCAACGGTAAACAAGCGTCGCCCCGGCGACAGGCCGCCTCGAACACCACTGTGCACGGCACAGGAAGGTGAGGCGGTTCGACTTGCTAGCCCGGATACCGGCCAGGACAGGTGGACATTCCCAGGGAATATCCGTTGAATCCGCCCTGCGGGGACGCAGGCCGGATGCACACTTATCGAATTTAAAAACATCATGACTTTTGCTGTTCCGACCAGCGCGCCGGCGATCAAGCCGCTCGTGCTTGCCTGTGCCTTGACCTTGTTCTCTGGCGCCGCCAGCGCCGAGCAGGCTATCGCCACCGTCAACGTCACCGGCGCCCGCTTCGCCAGCGACGCGGCCTTGACCCCGATTGGCGCCACCGTCATCACCGCCGACGACATCCGCCGCGCCGGCTCCACCGACGTGAACGCCGCGATCCGCAAGATCGGCGGCGTGTTCGGCCGCCAGAGCCTGGACGGCTCGCCCGACTTCGGCCTCGACCTGCGCGGCTTCGGCTCGAACAGCAGCCAGAACATGGTGATCCTGGTCGATGGCGTGCGCCTCAACGAGAACGAACTGGCCGGCCCGATCCTGTCCTCGATCCCGGTCGACACCGTCGAGCGCATCGAGATCACGCGCGGTGGCAGCAGCGTGCTGTATGGCGAAGGCGCCACCGGCGGCGTCATCAACATCATCACCAGGCGCGGCGCGAACGACGGCTACCACGGCACCCTGAGCCTGGAAGGCGGCCGCTTCGACCAGTACGACGCGCGTGCCTCCGTACGCCACGGCGAAGGCCCGCTGTCGTTCGACCTGGCCGCCGACAAGCAGGGCACCGACAACTACCGCGAGAACAACGCGTTCCGCCAGAAGTCGATCAGCGGCGGCGTCCAGTGGGCGGTCGAGGGTTCGCGCCTCGGCCTGCGCGTGGAAAGCGCGCGCCAGCACTCGCGCCTGCCGGGCTCGTTGAGCCAGGAAGAATTCGACGCCAACCCGCGCCAGACCAACAGCCCGAACGACTTCGGTTCGCTCGACAGCGACCGCGTGACCCTGTTCGGCGAACACCGTATCGGCAGCGTGGAACTGGCCGCCGAACTGGCGCACCGCGAGCGCGAAGTGAAATCGGCCTACGACTTCGGCAGCGGCCTGTCCGAGTCTACCTACAACAGCCGCCAGACCCAGTTCTCGCCGCGCCTGCGCCACATCGCGCGCCTGGACAACGGCATGCTGAACGAAGTCGTGGCCGGCGTCGACCTGACGCGCTGGGAGCGCAGCACCAGCTTCGGTGCGGATTCCAGCCAGGATTCGAAGGCCTTCTACCTGCGCGACGAAATGCGCTTCGCCAGCGCCTACAACGCCCGCCTGGCGCTGGGCGCGCGCCACGAGCGTTTCGAGAAGAAGGACGACAGCGGCTTCGGCAGCCCGGAGCGGGGCGAGCAGTCGCAGAACGGCTGGAGCGTCGAGGGCAGCATCGATCCGCTGGCCGGCATCACCGTGCACGCCAAGGCGGGTGAAAGCTACCGCATCCCGAACGCCGACGAAAACGGCTACCGTTCGTCGGAAGGCCTGCTCGACGTGCAGACCTCGCGCGACCTGGAGCTGGGCGTCAGCGCCGGCAGCGATGCACGCCGCATCAGCGCGCGCGTGTTCCGCCACCGCCTGACCAATGAGATCTTCTACGATCCGACCCTGGGCGGCGGCTTCGGCGCGAACACCAACCTCGACCCGACCCGCCGCCAGGGCGTGGAAGTCGAAGGCCAGGTGAACATCGCTGCCGATTGGCGCATCACCGGCCAGTGGCAGCATGTGAAGGCCAAGTTCACCGACGGCCCGAACGCCGGCCGCGAGATGGTGCTGGTGCCGAAGAACGTGCTCACCGCGCGCCTGGCATGGATGCCAAGCACCGGCCAGACCGCCGATATCGGCGCCCAGTACGTGTCGAACCAGCGCTTCGGCAACGACTTCGGCAATACCTGCAATGCGCGCATTCCGTCGTACACCACGATCGATGCACGCTTCGCGCAGAAGGTCGGCAGCTGGGAATTCGCGGTGTCGGGCCTGAACCTGGCTGACCGCCAGTACTACAGCAACGCCTTCGGCTGCCGCAGCGGCATCTACCCGAGCGACGGCCGCCAGCTGAAGCTCTCGGCGCGCTACGATTTCTGATCGTGGTGAGCTAGGCCAGTGAGCGTCCTGCCGGCAGCGTCGCGGACCCGCCAGCGCGTGATCGTGCTGGTATTGACCGTGTGCGCGCTGCTGGCGCTGGCCGCCGCCGGCCTGGCCGGTTCGGTGCCGGTGCCTGTTGCAGACCTGCCGCAGGCTTTGGCGAGCGTGCTGTCCGGCGCGCCGGATACCATGTCCGCCACCTTGCTCGACCTGCGCCTGGGCCGCGCCAGCGCCGCCTTTGCCACCGGCGCGGCGCTGGCGCTGGCCGGCGTCATGATGCAGGCCCTGGTGAGGAATCCCCTGGCCGATCCCTACGTGCTGGGCGTCTCGGCCGGCGCTGCCGTCGGCGCCCTGGCCGCGCTGCTGTTCGGCGCGGCGCTGTGGATGGTCGATCTCGGCGCGCTTACGGGTGCGGTCGGAATATCTCTTCTTTTGTATTTGCTCGCACGGCGCGACCTCGGCGGCGGACGCGGGGCGGTACGCACCGGCGAATCCGGCGTGCTGCTGCTGACCGGCGTGGTGCTGGCCTCGGCCTGCATGGCGCTGGTCACGCTGATGCTGTCGGTGGCGCCGGAGTCGCGCCTGCGCGGCATGGTGTTCTGGATGATCGGCGATTTGGCCGGCGCCAGTTGGCGCCTGCTGCCCTGGGCCGTGCTGGCCGCCGCCGTGCTGCTGGCCCTGCGCCGCGCGCGGGCGCTGAACGTGATGGCCCTGCATGCCGATGCCGCCGTGGCGCTCGGCATCGACGTCGCCGCACAGCGCCGCTTCCTGTTCCTGTGTTCGGGCCTGCTGACCGCCTGCGCCGTCACCACCGGCGGCAGCATCGGCTTTGTCGGGCTGGTGGTGCCGCATGCCTGCCGCTATGCCTTTGGGCCCGACCACCGCATTCTGCTACCGGCTGCCACCCTGGTGGGCGGCAGCTTCCTCGTTGTCGCCGACACGCTGGCGCGCACCGTGCTGGCGCCGCAGCAGCTGCCGGTAGGCGTGCTGACCTCGCTGATCGGCGTGCCCGTATTCCTGTTCCAGCTGCACCAACTTCACCTGCGCCGCCGATGATCCCGCCGATGATTTCTACCCAAGACCTGACCCTGCGCGTCGATGGCCGCCTGCTCGTCGAGCGCCTGGACTGGCGCGTGAACGCCGGCGAAAGCTGGTGCGTGATCGGCCCGAACGGCGCCGGCAAGAGCACGCTGCTGCGCACCGTGGCCGGCCTGCGTCCGCCCGATGGCGGAACGGTCGCCCTGGCCGGCAAGCCGGTTGGCGACTGGGCCTTGCCGGCGCTGGCGCGCGAACGCGCCTACCTTGCCCAATCGCGCGGCGACGCCTTTGCCTACCGCGTCATCGAAACCGTGCTGATGGCGCGCCACCCCTACCACGCCGACCGCTACTGGGAAGGCAGCGACGACCACGCCGCCGCCGAAGCCGCGCTGCGCACGCTCGACGTGGCGCACCTGGCCGAGCGCGACGTGCGCACCCTGTCGGGCGGCGAGCGCCAGCGCGTGGCGATTGCCGCGCTGCTGGCCCAGGACACGCCGCTGCTGCTGCTCGACGAGCCGGCGAATGCCCTCGACCTGGCGCACCAGGTGGCCGTCACCGAGCTGATGGCACGGCTTTGCCGGGAGGGCAGGGCGGTGGTCAGCGTCGGCCACGATTTGAACCTGGCCTGGAGCGGCGCTACCCACGCGCTGCTGCTGAACGGCGACGGCAGCTGGCATGCCGGCGCCACGCAGGACGTGATGCGCCCGGAGCTGCTGAGCGCCTGCCTGGGCCACCCGATCGCGGCGATCGCCCACGGCGCGCGCACCGTGTTCCTGCCGGATGCGCCGGTCGCCATCACCCACCTTGCCCCTGTCAGGACGACCCAATGAAAGCGCCCCTGCTTGCCCTGCTGCTGTTTTCCGTGTCAGCCCAGGCCGCCGTCAGCGTGGTCGACGATGCCGGCCAGCGCGTCACGCTGGCGCGTCCGGCCCAGCGCGTGATCTCGATGGCGCCGCACGTCACCGAGCTGCTGTTCGCGGCCGGCGGCGGGCCGCGCATCGTGGGCGCCATGAACTACAGCGATTACCCGGCGGCCGCGCGCAGCATCCCCCTGATCGGCTCGAACAGCCAGATCGACATCGAGCGCGTGATCGCCATGAAGCCGGATTTGCTGATCGTCTGGCAGAGCGGGAACACGGCGCGCCAGATCGCCCAGCTGCAGGGCCTGGGCATCCCGGTCTTCCACAGCGAGCCGCGCAAGCTCGACGAGGTGGCGACCAGCCTGCTGCGCTTCGGCCAGCTGCTCGGCACCGAACCCGTCGCGCGCGCCGCGGCCGGCGCATACCAGGCGAAGCTGGCGGCGTTGCGCACCCGCTATGCGCAGCGCCCGCCGGTGACGGTGTTCTACCAGGCCTGGGACAGCCCGCTTTATACGTTGAACGGCGAGCAGATCGCCAGCGACGCCATCCGCGCCTGCGGCGGCCGGAATATCTTTGCCGAACTGAAGACGGTGGCGCCGCAGGTCGGCGTGGAAGCCGTGGTGCAGAAGGACCCGGAGGCGATCGTCGGCGGCAAGCTGTACACGCCGCAGGACCGCGGCTTGTCGATCTGGCAGCCGTACAAGGGCATGACGGCGGTGCGCCGCAATAACCTGTTCACGCTCGACGAGGAATTGCTGACCCGGCCGGGCCCGCGTGTGGTCGATGGCGCTGCGGCGCTGTGCCAGCGTTTGGAGGAAGCGCGCGCACGGCGCGCACGTTGATTCACGCGTGGGCACCGACATCACCCCGTACGGTGGGCACCCCGTGCCCACGCGGAAGCTTGCGTGATGTTGGCGCTGTTTGAACCACAAAACCCGCCACGTGTTGGCGTCATCAAATGATCATTCGAATACGTTTCGATGGGCTAGCGTTAGCGGATAAAACCGTGCCAACCATATTCATGATTCCGCGTGGGCAGTAGGGCTGGCTAAATGCCAGCACTACAAAGTGCCCACCGTACGATCATCAACGATGCCACCAGATCCCGCGCCAGCGACGGCCCACATTCGCACAGATGGCCGTCGTTACACCCGTAAGCAATTGCAAAAAATCGTGTCCAGCTTAGAGGGAAAGGCGAAAAAGTGGTAATCTCGCGGTCGTTTTCTTCAACTTCACACAGAAGGATTTTTATGCGCCGCTCCCTGCGTTTCGCCATCGTCGCTGCCAGCCTGGTTGCCAGCACTGCTTTCGCTTCGCCAACCAATCCGCAGAACGGCGTCGAATACACGACCCTGGCAACGCCGCAGCCGGTCCAGGCGACCGGCAAGAAGGTCGAAGTGGTGGAATTCTTCGCTTATCACTGCCCGGCTTGCTACGCGCTGGAACCTGGCCTGAACGAATGGGTCAAAAAGCAGGGTGACAAGATCGTGCTGCGCCGTGTCCACCTGCCGTTCCAGGGCCCGGCCGATCCGGAAGCGCACCTGTTCCTGACGCTGGAAGCGATGGGCAAGCAGGCCGAATTCCATCCGAAGGTGCTGCACGCCGTGCACGTGCAGCGCGTGCGCCTGATGAAGGACGACCAGATCATCGACTGGGTGTCGAAGAACGGCATCGACCGCGCCAAGTTCCTCGAAACCTGGAACTCGTTCGGCGTGACCACCAAGCTGCGCCGCCTGCCGCAACTGGCCACCGCCTACCAGGTGAGCGGCACGCCGACCATCATCATCGACGGCAAGTACCAGACCTCGCCGGGCCAGGTGTCGGAAAAGCTGAAGATCACGGACCGTAACCAACTGATGCAGGCGAGCTTCCAGGTGCTGGACGCCCTTGTCGAGAAGGCAGCCAAGACGAAATGAGCGATAGCGAAGGCAAGGTCCTGGCCATGTACGAGGGCGCCCGCCCTCGTGAAGAGGACCTGTTCGAAACCAGCAACGTGAACCACATCGCGTGGTCGCTGGTCGTGATCCTGCTCGGGCTGGTGATCTGGCTCTGCATCACGCTCGTGAATGCCGAGAACCAGCGCCATGCCCTGATCACGAATCAATGCCCGGATCCGGTGTTCAAGAGCGGGGTCGACAAGGCCTGCCTGTACACCGTGAAGTCGCGCGCGCACTGGTGGGAACACCTGTGGTACGGCTTCACGCACGTGAAGCCCGAGCGCAAGTAGGGCGGTCGGCCAGACCCGGGGCTAAGGCGCACGCTGCGTGTGCGCCTTGCCCGCTCTACAGGGCGATCACGAATTTCGCGCCACCCAGCGCCGAGACCTCCACACTCAGGCTGCCGCCATGCAGCAGCACCGCCTTGCGCGCAATCGACAGGCCGAGGCCGAAGCCGCCGGTGGCGCGGTCGCGGCTGCGGTCGAGCCGGTAGAAGGGCTCGAAGATGCGTTCGCGTTCCGCTTCGGGAATGCCGGGACCGTCGTCCTCGACCATGATCAGCAGTTTTCCTTCCTCGCGCACGGCCGACAGGCGGATCGACGCCGCCGCGTATTTCTGCGCATTCCTCAGCAGGTTCGACAGCGCCCGCCCCAGCAGGCGCGGGTCGGCCTCGATCGTGCCGAGGTCCTGCGCCGAAGCGACGCTCAGCGCCTGCGATCCCGGCGGCAGCGACGCCGCGGCGCTCTCCAGCAGGCTGGCCACGTCCACCGTTTCGCGCCGCAGCGCCTGCTCGCTGTCGAGGCGGGCCATGCCCAGCAGTTCGTTGACCAGGTCGTTCAGCTCGCGCACGTCGCCTTCCATCGCCGCAATGCGCCGGCGCAGGGCCGGGTCGCCGGCTTTCGCGTCCAGCAATTCGAGCGCGAATTCGAGCCGCGCGATCGGCGTGCGCAGTTCGTGCGACACCGAGTGCAGCAGGTTCTTCTGCGCGACCAGTAATTCTTCGATCCGGTCGGCCATGTGGTCGATCCGTTCCGCCAGCGGATAGATGCTGGCCGAGCGCGGCATGCGCGCGCGCGCCGACAGGCGGCCGGCGCCGAATTCATCGGCCACGCGTGAGAGCTTCTGCAGCCCCTGCCAGTGCGAGCGCGACCACAGCGCCACCGGCACCAGCAGGGCCAGCGCCACGATCACGTAGCGCACCGCTTCCATCTTGAGGGCCAGGTTGACGTCGATCGGCAGGTCGCGCGCGTGGATCACTTCCTCGTCGCTGCCGATGTAGCGCTGGCCGTCCAGGTCAACGCGGCGGTAGAAGGCCTTGTTGCCGATGTCGAGCACGACCTCGCCGCGTTCGAGGGCGCGCAGGCTGGCGTGCGGCAGGGCGGCGCGGGCAGCGGCCAGGGAGATCAGGTCGAAGCGCGTGTCCGACACTTCGCGTACGCGGTTCAGGCGCACCAGCCATTCGTCCGCCGGCGCTTCGTCGACATATTGTTCGATCAGGAAGATCTGGGCCGAGGACTGGCGCCGGGCGATGTCGTCGAGCGGGTCGCCGAACAGCCGGCTCATCGCAAAATAGATGACGAAGGTGGCCGCCGTAATCGACAGCATCACCAGCACGAAAAAGCGGAAGAAAATCCGGTTCACCCGACTTCCCTCCAACATCGGCCCTTCTTTACGACGCCAAGAAACATTGTTTTTCTCCTAACGCCATTGTATAGGAGCAATGATGACAACGGTAAATTACAAATTTGCGACAAAGAGGCGACATCTGGGGGGAGATTAAAACATGCCAGACGGATAACCTAGCGAGGATTCAGGTTTTCCGTTTGCCCACTCGATACGCGAGTGTCGGTGGGTTTTTTTATTCCGGTCGCCACTCCAGTGCGCGGCCAGTCGTAGGGAGGATGAGATGAGGGCATGCTGCTCGCCACTCCCTGGCCCCGGGCGCTTCGCCGCCCCATCCTCTTTTCCCTCCATCGGCACCGGCCGCGCTGACGCGACCGTAAATCATGCATTCAGGATATTTCGGGCAAGGCTAGCTCAACGTAGAATACGGGCACGCAATCTTCCGACTCCACCATGAACAAGTTCACCGCCCTGGCCTTGGCATTCCTGACGGGCAGCGCCGCCGCCCAGACGCCGGCCACCAATCCGATGCCCGATGGCAGCCGCGACATGTATGTCGGGCTGGGCCTGGTCTCGGCCGCGCGCTACGATGGGGCGCAGCACAGCGAGCGCAAGGCGCTGCCGGTGCTGCAGGTGCAGTGGAGCAATGGTGTGTTCGTATCGGGCATGAGCGCCGGCATGCA
>Ga0265780_10002724_pt1 | contig 23720 bp, 18 predicted proteins | sample P1T30metagenome_FD_192432 | JGI IMG/M metagenome (GOLD analysis project Ga0265780, IMG submission 192432) | Plant litter microbial communities from East Loma Ridge, Irvine, California - P1 T30 | ecosystem: Environmental > Terrestrial > Plant litter > Unclassified | place: USA: California... | reverse complement strand
GTTACAGACCAGCAATGTCAGGATGTCTGGACTTGGTGACCCCTACGAGAGGGGTCCAAGGGTAGGAAAAATGGCGGAAAACCGTCATTCTCTGTACCCATCGCGGTGGTCTCTGTACCCATGTTCTGTACACACCGGAGCGACTTTCCGCCCGGTTTCGTGTCGTCGGTTCTGGTCGTTCGGCCACCGTCAGTCAACGGTTGGCGGACGGCTGTTCGCAGGACCGGCAACCGTCCGGCGGTATTCCTGTGGGACCGCGGCCGCTTCCGCCGGTCGAAGCCGTAGTCAGCGACGCAGGCGGGAATGGAGCCGGGCTCAGTCGGAGTGGGCCGCCTCACGATGTTGCCGTCTCTCGTCTGTGAATGGTGGAGCCGCCGTGTCTAGTGTTCGGCGGCACCGACCTGCCCAGCGGCATTCTCTCGTCCTATTGGAAGAGCCGACGGCGAAAACGGATGCGATGAGGCTTGCGAACGCGAGGGACAGGAAATCCGCAAAGTCCATCTCGTTTTTCGCGACGAGGGGCCAGACGGCGAACGTCGAGTACCAAGTCCGTCTGGAGACATTCAGGCGATTAGCGGTCATATTCCCGGTAGCGGCGGCCAGGCACAGCTTGCGGGCGAGGAGGAGCCGGTGTGGTCGGAGGTGACGGAATTGGTACGTCTCCAGCCCCGCGGGCGAAATCGACAATTGCGTGACGCAGGTCAAACGGCATGTCTGCGACGAGCGATCCGATCGCTACTTCCGTTCGGCTAAGGAACTGGCCCGCCTTGTGCGCAAGCGGCGAAGTCGTGGCGTAGTCCGACACGACCGCATCGACCATCAATCCGCTGACGAACACGGAGACGCCGATCACGAGATTCAGGGCTGACCGCTTCGCGCGTCCGGCCGCCTTCCCGCCTTGGAACTCGCCACGCGCCGCTGCGTCCCGAAGCTGCCTGAACACATCGACATCGTCGTCCGTCAGCAGGGCATGCTCACGTGCGGATCGTACGACTTCGGTGGTTGGCTGCAGTTCCAAGACCTCCAGGAGAAACCTGTTGGCCTCATCATCTGCGTGGCCGATGCTAGGGAACGCGCGCAACCATGGAGCGATCGTAGGGGGCATTAAATTATGGAGGATTTTCATCTCGATGATTTTGCATCGATCCAGCGAGTAGTCGGTGGCGGGTGGCGAACTTTGACATCCGGTTCGGTTCGCGAAATGCTTCTCGCGTTGAACCAGGGCTGCATGGGACGCCGGGGCGCTGAGCCTGCTCTTCGAGGATACAGATCAACGGGTTACGGGCCGAGCGCTGACGGAACTCATCGCTCGCTATGACAAGTAGATCCCACGGTCGCGGTTCCGGTCGGCCTATCTCCGCGGTAGACGACGCGCCTGTCGTCTGCGTGGAAAGTTACGGGCGTCTCTAAGGGTCAGGACCCATTGGTGTGAGAGGCGCGATCCGATTCAGGCTCCGTGAGGAGACTGAGGATAAGCGACCTGTACTGGTTGACGGAGGAGAAGGAGACACGTCTGCGGCCATATTTCCCAAAGAGCCGTGGCAAGCCGCGAGTTGACGACCGGCGGGTGTTGAGCGGCATCGTTTTCGTGAATCCCAATGGGCTGCGCGGGCGTGATGCGCCCAGCGACTACGGCCCGCACAAGACGCTCTACAATCGCTGGAAACGGTGGGGTGAGATGGGTGTGTTCCTCCGCATGATGGAGGGTTTGGCTGCCGCTGATGCCGACCCGAAGACCGTCATGATCTCTCGGGCACCTGATTGGTCGCACCAAAGGCGGCATCAACACGAAGCTCCACGCCGTGACCGATGCAAACGGCCGTCCGCTCAGCTTCTTCATGCCCGCCGGACAGGTCAGCGACTACACCGGTGCGGCCGCATTGCTCGACGATCTGCCCAAGGCGCAATGGCTGCTCGGCGGCCGCGGTTACGACGCCGACTGGTTTAGGGATGCCTTGCAGACCAACGGCATCCAGCCACGCATCCCAGGTCGGAGGTCTCGGCTTGAGCCCATCAACTACGACAAACGCCGCTACAGGCGCCGTAGCCGTATCGAGATCATGTTCGGACGGCTGAAGGACTGGCGCCGCGTTGCGACCCGCTACGATAGGTGTCCGACGGTCTTCTTGTCCGCCATCGCTCTCGCTGCCACCGTCATCTTCTGGCTTTGATCACCGAGTCCTGACCCAAGCAAGCGGGAGTGACGAAACCAAATCGATCCCGGAGCAGCAAATGCTGCTCGTTGCTTGCCGCCGGCCCGGCCATGTTTGGCGTTAACACCCAAGCCGTGAGCGTCCATTCGTAGCCTTGAACGAGTGTAGATCAATTTTCGGGCTTCGCATTTGCTCTGGACTGGCTTCGCAGGCATTCGACGGCCGCAGCCAACAATTTTTCGTCGGGCATGAGCGAACCCCACTCCTTCCAGAAGTCCCTAGTCGCGCTGTCCGGCTTCACCTTAGGTTGATCGAGCTTGATACGTGTCGGCAGTAGGACCGCGTCACCGAGCAACAGTGCCTCGCCAGTGTCGAGCATCGGAAGCATCGCGGTAAGACCGACCAGGGAGTCGGGCATCAGGCGCTTGATCACGTTTTGGTCGGTGTCATTCGTAAGTCGCAATGCAAGGAAGTTGTTGCACTGGGAAAGTATGGTTCTGCTAACGTCGGAAGGACGTTGACTCACGACCAGAAGGGAAAAGCCATACTTTCTACCTTCCTTTGCGATGCGTTCGAAGGACCAGAGAGCTTGACGCTGGACGGCATCCGCGTCGTCCTTCACGGGAAGATACAGATGGGCTTCGTCGCATAGGAGCGTTATGGGAGTGCGTGCGTCCGCATTCATCCAGAACTGCACGTCGTATAGAAGGCGTGCCAGAGTTCCTGTCACGACCGGAAGCACGTCTGCCGGTACTTCCGAAAAGTCGATGATCTTGATTCCGTTTCCGGAGTCGGCGCGCAGCAACCTTACGATCTGCTTGGCAAGCCAACCGTAGTCCAACGCTTCCGCCGGCGGCGAGAACATGAAGCCGTAGCGACGGTCGTCGAGTTTCGCGTCGAGCCTGGAAATGAAGCGAGTCAGCTTGTCTTCCCACTCCCCTTTGATTGCACCGGTCTTTCCCACGCCTTTGGTGGTGTTGTCGGTCTTCAACCGGGTCACGAGGTCGAGCAGCGAATATGGAATCGGTGAATCGACCGTGAAGGTCTCTTTCACCTTGGTCTTGCCTGCGGCGTCCAACGAGGCACCCTTCAGGTCGCGCACGTGGAGAGTGAAGCGCGAAGCCTGGTTCGGCGCGTTCTGATCGCTGCGGTCCAGGATCATGGAGAGCATCTCGTCGCGGTTCAACAGCCAGTACGGCAGGAAAAGCGCATCCTCCTTTGGAGCAGTCAGATCGCCGGGACCGGCTATTCGATATCGTTGAGCGAACCCTCCGTTCGATTTATCCGCCAGCGGGGCATATTCTCCGTGCATGTCGAACACGACGATGTTCGGATACTTTAGCTTGGCGGCCCGCTCCAGAATGAGAGCGACAGCCCAGCTTTTGCCCGACCCAGTACTGCCTAGGATCGCGGCATGCCGTTGAAAGAACTTGTCTCCACTGGCGATGGCGTCGGCGCTCCGGTCGGCAACGAAGGTGCCGAGCTTCAAGCGTTCGTCCGCGGAGAACTCGGCGCCGAGTATGCCCATGAAGCGCTGAAGATTGCCACCTTCGATGACGAAGCATTCCCGGTCTATCTGCGGGAAGCTGTCCGCGCCCCGCTTGAACGTGTCGGCCTTCTCCCCGTCGACCGTTCGGTACGTGCCGATAACAAAGGCCTGCATATGGTCGGAAGGCGACACCGTGAGTGCATCGGGACCGTCGTTCTGCGGATCCGGAAGATCTTCGCGCAGCGCGCGGGTGACGCGATCCGTCATCGCAATCAGGTATTCGGCCTGCGTCGCCCCCTTGATTGCGATCAACTGGCCGATTCCGGCACGCGTCAGCATCTCGGAGTTGGTCACGTCGATCGCGACGCGGCTTGTGTCGACGCCCGCGACACGACCGATCTGGTCGTTGTCCGTGAATTCCAGCGCAGGTCCGGTCATGCCGATAAGACTCCTTCTACGAACCCGCCAAGGTCCCAGTAATCGACGTTGGGGTAGAATGTTTCGCAGCCGTTGATGATGAAGCGGGCGCCATCGATCCCATCCTGCTGGTGAAATTCAGCGGCGATCACGTTGCTATTCGTCATGGCGATCTCTCGCGCTTTCGGGGAAAGCTCGAACGTGAGGATCACGGTTTTCACACCTGACCTGATGCGGGGCGTAAGATGGGTTTCGAGATGGTCATCGTTGAAGCCGTAGCCCAAGATGAGAAAGCGCCGCGCCTTGTCAATTGCATCGTTCGCTTTTTCCCGATGCTTGTCGAACGGGCTCTCGTACCCGCTTCGAAATTTGTTCAGCCCGGGCGTGATGATGAGGCGGGGCAGGGGAAGTACGCCCGCGTAACGGACCGGACTGCCTTCGCGATGATACCAGTCGAGGCTACCGTGCGGTTTGAATACACTGGCCTTGGGCGCGAACTTATACCGAACGTTCTTACCCACGAGCGTGACGCTTCGGACGAAACTCCAGTAACTATCCGAAGGCTCGAGCCGTGCCGCGAAATGTCCACAGAACATGGTGTCGACGCCCAGCCCGGCCTCTTCGCAGGCCAACTCGGCCAAGCGATCGTAGTTCGTCGTGACGATCGGTATGCCGTCCTTCGATCTCAGCAGATGAGGTATGAGTTTCGTAAGGCGAAGCGTCCTCGCATTGTTGAAAACCTCCGAAATGATCCCGGCTTCCGCGTTGGCAATGAAATCGCCGGTGCTCTGCACGATGGCGGCCTCGAGAGACGGGGTGGGAGCGTACTTGAGCAGCGCGGATTCAAGGCCTTCGGTGGCGATGAGGGGATGGATCTGTTCCCATATGTCGTTGTCGCCTGCCGATAGGCTCGCGGGAATGTGCGTTACGAGATGACGCCCAAGTGCTGCCATTCCCGGAACGCCCTCGGCGCAAGACAGACCGGAACCCACGACGAGTACAAGTCCGTCTCCAAAATGTTCTTGCAGTAGCTTCTTTAATGCAGCGAGTTTCACGGGCCCCCAGATGACGTCGTTGCGTCACACCCTCGACAGAGACATCGTCATATCCACGTGGCGGGGGAAGGGCGAATCATATCGTCGGCTCGACCACGCATCGGCGATGCGAAGACGGCTCGTTCAGGAGCGTTGCGGATCGCAGACTACCATCCCACCGCTTCCCAAGGTGTGGAAGCATGGAAAGGCGTACTTGCTTCGACACCCCCGCCGGCGGCGGGCATCGTTTTTGGGAAAAGGCGCTTGCACCCCTAAAGGTCGCAAACCTCGTTGATGCCTTCACGGCGGCTCCCCGGACCGCGTACAGGCGGGCGGTGCATCGATGCCTCGATACCAAGCTCGTCCCCCTCGAGGAAAACGAAACGATAGCGCTTCCGCGACTTCAGGCCTGGGGACGATAGAGTGGACTGGCCTTCACTTTTTGGAGGCCAGTCCCGAACGTCATTCCGCCGCGTCGTCCGCCTTGCGCTTACGGGGAGCCGTCTTCGCGACTTCCGTCTTTGCGGCGTTCGTCTGGCCGGGCTTGCGACCCAAACCGATCTTCTTGGCCATTGCTCGGCGACTTTCCGAGTAAGTAGTCGCGACCATCGGATAATCTGCTTTGAGATTTAGCGATCGCGGTATTCCGCAGGCGTCATGCCATTGGTCGCGAGATGACGGCGAAGGGTTTTGTAGGGCTTGCCGTCGATCATCAAATGATGTGATCGGGGCTTGCGAGCGACTTCCGCGCGGTAACCGCGCCGGTGTATTCCTTGGGTTCTTCCACAGGCACCTCGGAAGCCTGCGGCCCACCGACAAGCGACTGAACGCTCGCATGCATCTGCGACAGAAATGCCGGTAAATCATCAGCGGATGTGCGGGTGTTCGGGTTGCTCAGCCAAGCAATCGTCAACTCGGTGGCGAGCTCGACCGCGTTGGGGGCGTGGGTATCTTCAGATATGTTTTACTCCGATAGGTCGTGGGGCATTTAGTGATTGTCGTCGGTAAAGTAAAGATTTTGAGGGTGCTTTGCGATGAAGGCGTGTATTTGAAGGTGCTGGCCGAGACCGACAGGTTGGAACTGATGTCGATCATTTCAGCATTCGAACGTGAACAGCCGATAGATGTCTCATCAACAGCGTATTATGATGCCGACGGTTCACCGGCTGGCCAAATCACGGCTTTTTCTCGAACGCGGAGCGATAGATTTTGTCGTGAACTTGATGGACGGCGCTGTAGTATGCTTGGTTTCGACGAGCAGAAAGGCTGATCGTGGACGTTCCATTCCTACCTGCTTCCATGAGGAACACGTGAATGTCAGAACCCATGCAGTGGCTGAAGGCACACCACCGGCTTGATATTGACGCCGACGAACTCGACGCCATTAGAGATTTTTCTTTGCTCTGGGGTGTGTTCGAAAGCATGGCCATGGCGACACGTGGTTCTCAACGGGAAGTCGTCGCTGCAGCCGGCAGGATGAATATTCCGGCGGAGCTTCCCGATGAATTCGAGGAGCCTCTCGCGTTCTGGCGAGCACGATACTGGTACGACGGCTCGCCCACCTCGGAGTTCGATCGGTTGGGGTTCGCGCAGAATTCGTATCGGACGCGGTTATGCTGGTCCTGGGTGTGGAAAACGGGTCACCACTTCAGACCGTAACAGCTCTTCTACAGATCGTACTGCGGCTGCGAAACAACCTTTTCCATGGTGTGAAGTGGCAATACCGGTTGCATGATCAATTCCAGAACTTCAACCACGCCAACGCCGTGCTCATGGCTTCGATCGAACGCAGCCCGCCGCCGCCCTGAAGCGCGCCGTGGCGGCGAAGCATGTTGCCGACGTAGGCGCCGCGGTGCATCAGTAGCGGCTGGTCGCACCTAGCGGTCATGTTGCAGCGTGGCCGCTTTTACTCCGATTGAGACGATGACGCCCAACTTGGTATTCCCGAAAGTACCGGAAAATTCGAGCGACGAGCACGATTTCCATGTTCTAGGCCCAAAGCGCTTCGAGCACCTCGTGCGAGCCCTGCACGAAGCTCAACCCAACATGTACGGATCTCACTTGTACGGCCCGGATGGTCAGGGGCAGTTCGGCGTGGATCATGTAGTGTATCGGCGAACGGCGGGCGGCCCGGAAGTCGAAGTCGGTCAGAGTAAGGCTTACCGATCCTTCACGCAGAGTCAGATCGTTCGAGCAGCGAATGATTTTCTCGAGCATTGGGAGGTGCACTGGAAACCTATGGAGGTGCGGCGCTTCTTCCTCTTCGTCGGCTGCGCGATAAAGAACGAGAAGGCTCATGCCGAGATCATCTCGCAAGTCCGGGCCTTCGGAGCGCTTGGCGTTGAGTTCGTCGTCTGGGACGCGAACAACATATATGACCGATTGGCCGAGGCGCGCGGTGTCGTTCGGGGTCACTTGAACCAACAGTGGTACGTGAGACTGTTCGGCGAACCGATCGGCCCGCTGACCGGCCTTCATCGGGAGTTGGAGAGCGGGAACCGGAATGCCTTTCAGATCGGCGGATATGTCGCGCGACTGAACCAGTCGGAGGGCAATGAACTCGCGGAATGGGAGCGCCGTGTCCGGCGAGGCGAAACCTCCAAGGTCATCGAGGAGGTCGCAAACGCTTTGGACGACACGCCCGCCGCTGCGACAGGACCCAAGGTCCGTGCGGCGCAGCTTCGCTTTCTCGCCAGTCTGCTCAATCAGCGCAAGGATCTCGAGAAGGCGCAGGAGCTGCTGGACGAAGCCGATGGGCTTGACGGTAACTCGCACCGACAACGAGCCGTGCTGTTGCTGGAGACGGTCGGTGCCGAGGCCTTGCTTGCTGCCTACGACAATCAACCTCAATTTGCGGAAATCCGGTCGGTTGCCAGGCTCCGTATGGGCGATCCAGCAGGAGCGTACCTCGAGCTGGATCTGACGTCTGACGAGCCGAGTGTGGAGACGCTGCGGCTAGCTGCGTTGGCCAAGCTGCAAAGTGGCGAGCGCGAAGATGCCCTGGACTTTGCCCGTCGCGCAACAGCGTGCGATCCTACGTCGCGCTCCGCGGCACATGCGCTCGCCCTGTGCCATTTTCACATGGCGCTATCACCCGGCGCCGACCCGGTCGTGGGCGAGTGGCCGCAACCCATCGACCTTCCACTGGTACACGCTTCCGAAGATGCCCGTACCCATCTGGAGGCGGCGGAAGCCGGCTTCGCCAAGCTGATGGTTGACGAGACCCTCGACGAACACAGCACGATGGTGATGTGGCACTTCGGCACGCTGGCGTGCATGCCGTGGCGGCGCGGCGACACGGAGGCACGGGTTGTGGAACTGCAGGCTTCCGCCAAGTTTCCCATTCCCTTATCCGTATGGTGTCTTTCCCGAGGGTTGCAGTTCGATGCGATTGCAGCGGCCGCGGACTGCGATGATCGCCTCCTAACTCATCCCAACGATCTTGAGGCCCTTATCGTGCGCGTTGCGCTTGCGACCTCGGCCCAAGATCGGGAATTGGCTCGCGGACTTCTGAGCGAGGGGCGGGAGGCCATGATCGCGGCCGGTCATGCCGGTATCCATCGATACTGGAGCGCGGGACTCGACATGGAGGCGACGGGGTCGGCGCCATCAGACGCGAAGGAGGCTTACCCCTGGCTAGCGTTGCGCGCGGCGATGGACGTCCGCGACCGCAAGAAGCGGCTCAAGCGCATCGCGTCGGTCCTGGGTAAGCAACTCGCCCAGAATGGCGATCCCTCGGTCATTCTCATCGCCACGCAACTGCTGGTTGAAGGGAATTGGTACAAGGAGGCGGTCAAGGCTTCACGCTTCCTGCTCGAGAAATTGTGCACCGCCGAGGCGATCACCGTCGCAGTCCATGCGCTCTATCTGAACTTGCGTGCCCCCGAAGCGCTTGACGCGATGAGAAATCTCAACGCGTTTCCCAATGGCGCACTACCGGTCGATCTGGAAAGAGTCCGCACTGAATGCCTCGCGGTCTCCGGCGACCTGGTCGGCGCTCGAAATGCGAGTCTCGAACTCGCAAGGGCGACGCTTGATGGGCAGGACATCTGGCGATCAATTGGGTTTCACATCGCAACGGGTGCGGCACCGGCGGCGCTGGCGCTTTACGAGGAACACCAAGAGCTCCTCGTAAAGCCGTCGTCGGGGCATGTGATGCTCGCGAACGCCCTGACACAGACCCACCCGGAGGCAGCCGCGCGTATAACGCGAAGGATTACCGCCGACCTTCCCGATGCCTTGGTTACCGCGGCGTTCACGCTAGCCAGCAAACTGAAACTGGGCGATGAGCAGCGGGTACTGATCGGCAGGATACAGAAACTGGGCCAAGCCGGGACCGGCGGGGTGCAGCTCGTCGACCTGGACAGCATCATCGAGATGATGCGGATGCAACGCGAGCGTGCCGAGAAGGCCTACGAGCTCTATGCAAACGGGCACGCACCGGTCCACTTCGTCGCGAAACGGAACCTCGGGATAGCCTACTTGGCGCCTCTGATTACTCCCCCCCAACCATCGGTTCGCAGCGGCATATTCGCGGCTCGCTACGGTCGACGATACGATGAGAAGATCTGGCCCGCGAGCCCTGCTGAGACGAAGCTACTCGTCGACGTGACGGCGCTGATGACAGCTCACGCATTGGAGCTGCTCGACACCGTCGAGCGGACGTTTCGGCCCCTGATGATTGCACCCGATACCGTGAACGCGGTGTTGTCGATGCGATCAGAGGTGGAGGATGCGCGGCCCGAGCAGGTTGCGGCGTCCAAGCGACTAGTCGCGTTGTGCGATACGGGAAGGATCGTCGCCGGTTCTGTGTCACCTCAACTGGACGCATTCAACGTTCTTTGGGAAGTAGGTGGTGGCGAGCCCGCGTCGACGCTGAATTTCACTCGTCTTGCCGAAACGATGCTGGCCCTACTTCCTGCGGAGAAGGCGGAAAAGGTTCGGGTGGCGCTCGGTAATACGCTCGACGATGAAGCGTCGGAAGCGGTTCCGGCGAGCGGCGCCGTCCTTAATATCGATGGCACCATGGCTGCTGCGCTGGCGGAAGCCGGCATGCTGGAAAGCGTCATGACGAGGTTCGTCGTTGCATTATCCGAAGAGGATATCGTGCGTTTGCGGGTGGATGCCGCTGACGCGGATATCCGCGCGCAGGTAGTGGATTCGTTGAGCGGGCTCGCGGCACGTCTCGCCCGCGGCCTCGATGACGGTAATTATCTGACCGTTCCCGTATCACGATCTACCGAAGCCGATCCGGTCACTCGCAGTTTCATGCAGCTGATCGATGCGATGGGGGATGGCACCGGTATTCTTTGGACAGACGATCGATACGCCTCGACGGTCGACGACCCGAAGTTTCGTACGGTCACCACCGTGGAGACGCTTGGCGTGATCCGCACGCATGGGCGTATCACCCGGAACCGGGAAATCGCGTTTCGTCAGACCCTGCGTAACGCGCGATACCAGTTTCTGCCGTTGCAGAGCGATGAAGTCGCAACGATGATGCGAGCCGCCACCCGAAATGGCGAGGTGACGGATACGCCGGATCTAGTCACGCTGCGACGACACACTGGAGAGTTCCTTCACCATAGGCGCAGACTTCAGTGGCCATCGCCGACGGAGGCCGAGAAGGAGATCCGCGGTGAGGTACCTCATCTCCTGGATCACGGTCACGCGCTGACTGCCGCACTGGTCGCGATATGGCATGATGAGAGCTGGTCGTTCGCCGACGCCGAGGCGGCGTCGCAATGGCTCGTGCAGAATCTGGAACTGGGATTGTTCCCGCTACCCGTGCTCGGGCCCGACGATCCACGATCGGATCACTTGATCGGAACGCATCTCGGTTCGTTGGTTCTTTCCGCACTTCAGATACAGGCGAGCTCCGGCAGCAGCGAGCGACAGGCCGCCTACCTCTCCTGGCTCTTGGACACGGTGATCCACAATGCCTTGCGCGTACGCCCCGGATTTCGCGAGCCGATGGAAGAGATGATCGAGCAGCACCTGCTGCGTAACGCGGAGGGTGCCATAGAGGGACGGTTGTGGCTTGCTTTGGCAGGCCGCATGGTCAACGCAATGCCGGAACCGATGAGAGTGTCGCTTCTTGCGCGGAAGGGATTGCGCGAAGGCTTCGGGTTGGCAGAGCACGGCATCGTCAGCATAGGCGGTCACGACTTCGACGCCGCATCGTTCTGGACGGCGGCGGCACGCGCGGAGGAGAAGCCGTCCCCCACCTTAAGATCGGAGGAGGGGGTGGACGCGGTCCTGTGGCTCCTGAAAGACGGCGGATACCATCTCGCCTTGGAGATTGGCGGTCGAGAGTTTCGACTCGATGGATGGGTTTGGGCGGTATCGCAGGACGATCCGGAAATCAGGCTCGATGCGCTGCGAGCGCGCGCATACCGGCTGGATCTGGGCGAAAGCTCCGTCGTCGCACTCGACGGGTCGCTTGCTGCGATGAATGCGACCGACCGGATATTCCACGTTCAGGAGCGGGAGAACGGAACGGCAGCGAATTGGTATGCCGATCTCGAGGAGGGCATTGGTCGGCGAGAGACGTTCACGGTGATGGACCTGATGCCGGACGACCTTTCGGGCCTCGCGCACTTTGCTCGGCTCGGAGACGATATCGAGCATGCCGCATCCGAACTGCTCGCAGATCGAGGCTTGGCAATCGCGCTTCGGCGGTTCGGGACTCTGCCCATCATTCAGCCAAGGGCGTTGGCGGCAGCGGTCGAGGCGATGGACGACGAAGAGTTGTCGGCGTTTCTAGACGAAGCCCAAGCCGATGATTGGGGGCCGTGGACGCAGCTGTTTCTCGCGCGGATGGTCATAGGGCGGTCGAACGGGGCGGGGGGACTGATCGAGCGCTTGCGCACTTGGATCGACGGGGCGCTCAGCGATGATACCCGTCCACTCTGGAGACTCTATGCTGGTCTGGCGCGCGCCACCGCGGCTCAAGGCTTGGGTCAAGCAACCTGGCACGGGCAGACGCCGCAACGTCGGCTGGCGACATGCTGGCTTCACGCGGGCGCCATTTCCGAGATTGCGGCGGGCGGCGGCGTCCTCACCGAACAATTGATCCGTATGGTGAACGAGGCGCGGTTCGTGCCGCCGTCCTTGTTGCTGAACACGCCGGATGCCTTCGACATGGACACCGCCAATCCGCGGCATTGCAATTCATCCCGGTTGATCGCTCATATCGCTGCACCGGTCCTGGCTGCGCTTTCAGCGTATGAGGGTGAGCGGGAGTGGGTTCGAGCGCACTTGAGTTCCCTGGTGCGCGGAACCGGCAACCTCGAGAGTGCCAGGATCGCGATCGCCGAGGGAGGATTACTGACCGGCAATCTGCTCGTCAGTCCGCTCGCGGACGACTGGAGCGAACTCTTCGAAGGTGCAGAGCCTGGCTTGGGTGCGCTTTTTGGTCGGGGCCTTGAAGCTTTGGTGACTAACGTGCTCGCGGAGGACAATTCCCGGACCTTGCCGGGCTCTGGTTGGCCGTTCGTCCGCTTCGCGGGCGGCGATGCGCCCCTACCTGACGAACTCGGCGTAGTGGCCAGGCGAGCCGCCCGGATGCCTGATCTTCTGGACGGCCATACGGACTACAATGCTCTGCTCGCGTTTACGCAGATCGCGTCGGCGAACGGCTGGGATGAGTTCCGAACTCCGATTGCGGCCGCCCTTGAGGCGGCAACTCCTTCTTCGCTGAACGAAGGCATCGATCCGCTCATCCTGATCGAGACCGGCTTGATGCATGCGATGATGGAACCCGACCTGCTGGAGCGCACAAGAATTATGGGGAACCACATACGCCGTTTGCTGCCCTCGGCTGCCTTGGCGAAGACATCCGAAGCCGGGGCGCTTCAGTTCGCGAGAGGACTCCCTGGGCAGTATGCCGAGGCGTTCGTCGATGTGGTCGCGGAGGCCTGGTCGACGCGATGACGCTGACCTCGGAACCTCCATGCGGCTTTCGCGAACAGCAAGAACCGACGAGCTGACCCTCAAATTGATCGCGTTCATATCGAGTATTCCGGATCGGTTGGGTCGCGGGTTGGCGATGCATCGTCCGGCGAGGTTGCAGGGGGCGCCGTTGAAAATGCGAATCCAATACCGTCCTCAATCGAGGCCGCTATTTCCAGCGCCGCGGAAGGTGAATGCAAGCCGGCCATGCCGTTCAAGGGGAGGTAGGGTGGTAGACCTGGATGCCAAAGACCTGCGAAACGCAATGGCATCTACTCCGCGCAAACGACCTCCGAACCGAGAGATTTTGTGACGCCTGAATTGCAGATTGAGGTTGCCTTCGTTGGTAGGCTTCTTCTGAAGGGCGCCGTTGCGATGTTTGCGAATGTCATGGGATTGTTCTGATGTGTAATCGCGCGAGGTTCAGCAGTGAACCCGAAGCCATTGTCGAGCGCTTCGGCACGAACTGGTCGGTCGATCGACCGATGGACAACCGGTTCGATCCGAAGGAGCTTCGTCCCTTCGGGCGGGCGTACGTCGTACGGAAGGAAGGGGAGAGCCGCGGGCTCGACGTGATGGAATGGGACGTGCTGGCCGGACAGGCAAAGCAAGCCGGGCGCAAAGTCGCTCAGACGAACGTGCGCACTCTTCATCTTCCACAGTGGCGAACGCTCGTCAGCGATCCGGCCAGTCGGTGCCTGATCCCTTTGACGCAGTTCTGCGAATGGGCTCGGCAGCCTACCGACCTCGACGACGGCAAGAAGCCGATCAAGGGCGAAATGTGGTTTTCGGTCACGGACCAACCGCTATTCGCAGTCGCCGGATTCTGGCGACAGGTCGGTGAACAGCGCTATTTCGCGATGGTCACATGCGATGCGAACGATCTGGTTGCGCCCATTCATCCCAAGGCGATGATCACGATCCTGAGTCCGGAGGATCACGAGCGGTGGCTCACCGGCGACTACGACGACGTCTTGTCGTTGCAACGGCCGTACCCGGCCGGTCGGATGAGTGTGCGAGGTCCCGTCTTCCCGACGCGCGGGAACGCTCCCGGTGGTTGAAAAGGCGGGCATGTCCGATCGGGAGGTCTGGGAGAAGGCGTCGAAAATCGCGTCGGAGTTCGGAGACGATGATGCCGAGCAATTCGCAGAGCGACTTTTCGAAATTCTTCGTGACACCACGCATCCGGAGGATTGGCGCCGGGTAGCCGCTGCGGTGGACGTCATCGCCGGCGGAGCCAAACATTAGCTCTTGGTCATGACCAATCGTTTGTTCAGAATCCTAATCCGAGCGTTCGTGGACGACGAACAATGCTGGGTTGCCGAACGGGCAGAGGATGACGGAGCACACCGATCAACGGGCGACCCGTATGCCGTTCCAGTTTCGCGTTAGCCATCTCTAAGGAAGCACTCATGCGTGCTGGCTAGTTGTCCAAGGGGTTCGGCAATCAGGAACTATAGCAGATCGCCGCTAAGCTTGCAGGTTTGCCCCGGAACGACCGCGGTCAGTCTTGAGACAGGCCCGGCGTTTCAGGATCAATCCGGGATTTCTGATCCGCAGGTTGGTAGCGGACCGTCCATCGGGGGTAGCCCTCCGGTGCGGTCTCGATATCGGGAAGTCCGACTGGGTCGGAACCGGTCTCCCCCCATCCAGCACCGTGGCAGCGATCGCATGCCGTGCGCTTGCAACGAAAGCTTACAAGATCGATTTCGGTATTCCACTGGCTCCGGCCTCTGCAGACCGTGCACATGACATCTAAGCTGCCCTTACGAGACTGGAGCGGAACGATGTCGAATGCATGCGGACTGTCCGGGCCGTCGCAATGGCCGATGTTGCTGGCGTGAGGCATGCGCCCTACTCGCGGCGGCGCAGGCCAAATGCAATATGACTATTGTCTGTAGCCCCAAGATCGGCACCCGGACGATGTCAGTCGCCGAAGCCGGCGACCATGAAGACGGAGAAGCACTCGATGGCGGTTTCCGGGGCTGCGGGGCGCCTCGAACCCGAGATCACGGCCGACGATTTCGAGAAGTCTTCGACATGCTCCGCAGGAATAACGCCGGTCAACGTATTGGTGTCGTACAGCACAGGTCTGCCGTCCCCAACTGCTGCATTGAAGGTCGAAGGCGCTGTCGACCAGAGTTGCGGTACGACCCCTCGGAGGACGGATGGCCACTCGGGCGCGCTCCCGGTCTGACTTGCCGTAGATCGGTGCGACCTGATGCGGGCTAGATACTGGCTGAGACTTTGCCCGGCGCCCAATGACGCCAAGCGATCCCGGAGAGCGGTCCGAGCCCTCTCGATCGTGTCCTCCTTGAACATCAGGACGATCGCCGCCGGCGTTCCGCCAGGTTCACGCATGACGACGGTCCATCGGCTGGACAGTGACGCCGAGAGCCTTGGCCAGATGGCTTTCGCGAACATTGCTTCGGGAAACCCGAATTTCAGACTTGCCTCCGTTGCGAGAGCGTTCGTTTTGACCCGCGACATAATCTCCGCGGACGTCAGTCCTTTCGGCAAGCTGACAACACCCAGCTGAATGACCGAGAAATTCTCAATCCATTCCTGCAGGGCGATCCATTCCTTCTTGCTCGGTAGTATCCAGGCGGCGCGCTCCTCCCGTATCGTTCCGGGGGTCAACCAGATCCGACCATCCAGCGCGGCCCAGTTGAGTACTGCATCGATGTTGGAGCTAGCCCTGAACCGGCCATCTGCAGCAGCCTCGTCGGCCAGCAGCGCAGACCCGACGCCGTTCTGCCGCGGCTCGCTTAGTGTCTGCAGCCGCTCTGAGTGGATCTTCGCAAGCCGATTTGCCGCGATCTGACCGTGACGTCGCAGTTCCCCCTCGCCGAAGCTCTGAAGGATCGAGCTCGGTTCGACGACGTGTTGGCGCATCTGGATGACCGGCATGACGGTCGAGTGGATCCCCGATCCGCATGCGACCCCTTCCGATGTTATGCTTGAGGCGTCGAGCGTGAGCGACACGGGCGCCTGCGTTCCGCAGCCGAACCGTTCGTGGCAGGATTCGGCTGAGGCGACCCCCATGACAATCTCCTTGGATCGTCGGCAGGTACAGAACAGCGTGGCGCCGTGACGAAGAACCGCGTCTCGGAATTCCTGGCGCGGAAGCTTGTGCTTGCCGTTGGCGCTCACGAGAACGGCCCGGGGCCGCAGCCACTGCCAAACCGCGTCGTACGCCTGGTCCCGACCGACGTAAGAGCGCGACCCATGATGCGGCGCCTTGACCACGTCGCAATGGAGTCCGAGCGGATGGCTCGCCTGCAGGTAGAGGAAGTTCTCGAGATCGCCCGTGAAGAGCAGTCGGCGACGAACTGCACCGATCCGGGCTTCGACGAGGAGAACGATGGACGTGTCGTTCAGGACGTTGTTGCCGAAGAATTCCGGATCGACGCCCGCCGCTCGAGCTTCCGGCCTCAGATGCTCCAGGGTCATGGTATCCGATACCGAAGCGGGCAGGTGCCGAATTCTGTCCGGATTGATCTCGCCGCTGGCGATAGCTCCGCGGATGTCGCCGAACCGGTCCTCGACGGGCTGCGGCAGTGCTGGCCGCAGTAGAAAGCCGAGCGGCGTTGGCGCCTCCATGAAAAGCTCGAGCGCGTCATCGCCGATCAGTAGCCGTTCCAGAAGCCTACCAGCCGGGGAGAGCACCCGAACGGTAAGGTCCCCGTCTGAGCTCGTCCATTCCGCGCCCTCCACGGGCCAGGAGATCGTAGTATCTTTTTCCAAAGCCTTCTGGAGCTTCTCTGTCTGATCAAGCCCCCGCTTTATCCGGTCCGGAAACAGCCAGGAATGGCGTTGAAAGGCGGGTACGCATGGGCCCCAGTATTTCTCGATAGGCAGCCGATCTTCTCGATCGGCATATCGTACCAACCCGTCTACGTGGTCGGCGTCGCAGTGGGTTAGAACTGCGAGATCGATCTTCTCGGCGCCCACCTTCCGCAGCGTTTCCGCGATGCGATCGGCCCCAGCAACCGGCCCGCCATCAATGAGGATCGTGGAAACTACGCCGTTTTCCGCCGTCCATTTGAGCAGGATAGCATCGCCATGTCCTACGTTGATCAGCTCGACGTCGAGCTGGGCTCCCTTCGAACGAGGACCGTTTCCGGTCGGGCCTTTTCTGTTTCTGGTCGTCATGGACGGTCAAAGCTCCGAAACGATCGTCGGGGATCGCCGTGGCGGGCTTTGGCCCGCAATCCCTAAAGAAGTCCTGCCTGATCGATCAACGTATCCATGGACCTCAAAGCGTCGTTGTTGCGTCAAGTCTCATCAGATGACCTTCGCGCTTCGTGACGATCCGTCATGCCGCCTTCTCGATATGCGGCCGACCTTGCGTTGCAATGAAACCCGATACGTCCATCAAACGGATCGTCATGTGATGTCGAAGGACCCTCGAATAGATCGTGATTGGCGGCGCCAAGAGGCACTGGAGGGTCTCGCAGCATACGGCGCACAGGTGAACGTCTACCGTACCCTCGTTTGACCTACCGGAAGGCTCTCCTTGCGACCCGGACCGATCGTCGGTGGCCACGTCTTCGAATGCAAAATTCAACGCCGTTTCGACATCCTGCGTATCGTCGCCGGCGACGTCAAAGGCCGGATCGTGGAAATTTCCGTCCTCCAGTTCCTCCGCTTCTGGGAGCATTCCGACGTCCGGAGCGCGCGCAAGGTACCCGTGGCCTTCTATTGCCTCCTCGGCTTGCTCCCTAGTCGGAAGCATGAGTGCGAAATGTGCCACCGCGGCCAAAGCCCGCAGATCGGCTGAAGGGCAGAGATGCGCGACACCGGCGAGCAGGTGTTGAGCAGTCACCATCCACTCATGGAGGCCCATTCTGGTCGCTTGGAGGTAGAGCGCCGGCTCTGCGGCTTCGAGATGCGCCGTCGAGCGGATCGGCGCTGACCGGACCGGCTCTCCGAAACCGTGGAGCTCCGCCCGTGTAAGTAGCATCTCCGCGCGCCGTACTTCGATACCCTTGACCAATCGCCAGAGCAGGTCGGCACCGCCCGTCGTCGGAATGAGACGGACTAGCAGGTCACCGCGCTCGCGCAGAATGCGTGTGGCCTCGATGTCCACTACCGACGTGGGGCGTTCCAACAATTCGATGCGGACGGCATCCGACAATGGACGCGCGCCCAATCTCGCGAACAGTCGGCGAAGAGCTGTGCCGTCCATTTCGGGCGGCCGCACCACCATGTGATCGAGTTCGTGACCGAACGGCGCGATGTGCATTTCGGAGTCCAGCCAGAGCGCGTCGCCTGGCCACATCGCGCTTGCGTCGATCGCCAGTAGGCAATCCTCGTCGGCCAACGTGTCGATGGCTTCGGCGGCCCCTGACGTTTCCGCGTCGAGATCCTCGGCCAGTCTCAGCAGGCAGCGGTCGTGAACGGTCAGATCGGTATCGCTGCGGTCATCGTCGTCCGCGATCTGGAGTAGCAGTCGGGCGTAGTGCTTCGGCTCCGGCGCGTCCGACACGCCGAGCCGGGTGAACAGCGGTTGCCGTTCTCGCATCTTGCCGCTGACCTGATGCCATCTTCCGCCGAACGGCGGCTTCGTCCAGAACACCGCGTCGGCGTGAAGGAAGCCTGCGCTTGGGTCGAAGATGAATGGCGTTCCAACCAGCCGGTCTATCTCCTCGAGTCCGTCGCCTCGGCCCAACCGCTCGCTCAGGATTGCGTAGGTCACGTCACTCGGACAGCGTTCCTCCTTCACGAGTTGCAGTAGATGATCGACTACCACGTCTGTTCCCGGTTCTTGTTCGACACCCAGGAGGTCGAGAAACTCGCCGGTCGATCTGTCGCCCAAACGTAGCGCCTGAAGCCCGACGATCGGCACCTGCGTATCGAACCCGACCGCTCGGATGGCCCTGTAAACCTCCTCGGGGTAATACAGCCGCTCGGTATCGATGGCGCCTTTGATCATGGCGGGCATGAACATGACTTCGGACAGGCCCCCCAGCTCCTCGCGCTCAGCCAGGTTCAGCCGTGGCCATCGGTCCAGGATGTGGCGCATTATCGGGGCCAGCGTGCGCATTGCCTGCTCGGGATCGAGCGAAGCCGCGATCTCCGTCACGCGAGCGATGATGTGAGAGGCCGAAACCGTGGTCGGCATGGCTAGATCGATTTCCAGAATGTCCCGTACTCGACCCGCCGTCAGCCCATCCACGGGCATCCAGTTCTCGTCCACCCATCTGGCCGCGTCGTCCCCGAGAAGAGACTGCAACGCGCTGGTGGAATAGTAGCAGCCATCGGGGCGTGCCCAATCGCCGCCACGGGTTCTGACGAACGCGAGTTGCCGGAGCGTCTCGCGTTGCGGCATCAGTTCGCGACGATGCGCGACGATCTGCGCCATGATGCTTCGATACTGCTCCCGGTTCACGCCGCGCGCGATGGCATCACCGAGGTGGCGCTCCACGTACTCAGGAAAGTGTAGTGTCGTTATTCCGAGGACTTCCGTGGCGAAACGCTCCATTCCGGGAGGGAAGGGGGCGGTGTCGACGAACTGATAGTAGCCCGTCGGGTCGCAGAAGCCGCCGGGAAGCTGCGCCCTTCGCGGAGCGACTAGGCTACCGTCAGTGTTGCGCAGTATCGCCGCATCCCGAAGAATGGTGGCTGCCTTGGTGGGTTCGCCATCGACCCAGAGAAGAGTCAGCAATCGGTATGCCGCGCGCAAAGCGTGAGCGTCCTTCACGAGCGCTAGCGCTCCGTCGGCGTCGCTAACCTTAGCGGCGAGATCCTGAGCGAAATCGTCCAGGCGCAGTTCGCGTATCAGGGCCGCTATGCGTGGAAGCCCCAGGACGTCGGTATCAGGTATGCCGATCGTGGGTAGCACGCGACCGAGAAGGTCATTGGGAATATTGTCGGGGAGACGTCTCATCTCGGCGGCGGTTCGGGCGGCGCCCTGGCGGTCGAGCAGAAAGCGAGCGGTGCTGAGCTGGTTGAGGACGCTTGCCGGCGTTGGTATGATCTTCGTTCCGCGTACCTCGAGCATCGTCGAGACGGCGGACCATATCGAGCGCAGGTGCGGGTTTGCCGGTCTGACTGTGTCGGCGGGCAGCCATGCCAGCTGCGTCACGATGTCCGGCAGGCGCAGTTGGCGGACGCCGACGAGCGCATCGTGCAATGGGTTCCAGTAAGCACGCAGACTTGGGTTCAGGATGCTGAGGCCGACGCTTGCGAGCGCATTCTGTTCGCGATCGTCCATCTCGCGCGGTGCGGAACGAACGTCGGCCGGCTGCTTCCACGTGCCGTCGATCGTGATGACCGAGGCGCACGCGCGCGATGCCGAACTGAACGACTTCCAGAACTCGCCGAATGCGCCATCCTTCGCACGAGCCATCGCGGCGGCTCCCAGACTCCAGAGACGACCCGCGCCAAGAAGGTCGCGAAGCGTAATGAAGTTCTCCGCCACGATCGTCGCCGCCGCCGCGAGAAGCGCCTCGTTCCAGTACCGTTCGTGCCCTTCGCCGTCGAGCACGATGTCCTTGCGACTCGCATGTGGAAAGAAGTCCGCGTTCACGTGCAGCGGCATGCCGGTGGCCTGTCGCGTCGGTAGATAGGCGTAGAGGAGTCCGTTGGGCGTCTCGTCTCCGACAGGCACGGCTATATCGACGAGTGGCGAACGCCCGAGCTCATCGAGACCCGGATAGCGCTTCTTCAGGTCCTTGCGGGCAATGATGTCCGATGCGCTGCGCGACAGGATGATCCATTGCTCTATTCTTCCGGATGGATGCAGATGCAGGTCGAGGCCGCGAGCCGTGCGATTGATGTGGACTGCAGCGACGGTGCGTCCTCCGCGACGTACCTCGACACGTTCCAGATGGCGTAGGAATAGCACGCTGGAGGGGAGAGCGGCCGTGATCTCACCGACCATCCGGTCCGCCACGTCCCGAGGCGCGACGGCTGCATTCAGGGCGTCGCGCACCTCAGAGCGTTCGAACGCCCACGGCAGTTCGAATTCGGTGCCTTCGGCAGGGGGGGCGTTTGCGCGACGCACCTTGCCGGAACGCGGATTGAGTTTGAACTCGACGCCTACGGATCGGATGATCGGCGTATCGGTGATCTGATAAACGGAAACGAAGCCGATGCCGAACCGGCCGATCTGGCTCCGGGCGGCGATCTTGCTGCGGCCGCCCATTTTCCGGATCGCGTGGAAGTTGCACTGACGTCGAACGCCGTCATCGTCGGCCTCCCGTTCCCAGTCGCACCCGCTATGCTGCAAGCTGCATCTGCTGAAGACGGCATCGTTCCACACAAGAAGAGCATTGTCCCGTGCATCGAACGTCAGACGTCGCGCGCCTGCGTCATCAGCGTTCTGAATGAGTTCGAGAGCCATGACCCCGTAGCCCTGGAGAGCCTTCAGGGCCTGCTCGATGTTTCCACACAGATCGGCCTCGTAGTCTAGATCCACTAGGTCCGAGAACGGTGGAGGTGTCTCCGCGAGGTGAGGGACCTCACCGGCATCCGCTGCGTCCGGAACGTCCATCGTACTTGCCGTCATCGTTTCACCCTTCACGGTCGAAGGGTAGCATCGCTTCGGCCGATTGGAAGAAGGCTGAGATGTTCAAGCAAAGCGGAGGATTCGGTCGGCGCAGCGCGGTCGGACTACCTGCACCGCCAATGACGTTTAGCCGTCGGAGTGACGTCTGGTTCGCATTTTCGGCGGAGACCAGTGGGTCATCTTCGCAAGAGAGCGAACTTGGATCTTTAAGCGCGGCCGGCGGAAGGTCTTGTCAATCGCGGGTCCTTCAACGAACCTGCGTTCGATGACCACATCGATTTTGACGAAGACCGGCACCAAGGTTCCAGAGCTTGCGGACCTGAGGCCTTACCTTAGTGCTGCCCTCATGAAGATCTTAGGCCGGGCATCGGCACGAACGGCCGCTGAAAAGACGTTGGCGGCGGCGGCGGCGTTGCAGCCGGAAGCGCAGCTAATAGCGCCAAAGTCGGTGGGACCGGGCGCATGGAGCGGAGCCTTGATATACGAGGAACTGAGATCTCCCTCCTGGTGGTCCGGCGGTCCCAAGGAGTCCCATCTGCAGCACATGACGGTGATCGCGAAGGGAGCGCATCTTGCCGTTTGTGCATCGGACGCGGCGTTTCGGGAAAGAATGGTCTCTGGAATCTTCGACGCCAGGCTGGCCATCACGCTGCCACGCAAGCACATGACGGACGCCTTCGTTGGACCCGAGGCGAAAACAGCGTGGTTGAACGGCATCCATACGCCGACGGCGGTCAAGGCGGATGCCAAGATGCTCAGCGGCTCTTCGCTGGAATACGCGATAGATCCGCTGGGTGATCACACCTACGTCCTTTCGGAATTGCGAAGTTGTCCGGCCATCCAGGGACTGAAACAGCCATCGGCCTCCACCAGGAAATCCGGCGGCGCGCGGAAGCGGTCCATTGGTGCTGCACCGGGCAGGTCGCTGATTTGGCTTGGTCCTTCCAAGAATTGGGACGAGTTCATCACGCAGATGACGGCTCTGCTCGATCATCTGACGACGGCCACCAGCCAGTCGCCTCTTAGCCTCGCCGCTCTGGCCGACGCGATCGATGGCTTCGACGCCGAAGCCGCCCTGATAGCAGTCCGTCGGCCGTCCATTTGCTGGGCATACCAAGCTAAGGCCAGGCTCTTGTGGGCATCGCGGTCTTTGACCCGTCAGCGAGTTTGTTGTGCTGTACGTTTTCGCGCAACCGAAGCCATCGAACCGTCGGATAATATCAACCGATCGGCATGAAACAAATTAAGCGCGTCGTCGTCCGTGGTAGCGTTTGCAATCTTGACGCCACTCGTTCGAAAGGCGGGATGGTCCATGATGGAAGCCAGGGGGCGCCCCGTTGCGGCGGCCGCCAACGACGCGGGATAGTTTCCGTGAAACGTTAATTGACCATCGGAGTACCAGCCTCCCTTGAACTCGATGGAGGTTCGAAGCACGCCCTCGATCCAGGTCAGGATGTTCAAGCAGCTCCATCGGCGAAACCGGAGGTCACCGTGTCGATCCTCGACGCGAGCAGCCCGTGCGGTTTCCAAGGCTGCAAGCGGCTCGAGATTGGCAGCCCTCAGAAGCGCAGATGAGATCTCCGTCATCGTGCCGACGGAACCTGATTGCTGGAGCGCGGAGAGTGCAGCCATCCGTCGTTTCTGCGAGCGGCCATGTAGCCGTTGATGATCCCGGATGTCGGCGACGGTCCAGATGGGTTCTGGCGGACTTGCCGAGGACGAAAGGGAGTCGTCGATAAGTGTCGTCACCATCCGGTAGTGACGTGAAGAGAGGTGAGGAGGGGCCTCGGTAACGGATATCGGATCCATGCGCAGCCAGAGGGGAATGCATCCCCCGTCGATTCGTGCCGAGATATCTTCCACGGCTCTCCGTAGTGTCGCTTCGCGCCTCGACACGATTCCACGAACCCGTTCCGCGGCCTCGATGTGTCCCAGTATCTCCTTAACGTTCGAAATGAGCGCTCTAGGGCCGCCGACGGACCTATTGGTTCGGATGGCAAGTGGCAGAAGAAAGTCGTGGAAATCGACGTCGATCACCAAGGTCATTAGTTGCTCCAGGCCAACCACGGCCACGCGCACGTCGCGTGAGGTTGGCGCAGCAACCCGAGATGGGCTCAGACTCTCGATCGCCGGCTTCAGATGGGCGACGAACTGCTGCA
>Ga0265780_10002723_pt1 | contig 23727 bp, 17 predicted proteins | sample P1T30metagenome_FD_192432 | JGI IMG/M metagenome (GOLD analysis project Ga0265780, IMG submission 192432) | Plant litter microbial communities from East Loma Ridge, Irvine, California - P1 T30 | ecosystem: Environmental > Terrestrial > Plant litter > Unclassified | place: USA: California... | reverse complement strand
TGACGATGTTGGAAGAGACGTGGCGCGGCGGGGAGGAAGTACTTATACCTCTCGTAGAACGCTAGTGGGTCGTTTGGTCGGTGGCCATGTATGCGGTTTGCGCTGTATGATCGGTGGTGCTGAAGCTGGACATCATCCTCAAGGTGCCTTGGTCTTTGACTCATGTCAGCGTCTTGACCAGTGTACACATCACATGCTCAAGCACAAAATTTCTCAAAAGTGGTCATATCATCAAGATAATATTCTTCGAACATTACCCGATCCAACACCCCCCTTCCACTATAAAACAGCAGCCGTATCATCATATCATAAAGCGCGCAAAAAAAACAAGTAGTACGCCATCCCCAGTTCGTGCCTAAATCCAGCTACGAAGGTATCCTCGCGTGGGGTATGCAATGCGATCCAAGTAACGCCAGTCCCTCCCCAAAAAAGACCCTCCATCCAAGGCCGTCGTGAGCGTCGTAATCAGGGCGTTTAAATGTTTGTAGTCCCCCTCTTGTAACGCCAGTTGAACGCCAGATGGAAATCAAGATGCAAGAACAGAAACAAGTAATGGGTGTGACAGTGGCAGTATCGCAAACATTGGAGAAATGGTTGCATATGCGTGCGTCGTACCCAACAAGAAGAAGTGGCCAGATGGCGAAAATCCAGACAAGAAGCGGAGATTGTGGAGCGTTCGATATCGAAACGTCTCCAAGTGTAACAATGTAAACGACAAACAACAGACAGGTGCGAATCGATCATCTCAGCTGCAGTCCATCATGTCAGCATCGATGTCGTGATGCTGCTCTTCGCCGCTGTACGTCGCAAGGACATCGTCGCTGGGTCCGAAGTTGCCCTCGTACACAGTGGCACCAGCTCGGCGGCGCTGTTCTACCCACTGGCACCCGAAGCACCGGAGGACTTCCTCAGCAGAAGGACGCTGGTCCGGGTTCTGGTGCAGCATCGCCTTGACAACGTTGTCCATGGAATCCATGGCCGACTGCTCGGTCATGAACTTGGGCGCGCGGGCAAGTTCTTCAGCTGGGCTCGATACAGGTCGAACGGTGACAGACGACATGGAGTCAGAGTCGTTGGCGTTGGCATCTGACATCAGGAAGGCGTCGGTATTTGACGTGCGTGAGCCTTCTGGGATTGGGTCGCCGTGTGAGTCCCTGCTAAGGGTGCTGTCGGCGCTCCAGGTCAAGCTGGGAAGGACGCTGTCGAATTCTCCAGATCGAAGCTTCTGCCAGTACAGGCCATTCTCTGGGATGACACAGTTGCCCGCGATCTCAGCAAGCATCATGCCTAGAGCGAAGACATCTGCAGGTTTGTCGAAACGGCCGGTGAGTGCCTCCGGAGCAAGGTAGTGGCGATCACCCTCACCGTCGATGTGCGCGGGCGCGGGCCACGGGCTGGCAAGTCCGAAGTCGGCGATCTTGAGACCACCCTCAAAGTCGATGAGGATGTTGGCGGGCTTCAGGTCAAGGTGAATGTAGCCAGAGTTGTGGATGAACGTTAGGCCCTGTTGATTGTTAGCAGTGATGTTGTAGAGAAGAGGTTGGTTAACGTACCATCGAGAGCTCCAGGAGGATCTTCCAGATCCTGAAGTCGTCCAGCCGGCTGTTGAATCCCACAGTGTCGAGGTACTTCCTCAAATTGCCGCCCTCGCAGTACTCCGTCTGGATGTACAAGTGTGAACTGGCCTCCCAGTGGGTGTTGATCTCCAGCACGTGGTCGTTGCCGCGAAGAGCGTACAGGACGTCAACCTCGCGCAGCTTCCGAGTCCGGTCAATGTTGCCCGTATATGGCTTCTTGGACTTCTTGACAACCCAGACCTGGCTACCAGCTGGCGACCTGCCTGGTGACACCTTGACGGGCTTGCCCACGCGGTAGACGGTACTGAACTCGCCTTCGCCGCCATCGAGCTGGCGTACCTCCTGGAAGCGCTCGGCGAGCGACTCGTCCACGTCGTTCTGTGTGAGACCGATGGGCATGATGCCCTGAACACTGTTGAAGAAGTGGTTCTCGCGAGGCGTGGTCGGTGTCGCGGGCGGCATGGCACTCAGGCTTTGCGCGAAGGGGTGCGAGTCTCGTCGTAGACCTGATATGGACAGTCGGCTCGCGTCGAGTGCTGAGTACGACTCACTCGGCGTCTGTGGTGATGGAGCGCCAAAGGAGGCTCCGGCAGCTGTAGGCGTTTTAGTACCATCTCTTCGCTTGGAGACATAAGCTGAGCGAACTGCTCGCTTTGAAAGAGGGGACCGCTGTTCCTTCGACGTCGAGCCCCGCGATAGGCGGCGTCGAGAGAGGGATGCAGCGTGCGCAGTGGGGGAATCGCCAGCCACTTCCGTATCTTCATCTGAGGACGAAACATACTGATACTCTTGGCTAACGTCTGCTGTATGGGAACCACAGGAAACGTTGGGCAACTTACTCGTCGGCCTGCTGTCGTTCTCAGGCGCCGCAAAGGTGTCGGCACCTAGCGAAGGGCGATTCGATGCTCGGAACGTCTTACGCCGCAAGCTGCTCTCCTTAGATCGGCGGCTCGAGCCACCGCCTTGCTTCGTGGGTGTGGGCGGCAGATCTTCTGCACTCGACTGGCTGTCAGTCATCCGGTTGGCGGTCGGTGACTGGTTCTCGGACTGTGCATCGTCTTCGCCATCGATACTCACGAAGCTGCTGCGGCGCTGATGGGAACAGCCCACGTCGCCGAAGATGTTCGGCCGCTTGCTGAAGTTGTCCATCTTGAGCTTGGAGACGTTGGCGCTGAACGGTGTGCTTGGTGTGCCAAATTGGTGTTGTGGCCGCGCAGACCCGCCGAACAAGCTGCCCTTCCTCTTAGCAAGTGGTGTGTCCAGGTTCTGCTCTCGGTCGACGGCGGCTGGAGGAAAGGACATCCGCTTCGAGGGTGTATCAGGCATTTTGTAGATACCGACACCTGGAGCCGGCTCGTTCACATTGCGGTTCTTCTTCGACATGAGGCCGGTCGAGAAGGATGTGATTGGCGCTGGTGCACCCTTGAAGGGCGTGTCGAAGGAATCGTGAGAGTCATCCCGAGAGTCTGGTGCCGGTGGTCGTCCAATCCCAAGTGGCAGTGATCTCGAGAACAGCTGGTTCTGAGGTTGCGTTGGCGCATCCGGCGCTGCCTGTGGGAAGCCGAATACTGATGATCGTGGTGGCGCCATTGGAGTGTCTCCATGCGCGCTCGAGGATGCGGATGATGGCGTCTGCGCATGCGACAGTGGGTGTGGCTGCTGCGAGTTGCCGAAGCTACTGCGCGATGGCTGTGGCAGGCCCATACGCCCCGCGTCAAACACGGAACTGCGCATAGGCGTATGCGACGGGGTAGTGCTGTTTCCGAGTGAGCTGTCGAGGGACATCCTGTTGCGAGTCTTCGAGGCCGCGACTCCAGGCAGCGCAAACTCGCCGTCGTAGGCCGGCTTGGGTCGTGGTGTGTTGGACACCCGCTGTGAGAGTGTCGACTTGCGCAGTGATGTTGTCCGCCGTACTGGAGTGAGCGAATTGTTGACCGGCGAGGAGAAGTTGAAGTAGTTGTCCGCGTATATATTATTCTGGTCCTCCTCCGGTGTGGTCCGCGGTGAATTCGTCTGGTCGAAGATGCTCTCGAAGTCTTGACCGAGACTCGATGCGCCGTGCACGCTCCTGCGCTTCGCAATTGGGCTGGTGCCGTTACTGCCGCTCAGATTCATCAGGCCGTCGTTGCGCTTGAGCGGGCTGGACTTTGCGAGTGGGGCGGGTGATAAGTCGGGTCGTGATTGCGCGAATGCAAACTTGATGGGCTTGTCGTTGACGGGTCGCTGGTCGGTATCCATGCAGTCGGGTGAATCTGCGCTGGCGGGGCGCGGCGTGTTTTCCTGTCCGTATTGTGCGGGTCGCGATGTTGTTTGGTACGGGGTCGCGTTGCCGACGTCACTCGCGTCACCCAGCGGTCGACGTGGCGGAGTCTTGGACTTGGTGCGGGTGCGCGGCGATGAGCGGAATGGCGCAGAGCGGCGCAGCGAAAAGCGTTTGGTTGCTGGGGCAGCGAGTGGTGACTCGGGGTGTGTTTTGGTCGGGCTGGCGGGTTTTGGCGCCTTGGGAGTGAGTGCGCGCGCAATTCCAAAGGGCGAGAGAGGCGAGCGGGGAGTGTCGGAGGCGCGCAGTTGGAAACGCGAGGGCTTTGAGGGCGAGCGGGAGAGTGAGCGACGAATGTTCTGTAGAGAAGAGAAGTGGGTGCCGTCGAGTCGATAGCTATGGGGATGGGTGGGCGAAGGCAGGAAGTGGCCCTCCTGCCGCGGGGAGCAATGGAAATCCATGGCGTGATTATTTTGCGACTGTGGGTGAAAGTGGGCGTTTGTTGTGATAAGTTATCGGTTTTTCAGGCAGCACGTGAGACAGTGCCGATGTTGTTCTGATGGAGGCTGGATGGCCTCGCAGTGCTTTGGCAGGTGGTCCCTCAGGTCAGAGTCATGGATGAGGTCAGTCCAGATAGCGATAGCGCTTGTGTTTGATATTTTCGAGTGCGGGGAAGGTGTGCTGGAATGCAAGAAAGCTGCGTTCCGGTGTTTCGTCGAAGTCTAATCAACCAATGTCCCTCCTCAGCAAGCAACGACCCGCAACGTCCTCGGTGGCTCCATGCAAGGCCTAACGATTACAGTACACAGTAGGCGTGATGTGCTGCACAATGGTGGAGAGCCGGTGTTGGCGGCGGTGTGTCGACTTCTGATACGTGGATGGTGTTGATGCTGGAAATGCGCGTCGTCGTCGGTAAACACAGGCACCGCGGGCAGTCACTGTCAACACTGCAGGCAGGCGCGATGCAGTCGCAGTGATGCAATCTGGAGGGGAGGTCGGAGCTTGGAACGATGAAGAGACCCTTCCAGTGCTCGTTAGGATCGGTCGATGAAGGTGAGAAGTAGTGAGTAGGGTAGGAACGCAACGCGTCGTCCGTCTGTATTTTGGTTGTCCGTGCTTCAAGCCACCGGTCCACATCAACATCCCTGCATCGAGAGCGCATGCGAGAGCCACCAGCACACTTCAAGCCGCAGCCAATAGATTCAGAGACACAAGGCACAAACTAAAACAGTTTGACAGTGGAGCACAGTCCGGAACAATTGGAGAGCTCAGTATTCAAGAACTGTCTTCTATTCTGAAGCACTGCGAATCGCCTATACCATGTGTCTTCCAAACTTCGCCACAATGTTTGTTTACTGTCAACATCAGCATAACAACTTCTTCCGCCTTCCAGCAGATCCCAGATCAACCAAACCCACACCGTTGGGCACTCCTACGCCGCTCGCACCATCCTGCGCCTCGTCATCAGCCAGGGGTCCCGTATCCTCATCCCCGAGCATCGCGGCCAAATTAGCACCAATCTTAGCCCTTCATGCAGCAAGTGCAAAAGGGGTCGTTGGTGACTCGACGGCCCGCAAACAAGTGCAGCAATCCGGCCTTGGCCTTAGCTTCTCCACATTATGATTGTCGAGGTGGCTTGAACCGATGGTATCGATTGTTATTTGGCGATATCGATTATGCAGGTCATGGGCAATCGACATGAGACGTGTTTGTGGTGAACTGTGAGGCTGTATGCATTCGATGCAGTTAGACCTCGACGGGACACGACACGATGATGCCTCGAAGGCAGACGGGCTACGTATTACGATGATGCTAAATGGCACTGGAGCCTGCGGAAGGCCCGGCTCACGGCTGTCAAGCTCGTGCGACTGCGCCGTCAGGTCCTCAGCAGACCCTTTGAGATTGGCAGATGATGCGCCCAATATGCCCAAGTGACATTTCATGATCCAAAGTTGAAACAATACGGGTCATGTCGAACAGAATTATATCAGTGCAATGTTAATATCGGCATTGTGGACGCTGTCGATAGTAGAGCAGCCATTACGATGATTGAGGTTCTTTGTTTTGATGTTTGTTGTTGTTTTGCCGAATTCGGAACACACCTCAGCGCAGCAACAAAATCATGCCGCACACCGAAACACCACCAAGAGCACAGTCTCGCGGTAACATCAATGTCCAATGTTTCACATTCCGACTGACTTTATTGATTGCTAGCATTACCACACACTCTCTTTGCCTACTTACCCTGTCATCGTCATGGCATCTGTCTGACAAGCCGACAACTCCTCCTTTCCCCGATGTCAGCCCTCCCATCGATTTTGCTCACGATCGGATCGACAACATGACGTCCATCAACAACGCTTACGCAGGGACACAGCAGACAAGCACGCGGGGAACATGGCAGCCCTGATCGTCACGTCGCGTCGCGTTGCGATAAACAACAAGTGACGTTGCCAACGTTGGTGCATCGGCCTGCCTTCCGAGAGAAGATCGCACTGGACCCTGATTTCGCTCGACGACGCCTGGTCATCCTTGTGGCGGAGGGCTCAATCGCAGGGAACGACGTTGTTTCAGCTTCGGGGTCCGGGTGACTGGCACATCTGACAGTGCATCATCAGCCTCGCAGTGAATCCAACATGAGCAGAAACATTTGGTGGCCGATTGTCATGGCGACGCGGGGTGAGTGCTTGAGGGTATGGAGAGAGTATGCCTCGTTCGATTTCGACTGGCGGTCTGATGCCTTTGAGCGAGAATACCACACACTTGAAAGAGGCAGGAAAGCAGGCAAGTGTCGTTCTGAAAGGACCCGGAGTCCTTTCGTGCATCGACCTCTCGCTCTGCACACCCTCGTCATTTTTGCTCGTAGCTGGCGACGTGAAGCTAAACACCCATCAGGATTCTAAGGCCGCCGTCAGAAGATGACAAACATCTCCCCACCACACTACAAAAGGGTCCAGCATCAACAACTACATCCCAGACAACGCACACCCACGCGTCCCTCTATGGCCAACGCAAACCCTGAAAGGGTCCAGCGACAACTTCCAAGATGCAAACATACAATCCACAAGATGACGAAGCAGCGACTGTTCCAAGACCAAGTGTCCCTCCGTCGATATTTCCAAGGCAACGGCCGAAGCCGCAATTAATATGAACAGCATGAATCCAGCGAGGGTCCAACGATAACTTCCAAGCTCAATTGATGAGATGACGACGTTGACATCCCCTCCTCATATGCGGCCAAGGCGACGGGAAGATTGGATGCCCTTGTATCGATAGTGCAAATCGTCATCTTGCAGGGTGTGTGGGCTGGGATGATCCGAGCAAGCATCGAATGCCTTCATATAAGATTTCCGAAAAGCTTCAAGCGCACACAAAGATGCTCCGGTATCACTCGCGACTTCAAAAACTTCCCCGTCAAGCCCAACACATCCCTCTACACCACCCTCGGCCTAACCCCACCCTTCAACTCCCTCCACAAAAAATCCTGCGTCCTCCCCCACGCATATGCACTCGTACTCCCAACCCCATGTCCCTCCCCAGGCATAAACAACAACTCATACGCCATCCCCGCCCCATTCAACGCCCCAACAACCTGCATCGTACTCGCCGGATCAACATTGCCATCCAGCTCACCAACACTCAACAGCAAACTACCCTTCAGCCGCCCCGCATTAACCACATTCGAACTCGCCGCGTAGCTACCGTCGACGGGATATCCCATCCACGCTTCGTTCCACCACAGCTTGTCCATGCGGTTATCGTGGCACCCGCAGTCCGCAGCCGCGACGCTGTAGAAATCGTTGTGGAAAAGGAGTGCGCCCATGGCGTTTTGCCCGCCTGCGGAGCCGCCGTAGATACCTACGCGACTCGTATCCATCCACGGACGCGTCGTCGCCGCGTCTTTTATCCACGCGATGCGGTCTGGAAATCCCGCGTCCTTGAGGTTCTTGTAGCATGTGTCGTGGAAGGCTTTAGAGCGCCAGTTCGTGCCCATGCCGTCGATGAGCACGACGACGAAGCCTTGGTTTGCTAGACGGTGCACGGTGTCGTGCAGTTTGTATTCTTTGGGGACGTAGAAATCTTGCGGGCCTGCGTAGATTTGCTCGATTATCGGGTATGTTGTTGTGTTGTCCATTTCGTAGGGGCGGAAAATTAGGCCGTGGATTGGGGTCATGCCGTCTCGTCCGGGCGCGGCGAAGCGCTCGGGGATCGGCCACAGGAGGTAGTCTAGGGTGCCGGATGATATGTCGTCTATTTTGGCGCCGGTTGAGGCGTCGCGGCGGACGGTGATGGGCGCCATGTCCATGCGCGACCAGGTGTCTGTGATGGTTGTGCGGTCTTCGCTGAAGGTCCAGGAGTGTGAGCCGTCGCCTTCGGTTAGGATCTTGAAGTCTGAGCCGTCGAAGTTTACGCGTGCTAGATGGGCGTAGTATGGGTCTTGTCCTGGCACGGCGCCGAACACCTTGATCCAAATCTGACGTTTCGCTTCGTCCACGTAGTCCACTGATCGCACCAGCCACTCGCCTTTCGTGATCTGGTTCTTTACTTTTCCGGTCTGCACGTCGTAGAGGTAGAGGTGATTCCAGCCGTCACGCTCACTGGCCCATATCAGTTCGCTCGAGTTCGAGCTGGTGAGCTCATACATGTACAGCTTGTGTGCGTAGTCGATGAAAGTGTCGCTCGTGTCCTCGGCTATGACCCGCACGTTTCCCTGTGTGTTCATGGCGATTATGCGCAAAGCCTGGTGGCCTCTTTCGTTGTACAGGAACCGATACTCAGTGCCCTCCTTATTCCACCCGTAGTTCTGGCCTCCGTTCACAACATAGAGCTGGTACGGATTCGAGAACAGCGTGTCGTCGGTGGGGACCTCCTTTCGTGCCGCCACATCGAACATCCGGGGGCGGTCAGTCTGCACTTTGTCACCCGGCTTCAGGTACTGGAATTGCTGTAGTTTGGGCTGGAGCTGGTCGGAAGGGCTCGACTCGACTATATAGACTGTGTGATCCTGGGCTTTTGTCGTCTGGACTGCGACGAAGTACCTCTCGTCTGGTGATGGATAAGTCCCGGTGGTAATTGGGCTGTCCTCGGTTCCGGTCGTGGACATTGGGACTTCTTGTCCGTTCTCTTCACGGTACCATACGTTGTAGTCTCGGAAGAAGACACCTGGGCCATTGTTCGTATCGTTGCTCTGACGTCTAGATAGCCCAGAGGCAGTCTCTCCAATCAGTGGTTGTGCTTCAGCGAAAGACTTCAGTGTTTCGACTGCGTAAGGCTCGCCAGTGAACGGTGCAGCAGAGACTTGAGACAAAGATATTAGGAATATGCATAGCACGAAGAGCGCATAGCGAATGTGTGCTCCCATGGTGGGACAAAAATTATAAAAGACAATAGAAAAGGATTATGAAATAGCGAGTGACTGGGTGAGCACGAAAACGAAAGCGTGAAGCACGTAAAAACAGAAGAGGACAGTCCACGCCTTTTCGATCGACTGCTTTCTTTCGTGACTGCATTTTTCAACGGCCGGCCGAAGTTCGTATAGACCCACTGATAGCTGGGGGTTCCAATTACCGGGATAATGCCATTGCTTGGCCGAGTTATTCTTGTTTCGCAACCCACTTCCGATCCGCACAGGTCAGTGTGCTGTCGGTACACTGTGAGTATGCTCCTGCATCTCCTAAATAAAGGTGTACGCACGAGCGCCGCCTCGATCGGGACGGCAAGATCCGTCACCTCGTGCAGCATCACGAGCTGTAAAATCCCTTTCAATCATCTGATAACGCTTCTTGAATGACCTCAAGATACCCTCTGCCTCGAATTCCTCATCGAATTCGCAATCGGCAGCTCCACAAGCCACGTCGACGCCCTAACCCCCAACTCAAATCTCTGCGATGTCCCTCCGGGCATCTCATTCAGCGCCTTGCCATCGGCCTCTTGATGGGCATGCGCAGCGTGGAGCTCTACAGGCGAAAGGCCATGCGACTTCTCGGTGTCCATTTCGGCTGGTAATATTGGACGCTTGCGACTTCGCACGAGTAGGAAAGCTGCGAGCGCGATGAGTATAACGCCTGCGCCTATTCCGACGCCGAATCCTGCTTTCGCGCCAACACTCAATTCCTCGCTCTTTTTCACTTGTACATCAGATTCGGCAATGGCCGTTTGGCTTGCGAGACCTGCACTCGCACCAGTCTGCGCCGCCCCATTTCCCCCTCCACTCGCACTGGCAGTCGTCCTCGTCAGCCTCCCCGGCAAGTCTCTCACTGTGAAAGGATTGCCCATGACACCACTCGCACTTCCCAGATTTGCGCGCACCGTAAACCCAGCGTCTTTCATGAGACAACTACTCACACCGTCGCGAAACCACTGGGGTACTTGCGTCCATACTTGCGCGGCGCAGAATGCTTGGTCGTCGAAGCAAGGGAGGTCGTTTTGGAAGTAAGAGCATTCGCAGGGACCGGGCCAGACTGAGTTGGCGGTGTTGGATTTGGTGCATTCGGTGCGTATCTAGGAACGTGAGTAAACTAAGTAATAGGGTCTATTGCGTTTGGACATACGGAATCCCAGCGCTTGGCGCACGCGTTCATGGCTGTGGTCTGCGCGCGGCATGCGGAGTCTGTGAAGGTTTCTTGTGCGGTAGTGAGGGCAATGCAGAACATGTAGGTGGTGAGTAGCCATTTGCGAAGCCATTGTGGTCTCGAAGTCTGTTGTGTTCCTGCCATCTTGTCGTAACGAAATCTCCCTGCAACAAAAGTTCAAGGCCGCACTGCCGCAGCAGCCAGACACATATCTATATGCCGCGAGTTATCGCATGATGTTCGTCCTGTTCGTGCCTTGCATCGCGGGAACATGTCGTTCCATACTGGTGTTCTTGCATCGCGGTACCTGCATATTCTGAAACGTGGAGGGACGGTAGGTTCGTCGCATAGCTGCGCGTTTCCTATCGGAGCGCGGCTCAAAAGCATGCGCGACTGACACAGTGTCAGCCTCAAGGCTCAGGAAGGTGGTGATGGTGAGGCTGCGAGAGTGTGGAGGTAGTAGATAGCACGGTGACGCTGCGTCCGGTATGGCCTCGCCCCTTCTTTTAGCATTCGGTGCGAAGCGGCCATGTTCTATGAAAATTGTCTGAACATTTCTTTGTACATTTGATGAGCACCCCGCACGCTGGTGGACAGTACCAGTATCTGGCAGGTAGGATAGAGAGTATGCGGTTCTCCGAATCCTGAGGTACATGGCACAACATGCGAAACAAGACAGTTCTTGGTAGGGATGATTGAAAATGCATGAGATGTTTGGACTGGAGGGAAACATTAGACAAATGAGATGCATGATGCTGATACGAAATAACCCAAGGGCAACGTAAAGAAACGGGAAGATAGAACATGAGATCAGCAAAATGATGTCGGTATAAGAGTATCTGCTCATTACAGTAACGAACCGTACCTGGAACTTGGTGTTGGCGGAGGTGAAAGCATTAGGTACGAGAATAGGGTATTGATTCGTCTGATAGCGATCCGGAAGAGCTTCTGACTCTCAAAGAATTGGAGCCGGAAGGCATTGAGTCACCTCTACGAAGCAATGTTCCCACTGAGTACATGTAATATATACTAGTGCTAACTATTTATGCAAAGAGTATGGGTTCGAATGTGAGTGTCAGGGAGGATGATGATGAGTCTTTGGCGGGGCTGAGTCAAGGGTAAAAAGTTGCCCCACCATCTTCACATAAATTACCACCGCGCCCACACGACACAGGCACACACACTGCTTAACACAATCATGGCCGACTCACAGCCCCCAGCACAGGCACCGGCGGGCGAGAGCGCCGAGAACCTGCACACCGACCCCGTGACGGGCGAGAAGATCTCCAAGACCGAGCTCAAGCGGCGCACCAAGCAGCGCGAGAAGGACGAGAAGAAGAAAGAGAAGACGGCTGCTCTGCCCGTCCGGCGCAGGGAAGAGGCCGAAGAGCTGAACCCAAACGTACGCGTCTGCACGGCCAATGGCGCATTCCTCCCCACTGACAGGCGCAGCAATACTTCGAGATACGCTCCAACAAGATTCAGGCGCTCAAGACGTCCCAGCAGCCCAATCCGTACCCGCACAAGTTCCACGTCAACACCAAGCTCGAGCACTATGTCCGCGACTATTCACGCCTGCAGAAGGGCGAGTCGGAGCCCGACAAGGAGATCCGCATCGGTCTACGCGTCATCACACAGCGGTCCGCCTCGAGCTCGCTGCACTTCTACGTGTGTACGTAGATACCATGGGAAGTGATTAGCATTGGCTGACAAATCACAGGCAAGGCAGAGGGCATCACGATCCAGGTCATGTGCCAGCTGCAAGAATCCACCTCGGCCGTCCCCTTCGAGCAGCAGCACGAGAACATTCAGCGCGGCGACATCATCGGCGTCATTGGCTATCCAGGCCGCACAAGTCCCAAGAAGGGCGGCGAGGGCGAGCTGAGCATCTTCGCGCGCGAGGTCATCCTGCTCACGCCATGTCTGCGCATGCTGCCCACCGAGCACTTCGGCTACAAGGACCAGGAGCAGCGGCACCGAAACCGCTTCCTCGATCTCATCATGAACGACTCCACACGCAAGACTTTTATCACCCGCTCGAGAATCGTCAAGTACGTGCGCAAGTACCTGGACGAGCGCGACTTCCTCGAGGTTCAAACGCCCATGATGAATAAGATCGCTGGTGGAGCCACTGCGAAGCCCTTCAAGACATACCACAACGATCTCGACATGGAGCTGTTTCTGAGAATTGCACCCGAGCTGTACCTCAAGGAGCTAGTCGTAGGAGGCCTGGAGCGCGTATATGAGATGGGACGACAGTTCCGCAACGAGGGCATCGACCTCACACACAACCCTGAATTCACCACGTGCGAATTCTACATGGCGTATGCCGACTACAAGGACGTCATGGACATGACCGAAGAGATGGTCAGCGGCCTGGTCAAGGAGATCACCGGCAGCTACGAGACCGTCTTCCATACACAGAGTGGAGAGGAGTACAAGGTTAACTGGGCGCGGCCATGGAAGCGCGTCGACATGATGCCCGCGCTGGAAGAGGCCGTCGGAGAGAAGTTCCCGCCCTCAGATCAACTGCACACCAAGGAGACCAACGAGTTCCTCAAGAAGGCGCTCAAGAAGGTCAACGTCGAGTGCTCGGAACCACGCACCAACGCACGGATGATCGACAAGCTTGTTGGCGAGTTTATCGAGGAGACCGCTATCAACCCTACCTTCATCGTCGGCCACCCTGAGGTCATGTCGCCGCTCGCCAAGTACCACCGCGATATCCCCGGACTGTGTGAGCGGTTCGAGGCTTTTGTGTGTAAGAAGGAGATTTGTAACGCGTACACGGAGTTGAACGACCCCTTCGATCAGCGATTGCGATTCGTAAGCATATTAATCTTCAATGCAGTTGTGCATGCTAACATCATACAGGCGGAGCAAGCCAACCAGAAGGACCAAGGTGACGAGGAGGCGCAAGGGATTGATGAGACGTTCTGCCAAGCACTCGAGTATGGCCTGCCTCCTACTGGTGGATGGGGCATGGGTATCGACCGTCTAGTCATGGTAAGTCGCTTACGTCAAGTTATATTGAGGACATCCAGCTCACACTATCGCAGTTCTTGACCGACAACTACAGCATTAAGGAAGTGCTGACCTTCCCATTCATGAAGGACGTCGTGGAGGACAAGGACAAGGGCAAGACGGCAGCAGAGATCGTTGACGTCGAACCCAAGCCAGTAGAAGGCGTCGCGCATAAGTAAACTTCGAAGCCATACAAGCCGTTTGACCAACTAGCCAAACAACCATGAATTCAAACACTCTTGACACAATCCACTTCAACACCATTCAGCCCCTACAATCCCATATCCAACTCTACTTCATTTTCCTCCCAATCTCCACCAACGAGTCACAATCCCTTATCCCCGCCAACTGCCCCGCCCTCGCCCTCTTCACCGTCAACGCCGCAATAAGCGCAGCCCCAACACCACTCCCATCCTCTGCGGGCAACACCTCAATCGGATCCCCCCTACCCTTCCCAAACTTCCCCTCCCAGCCCAATATCTCCTTGAGCGCCTGCGCCTGCCTGATCTTGAAATGCGGGTACTTTGTAAACACGCTCCCGTCCGCCCCGACGTGCACGTTGTCCCACTTCTTGTGCCTGCATATAGCGCTCACGCCCACGGCAGTGAGGCGCGCAGCACGCGTGGCGATGAGTTCGGCGAGGCGGCGTATGAGTTCCAGCTCTGGTTTCGTGGGGCTGATACCTAATTTCGCGGCGAAGAGGTCCGCTGTATCTGTTAGGTTTTCGAAGCGATCTTCCTCTATGGCGGCGAGAAATGAGGCGTCGAGACTGTACGGTTTATCTAATTTCGACACGTCTTGGTCTGCGAACATGGTGCATTCGTTTCCCTTGTGTAAGTCCAGCAGTACGAGGCGGAAGATTTCGCCTAGGTATAGGCCTGCGATCATTTTCTCGAAGGATTGCTGGCCTGGGCGTGGGGACTCTTTGTCGATTATAACGTCGTATGGTGTGCGGGGGAGGACGGCGTGCTCGTTGTCGAAGGCGCCCCATTCGCAGTTAATCGCCATGGGTAAATCCTTGTCGAGGTTCAAATGCGCGAGTTTCGGGATCGAGCCGCAGTCTTCCATGTACGCGGCGTTGCAGCCCGTGCCGAAAATGCAGCCGACTTTCATATCGGTATCCGTGTATGCGGATGCGATCATTGTGCCTGTTGTGTCGTTTACAAGGGCGACGAGTTTGATGGGGAGATGCCGTTCCTCGAGCGCGCGGTTGAATTGCGGGACTACGTCTTCGCCTTCGACGCCCGCGATATCGAAGCCTTTAGTCCAGCGCTGCAAAACGCCGTGGTCGATTGCGTCTTGTGTGACGGGGTAGCTGAATGTGAAGCCGAGGGGTAAATGGTCTAGTTTCTCGTCTTCGTGGTGGTACTCGATGAATTGCTGGAGGCAGTCGGCGACGTAGCCCCATAGCTCGTCTGCGGATCCTGTCTTGAGCTCTTCGGGCATGCGGTATTTCGACTGTATGATTTCGAATTCGCCTTTCTCCGAGGTCAGTGTTACTTCGCAGACGCGTAGGTTTGTGCCGCCCATGTCGAGGGCGAGGTAGGAGCCTGTTTCGTGGCCGTCAGGGAAGGCCATGCACCATGTTGGTATCATGGGCTGGTCGTAGCAAGAATCAATTAGTATCTTGTGGTCTTGCAGTGTGGGACAGAGGAGGAGCGTACGATTGTTCCGCCTTCTTTGGAGAGACCGCGTTTCAATTCACTGACGAAGTGGTCGGATATTTCCTTGAGCTTCTCGGTGGGGACGAGGAAGAGCTCTTCTAGCTTGTCGATTTGCGTTTTGAGGTCGGTGGGCATGTCTGCGAAGGAGCCCTTTCGGGAGGGTGGTTTTCTTGCGCCGAGCACCATGATTGCGGTAGAGTCTCGTATAGACTATGCGAGGATTGTACGTATGTGTGTTGGTAGTGTCCTGCTCCTGGACGTGGTGGAAGCTCGAGTAGTGGTCGGTGAAATGCCCGGAAGCTCTGTCTCAGCTCTTGGAGGTTGTCAGACTTTTTGTACCAGCAGGATTTGGAGATTGGGAACGCGGGATGACAGCAAAACAACGCAGAAGATCACAGACAAGACACAAATCTGCAGTCACTGCTTTTTTCCGCGATTGCTTTTGGTAATAGTAATCTGGACCGCTGCTTACAAAGGCTATATAATAACGCGAACCCCGCGCTCGAATTGCTGGGCGAATGCGGGCCTGTTGAGTAAGCCAGAGACGTACCTGGCTAAGCTGGATGGAGAAGTAAGAAGAGGAGGGTGGTTGGTATAATTGAATCGAATGTTTGGGTTGGAGGCAGATATAACCCCTGGAACAGAATTATCGTGTTGCGCCCCGCATCCCACGCTTGAGGCATCTCCGGCAGCTTTCTTTCTTGACGTGCGTCATGGCGGGCAAGCTGCAGCGTGTGATCGGCGCAGGGGTGAGCTCCGATGCTCGGCTAGCATTGAAGCCACGTGCTTGCCCGCTACGCGTTGCCGATGTCGCGTGTTTACAAGGTTCCTTCCTTCGTTACTTCAACTTCTTTCCATCCTACATCAACATCATGAACAGACAAACACGTCGAGCTGGTGGAGAATTCACATTCCATGTTCTTCATCATGCTTGGCAGCGTTTCTAACACGCTTGACAAACGAAGGCGCGCCGCATTAAACCGTAGCTACGCGTGAAGGACATCTATATGTCCGTTTTTTACTACGCAGTTTGAATACGGAAACACAGCTCAGAACACACCGTCGCTTGCAGAAGAGTGAGAAGAGTGAGGAAAGACCAGACGATGATGCCGGCTATGTCGTGGGACTCATGCAGTGGGCATTTCAGCAGCTGAAAGGAAAAAGATGGGAGGGGATGGTATCCAGCGCTCCTTCCTCACGATTAACCTTGTCAAGATGACTTCTCTGAGCACCTCTGGGCTCACCGCCTCGTGACCGACATTCACCACCGATGCCGGAAACATGCTCCGCTTCCACAACGCACGATGTAGACTATGGCAGCCTGCCCCAGCCCGGTACGAGTATGCTCTTTCCTTCACCTTGAGCGTTTTCAAAATAACTTGCTCATGTGGGCTGTTACCTTGCAAATTTGCAGGATTTGAGGTGAGATCCGTTTGCTTTACCGTAGCAACCCCGACGACAAGCGCATCATCTCACAGTCACCTCGACTTCAAAAGTTGGGGGTATTAAGATCCCCTCTTCTCCTCCTCTCTCTTCCACCGTTGCAGCCTCAACGCCAACTCGCCACTTTGACACTTGACTTGATTGACTTTGCAAGAACCCTGGAAGCTAACGCGACAAACAGACGCGAAAAGTTCTCATTTTCAAACGCCGACTACCGCTCAATCGCAATTGCAATTGCAATTGCAATCGCATCCTACCAGTGAGTACCTGATTGTCCGACTCTGTTGAGAACGAGTTTTCCCCTAACACCACGTCAGATTTACGCTCGTTCGACCTACTCAGCAACATGGACAAGAACAACCACAAGAAAGACGGTTCGACCGGTCGCGTCCGCGGTCACTCCATGTTGAGTCCACTCAAAATCATGAATCAAGAGCAGAAGGCCGGTAACACGCTGCTGCAAGATCATCCCGGCATCTCCTTCGAGCGTCTGCGCCCCAACGCAGCTTCCACCCGACCTTCCCTCATCAACGCCACAGGCCGTGTGGTATCCGAGTCTCAGGTATCCACACTGACCATGACCCTTCAAGCTGCCAGTGAGTAGCAACCTCTCTTCCTTTCGACATGATGCTAACTCGTCGCCAGGTGTTAGCGAGACGACACGCTCCGAGGCCATCCCCATCAAGACCAACGATCATGTCCCTGGCGACACCACTCCTGGTCTGTCCACCGACGAGAGTGAGTCTGACGAGGAGTCCATTCCCATGAGGGCTCCGAGCTACTACGAGGAGCCCGACCTGCGCAAGTGGTGCAGTGGTATGCCTACCAGGAAGTCGTATCTGAGCTCCGATGCCGAGTTCCTGCCTAGACTTCGCATCAATCGCCGCAACACACTCGGCGACCTTCCTGAGCTCGACAACCTCCTCGCTGCCACCAAGGTCGACTACAACGGTCACTCCTTCCTCCCGCTCACGGCGCTCACCATCCACCGCCTTGATCCCTTCTTCAAAGGCGCCAAGCCCCTCGCCGACATGAAGCTCTTCGAGTGCATCGTCATCACCCAGGAAGTCAACGGCGTCCACGCAGACCACGTCGTCGCTGCCATGGAGCGCATCGGAGAGCATTGCAAGCATCTCCTCGTTCTGTCACCAATTCAGACTTCCGAGCTCGGAAACGTCTTCGCGCGCGAGACCGGCAACATCAACACCGGTAACGATTGGGATGCGATCCTCGGATGCTTCCCAAACCTCAACTACCTCGCATTCGTCCACGACGTCAACGAGCCTGTTGGCTTCTCCCGGAACACCTTCCATGGTCTGAGCGCGGCCGTCGCTAGGCGACAGGTCATTCGGGAACGCCTCAAGGGCATATCATTCGACGGCCCCCCTGCTCTTCTCATGTAAAGGGCCTCCAGGATGTCACACGCGCGTTGGGATTTTGCTGGGATTTGGAGTTGAGGATATTTAGGATGTGGTTTTAGGATGATACCCAGATGGCGCAAACAGCGCATAGCATGCTGCCAGTATGGCTTCAAATGAAGGAATGAAATCATTATGACACCCAATACTGCTGTAAATACCTCTTGCTTGCAACATGACTTACTAATCATTATGTCTAAGGAACTTTTTTCAGGAAGCTCCAGGCTTCAATATACTAATTCTATTGACAAGATGTAAACTCACGAAAACCTCCTGGAACACATGTAAAGTTACTATTTTTGGTGATGCTATTTCTTGGCGTCTGTGTGGTGCGGATGTTCGATGTTTGAAGTTCGGCTCCCCGCTCGCGGACCTTTCCTCTTCAACCCCAACTATTCCGTCAGCTAGTGCCGCATTGGCTCTACCATCATGAAACGAGCAACAGACTATATAATGGACACGGTTCTCCTAAGTTTTCACCATAATCCTTCGACTCACACCAATTTTTCACCAAAAGCAGTGCCTATCGAACCCAAACGTGGAAGGAAGAGCTATCGAAAGCAAAGGTCATAAACACGACGCCTCCAGAACACCTACAATATGGCAGCTCCAAATGGCCAGTTCTTCATCCAGGAAAAGCTTAAAACATCAGCCGCACATCACGAATCTTACAAACAGCTCTGGGAGACGAAATGGAAGAAGCCTGCCGAAATGGGCGTGTATCCATTCATGTTCGGCGCCGCGAAAGACTTCCAGCCCATAGTCGACGAACTCGTAGCCAAGGACTTCAAAGAGCCCTACAACTGGGATGAATACGCCAAAGTCTACTTCCCACAGGCCGAGAACCTCAAGAAGATCGCCGAACAAGCAGAGAGCAAAGGCGAAATCGAAAAAGCATCAGAGTACTACCTGCGAAGTAGCGCCGTCTACAGAATCTCGCGCTTCCCTGCTCCGCGATCAGAAGTACAGCGCGAAGCATGGAAACTCGGTAAAGAAGTGTGCATCAAGGGTCTGGGACTACGACCGCACCCCGTGAAGGAAATCAATATTCCATATACCCACCGCAAAGACAACGAGGGCGCACGCATCCCCGTGTACCACCTCCTCCCCGACCACGCCAGCAAGTCCAGCCCCGTCCCCACCGTCATCATCTTCACCGGCCTCGACGGATACCGCACCGAACTCGCCGTCTGGATGGAAGGCTGGCGCCAAATCGGCGTCGCAACCATCGTCCTCGAAATCCCCGGCACAGGCGACTGTCCCACCGACGTCAGCGACCCCACGTCTCCAGACCGCCTGTACTCCAGCCTTTTCGACTGGATCGACCAGCAAGAAGGCCTGAACAATAAGAAGACCGCAATTTGGGCATTCAGCACAGGCGGCTACTACGCCATTCGCGTCGCGCACACGCACAAAGACCGACTCGCAGGCGTTGTCGCACTAGGCGGTGGATGCCACCATATGTTCGACCACGAATGGCTCGACAACGTGAACCACCTCGAGTACCCTTTCGATCTCGCCAACACGCTGGCCTACAAATGGGGCTACGGAAACAACGTCGAAGCCTTCAAGCGCGAGGCCGGAGCCAAATTCAGCCTTTTGAACGACGGCACGCTTGACCGTCCTGATTGTGCGCGCTTGTTACTTGTCAACGGAACCGAGGACGAGATCTTCCCGATTGACGATTACTACCTTGCGCTGCAGCATGGGGCGCCGAAGGAGGCAAGGTTTGTACCGGGCACGAAACATATGGGCGAGCCCATGAGCTTTTTCATCATTCTGAGGTGGTTGTATAAGTTGTTTGATATTGAGGCGGATCCGGTGGAGCAGATGAAGACGCTGCCGTTTAAGGCGAAGTACTGAGGAATGAGGAGTCGCGTGAAGGAATGGAGAGGAAGATGCTTTATTGGGCAGGTCTATCGAGTACTTCGTACACCTGCTTTGTCTACGCATACTGTTTCTAAGTTGTTTCCCGCAGGATCAATAACAAATGCAGCATAATAGGGTTGCCTGCTCATCCTTTCTCGTATACCAGGTCCTCCGTTGTCCTTGCCTCCAAGTTTTCTACAATAATCATCATCAGCGCCATCATTTTAACTCACGAATTCCAACTTACAGTCCCAGCCGATGAAACTCATCCACCGCCGCATTGTTCGGCGCATCCAAAGCGACATGTGCTGGGTATGGTTCATGTCCTTCTGCGACCTGCTGCAGGAACAAATACGGATAATCGCTACCGTATCCGACTGTCTTGCCTTCGAAAGCGCTGATCATCTCGGTGTAGCCGATTGGTTGTAGCGTGGTTTTGTAGAAGGCTCGCATGCTGGGCATGAGTGCGGGCTTCACGTAGACCATGATGTGATTGATGGTCATGTTGGCGATGGTGGGGAGATGGAGCCTTCGAGTACTTACAGTAGAGTCTAAGGTGATGTGATATATATGTATTCATGTGGACCTTTCACTTGCCTTCCTATCGTGTCACTACGCCAAAGGCTGGGTACCCGGAATTCCGAGTACGCTGCTGCCAAGTCATCGCAATCAGTGCATTCTTAAGCAAGGCTGTGTATGCAGTGTGTGCTATACCTTCCCAGTGATAAATGTAGTATCGGCTGACAAATGCAGATGTATTGCATTTGGGTGGTGGAGTGATGCGGAACCAAGAGCAGTTCCGCAGTGAAGGGCGGGTTGACGCTAAAAGCAAATCTGGCTAGATCCAATCCTTCCAATGTCGATCTTCGTCCTTGTTCAACCCGCACGATTCTGATTGTCCGCTGAGTAAGAGGTCATCTGCATGGCCCAACAGTTTCTCGCGCTTCAAATATGGCCTTCAAACAAGAGAATGTACAGTACTTGGACGCGATTGATACACCATATACAAACTCGGATCTCCGCGTACATTAAGCTTTGGTCTACCCAATCGACGATCCCATAAATAGCTACTATGTCAGACTACTTGAGATGTACCATCTGCAGCACGTTCTTCACTCAAAGTCCGTCTTTCTCCTTCATTCTTACAGACAGTTTATCGCTGATGCTCATCAGAATCATCGTTGGCTCGACATGCAAAGCGATGCACGCCTGGTCCAGCACCGAGTCTAAGGCAAAAGAGCTGCAAAAGATGTACAAAATCCAAAGCCAAGTGCAACCTCCGGCGTCCAAAATGTGGGAGATGTGCGCAGAAAGGCTTAGCGTGCGATTATGCTGTTCCTCTGACGAAGAGCCTGCAATCACAACTTGCAGAAAAGCAAGATCATGTGGCGGCCGAACAGTCGATGGATTCCAGTCTCTTTAACTTTACCGCAGTAGACTTCACAGCCATGGAATTAGCCAATGACACATCGATGAAGACTTTGTAAGTGCACCTCCAGATCTCCAGATGCTCGCGAATCACTTTGAAGAGCCATAGTTGACGGAATGCAGTGCAGACATGAGCCTGGACCAAACAACGTCCTTCGGACCTTTCACCTTTGAAGACAGCGCATCTATGACCACGACCCAGCCCTTCATCGCTACCAAAGACTGGGACCTGCCCATTAATATTTGGAATTACACGACATCATCGAACAGTTTGGATCATTTTCTGCCTAGTAGCGACGTCCCTTATAGCAACTCTTCGGCAATGCTGACCCTCGACATCACGCCGGATCAGAGTAGTCATGGGGAAAATTGGCTAACATGGCCCGGAGACACTACGCACCGCACGCCTCCCCTTGTCAAACACAGCATGGAAACCCTACTCCGCATACTCAAGACCTGGCCACGTATGCTCGCAAAGGGTTTCCAATCGCCACCAATACTCCACTCCACACAAAGCAGCTCAAACGCCCTTCTCCAACCCATGCTTAGCTGCCTCACGATCGCTAAGGCATGGGCCGAACCCTCCCCAGATACATCCAGCGTTCAAACCACCATCTTCCGCGAAATGCGCGCTATCTTCCAATCGTACCGCAGCCTCGACGAACATCATCTCCTCTCCGCTCTACAAGCGCTCACTTTCTACACCACCATGCTTATGTACCCGTGTAGCACACAACTCAGTCTCTCGCTCATCGATCCAGCAATCTTCCTCTGCCTGCAGAAAGTGGTCGCACACGTTGCGCGGACTGGACTCATGCTCAACGAAGAGCTCGAAAACGTGCGTCCGAGCTGGGAGGCTTGGGTACATGTTACATCGAAGCGCCGCGCTGTGTTTAGCTTGTACCTCTTGCACTGGTGCTACGCCGTCTACCACCATCTCGACTCGTTTGCGTGCGCGCAGCTCGGACATATGATCGCACCGGCTCCGAAATACATGTGGCAATGCACCAGTAGCTGTGAATGGGAGGGTCTGTACGAGAAGTGGCTAGGGCAGTGGGGTGGGAGCCCGTATATGATGAGCGAGTTTCATGGTATTCGTGACGGTACGGGTCTGGATAGACGGACGGAGATGTGGCTGGAGGATGCGGATGAGCTGGGTGTCATGTTCTTTGGCATTGTTGGGGCGACGGATCGTGGGAATGAGGCGTGGGATTTTGGGAGGGGGATTGCGGTGTTGGAGTGAGGGATTGGTGAAGCAAGCAGAGTGAGACAACCGCTTATTTTTCTTCATCATCACGCGCGCACATATTTTTTTACCTTGTCTGCTTTCCTCGTTAATGTGGATTAGACGTTTCTTGCGATTTTTCACCATCATCATCTGCACCACCACGCTCCTCATCTCCCGCGCCATCCTCCTTTCTGCCCTCCAACTCCTCGACAGCATCACGACGCATCTAAACTCGCTCCTCAGAGTACCATACTCCCTCGCGCAAGTGTTCGTCGAGAGAAATGTGTTTGAAGGCAAATTACGGAAACCAGCGCTTCCACTGGCAAGTACTACTATTAGGTACTACTACTGGCTGCTGCCTACGAATTAGTAGGGGCGTCCTGAAGTAGTATATTTGCAGTAGTAGTAATCGTTTAGGAGTAGTAGAATACATATATACTACTAGAATTGCAGTAGATCAGCGGGAAGGATCTAAAGCCTTAGAGGGCCTGATCTGTTCGCTAATATAGTAAATCTTCACCTGTTTTGCGACAGGCCGCTGCCTGCGTGTTTAGGACGCATTCTTAGAGGGTATATTAGGGTAGTTTAGGTTAGGTCTTTACCCTTCGCAGCTCTACTAAGCGCTATAGGCTAATTAGAGCCTATCTACATGTAGTAACTTTAGTTCTTAGCAGTAGTGCTACTACTAATAGTATCCCTTACCTATATTATGACTACTGTACGTAGCGTAATCGTTTTGGGCTAGTACAGTAGCCCTACTGACCTAATAGGAGCAGTACTACTTGCCGGTGGAAGCGCTGACGGAAACGGGCTAGGAACATCGGGAAACTAGAGATTTGGAATGAGTGGTTGGAGTCTAGTTCTGTTGCGAATCGAGAAGAGATCGAGGGGTTGGAAGAGGAATCAGAGCGGATAAAGAAGGAGTTTTCAAAGAACTCACACACTGCCGTAGGACGCGCGGACGAGTACAAAGCAGATGATGCGCGGACGCGAATGAAGATTGGGAGACTGAAGGTCTGGACGAAAAGCGATTTGCAGAGAATCAGTCTGGGAAAAGGGGCTTGAGACAAGGAAAGTCGAATGTAGTAAGCTTTCGGGAATACACGGTTTTACATGCCGTTGACGCAAATAAATGAGGCGCGAGAGAATGCTTAACGTAAGGAAAGTAGTTAAGAACAGTTTCCCAGAAATACAACGTATCGCAACACATCGACTCTCCGTTCCACCCCTCATATCAAAATCGA
>Ga0265780_10002722_pt1 | contig 23730 bp, 26 predicted proteins | sample P1T30metagenome_FD_192432 | JGI IMG/M metagenome (GOLD analysis project Ga0265780, IMG submission 192432) | Plant litter microbial communities from East Loma Ridge, Irvine, California - P1 T30 | ecosystem: Environmental > Terrestrial > Plant litter > Unclassified | place: USA: California... | reverse complement strand
GCGTTAGCGGTGGGAAGTGTACCAGAGGAGCATGGAGCTGTTCCGCCTGCTTCTGCCATGCCATCTGTGGTGGAGCAAGCTCCTTCCGTGCACAACGATGTCCCGGCGCCCCACGTTGCAGATCACTAGGAACAACTGAAATCAATGAATACTGGAACAGACGCTAAACCGTACCCAATCCTACGAAAACCACTGCCCGCACTCGGTTTTGCCAATTACCCAAATTACACGTCCAAATCCGACTACGATGGACCAATACGTGATACACGGTACATCTACCCCGAGATTGAAGACAATGCGATAGGACAATCTTGGGCGGACGAAGTGCCAACCCATAAAGACGATATCAGACTGGTGGAATGGAGTCAAGCGAGAGCAAGACGGGAACGTTGGGTCGGACCCATGATGTATGTCTCTCGTCTCCAGTGATTTCTATAGCTGATATACAGATTGGTAGCTCAACTATACCCCGCGGCTAGAGTTGCGCGTGATCGGACTACGGATGGACCCACAGAAGGCCCAACCCCCGATCTTGGCCCTCAGGGAATGTACGCTTCCCTTGCATTTGAGGATATTACTGCTTTACTGCCCTGGGTGGAATTCAAAGGTGGAGGAGCTCATCATGCTGAAGCCATGAGGAGTGGGCTTGGGTTCGAGTAGGTCTGCTACCTCGCTCTGCTACATACTTGATGCACACATCTTCTTATTCACCACCCTCTTCGAAGCCTTGCTTTTTCGGCTTCTTCCCTCATTATACCTATTGAGTCTACTTGTTTCTTCAAAACTGGGAATTTCCTCGAGGTCGGCCTGTGGCTAAGCTCATCCCAGAAGGGCCAACCGCTATTGATCTACTTACTTACATACTAAAACTACGATATTGGGAACAGTAATCACGGGCCCATGTGTACACCCACCCACCACCCTGGACCTGCTTGTTTCGGTGGATCCGGGGGAGGAGTCGGTTCAGGCATCCAGCCGTAGTATCCCGTACGTGAGAATGGATAGATTTGGGGAACGGGTGTGATTGCTGCTCTGTCAATCAGCGACGACATTACAGTATTACTGATACATGGCTACAACGGGGTTTCACATTTTTTGAACCGAAGACAACATCTATCGTGGAGGGAAAGGAAACGGGTACGGATGTGATACAATCCCCGTTTGCTCTGAGAAATAGACATACGGTTGCCAACCCTCAGGAGCTTTACTTTTCCATTCGACCTGAGGGTGTGGTACACCCGGAGCAATCCCTGCGGCAGAGTATGGATACGGTACACCTCCCCACCCTTGCTGGGCCAATTGAGGTTGTACAAATCCATTATTTGCCCACATTCCACCCCACATGGCCATTACTGCTTCTTCCTTCTTCTTCATCTCTTCCGCTTCTTGCTTCCCTATCTCCCCTTTGATCTTCTCCAACATCGGTTTGATCAATTTCTTGTTTTCCGCACTTCCCTCCCCAGTCCCTTCGTTTAGTTTTGTAATCTTTTCATTCAATCCCACTAACTCCCCAGCTGGCATAACAGCGAGTATATCCAGCGCTTTATACACGTATGGCCATCCGAGGTCCAATCGAGTTTTGAGGACGTCCATGATGATTTTACGATAGTCGTCGTTCTTAGCCCATTCTTCGAACCATTTCAGTTGATTTGCATCGCATAAAGAGGTCCGATCACCGTTGGTACAGTGTTCGACAAAGTCGCGGATGGCGCCTTCTGGGTTTTGGATCAATGGGTTAGAAGAGGGGAGGATGGCGGGGACCGCGTAATGTTGAGGCGACTGCCAGAGATTGTATGGGAACGCCATGGTGAGGGAGGTGTGTGAGGGATTGATTTGTTTGGTTGGGGGGCGATACGGTATAATCTTGACGCCGATAGGCGATTGTGGGGGGGTGACACCAAGTAGCGTAATCTAATTCTTAGCGATGACCGACGATGTCACTACCGACTGACCAGAGAGACGACAAGTGATTTCTGGCCTAGAGTTGTTGAGTTCTAGAGATAAGGGAAGGGAAAGTGATGGTAGATGTGTTTGATTGACGAAAGTCGGTGTTGAGCTGATGCTCGACTTCTTTAGCTGCTTGAAGTGTGTCGTTACCGGGGTGGCGAATAGTAGTTAAGGTAGTGATGAGAGGCAATAGCCAGTGATGAGAGAGTATCTGAACGGTAACGATGTAAAGTAGAGAAGACAAGAGAAATCAAGGTCATCGACGTACCGATAATATACTTGAAGGGGTGGCGACAGCCCGCACTCCGCACTCGCATCCGCATCTTAATCGAGTCGAATGGTACCTCATCCGATGATTGCGGATCAGTGTATAGCAATCAGGAAGAGAAAAAGGTGAGGCAAAAGAATATACTCAGTTAGACGAGAACGTCTTTTCGGGCTGTGCGGTCCTCAAGGCACAGTGTGTGTGTGCTCTTAGCATTACATTTGAGGTGATGAGAGATATTCTGCATTGATACATGTACATCGCTTTCTGCTTTACTTGTTTCCTCCAATTACTGGGACTTGGCCGGGCTGATCGTTAGTTTTTTCCCTCAGAATAAAAGGGGACATACAATTCCAGTAGGCTTGATATCCTCTCCTTCTGATGCTGACTTGACCATGTGGAATGCTGAGCCAAGACCTAGACCGGTACAGGCTCCTCCAGCTACTAGTGTTGGGAATGGTGCTCGTTTTAGTAGTAGCGCGGGTATGATCACACCAGCCAATGCCGCTCCGATGAAGGAATAGTCATCTGCTCGGATTTGACTCTCGCTGAACCTCTACTTGATAAGCACCATCAGACACATGAGAGAGTGAAACGTACCAATTTCTCAACCCTAGCAAGAATAGCAGGTTCAGACTCGTCCATCAACCTTACGAACCCTACTCCAGCCCCTGCGGCCGCTCCCAGAGCTGTATAGCCGATGGTAGTGTTTAACAATCGCTTGATACTGAATGGCTTCAAAGGATTACGACGTAGAATAGCAGTTGCGATGTAGAGAGGTGGGGCGATTAGCGAGACTGTTTGAGCCATCTTGAGTGATGTGTGGGCCATAACCTGGGTACGGGGGGTCCTGTCGGAAAAAAAGGGAAGAGCGGAGGTTGCCATAGTGATAGAGTCTGTGTTCTTTGTGTCGATGCTTGAAGGTAGTCCGAAGTTCTAGAGTTGGAGATTATTCCTAATGTTACTGATATTATATGGGATGTAGTAAGGCGTACAGACTAGTATCTTGGGACACCGTTGACAGCTCATCCCGCAAAAGTAGATCTCTGCCGATGACATCACACCGTCCCCCTCACACGATGAGTTACAGTCTGCCTAATTTAATCACGTGAACGTGATTAAAGTAGGCGCCTCACGCGCGCATCCCTTGGCGTTGCACACCCTCCCCAATAGTTACTCACCGACATGCACTGATCCGGTATCACTGCCATGCCATCGCTCCTCACTTGGATAATAAAACCACGTTCACTCCCTTTCTTGATCCTCGCACTCATCTTTTTCGCCCTATTCCTTTCATTGGGTCAATACGATCAGTTCTCGACTTCCTTTCAATTACCTCCACCCCCGGCTGCTCAACTCTCGACTACCGAATTATTACTTCAACAACAGGTCGATAATTTACGGGAGAAGTTGTTGGAAATATGTCCCGAGGCTCCTGAACCGATATACGCCAAGCCATTGTTGACAAAGTCACAACAAGAGCGTTATCGGCATTTACAAAATCTCGATGGAGGTCCAACAAGACATGAACATGAATATATGGCTGCCAAGCGGGCCCCTAGCCGGAAGAGGAAGGGAAGTAGGTATATGCTTACAACGACTATTCGGCAGGTCCAAGATCAATTACCCGATTTGTTGAATACAATACTGGTCTTGACCATGTTTCTCGGTCCCGATAAATTATCATTTTCAATCCTAGAAGGACCATCTTCCGATTCGACACCGGATATTCTTGAACAAGTGCTACAACCTCTCTTACTATCTCTTGGTGTCCCCGCTTCCTCGACTCGAATCAAGACGAGAGAGTCGAAAATCGATTTCAGTAATCAAAACCGTATAGAAGTCTTGGCTGGCTTGCGGAATAAAGCAATGGAACCATTATGGGATGACCGGAATGGTGTGGGGAGGGACATTGGAGCTGTTGTGTTCTTCAATGATGTTTATATGAAGGCTAGGGACGTTTTGGAGTTGTTACATCAGCATGTCAAGGCTGAGGAGGAGAGTGGGCAGGAAACCGGAATTACCTCTGGATGGGATTGGTATGAGCGATCTCCTGCTCATTACTATGATGTATGGGTTGGACGAACGGTGAGTAGGCTCACTTCGAAGAGCCTGATAGGGCCGACCGTCGCAAGAGCACAGCTGACATGCAGGTGGACAATGGGGACCTGTTCTACCCGATCGACAACTCCTGGTGGTCCCCATCTTCCAACCTATTCCCCAATTCTCCAACCACAAAAGCAGCATTCGATAACCTCGAACCTTTCCCGGTATTTTCAACATGGAACGGAATGGCAGTCCTCTCTCCTACACCATTCACGAAACCCTACAACACCCGCTTCCGGCGTGGGAACCTCGCAAAGGGTGAATGTGCTGCTAGCGAATGTACTCTCATTTGTTCCGATTTCTGGAAAGCAGGTTGGGGCCGTGTACAAGTGGTTCCAAGTGTTCAGGTATGTCCTCTCTCGTCGTTACTGTGCTGATGAAAGTTCGCATATGAACGTGGTAAAGCGTTACAATCGCATTCACTATTGAAGAAAGCAGAAATAGGTCTAGGATGGGATGATGGAGTTCCCCCTCTAGCCCATGATACTCGAGTCACATGGCCTTCACATCCACCAGCGACGGTGAGATGTCATCCTTGGCCCGAGACAAATGGGTTGAGTGCGAATGTATGGGAGAAAACGGAATGGGTCAAGCCATGGCTCGATTAGGTGAGGTGATGTATGCATTTTGGGCCTCATTTATCTTGGACTCCGAGACCGGAGTCACTGTAGCGATAGTACTGCGCGATATGCATTTCTTGATTGCGTGATATCTTCATCTTTCTTATCAGAAAGCCTAATAATTACACTGGACTCGGGGATGGGAATGACGCCAAGGTAAGGAACGGGCATAGGTAAATTACCCGAGAAAAAGATTGTGATGCCCGAAGTTCTTTCGGCGATGTTGACGAGCGCCATTGTATTGTCGGTACTCGTAATCGTGCGCAGTCTCGTATCAAGTGTTGAACGACGCACCGCAGACTAGTTTAGGGTGAGGGATCTCGATTGTGAATCATTGGAGCGTCGGGGAACGGGGATGCCCATTGTATGATTCTTTTGTTCCTGCTTTTTACCCCGAAAGTCACAGGTTAAATAACGTTTGGAGTGTAATCAATGCACAGCTCGCTTGCCCGAATCATCCTTTGAGATCTCATATATAAACAGTTGATCATTTCTTGTATTCTGACTTTATCGCCATACTCCATCAACATGTCGGATACACAACACAGTATCAATTACGACGATTACCCCCAGGCGTCATACTATGGTTACAGACCTGATGAAGCGGCTGCTATTGCTTTCATCGCCATCTTCTCTGTCCTCGGTCTAGCTCATATTGCCCAAGGAGTCCGATACAAATATTGGATCGTATTCCCTACTATCGTTACGGGGTGCATTGGTATGCCGTCTTCTGATGTCCAACAACTGAAAAAGCTGACGAAAAGGTGAGGTCATCGGTTGGTCTGGACGATTATGGTCGCATAAGAACTTGAATTTACAGACTCCGTTCATGATGCAGATCGCTTCGTGAGTCCTGACCTATCGACCAAGCACGTCGCTGATAGCAGGCTCATCATCTCGCCCGTCTTCTTCTCTGCCTTCCTGTGAGTTTGCCATGTTTGCTTCGATTGAGAATCGCTCACTAACCTCAGGTACACCATGTTGGGCCATGCAGTCGAAAAGATCAACCCCGCTTTCTGCATGCTCACATCCCGAAAGGTTAGTCCTTGTTCCAGTAACACAACATAAGCTGACAAAGTAGTTCCTGGCAATCTTCCTCACTGCCGATATCGTTTCCCTAGTCTTGCAAGCTATTGGCGGAGGATGGGCAGCATCCGTCACACCCTCCCCAGACGCAGCTTCCAACTTGATGTTGGCCGGTATCGCCTTCCAATTAGGTGTCATGATTATCTTCGTCGTTATCGGTCTAGACTTTTGTCTTCGAATTTGGAAAAATAAGCCATACGGGTCGAGGGTCAACACGCTCGGTACTACCAATTCCGACAATATTGAGATGGGCACGAGGGAATTTGATAGTGCGAGTAGGAGGACTAGTGAGACCCACTTGAAAGGGACTGCGCAAGGTGCTAGCAACGAGGTGAATGGCCAGACTTGGACGGGGTTGAGTAAAGGATGGTGGTTGTTTATGTTTGCCATGTTGATCTCGAGTATTGCTATTATTGTTCGAGGTAAGCCTTTCTCTTTCCGGGAAGAATGAGCTAATGGATAGGTGTTTACCGAACCGCCGAACTAGCAGAGGGTTGGGACGGAGAACTCATCAAGCAGGGTCAGTTTGTCTTTATCTTGTCTTTGTCTTGAGTCGGAATGCTGATAATCAGAGGATCTCCAAAACGGTTTAGATGGAGCTGTGATGGTAGTAGCAGTCCTTATCATCAACATTCTTCACATGGGTTACCTACTCCCTCGAAAACCAGTGTGGAAGGGAGCTCTTTGAGCTCCTACCTAAACAAGAAATAGAATTCAGTAGTGTAGCAATCTAGCAATCAAGAACGATATAGAAGACAAGAATAGTCATGTGTATATATAGTAAAAGATAGATGTCTATAGATGGATGCATTCGTGGTGTGTTCCATAGTATAGTGTGCAGCGCCAAGAAGGGTGGAGGTGGTTCAACTTTGACCAAAAGTCGTTTTCCTTGCACTTCATTCACACTTGTCCATCTTACCGATCTAAACGTCCCCGGCCTATGAAAAGGGACCATAGCCAATGCTACCAAGATGACAACGCCCCCGACGGTTAAAACACCGCCCTACAAACCGACTGTACCTGAACATCCACCCCTCCCCAACCTCATATCCCCTTGGACGACTCCATGTCATTTCACTCTCCCAACTTTCCTTCATGTCCTCAAGGATCTGACTGTACATCCCGAACGTAACTCATCATTGATATTGAGGGCGGACCCTATTCCCCTTGATACCCAATCGCAGGTCAAGTCGACTATTGAGGAAGATGAAGGGTTTGAAGAATGGATCAAAGGGGAAGGGATGGAGTTAGTCGAGGAGATCCGGGTTAGATTGATGCCTAAACAACCTAAACGTGATGGGAAGCTGGATCAGAGGGTCCTATTCTATCGGTCTAAGGAATCGAACGGGCATGATGAGGGAATAGAGAAGGGAGAGAAAGGGGTTGCAGTGATGATACCCATGGTACGAAATGTGGGGGAAATACCATACTTTCACCCTCCAGTCAAGAGATTGGTGTTCTACTACGAGACTCACTTGAAGGAGCTGGATGGAAATGAGCTCGTGCAGGGTATGAAGGATCTTTCGACGGCCGATGAGGCAAGTGTGGAGACAACGGCCGATACTGAACCAGAGGTTCATGGCCGAATAACAATTTCATATGAACCGTTCCCATCCACTTCACAGTCAATTTCGGATGTCCCATCGACATCGGTACCAAAAGTCTTGGAGAATCCTATACTCGGAATGAGAAGGACGAGTTTACCTCGGAAACGATCACCTCTCGCTGGACCAGAACCGGCACTCGCAGAATCGACAAAAGGAGGAGAAAAAGAAGACCCCAAGGTTACTCAGGTCAGGCTAGATAGGACTTGTTTGGCATTGTTAGAGAGGGTATACAAGCATGGCTTTGGACAGATGGTGGGGTACAAGAAGAGGGTTAATCACGATGTAAGCCCCCCATCTTCTGCATTCGCATACAAGCTGATAAAACAGACTGTAGTCCAGAGGGAACCTTTTCAAGACCTCTATTTGATCCTCAAAGACCGTCATAGGCACCTCGACTCTCGAGCACCAAAAGCGGGAAGTACAAAGATTGAGGATGTAAAGAGACATGTTTATAAGGTAAGTGATATCACCAGTCTATGCCGACCGGTAGAATATCTTGGGAACTAGCTTACCTTCTTCCTCTCCTTCTTCCTCTTCTTCCGATTCTACACCTTCTTCGAATGACGTTTCGAATTGGGGCTCACAGGACGTTGCAATTGCCGCTTTTCTGATGTTACTGTGGAAAGATATGTATCCCCCTAGACCCGATGTCGGAGGGGAGGAATGGGATGCTTGGGGTCGACCACCTAATGGGTTTATCGATCTTGGTTGTGTGAGTTTCTCCTCCTCAGTATGTGGCCAATAGCTGATAGTAGGGAAATGGGCTTCTAGTTCATATCCTTGTTTCGGAAGTAGGTTACATACTCGGCTTAGCTCATAACAGGGCTACGCGGGGAAAGGCTACGAATTACGCGCAAGGAGAACATGGCCACTGTACCCACCTAGAACACAAGCTGCGCTTGTGGAGGGTGCATTAGATCCACCTTCTTGGCTCCCTGATACCATTGAGGAATGGAGTTCTGGAACCTGGCCTTCGAAGGAGAATTGTGTGATCCAAGAATGCACTTTCCTTATCGGTAATCACGCTGATGAACTCACTGTAAGACCGAGTTGCCTACAGGAAGAAAACTGATAGTCAGCCCTGGCTCCCCCTGCTATCCCTCTTACCATCCACACCCGTCCCTCACCTCTCCCTACCTTGTTGTTTACACAAGTGGGATTCCCAATTTATGCACGCAACATACAAACCTCCTCCACACCCCCACTCGCCCGAAGGGAACTTCGAGGCTGGCCTAGAACAGGGGCAAAGTAGGTACAAATCGTATTTGATGTGGCTTGGGTGGGTTGGTTTGAATTGCGGTTGGGAATGGGAGACGGAACCGCTGAGGATACCTAGTACGAGAGGATGGGGGATTGTGGGTACGTACTTACGAAATGGACATGAATCACGACGTACTGATAATAGCGCGTAATCGCTGGGCTAAGAATCAAGAAGGATTGGGAGAGTGTAGACGCTGGGCGCTGGAACAAGTTTTGGGAGTTAGGGAGAGGGGTGAATTCAAAATCAGAGTAAAGGAGGGGAAAGAACATTAAACTGCATTGCATCGCTTCATATCGTTGTGTTCATCATGTAAATATTATCACTCTCCTGCCGGCGCCCCGATCTCAGCGTATCCTGAGACAAGGTGGATGAATGCCGACAGCCTGCCGCCACCGCCACGCCTCCACTCTCAGTCGAAAAGTTCGGATCAACCTCGACTACTTTCGTCATCCCACTCTAACATCATGAGATCAGCTTTGGTACCCTCCCGACGAGCAGGAGAGTTCGCGCTAGGTCTTAGGACCCTGCGCAGACCGGTACCATCTTCCAGATCCGTTGCTGGCCCGTCAACCATTTCGACAACGACATTACGCCATTTATCCTCCACATCCCGTCATCATGCCCAGCCACCTCAACGTAGTGCTCCTGCCCCGCTTCAGATGCCCCACGATATGCCCAGAGAAGATTACGCCGGTCCGGCGATGTACACTTTCTCCTATCTAGGCAGGATGATCCGTTACCTACTCTATGGAATTCTTACCATCGGTGGAATCTCACTTACCGCCTTCGAGGGATTACATGTCTATATCGAAAACGTCTCTCTCGCCGCTCCGACAAGGATATCTTCAGATGAATATGGGTGGGAGGAGGAAACTCCATCTTGGACTGGAGGCGCCAAGGGAGGGACGGATTCGAGATTAGGTTGGAAAGCCCGACATGCACTGAGGGCAGCTTGGATATGTCAAGAAGTAGGAGCTGGGGGAAGTGGATCAGGATCTATCGGACGGAGCAGTACGCTCCATCCTACCATGGGAGCTATTGCGGGAAGGGTCAACCAGATTGATCGAGGATACGAATTAGCAGAGGAATATATCGATCTAGCGATTTCTCAAGCGAAGCAAAAAGGATTGAAATTCCCCCCAAACCTACCTGCTTCAGCATCGACCTCTGGCCCTTCATTGTCTGGAGCGAGTAAAGTGGAAGTCGACCCAACAGCCGTGGATTTACTGTTACTCAAAGCTGGAGTTTTGGAACGGATCGCAACCGATACATCATTGTTACAAGCTAGGGACGTCTATCAACAGATTTTCCATGCTGCTTCAGGCGATGCTAGGCGGATACGATTAAGTACAAAGATTGGAGACTTGGAAGCTAGGACAGGAGGCAGTGGGGATAGTTGGTGGACTTGGGGATTGAGTCAAGCAGGGGTGGAAGTACCGCATACGACAGTCGAAATCGTGGCCGAAAAGGCCAAGGGGTGGTTCTCTTCTAAAAAGCAATCTCAAGTGCCAGTCGCCTCTACGACGACCGGTCCCGCTATGTCACACCTCAGCCCACCTGTCTTACGAGCGACAATCACAGCAATCATCTCGATGGAAGCCTCACTGGCTAAATCTGGAAATTTAACCCAAGCCGCCGCATACCAGGATCTCGCATTATCACTCATTCCGCAATCACACACCCAAACTCCCTCATCCGACTCGGCAGAACTTCACGATCTATGGCTGTCACACCGGTCCGCCTTACTCCAATTGCATAAGACATCAGTAACCCATGCTCTCGGACAGCCCGCATTCGCACTAGCCCAGTCAACGACGACATCGGCAGAGACTGCCCTCGCCGGTCTTCCAACAGCACCAGCATCAACTCTATCACATGCGACCAAATTACTCAGTAGGGATGCACATTTAGTAGCTGCCGAAGCAAATTATATCAAGGGGGTCATGTTGGAAAAGCAGGGCGTTAATGAGAGTTTGGAACCTGCTCTGGAATCGTTCGAAAGGGCCATGAGCCTGAGCAGCGCGGATGGAGAGGATGTGAAGGGAGAAGAGTGGAGTAGGTATTGGCGGAGTTATGCGAGGGTCAAGAGCAAGATGGACAAGTTGCTAGAGAAGTGATGTAGCCTGTCCACCTTCGCAATTCTGAGCTTCCATATTGCCTTCGAATTCGAGTGGAGGTGATCCTTTGCAAAATTCGATGAAGTGAGCATTCAGTGAGAGTCCAGTAGCCAGCCATCCGTCCATCAGTCATTCGATCGCCTCCGTTGCAGTGGTCCAGTGCGAAAAGTGGTCGTCAATGCTCCATACACATGCTATCCAACCATCCTGCCCGTCTGCCTAACTCCAGCTATCCCTCTATGCCGAAGCAGCGGCAGCCTTCCTGGACTCGGCGACAGCCTTCTGGGTTCCCTGAGCGGCCCATCGAGCGTTACGTCGGAACTGTTGGTTAGTGGTTGTTCACATGATCCCTCCTTGTCCATTCGTCCATCACGTCTTCTAAAATTCCTTGTTCCTTCCATAATCCTACGTTCATCCAGAACTTCCATTGTTCCACGCGTTTTGTGTTCATATGATAGAGACGAGACTAACCTTGGGGTCAACACCTGTTTATCAGCTAACATCCTAGACCATAATACCATAAAAACTAACCGTTCAAGTTCTTGTACCTCTGTGTCTTGGTCTTTGTGATACCATTTCGGTGAGCCTTCTTGTTCTGGTTGTGGCTATCCGTCAGTTTCTTGTATTGCATTACTGCAGACTACTACTCACTTGGTGTGGTTCTTTGACTTGGCCATTTTGACTGATTTAAGGCTTCTATTGACGGTCAACCACTACTCCAGAGACGTTAATTCAACTGGGTAGGGTGCGGAATTTCGGCAGAGACTTATAACGCCGTAAAGACACGTGGTAGCAGCATGATGTGGCACTTGTTTATCTTACAGTCAAGACTCGAGCATACATCCATGGTCTCTTGCAGCATGATGCATGCATGTCACGTTGACCCATACCAGAGCCAATGCATGCATGCATATCTTTTGGTAGCAGATGCAGCCTTCTGACCAACAACGCACGTTTCATTCGCCACCCCACTCACCTCTAGGTGCCCCGCGATTCTCCGGGTTCCTTCAGGGCACAAGCCCGGCCCTCCGACAGGGAGATCTCTGGCAACCTATTTTATCAACTCTTTCATCAACTTATATAGACGCATGTCAATTAGTCAGCCCTAGCAGTATAATTTCAATCCTACAGCATAGCCTTTGAACTCGAAAGGGCTTCGTAAGTTTACTTCTGGGATTGCACGGTTTCAACTGATGGCAGAATGGCACATGCCCCTAAACCTAACCGGAACCCGTCAGCGGCGTTATTTAATAGATCAGTATCATACCAACAACCCAGGACACCCGTCGAATCCGATTCGGAAGATAATGATTCGACCGCCCCGCTCCCCACTTCTACTTCCGAAACATTTCAACACGTCGATGTTAGAAGGGCTAAATCGTTGAGGACCGCCGGTCAATATGGTGGTTCAACCAGCAGATTACTCCCGACAAGAACAGAGACTGTTGGTCTGAGCAGTTTCGGAGCTGCTGGCTCAACCCTCACTTCACCTGCGCTTTCATCTATTGGCGAGTACACACCACCCGCTGCAGCTCGACATGCACTATTCGCACATCATGTAAATCGACCTGGACTTGGAATGCCCCGTTCTAGCTCCCCTTCCGTTCTTTCTGAACCTGGAGTCATACCTCCTTCACCGACCGAGTCGAATCGATCAGGTGGATTCTCACCCGCTTCCGCATTCCTGTCTCATTTCTCATCCAACAACTCGCTCAAACCACAAACCACCATCGCACCCGACGCACTCGGCGCCAAAGTTCTATCTTATACCCTCGGAAAGCTGATTGGCAGAGGAGGATTTTCAGCAGTCAGAGAAGCTATCCACGAGAATGGAGAAGTGCTAGCGTGCAAGATTGTGAAAAAGGATGATTTGTCGGATCAATCTGGTTCGTTGGAGCGGTTCGAGGAGGAAATCAAAATATGGCAATCGCTACCTCGACACCCTTCGTTCCTACCGCTCGTCGAAATGCACCGTACAAGCTCCATGACCTTTCTCCTTACTCCTCTGTTATCAGGCGGGTCGTTGTTGGATGTACTAAAGAGGGAACATGGATCAGAGAATACAGCTAGGAAATGGTTCCCTGGAGTAGTTGCTGCAGTAGCGGCGCTACACGAGGGATTCGAGGATTGGACTGGACATGTTCTGCATGGAGATCTCAAGCTCGACAATTTCTTGGTGGATCTACATGGACATGTAGTGGTATGTGATTTCTACATGTGCCGGAAATTGGACGATGGAAAACCACTTTACACGACCCCGGCTACTATCCCACCTCCTCTTACCCCTGGACGAGGTCGGAAATCCCGTACATCATCACCTTACCGACCAGTCCACCGTCATACCGAATCCGAGATATCCGATCCGTCCCTCACCGCCGCTCCATTTCCCTCCGCATCAATGCCATATGCCTCGCCCGAACTCCTCCGACCACCTCGGCGCGAACCTTCACTCTCACAAGACGTCTGGGCAGTGGGCTGTATCCTCTATGCCCTCCTCACTGGAAGATTACCTTTTGTTGACTCATACGACCCAAGATTACAAATGAAAATTCTGAAAGGTCATTGGGAACATCCGATAGGAATAGGTAGGGAATGGATAGAATGTCTGAGTGGATGCCTTGATACCAATATGGATACTCGATGGGATATCAAGCGCGTCAAAGAGTCGGATGCGGTCGTGGGCTGGCGAGAGGTGAAGAACAGAAGCAAGTCGAGGTCAAGATCACGAATGCGAGGTGGTGCAAGAGACCAGTCCAGGGGTCCAAGAGACCAGTCCAGAGGACCTTCCACTTCACGCGGACCTCCCGCAAGTGATCGGTTCCGAGGTCGAAAAGATTCATTACTCAGTAATGGCCCGTCTACACAGCCAATGTCGATTCGCAGACCTCAATCTAAAGAACATCTCAGTCCGTATATGCAACCAGGGCGCGGATCACACGATTCATTCGGTATCCAACTTGACAGTCCGGCTTCAGGATCGCGATCTCGTTCAAATGGCAATGGTCGTTCGAGATCTAGTTCAAGGAAACCATTGCCCCAGCAAGATTTATCGACTTCGATGGACTATATGAATATCAATAGGGGGAGAAGTATGGCAAAGAAGGGCGAGATGGATATTGGTCACCAGAGTCAAGGTGCCGGAAACCGACCTCGAGAACCGAGCCAAGGCGGAGACAGGAGTCGAAGTCGCGATATCATGATGGCACAACCTCCTCGTACCGCATCTTCTTCCCGTCCGCGACATAACCCTATCAACGTGCCCCATACCGCCCCTCTTCCACCTACTTTATCAGCCTCTACTGCCTATCCAGATGACTCGCCAACCCGATCACACTCGCGAGGCAGAGCGCGGTATAGCGATAAAGTAGCTGATCGGCTTGGTCATTCTGCCGATTCGACTTCTTCTAGCGGAACGGCTGGCTCACCCGTAATCAGTCGACGAAGTACCAGTCAAAGTCAGAGTAGGAATAGCCCAGATAGGGGATGGAGGGGTACCAATGCCCTTGGTATTGTGGAGGAAGACAAGGCATGGACAGAGAGAGATCATGTAGAGGAATACCGAGGGAGGAGTGTGAGCCGCGGCAGGTGATCATTGTTGATATGGAAATGGGGGAGAACAACATTAAAGCATAGTGCATCGTAGAATAATGTAAATGTAGATTATGTATCCTGTATGGGTATATGGGTATGATGTACTCATTGTCCTTCCGTCTCTGTCTTGTCTACCTCCATCTTCCCGCTCTCTTCTACTGTCTCGTCGCCCTTCTCCTTCTCCTTCTCTTCTACCTCCGTCACTTCGGAAGTAGCGGCGACCGGCACAGCCGTATCTGCCTCCAAGACATCTGCAGTCTCTTCAAGCTTTTCTCCACCTTCGTCCTCCTTCTTGACCTCCGTCACGGATTCAACGACCTCGACGACTTTTGTTTCTTCCTTCTGTGGCTTAAACAGGATATCTAAATCCCTCTTGCCCTTCAGTTTCCCCAATAAGCGGATATCAGAGTGGGTCTGCAAACGCGTAGCTCGCCATGTTAAGCTTGTCCGTTGCTATCCGTCAGCCATCGACCGATTGAACGCATTCACTATACTTACCTCTTGATTGGAAGTCAGCTTCTCAGCTGGAATATCGACTCCCATTGCTTTATCATCCTCCTCATCGGCATCTATACTTTCAATCTCCTTGTACAGACTCGTAACATCGCTTTTACTTTCCAATCAGCACAAGCGTCTCATGACGAGTAAGACATACCGCTTCCAATTGCGTAATTGATCGATATCACTATACCCTCCTCTCCACATGTCGGATACAGCCATTGTACCCACTGCGAACCTGAAGCGGCGGGGAGGTGATAATCTCCTTTTCCACAATTCAGCCCGTTCTTTTGCCGAGGCATTGTCCATGGGTGGAATCTCAAATACCCCTTCGGGACATCCTTCATTCTTCCAAGCGGCCTGAATTGTCAGTCTGCGCATAAATCATGCCATGTCACACGTACATAGTGGGATTCCCTGGTGATGATTGACAATACCGTCTTCTCGAACCGCGGTCCATCAGGTGGCATCCTCCTCAATTCCTCTCTTATCGATGATACAGTCTCTCGAACCCATGTCTCGTCGCTCGATTCTATGACGAATGTCTTGGGCATGCCACCGGTGAAAGCTTGTTTGGAGGCTGTACCAGGTGTGAGGTGAAGTAGGAATTGGAAAAGGATAAAGTATTGCACTAGGATCTGGCGACGGAAGGAAGGGTCGGCGAGCTGTTTGTCAGCGACTACATCGGGACTGTAGTAAGGTATCGCATACCTCGTGCTCGAGCAATTTCTTGCCGGTAAGATAACGAGGATGAAAGAACCCTCCCGCATCCCCACCATCTTCTCTCTTTCTCTTCCTCCCAACTTCGACCTCCCTTCCCATCAACTCCTTCTGTTTCTTAGTCTGCTCAAATAAGATCGGAAGGACGATCTCCGATTTCTGTCGAAATGAAGCGAAAGGTGTCGGACCAGCATTCCGAGCTTGAGGCGCGGGGGCAAGGGAAGGTGGATGAGCGAAATATTGTTGTAGTGACCATAAAGTCGCGTAGAAATCTGCTTCTGGTTTCGTGTCTTCTTCTCCATTGACTGCCTTCTTTTCCTCTGATTCCTTCTTCTCGTCCATTTCCACGTCCCCATTAACGTCCCTTTCTGCGACTGCTTCCGGCTCCTCCCAGACTGTTCTGATCTCGTTGTAATCCCCTCTCAGATTGATGGCACTCTTGTCCGCTATGCTAATGACCGAACTAGCGAACTGATGGACCCGACCCCGGAAAACCAAGTCCTCAGGTGTACGTGGTAAGAATCGCAGGAAAGCATTGATAGTTCGTAAAAGCGGTAATGCTTTTCCTCTTGATGCTGGCATGTCCTTCACATAAGCTTGGGTCGTTAGACGCGGAATAGAAAGCTTACCTTTGTAAACCGCTTGGAGCGCGTTTCAATGTAGACCCATAATTCCCTCCACGATTCCACCGATATCAGTTCGACCATTTCTTCAATTATCGGAAGGAAGATTGCTCCTGGTTCAATAGCAGCATTGTCTATTGAGTCAGCTGACGCTTCCTGTTGGCATGTACTTAGCTTACTCTGTAGCGATGCGTATGCAGATTCGAAGAGGACCAGCGCGATGTCTAAGCGATACTGCAATTCCTCTTGAAATGCTAGTCTTTCCTCTGTGCTGCCCGTGGATGGCTCAACCAGCTACGCGTCAGCTCTTTCCAGCCTGCTTACTGGTCTAGCTTACACTCCCATCCTGTATCTGAGAGACTGTCAACTCCCTCCCGGCTATCTCCAATACAGCTTTCACGACATCCACCGACTTATCATCCACCTCCTTTCCCTTAACGTAATTTGTCCATGCTGATTCCCAGACCTCGCCGACTTTCAACGGTAATTCTTCAGGAGAGACACGCGAAGGACCAGCGATATCTTCTAAAGGCGCTGAGAGCGCGTCGAGAAGGGGTAGGGGCATTGTATATGGATATGAATTAGACTATCGACAATACTATGGACAGTTAACTCGGTCGCTGACGGAATCAAAAGTGAGTTAACTTCTGTGTCTTTCTGGAGTATACATCGACTACTATACAGGAATAAATCAAGCATGTCTTCGAGATATCAAGATAGAGATAGGGACGAAGGGCGATATTCCCGCGAAGAACCAGATAGGAAAGATAGAGGAGAAGATAGGAGGAGAAAGTACGAGCCAGAGGAGGAGACTTATCGATCACCTCGACGTGATCGTGATGGAGACCGTGAGCGTGATAGGGCAAGGCCGACGGATAGAGCGAGGAGTAGAAGTCCGAAACGTGAACCTGGGAGCTCGAGATATGATGGTAAGCTTCTGACTTCAATACGTCAATCAAAGCTGACACCCAGACCGAGATGACCGAGATAGAAGAGGAAGAGGACCGAATAATGATCCCAATTACCGACCTCGAACCGACCGTCCTGAACCCGTAGCAGTACCAATCACAGGTCGAGGAGGTCCAGATAGAGGCAGAGGAGGGTTCAACAGAGGAGGTCACGAGGGTGGTAGAGGTGGATATGAGGGTCGAGAGGGATATGGTGGAAGGGGCGGATATGGTGGAGGTGGAAGAGGGGGATATCAACAACAAGGAGGTGGAGGAGGAGACTTTGATCGACCACTAGATAGAAGGGCTATTGAGGAAGGACGTCGTAAACGTGAAGAAGAGCGTGCGATGGGTGGCTCGAAGCGAGAAGCGGAGGAAGAGGAGGTGTATGTCAAGCAGGAAGAAGGTGTTGAGGGAGAGGAAGAAGAGGAAGTGAATCCTATGGCTGCCATGATGGGCTTTGGAGGGTTTGGAACTACTAAAGTGAGCTCTCCTCTTCTCTCGTCGTACTATAGAGCAAGCCAATGTGTAGAACAAATCGACCGGTCAGTATGAAGGAGCAACCGCCAATGTCCACACGCAGAGAACATGGCGTCAATACATGAACCGAAGAGGTGGATTCAACAGGGCTTTGGACAAGGTTTCAAAGTAATTTAAAAAGGGACCAAGCAGGCAAATGCATTACCGCATAATCAACATCTACTGGACTTCTGGTTGTGAATTTGCGATCTTTGTCAATATGTAATTAAGGAATTGGGTTTCGTCATCATGTGACATCCCTTCGGATGTCCTGTTCGTCAGCATATACCCAGTAAGTACGAAAATGACTCACGAATCCTCTGCCTGGGTAGCCTGCGCCAGAGCGAATGGGTTGAACGAAGACTCGACAGTGTTGTTCTGTACCCCGGCCCCCAAGCCCAAATCCGAAAAGTCAAACTGGTCCATCATAGCATTCCCAAAGAGCTGCATCGTATCCATCTGACCCTGGCTCTGAACCGAGTTCGGGTTAGATCCATTAACGTTGAACATCGATTCAGGCGATACATCCTGCATCTGCATTTGTTGTTGATGTTGCTGTTGTTGCTGCTGGTGTTGTTGATGCAGAGTCGCCAAGGCCATTTGATCGAATGGGCTCGTTGATGATCCGGATGGGAATTGCATTTGGCTGATATCGCCTTGCAATTGTTGGAAACTTTGATTTTGGTCATTGGCGCTCGACGGGCGAGCCATGAAGTTCGGTTGAGATAGTCCACCGTCAAGATTAAAGCCTAGACTCCAAGGATCATTATTCTGGTTGTTTTGGTTATTGGTGTTGGTATTATTGTCCCGTTTAGCCGAAGGCGCAGCCAAAGGACGAGGGACTTTTCGAGTTCCATTCAAGGCAAATGGTTGCTGAACATCCAATCCAGGCATTTGAGGTGCTTGATATCCCCAAGGCGATGCCATACCATCTCGTGACCCCTGTCCCTGCTTGGAACTCGCACTCCGCTGTTCTTCGGCTTCGCGATACTGCTGTAATCGTTGTTGTCGCTTTTCTTCCTCGGCTGCTCGACGTCCACTCCTGGTTTTGGCCAGATTGAGAAGCAAGTCGACGGGGGTCTGGTCGCCTTGTTGATCAGATGGTTTGGATTTGGATTTACTAGCAGTCGCTTTGGCTGTCAGGAATTCAACAATGGCTAGTTCCTCTTTGACCAGTGGTTCCGATACTTTGCCTTGCTTGTCGGGTGCTCGGCCTGAGACGACATTGAGAAGATGACGCAATTCATCTGCTTGAGGTGATTCCGGGTCAACTGGTGGTCAGCTTCACTGAGATCAAAGAAGTTCGGGGACCTACGCTTGATAGTAACTCCTAGGACCATGTACGAGTTGAGCCTGATCACGTCAGTGACCATCTCACAATAAAGGGAATTACTCACACTCGATATCCGCCGGAATTGACGATCAAATTTCCCTTTTCCATGATGAAAGACCGCCTATACAGCAGATCTGCGGTAGCAGATTCGATAGCAGCATTCTTGGAGTAAGCATATCGTCCATCCTGAGGCTTCCTCCTTAATAGATATGGTCTATACATCAGCTTTGCCCTTTTTGATTTATGAAGTAATGTACCTATTGAGGGTGATTCTGGTGTAGTACCATTCACAAGCTAGTAGATGTCGTTGGACAAAGAGGTACGGATGATCCTTATCCAAACTCGTATCTGGATTGTCCATCGTGAAGAAAGGCGGTAGAGCATCTCGCCATGCTAGTAGTTCCCGATCGAGATTCAAAACGGTAGTATAATCAGGCAGCTGAATCGCAAAGGTATGATATGCGATTCGACCCATGATTTCCGCTAGCTTGTGCCTACTTGTCAGCCCTCCGCATCCTTGTGCATTGTCGCAACTGACCTGACGATGATGTACGTATACACCGTTGGCCTGGTCAATGGATGTCCAGCCGGATCAAAGTCCCCCTCCAGCTCCTCATCATCCAGATTCGCAGGTGGTCTTGTATCGGTGTGAGCGTCCGAGATACTAGCCGGCCGGCCGACTAGTAAGGATATAGTGCGATCCAAATGATACAACATCGCCCATGCACGCCTTCGGATTTCCACTTCCCGCTTATCCGACAGGTTTAGTACCGTTCCATCCCTGTATAGACCAAGCTGGAATGCGGTCGTGAGCGGTGTTGATCCCTCGGCTGGACGTCGGGTGAGAAGCCTGCTACTCAATCCTGGCTACTTGTACGGCTCACGAGTACTCACATGTATCGCGACGCCAGCAATCCGGCAAACAGAACATCCAGGTTGTCTCGCTGTAATGCCTTTGCGTATTCCAGGCCCGACCGAGCTGATCCATAAAACCGCCTTGACCAGCCGGCCTGTTCATCAACGCCCACCAAATCGGGAGTCGCTGATAGAGTCGCAATGGCAAGCTATAGGTCAGCTTACGTCTCGACCGTGTGTGGGAACGCTTACAACGATGAACATCAAAGGTAGCCACTTTAGGATTTCTGCATCGATGCGCGGTGATGATGGATTTCGTGCCAAGCTGTCGAAGAACGTCTCATATCTCCGCATGAAAGATGGTTTATTCAGTTTATACCTCGTCCAGCTACGATATCAGCATAATCTAAGAATGCGCAGGTCACTTACTCGATATCCCTGAAATACAGTTCCACCAACCCATCTGCCATTCTCCGCCCTGGTACACCAGCAATCAACCACTCCAAGTGACCTTTCGACAATCCACTCTCCTTGAGGGTATTCAGAACTTCTCTGAGCTCTAAATTTTCTTCCAGTGATAATGAGATCATCCGACCCTCCCTCAGACCCCACCCGTATGATGTCCGTCCCGGTTTCGGATTATGTACTAGTGCCGTCGGGAATAAACCGGATGGAGGCGGTTTATGTGGCATTGTCTGCCTGTCTGGTATTGGTGCCGAGCGAGGGTGAAATATCTCTTCTCCGGATGGTTGTAATGAGGACACGTCGGGTGAGGCGGGATCTGACGAAGGACCAGCTAAATTGGATAGATTCGGTATTGTGGGAGCACTCATTGCTTGAGGCAATGCCGATACCAGCCTTCCCAGAAGACTCTCGATAGACGTCAGGCGAGCTTGTACGTCGGACCTTTGAATCAGCTCATATCCTCCACGTCACGAGAGTGGACATACGAATTAGGATCCTCAACGCCGTTTAAAAATGGTCTACACAGATGCGGAACCCTTCTAGCCACGCACTGACTACACGGTTCCTTCCTATCACATTTCTGTTTCCTGCGGTGGCATTCGACACATGAGAAATGGACCCTTGTCCGCTTCCCGTCTTTACCAATTGACGGTTTCCCAAGAGATTCATTATCATCGTCCATTGATGCATCTGCCCCTGGACCTATTGATCCTACTTCAGAGCCTTTCCGTTTCTTTGGATTCGGCGGCGTATCTTTCATCTGACTGGTTGTGTGGGGTAGGGGTGGAGGTTGTGGTTGTGTGCCCGGTGTGTCGGACCGTCCGACCGAAGCCAGCGTCTGTGGATTGCTGGCAGACATTATATCGGAATGTAGGGGTCGGTTCGTGGGACAGCTTGAGTATCGCGTACTGTCGCTATAATCGACTTTGCTGTACGGTGTAGTTGACGTCGGGGTATTTAGAGTGTATGTGAGTGTCTAGGGACAGAAGGGGGAATCTGGGGCAAGGAACAGTGACGGAATCAAATCTAGTATCCTAAATCAAGGTGGAGGTTGACGCGACTATGACCACCATTAATCGTATACCTAAACCCAAAGGGATGACTACTTCAAGCCCGACAGATAGAGCCTGAACAACCCAACAATGGCTCGAGGTACTCCCAAAAAGATCAACGGTGGGGCGAAGCCGAAGACGGCCGATATCTCAAGCTTCTTCCGAACGCCATCCGATCAATCGAAGAAGCCAAAAGGATCGACAGACGACATCAAGCCGAGTCTAACTTCAAAGACTTCCAACGGCTCATGTGCGAGAGGAAAGGGGAAAGAGAAAGTGTCCGGGGGAGACACGTCGGCAGATCCGGTGGTGATCAGTTCGGACGAGGAAGGGGATTGTGCGCGGCCAAAGAGGCAGAAGACTGTGGCAAGCCCCTCGCCGGTAGAGATACTGGATTCGTCACCTGGAGCTGGCCCTTCAAGACTGGGATCTTGTTCGCCTCCAATACGACCTATATCTGGCGCAGCTATACCGCCTGAAGTCGAGGAAGCGAGACCTGCGTTTGCAGGTGTTCCTGGATTCCAAGCTCCACCAACATGGCCGAATATCATCAATACCGCCCTGGACCTGGATGAGGAATATGATGACGGCGTTGATCGAGATGGGAATAATAGCGATAATGACGCAGACAGTCAACATCCGGGAATGTTTGACGAGGATCTAGTGGATGATGGATCTGACCCAGAAGCGGAAGTACCAAGGATTGAGCAGCCAGAGGCTGAGAATCTGGGACATGCGAGGGGAGGCAGTATCGATCTAACTATGGAGTGGGATGAAGGAGATGACGAGGGAATGGGGATGGAGGAACCAGATGATTACGATGATCCACCTGAGAGATCCGCGCGGCCCGAAAAGCGCGGTGGTAAGGTCGGCAAGTGTCCTGTCTGTTCTAAATCGATGAAAGGGAAGAGAGAGAATGTACGTCCTTCCTCATTTATGAGTCTCGGCCACTAACGTACAGCTGGTCGAGCAACATATCAACGCATGCCTAGACTCATCAGGTAAAGATAAGAAGAACCGCCCTATAACGTCAATTGGACATACATTCTCGCCGGCCCCTTCATCACCCTCACCTCCGCCGGAAACACCTCAGAAAGGACCCAATGCGTTTTCTGTGTTGATGAGCGGTCATAAAGAGAAAGCAGAGTGGAAGACTGCCGAAGATGATTTAAGGAGGGATGGAAAGAGGTCATATGGGAGACGTCCTGCTCCTTTCTACAAGGTACATCTGCCGTTGTTATTTGATCATGGCTGATGAATAGGTCATGACTGGTATGCCTGTCGCTGTGGATGCCTTCCGTTACGGGGCTGTACCGAAAGTGACAGCCTATCTCTTGACGTGAGCTATCTCCATCAGTCTGCTTGACAACAACTGATTGTGCAGACACGCTCACTCGGACCACTACACCAATTTGTCCAAATCGTGGACTCACGGACCGATCTACTGTTCACAGACAACCGCTAATCTGATCGTACACATGTTGGGCGTGGAACCGAAATGGGTTGTAAGCTGCTGAATTGCACCTGGTCGCGAGCTGACATGCAGCATGGTCTTCCCGATGATATTCCTTTTGAAATGCCAAATACAGGCGGAGTGACCGTGACGCCCCTTACAGCCAATCACTGTGAGTCTGCGCTCTTTCTGGCGATACCGCACTGATGGTAAGGTCCTGGATCCTCGCTCTTCCTATTCGAGGGACGCCAGACTGTGAATGCCGGTGATTCGGCCATCAAGAGTCCCTATGTGGGCAGCAAGAGGATATTCCGGTACCTACACTGTGGTGACTTCCGAGCGTGAGCCATTCCTTAATCTTCAAAAGATCATGATCTGACCTATAGCAATCCCAAGATGGTCTTACATCCCGCTATTGCCCGTGCCAAAATCGATACCTGCTACCTCGACACTACTTACCTAAACCCAAAGTACTGTTTCCCGCCCCAACCCCAAGTCATCGAAGCATGTGCCAACCTCGCCCGCAGAACAGTATTAGGTATCTCTGAAACCGCGCCCCCGATGGACGATAACAAGGATGATCTGAAACCTGATTTACATGCTGCTAAGATTGAAGAGCAGGAACGGTCAAAGGAAATGATGGAGGGTTGGCTAGTTAAGAAGGA
>Ga0265780_10002721_pt1 | contig 23735 bp, 19 predicted proteins | sample P1T30metagenome_FD_192432 | JGI IMG/M metagenome (GOLD analysis project Ga0265780, IMG submission 192432) | Plant litter microbial communities from East Loma Ridge, Irvine, California - P1 T30 | ecosystem: Environmental > Terrestrial > Plant litter > Unclassified | place: USA: California... | reverse complement strand
CATGCGCTGCAGCAGATGGTGGGCGTGTTCAAGGTCGATGCGCAGGCTGGCGTGGCGAACCAGGCGCAGGCGCCGTTGCGCTCGCGTGCGGGCCAAGAACGCATGGCCCTGGCCGCTTAATCAAGCACGTCGTTCCCACGCAGGTGGGAACCCAAGTCATGTGCGCTGCCAACACGGTCTAACGCAGCGTTTGCGCGAGCACACTTAGGTTCCCGCCTGCGCGGGAACGACGTTTTTAAGCTGGCGGTGAAAGTTCGAATTCAGCTCGACGCCGCCACCACCTTCACCCCGGCCCCGTGCCTTCGCAGCACCAGCACTCCGAACGCCGTCGCCAGCACATACATGCTGATCGAATAGATCGCCGCCGGCACCATCAGCTGGAAGTCGCCCAGCACCGACACCGCCACGAAAATCGCCAGCGTCGAATTGTGGATTCCGATCTCGTAGCCGATCGCCACCGCGTTCGCCTTGTCGAGGCCGGCGATGCGCGGCACGTAGTAGCCCAGGCCCAGGCTGGCCGCGTTGAACAGCACCACCGCGAGCCCGACCGTGGCGAACGAGCCGGTCAGCGCATCCCATTCCTTGGCGAAGGCGATCAGCGCCAGCGCCGCCAGCACCGCCATCGAGAAAATCTTCATCGGCTTGTCGGTGCGCGCCGCGAAACCCGGCGCGACCCGCTTGACCGCCATCCCGATCGCCACCGGCACCAGCACGATGCCGATGACTTCCATTACCTTCGCGGTCTGCATCGGCACCACCTGGCCGCTGTGCGAAAAGCTGGCGATGGCGAAGTTGGCGATCAGGGGCAGCGTCACGATCGACAGCAGCGTGTTGATCGCCGTGAGTGAGATATTCATCGCCACATTGCCCCCGAACAGGTGGCTGAACAGGTTCGCGGATACTCCGCCGGGCGAGGCGGCCAGCAGCATCAGGCCGATCGCGAACACGGGCGGCACGTCCAGCAGCACGATCAGGCCGTAGCACAGCGCCGGCAATGCCAGCGCCTGCAGCGCCAGCGCCAGCAGCACCGCCTTTGGATGCTTGATCAGGCGCCGGAAGTCGCCGACGGTCAGGGACAGGCCCAGGCCGAACATGATCAGGGCCAGCGCCGCGATCAGGAGGGTGGGAAGCAGGGTTATAAAATCGGTCATTGCGCGTCTCCTTCGTGGTGTTCTTATGGGATGTCGGCGCGCCGGACTGCGCATGCGCGCTGTCCTGCCAGTGTAGTCGAGTGCGCGGCAAAAAAATCGCCCGGCGGCGCCGATATCGCGGCGCGGTGGCGTTGCAGGGCGTGCAATAATGCCGCATGAATGCGCGCAACCACGTCCTGGAACCCCATCAGGCACACGATCGATTCCATGGGTAATCCAGCAGTGTTTCCCGCTTCCGGCGCCGCAATGGCCGCGGCAATCCGCGGCCACGACTGGTCCGCCTCGCCACTGGGTCCGATCGCATCCTGGCCCGCCACGCTGCGCACCAGCATCAATATCGTGCTCGACTCGGCCTTTCCGGGCTTTATCGTCTGGGGGCCGGAGCAGATACTGCTCTACAACGACGCCTATGCCGAGATCCTGTGCAACAAGCACCCGGCCGCGCTGGGGCAGCCGTTCCAGACCGTCTGGCACGAAATCTGGGACGTACTCGGGCCGCTGGTCGAGCGCACCCTGGTGGGCGGCGAATCGCACAAGATGAACGACATCGCGCTCGTCATGCAGCGCAAGGGCTATGCCGAGCATACCTGGTTCACCTATTCCTACGGTCCCGTGCGCGACGACGCCGGCAGCATCCTCGGCCTGCTGTGCACCTGCATCGAAACCACCGAGGCGGTGCTCAGGCAGCGGCGCCAGGCGGCCGACGAGGCGGTGCTGCGCGAGCACGAATCGGCGTCGCGCGTCGATGCCGAGCGGGTCCAGCTGGCGCTGGAGGCCGGCGCCATCATCGGCACCTGGTTCTGGCACCTGCCGACCGACCGCTTCACCGTCGACGAAGCCTTTGCGCGCGCCTTCGGCCTCGACCCGGCCATCGGCCGCACCGGCCTGTCCCTGGCCCAGGTCGTGGCTACGGTACACCCCGACGACCAGGCCGGCCTGGCCCAGGCCATCAACACGGTGATCGCGCGCGGCGGCCACTATGCCCACCAGTATCGGGTGCGGCGCGCCGACGGCCATTATTACTGGATCGAGGCCAATGGCCGGGTCGATTTGGCGCCGGACGGCACCGGCCTGCGCTTCCCGGGCGTGCTGATCGACGTCGAGGGCCGGCGCGCGGTGGAGGCCGAGCGCGACCTGGCTATCCTCAAGCTGCGGGCATTGAACGAAGAGCTGGAACAGAAGGTGCTGGCCCAGGCGCTGGCGCGCGGGCGCACCTGGCAGCTCAGTCCCGACATCCTGGGCGTACTCAATGCCGATGGATTCATGGAGAGTTCAAACCCGGCCTGGCAGGCCGCGCTGGGTTGGAGCGAGGAAGAGGTCGCCGGAACGCCCATCCTCGACTTCATCCACCCCGACGACCGCGCCCGCACCGAGGCGGTCTGGCGCGACGCGCTGGAGCGCGGCATTCCCGCGCTGCGCTTCGAGAACCGCTACCGCCACAAGGCCGGCGGCTGGCGCTGGCTGTCGTGGGTGGCGGTGCCGGACGAGCGCAAGGTGTACTGCTCGGCGCGCGACATCAGCGTCGAGCGCGAACGCCAGGCCGAGCTGGAGCGGGCGCACGAACAGCTGCGCCATTCGCAGAAGATGGAGGCGGTGGGCCAGCTTACCGGCGGGCTCGCGCATGACTTCAACAACCTGCTGGCCGGTGTCGCGGGCAGCCTGGACCTGGTCAAGCTGCGCCTGAAACAGGGCCGCGTGGACGAGATCGAGCGCTACGTCGCGGTGGCGCAAGGCGCGACCAGACGGGCGGCGGCGCTCACCCACCGGCTGCTGGCATTCTCGCGGCGCCAGACGCTGGCGCCGCGCGCCATGTGCGTCAACAGCATGGTCGACGGCTTGCTGGACATGATCCGGCGCACGGTGGGCCCCGGCGTGCGGGTCGAGCCGGACTACAGCGGCGTGCCGTGGACGGCGCTGGTCGACCAGTCGCAGCTCGAGAACGCGCTGCTGAACCTGTGCATCAATGCGCGCGACGCCATGCCGGAAGGTGGCCGCATCGTGATCGCAACCGCCAACCGTGTGCTCGGCCCCGACGCCGCGCGCGGCCACGAGCTGCCGCCCGGCGACTATCTCGTGCTGTCGGTCGCCGACAGCGGCACCGGCATGGCCCCGGGTGTACTGGCCAAGGCCTTCGAACCCTTCTTCACCACCAAGCCGCTGGGCCAGGGCACGGGGCTGGGATTGTCGATGATCTACGGCTTCGCCAAGCAATCGGGCGGGCAGGTGGCGATCGATTCGCAGCTGGGGCAGGGCACCACGGTCAGCATCTTCCTGTCGCGCCACCGCGGTGAGACCGACGAGCGCGATGCGGCGCCGGCCGCCGCCGCCGCGCCGCCGAGCGGCCAGGGGGAGACGATCCTGGTGGTGGACGACGAACCGAGCGTGCGCATGCTGGTGGTCGACGTGCTCGAGGAGCTGGGTTACACGGTGCTGGAAGCCGAGGACGGCGCCGGCGGCCTGGCGCTGCTGCAATCGGACGCGCGCATCGACCTCGTGGTCTCGGACGTCGGCCTGCCGGGTATGATGAATGGACGCCAGATGGCAGACGCGGCGCGCATCAAGCGTCCCCTGCTGAAGGTCCTGTTCATCACCGGCTATGCCGAAGCCGCCTTGCTCGACCACGGCCAGCTCGCGCCCGGCATGTCGGTGCTGACCAAGCCGTTCTCGATCGACGCGATGGCGCAGCGGGTGCGCGAACTGGTCGCGCGCTAGTGTCCTGAATTGGAAGTTCGTTGAACAATCAATGTGGCGAAATCGGTCCGAGACAAGGAGCAAAGCACAGCAAGGCCGGGGTCTTGCGCGCATTTGCGACGCAGTATCGGGCCGATTCTCGCCATATTTATTCAACGAATCTTCAATTCAGGACACTAGTGCCCGCGGCGCTGCACCAGCGCCGTGCCGACGCCGTGGCGCTTGCCCTCGCTGACGGCAGTGACGGTGCCGTCCGGATTGAACACCAGCGCGTTGGCGGCGCCGATTTCCTCGGCCGGGCTTTCCCAGCGCTGGCCGAAACCCTCCAGGGAGCGCGCCTGCGCGCTGCCCGCGAAACCCGGTTCGACCGACGTCTCGGCCGCATTGCGCTGGCTGATGCGCGGCGCATCGAGCGCCTGGTCCATGGGCATGCCGAAGTCGACGTGGTTGACGATGGTCTGCAGCACCGTGGTGATGATGGTCGAGCCGCCCGGGCTGCCGATGCTGAAGGCCGGCTTGCCGTCCTTGAGCGCGATGGTCGGCGCCATGCTCGAGCGTGGCCGCTTGCCGGCTTCGGGCACGTTCGGATGTGGGCCGGTGGCGTCGAAATCGAAGTCGGTGAGTTCGTTATTGAGCAGGAAGCCATAGCCCGGCACCACGATCCCGCTGCCGCCCCAGGATTCGATGGTAAAGGTGTACGCCACCACATTGCCGTCCTTGTCCGACACCGTCAGGTGGGTGGTGTGCGCGCTCTCGGGCGCCAGCTTGATGGCGGCGGCCGGCTGGGTGCGCAGGGGGATGCTCGGGTCGTTCTGGTAGCGGTAGGGGTCGCCCGCCGCCACCGCGCCCGGTGCGGCCTTGTGCGGATCGATCAGTGCGCGGCGCTCGGCCGCGTACTTTTTCGAGAGCAGGCCGGCGAGCGGCGCATCGACGTATTCGGGGTCGGCCAGATAGGCATTGCGATCGGCGAATGCCAGGCGGCTGGCTTCGATATAGAGATGCTCGGCCTGGGCGCGCGGTAGCGATGCCAGGTCGTAGCCTTCGAGGATGTTGAGCGCATGCGCCACCGTCGGGCCGCCGCTGCTGGGCAGGGGCATGCCATACAGCGCGTAGCCGCGGTAGCTGCTGCGCAGGGCGGGACGGATGCGCGCCTCGTAGTTGGCGAGATCCGCCATCGTCATCGCGCCTGGTCGTACGGCATACCCTTTCGCGACCGGCGGCCGGTTGACGCTGTCGACGATCGCGCGTGCGATCGGCCCTTCATAGAATGCCTTCACGCCGCCCTGCGCGATTTCGCGGTAGGCGCGCGCCATGCCGGGATTGCGCAGCAGCGTGCCTTCGGGGAGGGCCTTTCCCTTGTGCAGGTATAGCTCGCCCGTCGGCGCGAACTGGCGGAATTTCTTTTCGTTCTGTCCCACCAGCTGGCTGAAATTGGCGGTGACCTGAAACCCCTTGTCGGCCACCGCGATCGCCGGCGCCAGCACCTGCGAAAAGCGCATGCTGCCATAGCGCTCGAGCGCCTCGTGCCAGCCGCGCACGGTGCCCGGCACGCCGACCGCCGCCCCGCTGGCCACCGCCGTCTCGAAGTCGAGCGGCTTGCCGTCGTGCTGGAACAGTTGCGGGCCCACGCTGGCAGGGGCCGTCTCGCGGTGGTCGATGGTGATCACGCGCTTGTCCCGGGCCAGGTAGATCACCATGAAACCGCCGCCGCCGATGCCGCAGCTGAAGGGATCGGTGACGCCCAGCGTGGCGGCCGCGGCCACCGCGGCGTCGACCGCATTGCCGCCGTCGTCCAAGATGGCCAGCGCCGACTGCGAGGCCTGGACGCTGATCGTGGCGACCGCGCCGCCCGTGCCGGTCGCGACCGGCGCAGCCGCAACGCCCTGGAAGGACGCAGCAAAGACCAGGCCGCACGCCAGTGCGGTCCGCGGCAGGCGGCCCGGCGCCATCAGGTGCCGTACATATTGAAGACCACCGGATACGACGCCGGTTTCTCTTGCGCCATGCCGCGCGGCGGCGGTACGAAGGAGGGATCGAGTTCGACGCGCGCGCCGCGCAGGCCGGGCGAGGTAAAGCCGGGTTTGCCCTGCACCAGCCAGAAGCCCTGCGCCGTGTTGTTGGTGCGCAGGGTGAAGCGGTACGCCAGCTGGCCGGCCCACATGCAGCGCGCATTGTCGGGGCAGCGGCTGTCGTCGGCGCCCTCGTAGGTGAGGGTCAGGCGCGAATCCACCGGCACCGGCGGCAGGGTCAGGGTCTGGCGCTCGCTCAGCGTGTACTGGGCGTCGGGCAGGTGATCGGGCGTGGCGCAGGCCGACAGCAGGCCGGCGGCGGCAATGGAGAGGACGCAGGGCAGGGTGCGCATCGGTGTCATCCAGGGTTTGACGGGAAACCCATCATAGCAAAACCACAAGCAGCCAGTCGCGTGACAGCGAAAAGACAGGGCATGGTCAAGTCATAAACAGGTCATATTCGGCAGCTATTCTTTTTCCTGTAGTCCAAAACATACCCCTTAACCAAAGTTAGGAATAACAATGCTCAAGAAGATCCTCGCCGGCGCTGCCGCCACGCTCGTGATGACGACCTCGTTCGCCGCCGACATTACCGGCGCGGGCGCGACCTTCCCGTACCCGATCTACGCCAAGTGGGCTGAGAGCTACAAGGCTGCCACCGGCACCGGCCTGAACTACCAGTCGGTCGGCTCGGGCGCCGGCATCAAGCAGATCAAGGCGAAGACCGTGGACTTCGGCGCGTCGGACATGCCGCTGAAAGCGGAAGAGCTGGACAAGGAAGGCCTGATGCAGTTCCCGGCCATCATGGGCGGCGTGGTTGCCGTGGTCAACGTCGAAGGCGTGACCCCAGGCCAGCTGAAGATGACCGGTCCGCTGCTGGCCGACATCTACATGGGCAAGATCACCAAGTGGAACGCGGCTGAAATCGCCGCCCTGAACCCGGGCGTGAAACTGCCGGCCGCCGACATTACCGTCGTGCACCGCGCCGACAGCTCGGGCACCTCGTTCCTGTTCACCGACTTCCTGGCCAAGACCAGCCCGGCATGGAAAGAGAATATCGGTTCGGGCACCACCGTGAAGTGGGCCGTGGGCGTGGGCGGCAAGGGCAACGAAGGCGTCGCCGCCAACGTGCAGCGTATCAAGGGCGCGATCGGCTACGTCGAGTGGGCCTACGCCAAGAAGAACAAGCTGTCGCACACCATGCTCCGCAACAAGGAAGGTGTCGACCTGCAACCGTCGGACGACGTGTTCAAGGCCGCTGCCGCCAATGCAGAGTGGACCAAGGCCCCAGGCTTCGGCGTGGTGCTGACCGACGGCGCCGGCAAGCAAAGCTGGCCGATCACCGGCGTGTCGTACATCCTGATGCACAAGACCCAGGCCGACGCCAATAAAGGCCAGGAAGTCGTGAAGTTCTTCGACTGGTCGTTCAAGAACGGCGCTCCCGCAGCCGCCGAACTGGACTACGTGCCGATGCCTGCCAGCGTCGTCAAGCAAGTCCAGGACGCCTGGAAAGCCAACCTGAAGGACGCTTCGGGCAAGGCCATCATGTAAGACGCCTTCACGGCGACCAATCCGGCAGCCAGGCTGCCGGATTTTCTTTGGTGCGGTCGCGGGACCGTGGGCCGCACCAATGCAGTTCCTCTTTTTGGGCATCCCATGACAACGGCGAACACGATCGTCCTGGTGATCGACGACAAGCCGGCCATTGCCGAGCTGCTCAAGTTCTCGCTGCACGAGGACGAGTGGGTCTGGCATGACGTGCCGAGCCTGGCGCTAGCCTGGGACTTCATCGGGCGCGAGCGCCCGGAACTGTTGCTGCAGGAATCGATGCTGCGCAACGAAGGCGGCATGCGCCTGCTGGCGCGCCTGCGCGGCGATCGCCGCCTGCGCGAGCAGCCGGTGATCCTGCTGGCGGCGCAATGCGCGGAGGGCGAGCGTCCCGCCAGCCTCCCGGCGCCCGTCCCCCATCCCGAATTCATTCCCCAGGCCCCGGCCGACCAGGTACGCGAACTGTCGCCCGAATCGCGCCTGTTGCGCTCGGGCCGCCTGGTGCTCGATCCGCTCAGCTGCAGCGTGCGGGTCGGCAACCACAAGGTCGAGGTCAGGCACGCAGAATACCGGCTGCTGCGCTTCTTGCTGTGCCATCCGGGCCAGGTGTTTTCGCGCAGCCAGCTGCTGGAGCAGCTGTGGGAAGCCCATGCGTCGCTCGACCAGCGCACGGTGGACGTGCACGTGCTGCGCCTGCGCAAGGCGCTGGGGCGGGCCAAGTCGCTGATCAAGACCGTGCGCGGCGCCGGCTACATGCTGTCGCCGACCTGAACGGCGCCGGGGCCCGCCGTAGCGGGCCTCAGGAAAAATTACGCATGTCACAACGCTGACATGTTTGCTATCTAGACTTGCGGCAACTAGTCCTGATTGTCCGCAATGAGCAAACACCCCGGCCTCGCCCCCTATCTGGACCCCTCACGCGGCAACCGCTTCCTGGTCCCGCTATGGCCGCTGCTGGCCGTGCTGGTGTGCTGCGCGCTGTGGGCAGCGACCCTGTTGCGGGTCGAGGCCGAGCAGGAGCGCGTGGCCACCCAGGCGCGCAAGGACGTGGCGGCCTACGCCGAAGCCTACGAGCAGTACATCACGCGCTCGGTGGCGCAGATGGACCAGATCGCGATGCAGCTGAAGTTCAGCTGGGAGAATTCGCGCGAGGCTGGCCTGCTCGACGAGATGCGGCGCGACGGCATGTTCACCGACAGCGCCTTCCACGTGGTGGCGGTGCTCGACCGCGGCGGCATCGTGCGCTCCAGCACGCGCGCCGGCCTGATCGGCGCCGACCTGGCCTCGGGCGCCTGGTTCAACCACCACCGCGACAATAATTCGACCGCCCTGCGGGTCGGCACCGCGCCGACGCAGTTCGGCAGTGCCGACGACGTGGTCCTGTTCACGCGCCGACTCGAAACCCGGGAGGAGGAATTCGACGGCCTGGTGCTGATGGCGATCGACGCCCGCTACTTCACGTCCTTCGTCAGCCCGGCCACCATCGGCGCCGGCGGCATCGTGGCGCTGGCCGGCAGTGAAGGGCGGTTGCGGGTCGAGCAGCGCAGCAATGGCGCATCGTTCGTGGACGCGGTCGCGCTGCCGCGCCGCGGCGCTGCCTGGTCGGGCGAGCAGGGCGTGCGCCTGGTCGAGGGCGAGGGCGGCTTCGCCGACGGCCAGTCGCGCGTGCTGGGCTGGCGCCAGTCGACCGCCTATCCGCTGGTGGCCCTGGTCGGCCTGCCGCAGCACGATGCGCTGGCGGCCAGTAACGGATACTGGATCGAAAGCCGCGACCGCGCCATCGTCGCCACCCTGTGCCTGCTGCTGCTGGGCGCGGTCGGGGCGGTGCTGGCGCGCCGCGCCGTGGCGCGCGACAAGGAACAGGACGAAGTGCGGCGCGCCTACCGCACCGCCACCGAGAGCGGCAACGATGGCTTTTACATGGCTTCGGCGGTGCGCGCGCGCGACGGCCAGATCACGGATTTCCGCATCGTCGACTGCAATGAACGCGGCGCCTTCTTCTACGGCATGATGCGCGATGAACTGGTCGGGAGAAGCCTGACCGAGATCGACGCCGGCCTGTTCGGCGAAGAACTGCTGTTGACCTACCGTAAGGCGATGGACAGCGGTTTTTATGAAGACGACCGCAAGATGCCGAGCGATAACCGGCTCAACATCAGCTGGGGCCGCCGGCGCCTGGTACGGGTCGGCAACGGCCTGGCGGTGACCCTGCAGGACATCAGCGAGCGCAAGGCGCATGAAGACCAGCTCGAACGCCTGGCCAATGAAGATACGCTGACCGGCCTGGCCACCCGCCACGCCTTCCTGGAGCGCATGCCGGCCATGCTGGCCCAGGCCCAGGGCGCCGGTACTGGCAACCCCGCCAGCGCCGCGCTGCTGTTCATCGACCTCGATGAATTCAAGTATGTGAACGACACCCACGGCCACGCCACCGGCGATCAGTTGCTCAAGGCCGCCGCCGGCCGCCTGCTGTCCTTGCTGCGGCCGAGCGACCAGGTGGCGCGCTTCGGCGGCGATGAATTCGTGGTCCTGCTGTCGCCCTGCGACGGCGAGCGCCAGGCCGCCTCGGTGGCCTCGCGCATCGTGGAAGCCTTCGGGGTGCCGTTCCTGATCGGCGACGAGCTGCACGCCGTGGGTTCCTCGATCGGCATCAGCATGTACCCGCGCGACGGGCTGGATGCCGAAACCCTGGTCAAGCACAGCGACATCGCCATGTACGTCGGCAAGAACGAAGGCAAGGGGCAGTATCGCTTCTTCGATCCCTCCCTGTCGTCGACCCTCAATTCGCGCGCGCGCCTGAAGCAGAACATGCTCGAAGCGTTGGAGGCCGACCAGTTCGTGCTGCACTACCAGCCGCGCGTTGATGCGCGCAGCGGAGAACTGCTGAGCATGGAAGCGCTGGTGCGCTGGCGTCATCCGTCCCTGGGCATGGTGGCGCCGGGCGAATTCATCCCGCTGGCCGAAGCCACCGGGCTGATCGTGCGTATCGGCGAGACCGTGATCGACAAAGCCTGCGCGCAGCTGGCCGCCTGGCGCGAGGCCGGCGTGGCGCTGGTGCCGGTCTCGATCAACGTCTCGCCCAAGCAATTCCTGCGCGGCGGCGTGCAGCGCCAGCTGAGCGCGGCGCTGGTGAAGCACCGGGTGCCGGCCAGCCTGATCGAGGTCGAGATCACCGAGTCGGCGATGATGGGCGACCAGGACGATATCCTGGCCGAACTGGCGGCCCTGCGTTCACTGGGCGTGAAGCTGCATGTGGACGATTTCGGCACAGGCTATTCGTCGCTGTCGCAGCTGCAGCGATTGAAGATGGACGTGCTGAAGGTCGACCGCGCCTTCACCACCGAGCTCGCCAACTCGAAAGAGGGCAAGGTGTTCTTCCAGGCCATCGTGTCGATGGCGCACGCGCTGGGCATGTCGGTGGTGGCCGAGGGCGTCGAGACCGCGGAGCAGCTGGCGATATTGCGCCACCTCGATTGCAATGAGGTGCAGGGCTACTACATCGCGCGTCCGGTGCCGGCCAACGAGATGGCGGCGATGATGCAGCGGCGCTATCTGCTCGATGCCGCGGTGGCGTAGTTTAGTAAAGCGCCTAAACTGCGCCGCTTTCGGGCCTGTTGGCGCGATGGCGCAGGCCGATTGTGGTTAACTTGCCACGGTATCCACTTTCCCGACCCTGGACCATGAAGATCGTCTTGTCACTTTTTACCGCGCTTGCCATCCTGTTCGGCAGCGCCGCCGCTGCCGCGCCGATGAACGTCGCCAGCTTCAACCTGCGCTACAACAATCCCCAGGATGGCCCCAATGCCTGGCCGGCGCGCAAGGAGATGGTCAAGGCGCTGATCCGCCATCATGAGTTCGACATCGTCGGCACGCAGGAGGGGCTCGCGGGCCAGGTCGCCGACCTGGCGGCGATGGAAGAATTCGACCACGTCGGCGTCGGCCGCGACGATGGTAAAGAGGCCGGCGAGCATTCGGCCATCTTCTTCCGCAAGAGCCGCTTCGCGCTGCAGGACAAGGGCGACTTCTGGCTCAGCGAAACGCCCGACCGCCCATCGCTCGGCTGGGACGCCACCTGCTGCAACCGCATCGTGTCATGGGCGAAGCTGCGCGAGCGCGGCAATGGCCGCGTGTTCTACGTCTTTTCGGCGCACTTCGACCACGAGGGCGTCGTTGCGCGCCGTGCCTCGGCCGACCTGCTGCTGCGCAAGATCGCGGAAATCAGCCGCGGCGAACCGGCGATCTGCGTGGGCGACTTCAATTCGACGCCCGATACGCCACAGATGCAGGTGATGGCGAAAGCCATGCGCGACGCCTTCCAGGTGAGCCAGACGCCGCCGTACGGCCCGGTCGGCACCTACAATGGCTTCCGCTTCGATGCGCCCATGCAGGGCCGCATCGACTACGTCTTCGTCGACCGGCATTTCGAGGTGCTCAAATACGCGGCCCTGGGCGATTCGCTCCACGGACGCTTCCCGTCGGACCACCATCCGGTGGTCGTCCGCGTCGAATTCCGGTAAGACGCTCAGTCGAGATCGGACGCGGCGTGCCGCTCGTGAACCTGGTCGGCTTCGGGGCCGAATGAGCGGTTGACCTTGCGTCCGCGGATAACGGCCGGCCGCGCGGCGATCTCGTCGGCCCAGCGTTTCACGTGCTTGTATTCGTGCACCGACAGGAATTGGGCCGCGTCGTACAGCTGGCCCAGCACCAGGCCGCCATACCAGGGCCAGATCGCCATGTCGGCGATCGTGTATTGATCGCCCGCGACGAAGCGCCTGTCGGCCAGGTGGCGGTCGAGTACGTCGAGCTGGCGCTTGGCTTCCATCGCATAGCGGTCGATCGGGTACTGCAGCTTTTCGGGCGCATAGGCATAGAAGTGGCCGAAACCGCCGCCGACGAAAGGCGCCGAACCCATCTGCCAGAACAGCCAGTTCATCGTTTCCGCGCGCGCCACGCCGTCCTTGGGCAGGAAGGCGCCGAATTTCTCGGCCAGGTAGACCAGGATCGAGCCGGATTCAAACACGCGCACCGGCGCAGGCAGGCCTGCGCTATGGTCGACCAGGGCCGGGATCTTCGAATTCGGATTGGCCTCGACGAAACCGCTCGAGAACTGCATGCCTTCGTTGATGCGGATGAGCCAGGCATCGTACTCGGCGCCGCTGTGGCCGGCCGCCAGCAATTCTTCCAGCAGGATCGTCACCTTCACGCCATTCGGCGTGGCCAGCGAATACAGCTGCAGCGGATGCTTGCCGACCGGGAGTTCCTGGTCGTGGGTCGGGCCGGCCACCGGGCGGTTGATGCTGGCGAAGGCGCCGCCCGACGAGGCGGGTGGGGTCCAGACTTTCGGTGGGACGTAGGATGCTTGGTCAGCCATGTGCTCTCCTTGAACTTGCCGTGACAAAGAATTCATTCTAGCCAATGGGAGACAAACGCGTTGGCGCGGCCCAAAAAGGGCGGGGGGGCCTGCCACTTGCTACAAGATTCGTACAACTTTCCGCATTCACATGGGGGGAAGCCGGCTAGCGCTGGCGTCGGCACGGGCGATTTCCTATCCTGTCCGGTCTACTACGAGAAAATGTGTTCGGCGGTTTCCTGAGCCTGAAAGTGGGCATCTACAGCGCGGGGAAGGGCGCGGTCACGCTGGGCGATTTCCGCTACCGGGCGCTGCCTGCGTAACGACTTGACCTGCCGGATCGGGCGGCCATACTATAGCTGACCTCGTCGTATCCACGGCGGGTAAAGCCCATCCCGCACACATGAACATGCCTCTCACGCCAGCGGCGCCGCGCAAGGCGCGCCTTGTCCTGTTCGTCGGCTTCCCCGGCATGTGCATGCTCGACATCGCCGGTCCGCAGACGGTGTTCTGGTGCGCGTCGAAAGCCATGGAAGAGCGCGGCCTGCCGGGCTACCTGCGCCATACGGTGAGCATCGACGGCGGCCTGGTGCAGACCCTCGAAGGCGTGGCGATGCAGACCGGGCGGCTGGACGATTTCGCGCCCGCCGACGTCGACACCGTGGTCGTGCCGGGCGCGGCGGACATCGTCACCGCCGTCCGCGAACAGCAGGCCCTGGTCGACTGGCTGCGCCGGCACGCGGGCGAGGCGCGCCGCATGTCCTCGGTCTGCACCGGCGCCTTCGTGCTCGCCGCCGCCGGCCTGCTCGACGGCAAGCGCGCCGCCACCCACTGGCTGACTTACGACCTGCTGCGCGACGCCTATCCGCTGGTCGAGGTGGACCGCGAGGCGATCTTCGTCCAGCATGGCGACACCTGGACCTCGGGCGGCGTCACGGCCGGCATCGACCTGGCGCTGGCGATGGTGGAAGCCGATTGCGGCCGCGAAGTGGCGCTGGCCGTCGCGCGCGAGCTGGTGGTGTTCGTCAAGCGGCCCAGCAACCAGCCCCAGCTCAGCCGGATGCTGCAGGCCCAGGCTGGCGACGGTCCGCTGTTCGACGAGCTGCATATGTGGATCCTGGCCAATCTCGAACGGCCCGACCTGAGCGTCGAGGTGCTGGCCGCGCGCATGCGCATGAGTCCGCGCAATTTCAGCCGCGTGTACAAGGACAAGACCGGGCAGACCCCGGCCCGGGCGGTCGAGCGCTTGCGCCTGGAGACGGCTTGCCGGCTGCTCGAGGATTCCGGTCGCCACGTCGACCAGATCGCCCAGCTGTGCGGCTTCGGCGACGAGGGGCGCATGCGCAAGACTTTCCAGCGCCACCTGCACACCTCGCCGAGCGCCTACCGCCAGCGGCTGGCGCCGGTGCTTAACGTGTCGCCTGCGCCTTGAGCCAGTCGTCGACCTTCACCGTGCCCAGTCGCGCACCCGGGCCCGGCACCAGCGTGTCTTCCTGCAGCAGCGCGCCGAAATAACGCGCCTGCTCGTCGGCCACGACCTTGCGCTTATCTCCCTTGGCTTCCAGATAATGCTGGACCAGGTCGGCCAGGCGCACGCGCTCGGGTCCCGCGATCTCGACCACGCCATTGCGCGGCGCACCGAGGGTGACATCGGCCATGGCCAGCGCCACGTCGTCCGACGAGATGGCCTGGATATTGGCCGGCGACAGGCGGATCGCATCGCCTTCGGTGCCGGATGCCGCGATCCCGCCCAGGAACTCGAAGAACTGCGTCGAATGCACGATGGTGTAGGGCAGGCCGGACTCGCGGATCAGCGCCTCTTGCGCGATCTTGCCGCGAAAGTAACCGCTCTCGGCCAGGCGGTCGGTGCCGACCACCGACAGCGCGACGTGGTGCCTGACGCCGGCCTTCTTCGCCGCAGTCAGCAGGTTGCGGCCCGAGGTAGTGAAGAAGGCCATCACCGCGTCGTCCGCGAACGAGGGCGAATTGGCCACGTCCACCACGACGTCGGCGCCGGCCAGCGCCTCGTCCAGGCCCGTGCCGCTGATGGTGTCGACGCCGGTGTTCGGGGAGGCGGCCACGGCCTGGTGGCCGCGCTGCTTGAGGATGGCGACCAGTTTGCTGCCGATCAGGCCGGTGCCGCCGATGACGATGATGTTCATGCTGTCCTTTCAGATCCCAGTGCGGCTGGGCGCCGTGTGCGACGATTCGCCTCGGTATCGAGTGTAGGAGCGTGCCTGGCCCGGCGGTAGGCCCGTCCGGGGCGGCACGGTGGTGCACGCCAGGCACCAATCGTTCAGCGCACCAGCGCCACCACGCACACGATGCCCTGGCGCGCCATCTTGGCGTAGGGGCAGATGCGTTCGGTATTGCGGATGAGTTCCTCGGCGGTGGCGCGCGGCAGCCGCGGCAGGTCGATGCGGATCTCGGCCATCAGGGTGTACAGGCCGTCGACCGGGTCGCGGCCGAAGGTCACGGCGGCATCGACGGTGGCGTCCTCGAGGGCGATGCCGGCGCGCGTCGCCAGCAGCTTGAGCGCGCCATGGAAGCAGGCGGCGAAACCGGCGGCGAACAACTGCTCGGGATTGGTGCCGCCGCCGGGACCGCCCAGCGCCGCCGGCAGCCGCAGGGCGAGCTCGAGGTTGCCGTCGTCGGATCGGGCGATGCCGGATGCGCGCCCGTGCCCGGCCTCGCCGCCGCTGACCCGCACCGTGGTCGAGTACAGTGGTTGGAAATCGTCGCCGACGTATTTGTCGAGCAGGGTGATGGGCGGGGGCGCCAGCCTTTTTTTCAACGCGGTCTCCTGGAATGGTTTTGGCCAGTGTAGGAAGACGCGGCGCCGGCTGCTAGCGCCGCGCCGGTCACCGTCATGTATCCCGTCGCGCAACAATCGCGCTGACCGCCATCAAGCGCTGAAGCTGGTCAGGCAGTGCAGGTCGAGCGCGCGGATGCGCGGGGTGATGTAGTCGATGAAGACCCGGGTGCGCAGCGGCAGGTGATGCCGGCTCAGGTAGCAGATGTAGTGGCCGCGGTCGTCCGGCGCGTGCTGGGGCAGGCAGGCGACCAGGCGGCCCGCGCGCAGGTGCTCGCACACCTGGTAGCCGGCCATCTGTGCCAGGCCCGCGCCGTCCAGCACCGCCTGCAGCACCAGCTCGGCGTCGTTGAAGCTGTGGTTCGCCATCGGCAGCAGCGTGCGGCGCCGGCCGTCTTCCTTGAATTCCCATTCGCATACCTGGCCCGAGGGCAGGCGCAGGTTGACGCAGCGGTGCTGCGCCACCTCGGCGATCGTCTGCGGCAGGCCATGCGCGCTCGCATAAGCGGGCGCGGCGCACACCAGCATCTGCATCGGGATCAGCTGGCGCGCGACCAGCTGGCTGTCGTCCAGGCGGCCGTTGCGGAACGACACGTCGATGCGGTCGGCGATGAAGTCGAGCGGGCTGTCGTCGAGGATCAGGTCGAGCCGGATGTCCGGGTAGCCGGCGTGGAAGCCGCACAGCAGCGGCGCCACGATCTTGCGGCCGAAGTCGCTCGCCGCATGCAGGCGCAGCTGGCCGCGCGGCACGCCGCAGCGCAGTTCGCGCATCTCTTCCACCGATTGCACGATCCGTTCGACACCCGGTTTGCAGTTGGCGTAGAACAGTTCGCCCTCGCTGGTGAGCGAGGTGCTGCGCGTGGTGCGCAGGAACAGGCGGGTGTCGAGCTGCGATTCGAGTTTCTGCACGCTGCGGCTGACCGCGGAGCGGCCGATGCCGAGGCGCTCGGCGGCCCGGGCGAACGAGCCTTCGTGGACCACGGCGATGAAGGCGAGCACGCCGGCATAGGTGGTGGAAAAGCTCGAGGCCAGCCCATCCATTTCAGGTGCGGCCGGCATCGTTGGGGATGATGGCTGGACGAATTCACCGATCGCGAAGCGTTCGTTCTTCATGGCTTGTCTCAGTTAGTACTTGTTGCTACTTGGTTACTCATGTGACTAATGCCATGGTAGTTGCGTGCGATCTTTTTCGTAAATGACAAATAACAGCCGAATCCCGCCAAGGCATGGCGTGCGGCGCCCGCTTCCGATTGTTGCGTTCGAGGCAGCGGCATGGGGCCCGGCGCGCGCCTGTCGCACGGGCAGGACTCTCCCTACACTGGACGTCATGTTCACATTCGTATTGAAGGAGAGACCATGTCACGCTTGAGAAAATTCGCCGGCGCCGCCGGCCTGCTGATGACCCTGCCGCTGGCGGCGCCCGTCTGGGCCGCGGCGCTGGATCCGGTCGTCAAGGAGCTGTTCAGCAAGGCGCTGGACGACCATCCAGGCAAGGAAGTCCTGATGATTACCGTGGTGTACCCGCCAGGTGGCGGCGACCCCGTCCACCGCCACGATGCGCATGGCTTCATCTATGTGCTGGAGGGGACGATCGTGATGGGCGTGAAGGGCGGGAAGGAGCACACGCTGGGGCCGGGCGAGACCTTCTATGAAAACCCGCGCGACCTGCACACGGTGGGCCGCAATGCGAGCAAGACCAAGCCGGCCAAGTTCCTGGTGTTTTTGCTCAAGGATAAGAACAAGCCGTTCTTCATGCCGGTGCATTGAAGCTGACGTAAACGCATCGTCCCCGCGAAGGCGGGGACGACGGTATGGCTGGGGCTGGGTCGCTTACACGTAAGCCGCCAGCGCGCCTTTCATCTTCTTGAGCGCGGCCGACTCGATCTGGCGGATGCGCTCGGCCGACACGCTGAACTCTTCGGCCAGCGTATGCAGCGTGGCGCCCGAGCCGTCGTCGTTGGCCAGCCAGCGCGCCTCGATGATGCGGCGCGAACGCGGGTCGAGCTTGCCCAGCGCGGTTTCCAGGCCTTCGGACTGCAGGCGGGTGACCTGCTCGGCTTCGAGTACCTTGGTCGGTTCCTGCTGGTCCGACGACAGATAGGCGATCGGCGAGAACTTGTCGTCTTCGTCGTCGGTTGGCGACTCCAGCGCGATGTCGCGGCCCGACAGACGGGTTTCCATCTCGATCACTTCTTCGCGCTTGACGCCCAGCAGCTTGGCCAGGTCGTCGACCTGGCCCGGCGACATCGCGTCCAGGCCGGTCTTGTTGCTGCGCAGGTTGAAGAACAGCTTGCGTTGTGCCTTGGTCGTGGCGACCTTTACCAGGCGCCAGTTCTTGAGAATGTATTCATGCATCTCGGCCTTGATCCAGTGCATGGCGTACGACACCAGGCGCACGCCCTGGTTCGGGTCGAAGCGCTTGACCGCCTTCATCAGGCCGATATTGCCTTCCTGGATCAGGTCGGCGTGCGGCAGGCCATAGCCCAGATAGCCGCGCGCGATCGATACCACCAGGCGCAGGTGCGACAGCACCAGCTTTTGCGCCGCGTCGAGATCGTGGTCGTCGCGCAGCCGCTTTGCCAGCGATACTTCTTCTTCGTGCGTAAGCATCGGCAGGCGGTTGACGGCCGAGATATAGGCGTCGATATTGCCCAGATTGCCGGTGAAACCCAGTCCCAGAGCACGACTGCCGGTCGGAACCAATGCGGATTGTGCGGACATATTCATTTCCCTCGTAGTAATCTTGCTGCATCCTCAATGTGCCATAACTTATTGCCTTGCGGCACTGCTGTTACGGCTTGTTACCTGGATGCGTAACTTGAATTTCGATTGCCTTGAGCCATATATTAGCACTCACCCGAGGTGAGTGCCAGAAGTGGTCCCGGCGCTTAAGATTGTTCAAAGTATTGCTCCAGGGAACCAAAATGCCGACGGTTCCACTGTAGAGCAGCTCTTGCATGTTCAGTTGATTCGGCTCAAAAGTGAGCCAGGAATGACTGGAATAACGTTAGACACAGCTTACGGCCGGTGGGGCGCGTATTCTGTTGGATGGCGCACGTAGCCACGGCGCAGCCTGTAGGACTTATGCGCGTGGAAGCGTAGGGGATGGCAGCGAGGCCGTAGGATTCAATGCGGTGTCATGCGACCAGTTCTTGTCCAGTAATGGGGCAGGCAGCCACACAGGAGGGCCGCCTCGCCCTGCTACCACACATGGCGATGCTTATCGCGTTTTCAATACCATCTCGACAGTTTTTTAATCTGCAAGATGTAGGACCGCCGTTCAACGCTGGCGCGCCAGGTGACGCCGCACCGACAGCAGTGCGCCGATCAGGCCCAGCCCGGCGCTGATTGCCAGCAGGCCGGCGACTTCAAGTGCCCCCAGCGCTGCCAGCTGGAAATTCGAGCCGTACAGGCGGGCGAACTCCCCGATCGCGCCGTTCAGCGGGCGCAGCGCCAGCGTTACCGCGCCCAGCGCCACCGCGCCGGCGCACAGGCCGAGCAGGGCGCCGGTATAGAAGAACGGACGGTGGATGAAATCGTTGGTCGCGCCCAGCAGTTGCGAGACCGAGATTTCTTCTTTCTGGGTCAGCACCTGCAGGCGGATCGTGTTGAACACGACCGCGATCACGACGATGCCCAGGGTGGCTGCGAGCAGCAGCAGCGCCAGGCGCAGGATGGCCAGCATCGCGGCCAGGCGCTTGACCCAGGCCGAATCGACCTGCACCGTCTCCACGCCCGGCAGTTCGGCCAGGCGCTCGGTAATCAGGTCCACCTGATCGGCGGCGCCGGCGCTGGCAAAGCCGCCCAGCTTCATCACATAGCTGTCAGGCAGGGGATTGTCGCCCAGGGTTTCCAGCACGTCGCCCAGGCCGCTACGCTCCTTGAGCGAAGCGAGCGCCTGCTCGCGCGGCACGAAGGCGATTTCCGCACCCTTCCCACCCTGCGGTGCGACGAGCTGGCGGATGCGCGGCGCCAGCGCCTCGGCATCGGCGCGGCTGGCGTCGTCGCGCATGAACAGGCTGATCTCGGGATCGACCGATAATTGCTCGGACAGCGGACGCACATTGTCGAGCAGGGTAAGGCCCGCGAACGGCAGCGTCAGCGCGAGCGCGACCACCAGTACGTTGAACAGGAAGCTGCCGGGCGACTTGCGTACCGTCGACAGCGCGGCCCCGAGGGCGAAGCGGTGCTGGCGCAGCCACGGGCTCATGCCGCACCTCCGACCAGCTGGCCCTGATCGAGGCGGATCACCCGCGTGCTGCCTGCCAGCACTTGCTCGTCGTGGGTCGAAATGACGCAGGTAACGCCGGCGGCGTGGAAGGCGCGCAGCGCATCGAGCACCTTGTCGGCCGCCACGCGGTCGAGATTGGCGGTCGGTTCGTCGGCCAGGATGATTTGCGGCCGGTTGACGATCGCGCGCGCGACCGCCACCCGCTGCTGTTCGCCGCCCGACAGTTCGAGCGGCATCGCCCTGGCGCGGTCGAGCAGGCCGACCCGGTCGAGCGCGGCGCGGGCGCGCTGTGCGGCCTCAAGCGTGCGGGCCCCCGTCACCAGCAGGGGCAGCATGGTGTTGGCCAGGATGTTGCGGTCGTTGAGCAGGCGCTGCTGCTGGAAAATGATGCCGATATTCCGGCGCAGGAAGGGAATCCCGGCCGGCTTGATGCGGCCGATGTCCTGGCCATTGACGATCACCTTGCCGCTGCTGGGACGCTCGACCGCCGCCACCATCTTCATGAGGGTCGACTTGCCCGCGCCCGACGGGCCGGCCAGGTAGACCAGTTCGCCCTTGGCGATGTCGAGCGAGACGTCGTGCAGCGCATACGCGCCGCGCGCATCGCCGTGGGTGTACTGTTTGGATACCGACTGGAATGCGATCATGGGTCCCCGTTCCGTCAGCCGAGCAGCGCTTCGACGAATTCTTCTGCGTTGAATGGCTGCAGGTCTTCCAGCTTCTCGCCGACGCCGATGAAGTACACGGGGATCGGACGGGTTCGTGCAATCGCCGCCAGCACGCCGCCCTTGGCGGTGCCGTCCAGCTTGGTCACGACGAGGCCGGTCAGCTGCAGGGCGTCGTCGAAGGCCTTTACTTGCGCCAGCGCGTTCTGGCCGGTATTGCCGTCGATGACGAGCAGGGTCTCGTGCGGCGCGCCGTCCATGCCCTTGCCGATCACGCGCTTGATCTTCTTGAGCTCTTCCATCAGGTGCAGCTGGGTCGGCAGGCGGCCGGCGGTGTCGACCATGACGACGTTCGTGCCGCGCGCCTTGCCCGACTGCACCGCGTCGAAGGCGACGGCGGCCGGGTCGCCCGAGGCCTGCGAGATCACGGTGACGTTGTTGCGCTGGCCCCAGACCATCAATTGCTCGCGCGCGGCGGCGCGGAAGGTGTCGCCGGCGGCCAGCAGCACCGACTGGTCGAAGCCTTGCATATGCTTGGCCAGCTTGCCGATGGTGGTGGTCTTGCCGGCGCCGTTGACGCCCGAGATCATCATCACCAGCGGTTCGTGGCGGCCCAGCTCCAGCGGCTTCTGCAGCGGCAGCAGCAGGTCGATCATCAGCGCCTTGAGCGCGGCCTTGACGGCGGCGGCGTCCAGCAGCTTGTCTTCCTTGACCTTGCGCCGCAGCTCGCCCAGCAGGTGTTCGGTGGCGTCCATGCCGGCGTCCGACATCAGGAGCGCGGCCTCGAGCTCCTCGTACAGGTCTTCGTCGATGCGGGCGCCGACGAACAGCAGGGACAGGTTGCTCGAGGTCTTGGACAGGCCGGCCTTCAGGCGCCTCATCCACGAAGTCTTCTTTTCAGCCTCGGTGGTCGGGCGTTCGGCGGTTTCGGGGAACAGGTTGGCGCCTTCGTGCAGGACGCTGGCTTCGGCGACCACCGGGGCCGCGGCGATCGGCGCCGGGGCGGGAGCGGGGGCAGGAGCGGCAACGGGTGCGGGCGCAGGCGGCGTGGCCGGCGCGACCGGCACGACCGGTTCCGGCGCCGGTGCGTCGGGCGCTTTTTTTCTCTTGAAGAAGCTAAACATAGTGTCTGGTGGCGGGACTGCGTGCGGACGCCGGCGTGGCCGGCGATGAAAAAACTAGCGAATATTTTACCAGAGCAGCAATACGCAACCCGATTGCACACAAGCGTTCAGCTGCCGGCCTTCGCACTTTCCGCCTGCTTGCGGATCGTCTCCAGCGTGGCGTTCGGGGTGATCAGGTTGCCGTCATAGCGCAATTCGATCACGGCCGGCAGCTTGTGCTGGTCGGCGTGCTCGAGGGCGCGGCGCAGGGCCGGCGCGAAATCCTCCGTCTTGTCGACGACTTCCCCATGGCCGCCGTAGGCGCGCGCCAGGGCGGCGAAGTCCGGATTGTGCAGGCCGGTGCCCGACACGCGGCCCGGATAGCTGCGTTCCTGGTGCATGCGGATGGTGCCGAACATATTGTTATTAAAGACCAGGATCACCACGCCGGCGCCATACTGGACGGCGGTTGCCAGTTCCTGGCCCGTCATCATGAATTCGCCGTCGCCGGCGAAGGTCACCACGGCGCGCTCCGGCCACACGATCTTGGCCGCCACGCCGGCCGGCACGGCGTAACCCATCGCGCCATTGGTCGGCGCCAGCTGGGTGCGCATGCCGCCGTAGCGATAGAAGCGATGCGCCCACGAGGCGTAGTTGCCGGCGCCGTTGGTGATGATGGCGTCGTGCGGCAGTTGATCCATCAAATCCTGCACCACCTGCCACAGGTCGAGCGGCACGCCTTGCTTGAGCAGCGCCGGCTGCGCCTGCCAGGCGGCCAGCTCGGCCCTGGCCCCGGCCACGCTGTCTTGCCAGGCTGCGGTGTCGACCGGTTCCATCGCGGCCAGCATGGCGCAGGCTTGCGGCATGCCGCTGGCGATCATCAGTTCGGCCTGGTAGACGCTGCCCAGTTCTTCAGGGTCCGGGTGGATATGGACCAGGCGCTGGCGCGGCACCGGCGAATCGAGCAGCGTGTAGCCGCCGGTCGTCATCTCGCCCAGGCGCGGGCCGATGGCGATCACCAGGTCGGCCTCTTTCACGCGCGCGGCCAGCTTGGGGTTGATGCCGATACCAACGTCGCCGACATAGTTCGGGTGCGCGTTGTCGAGCAGGTCCTGGAAGCGGAAGGTGCAGCCCACCGGCAGGTGGTTCGCTTCGGCGAAGCGGGCCAGGTCGGCGCAGGCCTGCGCGTTCCAGGTGCCGCCGCCCAGCAGCACGATCGGCCGTTGGGCTTCTTGCAGCATGGCGCGCAGGCGGGCGATCTGCTCGCCCATTGGCGCGCCGTGCGACGGCTGGTAGGGGCGGGTGTCGGCTACTTCCGCCGTCGAAACCAGCATGTCTTCCGGCAGCGCCAGCACCACCGGGCCGGGACGGCCGCTGGTGGCCACCTGGAAGGCGCGCGCCATATATTCGGGGATGCGGTCGGCGCGATCGATCTGGGCCACCCATTTCGCCATCTGGCCATACATGCGGCGATAGTCGATTTCCTGGAAGGCTTCGCGGTCGACGAAGTCGTTGCCGACCTGGCCGATGAACAGGATCATCGGCGTGGAGTCCTGGAATGCGGTGTGCACGCCGATCGAGGCATTGGTGGCGCCGGGACCGCGGGTGACGAAGCAGATGCCGGGTTTACCCGTCATCTTGCCGTAGGCCTCGGCCATGAATGCCGCGCCCCCTTCCTGGCGGTTGATCACGAAGCGGATGTTCGAGTCGTGCAGCGCATCGAGCACGTCCAGGTAGCTTTCGCCGGGGACACCGAAGGCGGTGTCGACGCCGTGGACGTGGAGCGCATCGACCAGGAGCTGGCCGCCGGTGCGGGAAGGGTGCGTCATGGGTAGGTCATCCTTGTCAAAGAGGCTGACCAAGCATTCTAGGTGAGCGGCCCCGGAACGGCTTTTGAAATGGCGACATCAAATTACAGAAACGGCAAGGCCATGGCAGCGCGACGCCCGGTGCGATCCCGCATCGGGTACAATGCGCCCGTGAAGCAGGCCAGGCAGTCGCTGGTCCACGCCGCAAGGTCGTGGACGGGAGGAAGGTCCGGACTCCACAGAGCGGGGTGACGGTTAACGGCCGTCCGCTGAAAGCCGTCTGGCGCAAGCCAGCGGTATAAGGCGAGGAATAGGGCCACAGAGACGAGCGTATTAAGTTACGGTGAAACGCGGTAACCTCCACCTG
>Ga0265780_10002720_pt1 | contig 23742 bp, 34 predicted proteins | sample P1T30metagenome_FD_192432 | JGI IMG/M metagenome (GOLD analysis project Ga0265780, IMG submission 192432) | Plant litter microbial communities from East Loma Ridge, Irvine, California - P1 T30 | ecosystem: Environmental > Terrestrial > Plant litter > Unclassified | place: USA: California... | reverse complement strand
TGGTCAACCTCAGTGGGAGGGTTGGAAGAAGGTGGGTAGCTGGGGCTGGATGACTGTGCCGGAGGAGCGCTGGAAGACTCGACGACGGGAGTAGCAGTGCTTGAAGCTATGACAGCGCTAGATGACTCAACGATAGGAGTAGGGGTGCTTGAACCTGGAGGCGCAGGAGGAGCAGATGAGGCACCGCAGTCGCTTCCATAACTTCCATCGCATGAAGGGGAGCTCTCCTTGGCTGGTGGAGGAGAAACAACAGTAGAGGACTCTGGTATAGGAGTAACAGTGCTGCTCTCCTTGCTTGGGGGCGTGACAACAGTGCTCTCCTGAGTAGGAGGTGGGACAGCATGCATAGAGCTGTTCACGAATGGAGGCAGAGAAGAGACGACAGGAGGGGTCTGGACAGGCGGGCAGCCTTGGCCGTAGCCTCCGTCGCATCCCTCAGTAGTAGCAGGGGTAGAAGCAGCAGGAGTTGACTGAGCAGCGGAAGAAGATTGAACAGGTGGCGGGGTGACCTTGGTAGATGTGGCCGGTGGTGGGGAAGGAGGGGAAGGAGGGTTGTATGGCTTGGGTGGGTTGCATTCAAAACCGATGTTGTGGAAGTTCAGCTGGCCAAAGTCAGTAAGTTATCCCATACTATTTGTCTCTCAAAAACTTACACCGCAGTCAGGCTTCTCGCCCTTGTACGAGCCGCCAAGGTAGACTTCGACCGACTTGGCACCACCGCACTGGGTGTTCTCGACGGTAGAACCCTCCTTCTTGCAAGGAACAGACTTCTGCTTGCACAAAGAGCCGTCTACTAAGGTGTAGTGGAGGTCTGAAAAAGTTAGCATGAGCACAATGGTCGTTGCTAGGGTCGTTCACTTACCAATCATGACATCAAACTCAACGGAGATGTCAATGGTCTTGATACTGAAACCGTCCTTCTTCTTGTCACAGCTGAACTGGGCAGGCTTTTTCTTACTGCACCTGTTGACAATGGCCTTGTTACCAAAAGTACGCTTGGTGAGGCCGTCACGCTTGCCCAAAGCGCTAGAGCATTTCCAGTCTTTGGAGAAGTCAAAGTCGCCATATTGGAAGTTGAAAGCGCCCTCTTTAAGATCAGACCAATCGAAACCGCCCTTTTGCTTGTCGCTACATTCGTTGTTGGCGTACTGTGGCGACAAGAAGGGCTTTCCAGAGAAGTCCCAGGTAGCAGCGGCTTGCTGGGCAGCGAGACCGGCGAGAAGAGTGTATGTGGTCTTCATATTGAATAAGATAATATCAGAGAGTACTTGAAAGTGTTTAGGATATTCGGAATGAGTGTCGACGAACTGCTTAACGAAAGAATGCAGCTGACTGTTCGAAAGGCAAAAACGAATGGGTAGTCAAGACAACAAAGCAGTAACGAGTGTACTTTGTTGAAGAAAAGCCAATGAAAGCGACGAGAAAGCCGAGATTAAGAATAAAAGGCGGGGTGAGGAGGCTTCAAGAGCGGACAAAGGCGAACATATTATACCAACCGCGATTCTACAATGAAACAGCTCTCCTTGAAAACACCTGTGAAGGATTGGCCGGCGAGGACTACAGGACCCAGAGACACAGCCACTTTCGATAGAAACGAACCCATGCTGCTTTGTCGCGCGCGATGCAGGCCCACATGGTCAGCCTGCGTGGGTCTGTCGCAGGTGGTCGGGAAAATGGTCGTGAGATGGGGTCGAACGGCGATGCGGTTGGTGGCTAAGCGAGGCGATTGGGCGGTTCTGAAACGCTCTAAATAGCACGCCTGGCTAGAGCCTCATGCAGGTACAGCACGGGAGGCCAATCGCTTGGGCCCAGCATGCTGGGGCGAGCAATTATCCTATAGCGGGCGCCAGGTAGATTGTCCGATGTCTATTCGACTGGATCAGCTGCTTACTTTGCGCAGTGGAGGTAAGCCGTAATCTGTACCTGTTGTTTTTGCCCGTATCCCTCGAAGCGCTATTGTATCCCCTCCCGAGGTCTGGATCAAAAGGCGTCATGTCACTCCCATTCGGTCCTCTGGTGCACGCCATCGTGTCATCGCGAACCAGACTCATGCATCGTGCACTCGTTCGCCCCTGCATCGGAGCCTTGCTCGCGCCCCCAAAGAAGCAACTCCGCGATATTGACATCGCCAGTTCCGTCGCTCCCGCTGTGCAGGCCCCAAGTGTAGCGCTGTCACTCAAAAATAGCCACATGACGGCGTTTCAGAGGTGATACTACCGTCCAGCCAACGACAAGCTTCTGGCCTCATGGGTCCGAGACTCTCGGCGGATCCGTCTCAGATGCTTGACTGCTGTGAGATTTCGAGGGATGAGATGCCGAAATAAACAATGCTGAAGATTTTGGAGGCCGTCTGCCCGAGGCCACAACTTCATTTGCTGGGTGTTTTGGAGAAAATACTCAAGTGCGGATGTGAAGAATATTGAAGCACGTGTCAGCACTTCCGGGATGGTCAGATCATGTCCACATCGCCGTGGTCGAGGATACTAAAATTATTTTTAGGGAATTATGAGCATATCCCATGATCTCAAGAGCTGTGTATACAAGCATGGATGAAAGGATCTGAACTTCGAAAGCCTCCTATTCTGGATTGAGCTATCGCGGATTTACCTCGGATCCCTCACTCAGGTCTCACTCAAGTCATCGCGTTTCACCATAGTCCCTCAATATATTGGCTTGCCGCTTGGTTCACATATGCTGACCAGCGGTACTTTTGCCTAAACGAGAGAACAAAACCATTCCAGCGTGAACCAGGCTGCATAACGTCGTGCACGATATGTCTCTACCCCGCAACCTCGCACGATCACCACGCATCCATTTGACACGCTACAGCGGGTGACAGTCTGTGCTGTTTTGGTGGCGTCTTTCCGAGTCTTTCGCTTTCATTACAGCTTGAGTATTCTGTGCAAGCTGCAAGCGTGAGTAGATTGTCTTCTCCCCCAGACTTCGCGCACACCATCTAGGGTAAAGGTCCGATGGTGCGATCTCTGGAGAAAGAATATTTTCAGCTTGCTGTTCGTTTCTAGAACAGATAGCCCAGTAGCTACAGAAACGCCATCACGTCAAAGGACCATCGCATGAAAATGAGATGCTTTATGCACACAGTGAGGGCCCCACATGTGCTGTGTTTGGCAACAAAACCTATGCGAAACCAGATTGTGCCAGAACGCATGTCACCTTGCAGATTCATAGATTCATATGTCACGCTTTCGGTTCGAAGAGCGGCGGTACCGACTATCGTTGAAGTTTTCAAATGTATTACTAAACGCGTCTATGATGCAGGACCCATCGCTCGCTATGTCTCAATGTCTTTGATGCAAAAGTAACAGCGCCGATGATGCCCTAAGCGTGGAGGATACTGCCGACCGACCTAAGGATGCACCCTGGGCTGAATGTCAAGACGCCGTCTCCCATGTCCGTGATATCGTTCTGTCTGAGTTTCCCATAACACCCCGAAGTTCGGTCTTGAAATCTTGTTGCAGAAAAATGTAAACGTGTAAAGTAAAGAAGAGTGCCTGCCTGTAACTCTTCAATCGTTCTCTAGTGTCGGCTGTAGCGACTGCTCAAGTCGTCAAGACCTTAGCATCTAATGGTAACGTATATGCTGAAAGCTACGCATCGTCCTCGATAGTAATGCGCACGACTTCGTTCCGTGGGGGCGTATCGTTTTGGAAACAGCAGCGAGTAACAGTCCGGACTCTGGAATGACAATGGTTCGCCGCACGGTTGAGGAAAGGAACCTGCATGGCGCCGATGATAGCAACAGCTGCCGACGCCCACCACGCAAGGGCTGTAAAGTGTATATCAATAGAGAGCCCATACAGCAACCCAGCAATTGGGCTCGCGACTGTGCGGCATGCAGCTCCTGTCGAGGCAGCCAGTCCGTTAATCTTGCCGAGGTGAGACTTGTCCGGCGCCGCCTCCTTGATCATGATGAGCAGGAGCGGGAATGCGAGAATTGCGGTCAGGCTGCGAATTGTGAGGCAAGCGAAGATACCGGGGTATAACAGACTCTGTGGTAGGAGCTGCAGAAAAGGGACAACTAGATAAGCGACCGGATGCGTTAACGTGACCAGAAGAAGAAGCCTCCAGACTCCAAAGAATTCCGCCAGAAGTGGGAAGATAAACGCCTGAATGAGCAGCTGGATGACGCCATTCAGCGACATTATAACGCCGACCTTCTGGACCGGTATGCCTAGGCCTCCTCCCATGGAATAAGAAGTTACTTGGAAAGCATTGATGTCGTCGGCTCGTTTGTCCTGGAGAAAGATTGGGAGTAAGTGATCGTACGTCATCTACTTTTGTCAGCTTCTCTCTCTAATCGCAATCAACGAAAACCTACCGAGTGATATGTGAATATGCCTAGGGCAACAACAAACTGAATGACCGTCCAACTAAAGACCTTGCGGTCAGCAGGCGCTTCGATCCACTCTCCATTCGATCGAACGTGCCACACCTCATCGCGTTGTACTTCGACGTTGTTGAAGGTACCATACGACTCGCTTGTTAGATTAGCTGGGGCATCAGCTGTAGCGCCTTGGGCTGGAAGCAGTGGAGTCTGTGCAACAGCTGAATCGTACTGCTCAAAACGGCCTCGAGGCTGTCGGTCGGGATGCGTCTCGTCGAGTAGGAAGTAGGCCATTATGATTGAAAGGAGCAAGAGGAACGAACATATGAGGTTTGGAAGCAAATATGGAAACTTGGCGAAGATGCCGGTTGCACTGAAGAAGCCAGGGAAGGACTGCACTGGCTCGGCGAAGTAACCACCAATGGACGGGCCAAGTATCGTCCCAATGCTCCACACGAAAGGCATGACGCTATATGCTTTTGGTTCGTGTTCAGGCCTCTTAACCAGTTCGCCAACCCTGAGTTACAGGTCAGCTCATGTTGCATCGGCGGTTTGTGTATAGAAATACTCACATGGTCTGAATGACACCGATGTTCCCATTGAGCGCACCACCAATTATTCGACCTGCTAGAGCTACCCAGAAGTTTGGTGCAAACCCTACTAGGAGCAGAGACGATAGCGTGCCTAGACATCCTAGAATGACCTAGGTGGAGACACAAAGTCAGCGTGGACCATACATTCCACATATGGAGGCACTTACTACAGGCTTGCGGCCTACACGATCACTAACCGCACCCCAGACCATGCCTGAGAATGCCTCGGCAAGCGAGAAGGCTGCGATCAAGCATCCCGCGTAGAAAGGCGCATTTGTTTCCGAAGCGACATCGAAATTTGACACGAGCTTCCAAGCGTATGGCAATATCGAGGTCAACGCGATTGGCTCAGCAACTCGAACGAGCGCGCTGTTGTGGTGTTAGTGCCTTTCTCTCAGTTTTTGGTGATGGTGATTATGTTACTTACAGCAGGGCGAGTTGCGCGGTTGGGAAGTCGTCTTCGGAAACATCTTGTGGGCTAGTTCTTCGCTTTGTGAGATTTGACATTCTTCAACCTGACTTGAATCTTACGGCTACTCCAACACGCAGTCGACCTGGAGCTTAGGGATGAGTGGGCGCTGTGTAAGTGGAGCTCCTTCTGCGTTTGGCCTGTATTACCCAGAAACAGACAATTAAAAGTCTAAGTCACGAAAACGGCAGTAGTAGTAAAGAAAAGCGGCTGTGAAGAGGGGTGTGGAATGGGAAAGCAAAAGAGGGCGATGGGAAAGTTCTTGAAGGGCGACGAATCGGTGCGCCGTTCTGCACGGAAGATCGGCCGCCCAACCGCAACCGTTCTGGAAATTGCCACGCACGCGCGCATCTTGGCAACCGCGGCCGCTTGCATTTCATAAACTTGACTCAACATCAAAGTTACCCTCTTCCGCTCCCACCCGCAGCTTCAAACACCAGAGCCTGACGTGTCGTCTGTAATTCATACATCGAATTCATGTTCTCCATGGGGCTCTTGGAGAACCCTGCTAGCATCCCGTGGATCAGCCCCACAGAGTGGCCAAACGAGCACGCTAAGCTCTAGCGAGGCAAGTCGTCGGGTCCGACTTCCTGACCAACATGTGACAGCACAGTTACATCAACTTGAAGCCTGCGACGTCATCCTCATCTCATCCCTCACCAAACATCTACGTTCGCAATAGATTTCACGTCCGCAACACATGGAGCGAAACTTTGTTCCGAAATGACCACGCGATAAGATTCCGTCGAGGCTAGTCACGCTCACTTTTCGAGGCGGTCTGAGGGTCTAGCCTCTAGCCATGCGACCTGCATATGCATCATGCACCCTTATCCTTATCAGCCGTGGCCAATCACATATTCACCGTACCTTTGCGCAACCTGAGCAGTGGGCTTAGGTAGCACACATAGTTGATCACAGAATTTCCGAGAACGAAATGTCTACCTAGGTGATTTGAGTTGCAGAAAAGTAGTTGATCTAAATTTGTGATATTTCACAAGTAAAGGTGCTCATCCATGGGTGCTGTGCAAATATTGTCACTGGCACTGGGTGAGAGACTAGGAGCATTCGACGCGGTCACAGAAGCCTCTAGAAACAGTCTCAATCTCTCCACATGATCTACTCTCACCAACGTCCAGGTAAAGGAGCATGCACACTTTCGGGCTCAACTTTGGCCTTCAAGACCGAGACGTGACACCTGCTCCTCTCCTACCTTGAGCGCTAGAGGTCAACTATTAACAGCGATCACCATGTCTTTGTCGCTGCAACTCGTTCAGCGGCAGAGCCAATAAGCAAGATAGATCAGATCTGTCTTAAGCAGTACTAAAAAACATACAGAGATGCTGCATTCCCTTTCATGGATTTACCCACCGAAATCCGATGCGAGATCTACAAATACCTTCTCACCGTCGAGCAAGGTGCCGAATACGCAGTAATATCGATGCAAGAGCTCAAGTACAGAGCAGCGATCCGCAAACTGCTTCGAGACGGCTCCACTTCTATCCCGAAAGATCGCAAAATACGGCTCTTGGAGAATTTCGACAATAATTCAAAACCTGTGCAAGCTTACAGATATCTACTCGAATACGATGGGTACGGCGACCCCCTACTCCATGTGAGTATCCTTCGTGTCTGTCGCCAGATTCACCGGGAAGCGCAATCCATTGTCTATGACCAGACCACATTGCCGAGATCTGGGAGAACGATATGGAGTGCATGAGACAACCTGTCAATTGCCGCCCCTAAAAAGGCAATGACGTTCTCACACCTCGCACGAATGAGGCACTTCGACAGCGCTTGCGTTTGATGGTTTATCAGATTCGGTGGTGATGGACTGAGCTGTCTTGCTGAGAAGGCCAGAGACAGCTTTACAAACAGCATGGAATGCAAATAGGTCTAAGAAGAAGCGAGGCTTCACTCTCCTCTGAAGATGCGTTTTTGAGCCCTTGATTTTTCTAATAGATCGTTCTACATTTCGTGCATAGCACAAATGCTCAAAGTACTGTATCCTCCACGTTACTTAGCATGACCCTCGCACAGGACAATTGAAATCAATGCTGATTTATGGGAATTGTCTTTCTTGCTTGTCATAACATCTAAGTGTCGTGACTCGTAAACAATGAAAGCCTGCATGACAGACTGCGCCGAAAAGCTGCATAAAAGCCCGGGCTGCCACGTCAACCTGCCTGAGAGATAACTTCCAGATATCGGCCTTACTTCTACATCTCGGCAGCATTTGATATACTGTCGAATTACGTACTGTTTCTTTGCAAGAAGAGCGGATTTTAGCAGCTTCGAAATCACACGTTCAAACCTGTCTCTAGCCTTTGATAGAAAGTTCTATTTTTAACTATCTTAAGAAAGGCTATAAGACGTTCTGGATTAACCTGAAACTTCATCTAAAGATGTCGCTTTATGTTCGGAATATCGTAGTAGTCTCTTAGGTTGTACGTTGGACATATTTCGCTTGCTTTTGTGCAACGTTCCTCAAACGAACACATGTTCATACAAATAGTTGCAATAATAAATCACTCCACCTACATACTCACTCCATCTATAAACCTACTGAAACCATTCAAGACCCTCAGAACTCCTTAACTTGACTCCAATGCCTTCCGACCAAGGCGAGCACTTCCAAGCAAATTGCAAGCTTATCTACGGAGATTACGACTACGACCTCGAATTCGAAACCGACGACTACGTACACTACAATTGCGTAGTGAGGAAGGACTTTGGACTACATTTCGGACCTCTGTTGATTATGACGCATTACTATCCGTCGATCGAAGCCGCCTCTGCGGAGTTGAATCGCATGCTCGCGCATATGGTTGCGCATGTTGAAAGCGGAAAGTCCATGTCGAAATAGAGGTGGGTAGGACATATATCTGTTGGGACTTTGTAACATGTGGACGTGCTGAGCGAGTTTACGGATGGTGTTAAGAAGAGAAGGGGCACCAGGCCCCGGCAAAATTCATGTGGGCTCTGCACATGCGCGAAGTGATCTGATAGTCCTTAGGAGCGCACTAGTAAATTTATACAGAAGCCTATATGTATCTAGTGGTTTAAGATATCTCATCTTGTTTTACAAAACATGTTGAATATATCTACCTAGGTAGGATGCCTCTTGAAGTTCCTGGCTCTCTTCACCCTTCTTATTTTGCGACGGCGGACAGGGAATTTTTCCGGGGCCTGGTGAGGTTGAGAGGCTGTATTCTTCAAGAGTATACTCTTAAACGGTGCTACAAATAGTTGTCAAGTATGGGATGAAAATGCTTGGGCTTACATTGCAAGACATAAATATGAAAACAGCAGTACCATACATAACTCGCTCAAAATATGCTATTATCTGCACAAGTAAACGGCCCATTCAAAGTACTTTCCGGGTCATTGAATATATCAATGAGAGCCTTGAGTGATGTGTACAGTCCTCCCACCATCAAGAACACAGTCATGGAAAGAATCGCATAGTTGAGGCATGTCAACGCCAACTTCCGCCATGTGCTATGCTTCTCTTTCCAGTTCAAATGGAGATAGAAGGCTGACGTGAGCCCGAAGGTGAACCAGCTGATGAAGATGGCTGCAGTGATGTTCAGGATGGAGCTGAAGATGGGGATCGCATTGGAAACGATGAAGGAGACAACCCAAAACAGGCTGCCGAGACCCACCCACAGGCTCCAGGTAAACGTATTATGAACGTTGATTTCGCGTGGATTATAGTGGCGCATGATTGCGACGTACATATACTGGGGAAAAGTCAGTGGTGGTCGATCGCTCCTTCATAGGTATGGAAAATTCCTACCTTGATCGCTGTAATGCCGATAATCAACCCAGTACCCAACACGGATGGGATCAGAACAGCATATGCGATCTTTGCAGGAATTTCCGCAGCAGATCCCAGCGCAGGAGATGTGACCGCGTCGCCGGCAAGACCGTAGATGACGCATGCCACGATGATGTAAATAACCACCTCAAAACTTTTCTGCATGAACAAAGCCGGTGGGAAATCCTTCGAAGCGTCGCGCATTTCAGCCATGACGGAGATGAAGGATTGATTGCCTGCAAAGGCGAATGCAATGTTGAGGAGGGCGTTGACAGTCTCCACAAATGTCGGCTTGCCCACCAATGTGATGGACACTTCGAAGCCCGGAGGTGCTCGAGGACCTGCAACACCAAGTGCGATCATGACGATCAAGACAGCGGCGACAATCGATATAGTGCAGACCCAAGAGAGAGCTGCGGCGAATGTGAGTTTGCGTGGCAAACACAGCATCCAGCAGACAATATGAGGGAACGCCATGAACGCAACCGTGCACAACGCATGATTTGACAGCGTGTTAAGTGCTACCGACATCGTGATATTTGCCGAAGCGCATATAAGGACCAGATTGAGAATGAAGGCTGCACCGAAGAAGGCCCCGAATCGCTTGTCGAGTACCTGAGCGCAGTCGACCAAATTCGTTACCATGGGGTAGCGTCTGAAGAACTGGACGAGGATATAGCCGCTATACGTGGTGAGGATGCCGAAGCCGAGAATTGCAATGATGCCAGGGATGAGTCCTATAGTCTTGAGAGCAGCTGGCAGGGATAGAATGCCTAGATGCAAGGTCAGTCATATCCCACGGACTAGTGACACAACAGTCCCTTACCAATGCCAACTTCGATTGTGATCAGAATCACACATGCCCGCCAGCGGCCAAGTGTTCTGTAATTCTCGCTACCTGTATCACTCATGCCATCCGCTCCAGGCAGCGCATCCCTCGCGCCAGTCTGAATGTTCGTGCTGTGTCCATATGCCTCTTCTGTATCTTCCGATTTCGTCGATGGGTCATACGGCGGAGGAGCATCCGTCGCAAAATCGGCACCATTATCTTTCTTCAAAAAGTCTTTGATACCCATAATTGCTAGTTGGGAGAGAAGGTAGGTAGGTAGTAGGTTCAGTAGCAAATCAGTGAGGTGACCTCATACTCTTAAAGAACCATGACCTCCTGTATCGGCCGTCAGGGTCTTGCGCAACAGTCACTAGTGTCCGACTCATTCTGGGGGCATTCGCCGCTCTGTGGGTCAATGCATGCCATTTTCCGCATTCTCCCCAGCTTTCGCGTTGTCTCAAGGGTCTTCGGAAGGAAGAGTACTCCATATGCCCAGCGCGGAGTGCAGCTGTGTGGGGAAATCCAGTGCTTCAATGGCTATTCACGGCTCTCCTGAGGAGAAAGTACAACTATTCCATAGCTCAGGGTCGCCAAGTTGGTGTTGTTTGATGATGTTGTGGGTCGCGATGAACAATAGCGTGCTTACTCAAGGTAACTGTGCCTATGCAAGATCCACATTTGACGTAAGTTTTCAAGAAAACTTCGCGGACCAGGATGTCACTGCTTGGCGGCGTCGCCGAACCTCCCGCAGTTGCCGCATTTCGGATGCTGATCTTGTGACGGACGCGTGGCGAGTTTCATGGTGACGGCTGCTGAAAATGTGAGGTCTGCTTGCGGAAGACTTTCAGCCCTACGCGGAAACTAGTCTTGCGGAGGCATGGTGTCCTCGGGAACTGCCGCGCTTTCATGCACTTGGTTGCTGGCTGTGAGGACGATCATAATGGATATAAAATAAAGACCGAATAACTTTCATTGAATGTCTATGAGAAATGGCATCAAAGACCTGTTGCACTCCAAACATACAAACAAACATACAAACAGACTTAACCAGCAAAAGACTGTGTAGGGCCAGCACCCTCATTCGCAGGCACCGTGCTTGCAGTAGAAGGAGCTTCTTCCTTCTTCTTCTCGAATTCGTCCACAATGTCGCTACCTAGAGACTTTTCCGTGCTAGGATTGAATGAGCTGGGCTCTTCTGCAACAGGCTTCTGTGAACTCGATGGTTCCTCGAGCGAAACGCCACCAGTGGCTTCATTACTGCCATCCATGCCGGGGAATGCTCCAGGGGCCTCAACAGAGCCTGGTGCAGTTTCAGTCACGAGAGCTTCGTCTGATCCGAGTAGGCTTGATGCCGCATCTTTGCCCTGTGAGATCGTCTTCGATAGCTCGGAAGGAAGATCTGATGCCGCGGCGCTTTTCGCTGAGGCTGTTTTCGACAGTTCAAGAGGTTCTCCAGCCTGGCTGCTTTGCGTTAATGTCTTGGACAGACCCGCTTCAGACGAGTCGGCGACGAGGTCTTCAGACTTGCTGGGCGTAGGAAGCTTCGCGTGAAGCTTGGCAGCGAGGCCAGCTGCCGGAACATCCAAAACATCGTACGAATCAATGCTCCACATCGCAGTGATCGGGCCAATGCTGAGTTTCTGGTGAGGTACTACAACCTCAGAAGTCACGGTGGCTGCAGGTGTTGGAGACGCCGCCGGCTTCCTCCTCTGAGGACCCTTGGCCCTGCCTTTACGAGCATCCTGGAGAGGTGCTGCTGGCTCTGGCTCTGCTTCCGGTTCTGGCTCTTTGACTTTTGGTGCTTGTGGACCAAGACCAAGCTTACTGTTCAGGTCCTTCAAGAAGCCAGCCTGGAGGGCAGCAATCTTGGAGCTACCTGGTCGCGCCGGGACAGGTGGCTTGGCCTTTGGCTGTGATGCATCGCCCTCGACGGCTTGTGGTTCTGATGCTGCCTCCTCGCCCCTAGCAGTAGTAGCGGACTTAGCGGGACGTACTGGGATTTGTGGCTTCGGGCGATCGGGGACGATGGGTGCCTTCTTGTCAATGGGAGATTCCTCCTTCTGTGGTCGCGCCGGGATCTGCGGACGAGCTGGGACGCTGGGCTTTTCGACCACCGGTGAATCTTCAGCATACTCGTTCGTTTCTTCTTGTTGTGGTGTGCTGACGGTTGTTTCCCATTGGCCATGTTCAGGCGCATCTTCCCAAATATCTTGACTTGGGAAACGTTGCTGCATGCCAGGGCGCTGGGTGACTTCTTCGCCGCGGACCTTGCCAAGAAGCTTGTTCTCTGCGGCAAACCGTCTGGTATGCTCAGGCAAGAAGGATTGCTGATCTTCTTTGGTGATATTTTCCTTGCGCGCCTCCTCGATCTCAGGCTTTTCGAAAACTTTAGATGCGCTGACTTCACCGGCTTCACCGACAGCGCTCTGGGGCTCGTCGGGAACTTCCGGAGTCTCCACGGTTGTTTGCAGCTGCAGGCTACCAGGAGTGTCTTCCCAGACGTCCTGGCTCGGGAAGTGATGGCGTGCGACACTGGGGCGCTTGAGTTTATCGACTTGGCTCTTGGGCTTGTTGGTACCGTCTTCTTCTTCAGGGAATAACGGCTCGTACTCCTTGTGCGACTCTAGTGGCGTACCGCCCCTGTCGTACTGTGCTGGGCTCGGAACCACGCGCTGGGGCTTGTTTTCGTTTCTGCTAGAATTTCTGCTATGCGGCCTGGTCTTTGTAATGTAGGCTGGGGTGCCATCTTCATTGACAGTGTAGTCGTCCCCGCGACGCTCCATCTCGGGGCTGATAGCAGGCTGTCTCCATTCGGAATCAGGATGCTTCTTCAGCTCGTCGGAAGCAAGGATAGGCATGCCATAACCTCGTTCTGTGACCCATCCACCTTCCTCTGCAGTGTTGCCGCCCTCAGGGCCAAGGTCCTCGGTAGGTGGGTCGTACCCTCCACCGTGGATTTTGCTGCCGCGGTGTGCAGGAGGATCAATGTGATAGATTTCGCCATTGTCGTCGAGCTGCTGTCCTTGTACCGGCTCTGCTTCTTGGCGCAGAGGGGAATCGACGTGGGCACCAGCCTTGATCGATGCGGGGCGGCCCGAAGTCTGGGGACGCGGTGTCGTATATCGCGAAGCATACTGTTCGGTAGCTATGTAGCCAATCTGCTCGTCGGGCGTGCTGATAGCCTCTCGGGAGGTACCTGCATGTCATCATTAGTATCGTATACACCGGTTCAATGGGGCTCGGCGAAGGCCTACCTAGTCCAATACCCTGTGTGCCAGCACCGTGTACAAGCTGGTCCAGGTTGTCTGCACGCCAATGGTAGTCTTTCCGGTTCTCTTGAATGTGTGGGCCGTATTCGCCGGCCTTTTCGCGCTTCAGATCTTCTGGATGTCTTTCATACCACTTCTTCTCGAAATCGTCCTGGGAAATCTTGCCGTGCCCGTGCATACCGTAACTGCCTGGAGGTCCATGGAAGATCTCGCGGCCGCTCTTGGTGCGTCCGTGGTGACGGCCTCCTGTCTTGTTGTGGAAGCCAATACCTCCAGGACCCTGCTGTTGAACAGGCGCAGGGCTCGGGGCCTGCACGTCTCCGGCGTTGCGGAACATGGGCACTTGGACGCCGATTTCGGGGATGCCGTGCTCATCTTTGTCATTGTATATCGAGCTGGGACGAGATCCCATAGAAGAACCCGAGCGGGCACTGTTGGCAGTCTTGTCCTCTGGCACAAGCTGCTTGCCAAAGCCAGCAGCCTCAGCTTGTGACGAGTCTGTGCGTGTCACAGTTTGAATCCTGCTTTTGGCGGTCGACGCAGGCACTGAAGCCTTGGGGGCATGCAGCGGCAGATCCCCAGCAATGTTGCTGGTTTGCTGTGGGGAGGCGTATGGCTGGCCCGCGCTCTCGTTGGTGAGGGTCTTGGACAAGTCTTCGAAGCTGGCATACTCGTTGCCCTCCTCTCCGAGTCCGGGTAGAGATGTGCTTGGCGGACGAGAAGGAACCTCGCGCGGCTTGGGTGGTGGGCCGTTTCCGTACGGGCTATTTAGAGGAGAGGGAGCGAAGGTGTCTCTGTTCGGGTTGGGAGACGTTGAGCGGTCCCCGCGGTTTGGTCGAGGTGGGACCCTGGGCGCCTCCAATTGCGAGGAAGGCGCAGAGGTGTTCTGTCCTCGCGCTGGACGCGGAGGTATTGAGGGTGGAGCACTCATTTTGTGGGTTGAGTTCTGTGAGGATGTGGTGTGGGGTTACGAAGAGAGGAGACTGAGTTGGTTTGGATGTCAGCGATCGAGCCGAGTCATAGAGTTCAAAGCGCCGAACGGAAGATAAGCAATTTGGTCCCAATGACCGCGATGTCCCATTACCGTGGAAAAGCGCGCAGCACCTGCAGAAGCTACCGGACAGCTTCCATGCAGCTCAATTCACAGCCAGCCAATCAGCAGGACTGTAATTCGGCTGAACAGAAGAAAGCTTTTGGGCTGTGAACTTACATCAAGCACGCAATGGAGGCTAGAGCTGACAACGAAACCCGACAATATTTCTGCGCAGCGGTTGCTATGGTCAAGAAAAAGGCGCAAAAACCCATCTGCCTCTGAAGCTGGGGCGATGCAGTTAAGTATCTTGCATCATACCTGGTTTGGCGCATGGGCCCTAGCGTTTTGCATGCGGCAGCCGGAGCATCATCAGCGTCGAAACCTGAAAGCTCTCACCAGTCGCGGCATTTCATACAACGCCTTTTGTACAGAATTTCCTCTCTAGGACAAAGATACGACGCGCCAATACCGAGGGCTGTATTACCATCCATCTCTTTGCAGGGCTGTACAGCCGCCCAGACACTAACCTCTGTTTGAGCATTCCGCTTTGCTCGCCATGACATGGACTCGTGTCGCCATCGGCCACGTTTTGTCTGTACACGTCCGCTACGTCTTTGTCTACGTGTATGATTGTGTAATTTCAGCTTCAGTCTTGCGATACACGATCCGCGTGCATGCAGAATCTTCAATACCTACAAGAGCGATAAACGCCACGGCTAAGCCTTTAGCACCTTAGCGTTCCCCGCGCTTGATCACCTGGGATGCAGGTCGTGGTTCCTGGCCGGACGGGCCTGTCCAGCGGATTCGAGACACATCACAATCCGTCGCCCAATCTCCTCAAGGACGATACTGGAGCGTTTGGCATTTGGCATTTGACACATGTCAAGTACGTCCAATCGATGTCGATTTATTCTATATTCGTAGGGCGAGCGTAGTCCGGTCGTGGCGGTTGACACCAAACCGCTCTAGAACGCCATAGTAAGGTGGGCCCTCCACAGCTTCTACATCGACATTACGTCGGTACCTCCACTATTGAATGACATCAGGTGTGTTGTTCGTCTTAAGATGCATCAGAGCTACCGCAGCGGAGTGGCACTTTCTTTTCTTATAGCTAGATAAAGATGTCCCATTTTCAGCTCCTGCGTGGAATGTGGTTGTAGAAAAAACACCAATACGCCAAACTGTCGACTGGTGATGAAAAACCATATCGCAAATCCTGGGATATAACCAATGCGCTGCATGGGCATCGCACTCCAACTTTGACTGTGATCTGCTGTTACACAGACGCATGTATCGTAATCATTCGCTCTTCTCTTTCATAACGATGGCTCGGCACCGTTCACTTTACATTCTCCCATCCGCTTATATGATCATCTGCGCCACACCCTGACCACCCAAAGTCTTACTGCCCTGGAACTGCTGACCCTTGAAGCCGGCTAGGGCGTAAAAGATGGCTGCAACCATGAGGAATATAGCTGCGACGATCAAGCTGGTTGCCTGGGGCCAGATGCTGATCCACTGCACCACACTCATGACACCGTATATGGCAGCTCGCATGTAGTTTGAGCTAAATTTGCGGATGAAGGCATCGAACTTCGGAGACGTGGGGCAGATACGGAGAAGGAGCGGGATTTCGATGAAAATAATCACAAACGACGAGACTCTGTTGCTGGTATCAGTAACTTGAAGAGGTGAAGACGGGCAGGGAAACGCACAAGCAAACAATGCTGAATGCAATGACGAAGGTAGCGTGGAAGATGTTCGCAATTCCAAGCGCGAAGCAGAGGAAGATGCACAGCACTCCGGTCCTAGCAATCGAGTCAGTAGGTGCCATCTACAGTTGCTGGGTGCAGTTCGTAGAAGTGATGCGACGCATAACATGCTGGCCGTCGACTACACGTCGGGACTCTGCTAATCCGCAACTCTCGCGCAGGGGGGGGAGGACATTTGTTGCAACTGTTGCGCTCATGCAGAAGAATGAAAGACAGTGCGAAAAGCTACTGACCATTGACCGTAGATACCTGCAAGCATACCACGTCAGCAATAGCTCAATAGTTTCCACCAGAAGTCATCTTACTGAAATTCCGCGACTTGAATTCTTCGGCGAGCGTCATCTCTGCGATATGGCGGATACAGGTTCTGGATGCGGCTATCTACGCGTGGAGTATGTCGTTGGGTGTTGGATTCGAGGTAGGTCTCGATAGCTGTCAAAGGCGCAAGCTGGAGGTAGCAGCGAGTCGATGGGTGAGGCGTCTGTTTCGTGAATATACAGTGGAGCGGCGTTGGCGTACGTGGGCGTTGCGTAAGTCAAGGGTGGCTATGCTGGGCGCAGGCGAAGTATCTCAATGGTTGCCTAGTCGCGCGAAGAGTGGTGCTGTGCAAGTTGGTCGGAACAGCGGCTTTTCGAGAAGTTCCACGTAATCGCGGCTTGACTCCAGAGGTTCCACTAGCGTGCCCTTGCCGAAACACCAGCTGCAACTTCCGTTTTGGCTCGAGAGCGACTTCCTCACAAATGTTCAGCAAACTACAACGGCAGGCACCATGGACGCCCATTGCTGTCGCCTCTGCGGCCCTGGGCCTGGCGCTCTACTGCCTACACTCGCGCACAGCACCAACACCACCCACCCCAGGACCGACGCAAGTCAGCGAAGAACAGCCGTGCCAAGCCTCAGACGCAGAGCACCAATCAGACGCGATGAACCCTGAGGAGAGAGCGTATCATGAGCGCTTCATGCGGGAGGCCATCGCCATGGTAAACTACTTCCAGCAAGCATTTTCCGACATCCTCGATGACTCATTACCGCAATAGGCCGAGCTTGCTCTGAAGAGCGATGAAACACCTGTCGGCTGCGTCTTTGTAAAGGACGGCGAAATCATCGGTCGTGGTATGAATGAGACTAATCGCACCTTGAACGGCACCCGTCACGCTGAGTTCGTTGCGATTGCCGGCATCTTGTCCAAGAACCCCATCAAGATTCTCAACGAGACCGATCTCTATGTCACTGTCGAACCTTGTGTCATGTGCGCCTCAATGCTTCGCCAGTACGGCATCCGCGCCGTCTACTTTGGCTGCTGGAACGAACGCTTTGGAGGAACAGGAGGTGTCTTAAACATCCACTCTGAGTAAGTATCGCTCAACAGCTCGAGTCCATCGTCGTGCTAACCTGTCCTAGCCCTAGCATCGACAAGCCATACCCGGTCACCGGTGGCATCTTCAGGGAGGAAGCGATTATGCTGCTGAGGAAGTTCTACGTCCAGGAGAATGAGAAGGCCCCAGAGCCTAAGCAGAAGAAAACCAGGGAGCTGAAGACGGAGATCCTGCCAATGGACATTCATGCGCCCAAGTCCACCCCTTCGCCAGCTCTGCCCACTCCACCTGTTCGACAGCCTGGTGTGGCGACCCCAACCCTGACCTGATCAACCTAACATTACCTTCACATGATACCCGTCCATATGGATTACGCTTTCCGGTTTCACTTTCTAGCTTCTTATTGCATGCATTCATGTATTATGTATGCATCCAAGAAATGTATGAGCTTTCCCTTCTCTTGAGCCTGCGTTTGTCGTGCGTTATGTCCGGCCTGTCGCCTCGTTTCCGGCATGTAATCTGTCCATCCATCCATCCGGCTTTTGTCTAGTAAGACGAAGTGCACTTCGGGAAACCGTGGAGGGAATGTGAAAGCCAAGGTATGCACGACAACATCGAGCAGACGCGAAAACTTGACCTGGCCATTGTGGCTTAGTGCCCATATAATAGAGGAGGCAAAGACGGCGCAGAAGAAGATGTTAGCTAGAATAGCAGTATTCACACCGTGTGTCAGCCATTGTTTTGAGGTTAATCTTTGTCGTTTGCTTCTTCAACATCGATGGCTCATGTTGGGATCGCGCAAGTCTAGCCAGCCTCTATGAACAGGGCGAGTTGTTTAATTGAATACGTTACGCTCCTCCCATCAGTTCTAATGCGGGATTGCCAATATGCTGTAATGCCAGAAACGATTGTGGAGATGGCGTGCACGTGAACAGGTGTCGCTGACGTAACACGAGTCGCGACTTTGCAACTGGCGGTTCCCAAAAAGTCTCCCCCACATAGTCAGCACGAACATGCCACCAAAAGGTTCCAGGAAATCCGCCGTCGCGGCGCCGAACATAACACTCGTCCTCGATAACGGCTCATACGCCATCAAAGCTGGCTTTGTGCCGAGCGCGTCCGAGGCGCCTACGTACGATGATTGCAGAGTGATACCGAATTGCATTGCGCGCAGCACACGCGACAAGTGCACTTATGTCGGGTCTGACCTTGACGTATGTAAAGACTTTGGTGAGCTGGCCTTCAGAAGGCCAGTAGAGAAAGGTTTCATCGTCAATTGGGAAGCAGAGAAAGCTATTTGGGAGCATGAGTTCATGGAGGCCGCGGTAGTGGAGGGGTTTAGGGTAGGTACGCGCAAAATATCGCTCTGATTTGGACTGTTGCTGACTACTGGCAGTGTGACCCCAAGGAAACGAATCTGCTATTGACAGAAAAGCCAAACTGCCCAAAAGAGCTACAGAAGAATTGCGACGAGATCGTGTTCGAGCAATTCGAGTTCGCATCCTACTACCGATGCGTTGGCCCTCGTCTGAACGCCTACCACCCAGCGAGTCCCGAGTCGCTTGCCGATTTACCGCAAGAGTGTTTGCTCATCATCGACACATCGTACTCTGACACAACTATACTCCCTCTGTACAGTGGCAGGCTCATACAATCAGCTGTGCGGCGTCTCACAGTTGGCGGAAAGCTGCTCACGAACTACCTGAGGGAGCTGGCGTCGCTGCGGCATTACAACCTGATGGAGGAGACGTATCTTCTGAACGAGATCAAAGAGGCTGTTTCGTACGTTGCACCCTCTGCGCAGCACTTCTCAAAAGATCTGGAACGGGCCTGGAAAGGGCGACTTGGCAACAAGCGCGAGCTGGATTCGAGCGTTGTGGTTGACTATGTGCTGCCTGACTACGAGACCGCTATACATGGTCACGCAAGACCTCATGATCCTGCCAAATCACGCATGCGACGAGGCCTGCAACCGTTGCAAGGACCAAGAGAGGATCTGCTCACCATGGGTAATGAGCGCTTTGCAGTACCAGAATTACTCTTCAACCCGTCCGATATTGGCATCCAGGAGAATGGAATACCGGGGGCCGTAATGGAATCTTTGAGTGGATTACCAGAGGCGCTCAAGGTGGGAATGCTGTCCAATGTGGTTGTTGTTGGTGGCAATTCGCTGATAAAGGGCTTCATTGAGCGCTTGGAGGACGAGCTAAGAGCGATCGTGCCGGCACGGTATTTACTGAACATAGCACGCGCGGAGGACTCCATCAGGCACACATGGCTGGGCGCAGCGAGGTTTGCTAGTCAGCCCGAGTTGCTGAGGGAGGTATTGGTGACTAAGGCCGAGTACGAGGAAAGAGGCTCAACTTGGCTCTTGAAGAAATTCTCTGGGGAGCGATAAACCACACGACATCAGCGTGCTGCCAATCTAGCATACAATACATGTTTTGAATACGAAATGATTCGCGATACTTCTCATCTTCAAGTTCGGCGCTTTCGTGATGCTCATTGGCTAGTGTGCGGCGCCTTCCTTGGCGCGATTTCCATCTGCAATTCTCGAGAATTTCCGAGCACTGTGCCGTCTCTACATCTCGATCTCGATGCGCCGAATACCGCGCCCCTCGCGGGCAATTGATCCATCGATAGTCCTTCACTCGACAGTACGACCACGGATCTCGCCCGTATCTTGCCACTGCATCCGCACTTCGGCCGCCGCATTCTCCTCCACCCCCTCCAACGGCTTTCTCCTACCCGCCAAGCAAGACAAGAAGAAGCATCAGCAGTTCGTAAGAAGATGGCAGAAGCGACTTCTCGGTGACTCTGAGCCAATTGGCGCCCATGTGGACCCCTACGATCCCACCTCGCCGGTCCGGATAGCACCTGAGGAACAGGGCGAGTACGAGGAAGTGCTCGACGAAGAGGGCGGCAAGAAGGAGGTGCTTCAAAAAGGGCGACTCGGAGGTTTAGAGGCAGACACATACAGCCCAGCAGAGGAGAGTGGCCGCTTAAGACCAGGCGCCGACTTGCTGCATGTTGGTGGAGAAGAGTGGCTCCAACAAAAGGTGGAAGCCAACATGGCCCGGGAGTATGAGAAGCTCACAATGCGAACATACACGCCAATGACGCTGGGAATGGCCAATGAGATTGAGTCACTGACAGGCACGCCGTACACATTGCGGGATGATAATCTCATGATGGCACAGGCGACTCATGATGTAACAGCACGCCCATATACAACCTACAAGTATGTCTGATTGCGATGTAGAGGTTTAAAGATGACGATACTAATGCTAGGCAGTTTTGGGTTGCACAGGAAGCTCACTCGCCCAGAGGATCTCCGCGCTCGTTTTGCGCAAGCCGTAGCCGAAGTATACACATTGAAGGAAGCGCGTCTCGACTTGGATCTCGCGAAGCTGCCAAATCGAGGTATCTACGATGTGCCCCGATGGGTCAAGGACATCAAGCTTCAGAAGGCCAAAAACGGCAGGCTTATATTGGCGTATCCCGGGAGCAAGAGTGCTGAGGACTTCCTTAAGGCCCTGCAGTCAGCCCCTGAATGGGATGCCGCAGCTGTGGAAGGGGAGGAATTGCTAGTTGATGGGGCTGAGGATCTCCTCGAGCCAGTCTTGCCAGCGGAGGCCGTACCTACCATGGATCCTGAGACACCGGCTTTTAAGCGCGAGGCTGTTGTCAAGATTGCCCCTGAGAAGAAGCCCTTCGACTTCATGTCGAATCGCCCTGTACCACGTACAAAGCCTGCTGAGTCTACCGAGCCGGCGAAAGTGGAAGAGGTGCTCGAGGTAGAGACACCTGCAGCTGAGCCTGTCGATTCCACCCCATCACGGAGGGACGGGCCTGCCTCTACTATTGACAAGTCCCAATTGGATGTGCACAATTCGCGACACGCAGCTTTACCGCATACCGAAGAGCATCGCGTACAGCCGCTCGCCGATAATCCACCAGTGCCCAAGCTTCCGAATAAGTCGCCATCTTCGGGAATACAAGTCGAAGAAGTGCAATGGCGACATGCACCTGTCAACGACAGCGCTATTAAATTTGCGGTGAGTCATCGCTAGTTGAGTTCATTTATATCTTACTAATATATGACCAGCTGTTCAAGCGCGTCTTCCAACTCACGGGCATCCGCATTTCTGATCCACATCTCACGTCTTCGAAGACCATTGGCCAGCTTTACGACCATGTCTATGAAGCAGCTAAACCGCAGCCCACCAGCCTCTACAGTGCCATTCACATCGAAGGTGCCAATGCACGGCGCCGCGCGAAACATTCAGATAATTTGAACCCATCGAGGTCGCAACGAAGGGCCGACCTCGGAGATCTCCTCACCGCCGGAAACGTGCAGATCCGCAAGAGCAAGCCTACCAAGATAGAAATCCGAACGAGGACAGGCCAGGCAAAGAGCATTACCCGCGCACTAAGAGAGCGTGGTCTCCTTGCTAACAGTGAACTCGACACACGAAGGGATCGTCCACTGAAGGACATCATAGGTCTGATAGAGGGCACTCGCGATATCCCTGATTTTGGAAAGCCATTGTCTAGTAAGAGCGTGAACTACCTGATCGAGCACAGAAAGAAAGAGGCAAAGAAGCAGGAAGAAGCAGAAGCGGAGAAGATGGAACAGCAATGGGGTGTCCGGATCCCCAAAGCTTGAGTCAAGTCAAAGATGGGATTGAGTTGATGAAGTTGGGCTTGTACAATATACGCTTCTGAGAAGGGGGATGTATAGTATTGCAAAGGGCTATGTTAGGCCAGCGATCATGGCACAGTCACCGTCATGATTGACGTTCTGTTTAGTTTGGCACGTTCACGTATTCATCCTGCCCTTTGACTTTTTATATTTTACCAGTTGGCAGTACTAATCCTCGTCATTGTTTGCATGTCTCAACAATTGTTTACAGTTCCGCGCTGCAGCTAACCCGCTGGCCGTAGCTATGAAGAACCAAAAGACCAATGTCATGTTCATGACATTTCTAGGAGGCGTCATTACTCCTTCGTCCGTGTCCCTGCTATATCTGCCTGTGCGTCTCTGATCAAGAAACTACCGCATGTCAGCTGATGTTGTTAATATCGAGATTTTGACGCGGGACTTACTTGTACCATAGAACCGTCGGCACCACCGTGCCCAAGTGCCAGAGACTATGCGCATCAATCATGCCCTTCCATGGCGCGAAGTCCATCAACTCCATGCTCATCGCAACGATAATCCAAGCCACACATAAGCCCGGCCATACCGCCCACGTCCGCCCAATCTTGCGGTATTGCACATAACTAAACGCGCTCCAGAGTATGTTCGCAATGACCCCAACGACAACGTTAGCCGCCATATTGTACGTATAGTCCCACGACCAGAACGACAGGTATCCAACATGCAGCGCATACAGTACCAAGCAAAGCGCCGTCCATATCCTCAACAAGCTCCTCCTCCTAGGCTCGTCCCTGTCCAGTCTGAACACGCGGATCGGTGCATAATACAGCCCATAAAGCACATTCGCGCCCGCCCCGAAATAGTCCAACTTCTCCGTGACCCCAAAGTCGCGCGTATGGAATATCATGCTCAGCATCCAACTCGCCAGCCCCACGTAGCCGAACCACATGTAGTATTTGCGCAACGTGTACGAGGCAGGGATGTGGGTGCGAAGCTGCGACATGCCCCAGTCGTGCGCGAGGTAATTGAAGAGCGAGAAGACTACGCTAAAGGGCTCTTGCATACCCATGAAGCGGTAGAAGGGCCATTTTCCGTGGAATTGGTAGACATGGGGTGGGGTGAAGGTGAGGGTTTGGGTGGTTACGACGTGTTGGCATGTGTAGTCGCATTCGGAGGGGCAGGTCCAGAGGAGTAGGCGGCGGTGGAAAGCTGGATCATCAAGTGTCAGTAAATACTACTACATCTGGTTGTGCTGTGCATTTGGAAGTGAATGCATACGTATAGGCGTGGGCTTATCACCGCAATTGGCGGCTTGACATATTTGGAGACAGTCTTTGAATTCGTGGGATCGATCGCCGGCGGAGGCTTGCGCAATGCCGCTCAGAATGCTGAGCACAGCTATGAAGGGAGCTAGTCGTGGCTTCATTGTCACCGCGGGATGGGTGGGGTTGCCATGTGATGTTTGTGTTCACATCTCAGTCGCGTGTCTCGAGGGTCAGACGGGGTACATGCGCTTGGCGAGCGCCACCCGCTGTTCCGGAACCTCACTGAGTTTTGTTCTTTATTTCCTCACTTGCAAGATGCGTCATTGCACACAATTTACAAGCGTTGGTTTTAATCAAACTGTATGGATGCA